>Ga0209052_1000037_pt1 | contig 83404 bp, 70 predicted proteins | sample WorMetHEROISLAND_2_FD_187409 | JGI IMG/M metagenome (GOLD analysis project Ga0209052, IMG submission 187409) | Marine gutless worms symbiont microbial communities from Max Planck institute for Marine Microbiology, Germany - Olavius sp. 4 HERON... | ecosystem: Host-associated > Annelida >...
GGTTTGCTTTTAACCAAACAGCTTCGGCTCATGGGGCCACGTGTGTGAACGCTACCCATGGTTGAGGGATTCATGAGGCTGATTGTGCGGCGTCACAGTTAGCTCTATGAGCCGAAGGACGGACGGCCCTGAACCAGGGTTCGGATATCCGGCTCGTCGTCTACGTTCTAACTGAGGCACCGCCACAAACCGCCGAGGCGAGAATCCTAATGAGCGGCCTGAGTAGGGCAGAAGAACGAAACCTTACGGGCTCAATTACATCGATGATTATACCTTAATTTCTCATAAAATTTTCTCAACTGAACTGCAGTGCTAAGGTTATGTTATGAAAGGAAAAAACAGGTATTTCAGGCGTTCACGCCTTGTTGAGAGTCCAGGTCTACCAGGCCACACAGCAGCCTAACTATCTTCTACCAGTTAAAGACCACCACTACCAAATCATCCTGACAGGCGCTTGATTTTCCCATCCTACGGGCTAAAGCGCGGGCAAGCCCGCGCCTACCAGCTTTGCGTTGATTTGCGGATAAATCTCCCGTGAAAATCCTGCTCGCTTCTCGCTCTGTGTTATCGGTAGTTGAGAGCGCCTGTGCTAGGGCCTCACCCGGTCGATGAGGATCTTAACGGTGCCGGCCTGATCCTGTTTGACCATGCTCACTTCACCTTCCAGGTCACCGCTCCGGGGGGTGGCCTCGCCGTGCTTGGCGATGCGGGCGCCAACGGTGAGCTCCGGGAACCCGGAGAGCTTCATGGTGGGGATCAAGGCCATGCCGTCGTGGAGGGTTATGGTCAAGGGCAGGTCCCGGACCTGGGTGCGGTGGACCGCAAGCGGCATGGGGGAGCCGGTGGCCGCTTTGGCATAGATGAAGAGGTTGTCGTTCATGTTCGCTTGGGGCCATAGAGGTTCGGCCAAGGATACCTCTACCCTGATCCTGGTGGCGGCCGCCGTAGGTTGGGGGACGGTCGGTGGTGCCGGGTCGGCGTCTTCGGTGGTGCCGGGCGGGGTCGCTTGCACGGTGTCCCTGGTCTTGGTTCCGGCCGGTGCCCGTCTCGGCTTCAGCCCTGCGCGGCCGCGGGCCTGGGCGATGTAGCGCCTGAGTTCCGCCGCTTCCGTGCTCTCGGGGTCGAAGGTCGTCAGCAGGGCTTCCCATTGCTCGGTGGCCTGGGTATAGCGGGCGGCCTGGAAGGCGATCAGGCCCACGAGCCAGCGGGCACCGGTGTGCTCCGGATCAATCTTCAGGGCGGCTCGGATCAGCTCGGCCGGGCGGCCCGCCAGTTCACTGCCGTGGTTGGCGGCGACCGCTTCGGCATAGGCTACCAGGACGTCCGGATTGTCCGGCGCCAGGCCGTAGGCCTGCTCCAGGGCCCACAGGGCGGGTTCGGGTTGGCCCATAACGAAGTAGGTGCGGCCCAGCATCATCCAGCCTTCCAAGCCGTCTGGGTGCCGTTCCAGCTTATCCGCCAGGCGCTGTACCATCACTTCCAGGGGCGGTATCTCGCCTGGCGGTCCTGGATGCGTCGCCGGCACCTGGGGTCTCGCGGCCGCGGCTGTCGCCAGGCGGGGGATGAGGGTGTTGTTCCCCAGGTACAGATACAGGGAGACCGCCGCCGTGGGCAGGAGGACCGCAAGCAGGACGGCGGTCCAGGGTCCGCCGTCGGCCTCGAGGGCGGGCGGGGTGGGAGTGCCATCGACATCACGGAGTAGCGCCTGCTCCAGGTCGTGGCGGGCGGCCTGGTATTGCTGCCGGGCGAGCGTGCCGGCGGCCAGGTCCGCATCTAGCTCTCGGAGCTGCCGGTGGAAGAGGGCCAGGGCGAGCTCGTCTCGATCTGGATCATCCCTGCCGCGGTGGCGCTGCGCGCGTAATGGCGGTACGACGAACAGGAGCGCCAGGCCGATGAGTCCGGCGGCGGAGAGCCAGAAGAGGGTCATTGGCGGAGATCCCGATTCGATTCGCCCTGATCCGGTCCGGTTTGGTCCGATCCGGGCGTGGCGAGGAGTGCCTGCAGCCGTTCCCGTTCCGGCGCGGAGAGAGCGCGGTCCGAATCGTGTCGCTTGCGCAGCAGGGTGCGGATCAGCAGCCAAGCACCCACCGCAATGAGCAGGAAGGGGCCGAACCAGAGCAGGTAGGTGGAGGGCTTGAGCGGCGGGTCGTAGAGGACGTGATCGGTGTAACGATCTACCAGATAGCCCTTGATTCGTGCCTCGTCCTTGCCTTCCTGCACCAGCCGGTACACCTCTTCGCGCATGATCTGGGCCACGTCCGCCTGGGAGACCGCGAGGGTCTCGTTCTGACAGACGACGCACCGCAGCTCCGCAAGCAGGGCGCGGAATTCGGCGGTCTGTTCCGGGGTGTCGAAGGTGAACTGTTCGAGGGTGTAGCCGCCCCCTATGCCGGGCATCAGGGCCCCGATCAGGGCGAGCAGGGGGAGGGTAGGGCGCATGTGCTAAGGCTCGGATTTCAGGGTGGCGTAGATGGGGCCCAGTCGATCCTTCCAAATGTCGGGGGTGATCGGACCTGTGTGCTTGTAGCGAATGGTGCCCTTGCGGTCGATGAAGAAGGTTTCGGGGGCGCCGACCACGCCCCAGTTGACGATGAGGGGGTCCGTGTCTCCCACCATAGCGGTCAGGATATAGGGGTTGCCGTGGGTGCGCAGGTAGTCGATGGCCCGCGCGCGCTCGTCCCGCCAGTTGAAACCGATGAGCTTGATGCCTTCGCGCTCGGCCAGGCGCAGTAGCTGCGGGTGTTCCTGGCGGCAGCTTACGCACCAAGTGCCCCAGACGTTGACCAGGGTGATGTCACCGCGCAGGGCCTCCTGGGTGACCAGCCGGGTGGGGTCGAGGAGGTCGGGACGCGAGAAGGCCGGCGTGGGCTTGTCGATCATGGTAGAGGGGATGGCGCTGGGGTCGCGCATCAGCCCATTGAAGAGTAATGCCGCCAGAGCGACGAAGATCCCCAGGGGCAGCAAGGCACTTACGGATTTACTCATGCCTCAGACCCTCTCGGTCGCCGTGCCTGCCGCTATCCCGTATCCCGGTATGGATGCTCTCGATTGCCGATGACATTAGGGCGAACGGGATATTCATGGAAGCATCGGCTGTGCGGTAGTGATAATTTTAAGGTCTAAATAACTTTGGAAGAAGCACTGCAACTGCAGCTAATGCCATGTTATGCAAGGAAAAAACAGGTATTTCAGGCGTTCACACCTTCCGAGAGCTAACATAGTAAACTATTTTGCGCACGATTTACCGGCCTCGAAAATCAGCCGAGCTGAGTGGTAAGCCGTCCGACGATCAACCGGTAAACCTGGACTATCAACCACGCTATCATTTGGAAATTTATCACTACCCCGTGTGAGTCATGATCAGCATGAATTTGCCTGTGGTAATTGCCCTATCAATGGCATTGAATCATTCTGGTCATATGCTAAACGAAGGCTTGCAAAATTCAATGGTGTTCCACGAAAAACTTTTCATCTACAATATTGCTTGTACGATAGAATATTTAACTCTGCCGAGAGAAAATCCTCTCTTAAAGTTATCTAGGTCCTACCGTTTTTAACATCGTTTGCAATTTATTGAATTCCCAATAAGTAACGCCATTACCGTTGAAGGTGTCGGCGACGATCGTTTTTACCTCTTGGTGGCTCAATCTCCCGCCATGGAGGGCTTTGCTTAGGATTCTTTTTATGAAAAGGTCTCGAGTAAGAGTGACTAACCCGTAGTTTTTTGCCATCTCAACATTTCTTCAGAGTAGAATTGCTACTTAGAGCATATAAAAAATTACACATAGCTAATGTCCTTTACATAAACGGGTTTTTGCGGCTAACCCTTAAGGTCCTGCCGGCCCGAGGTTATCGGGGGCTAGGGACGTCCGTACCGGTCGACGGCCGGCGATCCGGTAGCGGCGATCCGTGATCGTGAGGATGCCGCCGAGGGCCATACAGAGGCCGCCGAGCCAGATCCAGCGTACATAGGGTTTGTAGTAGATGCGCAGGGCCCAGTCGCCATCCCCCAGAGGTTCTCCGAGGGAGATATAGAGGTCGCGGGTGAAGCCCCAGTCGATGGCCGCCTCAGTCATAGGCTTGGGGCTAGTGAAGTAGGTGCGTTTTTCGGGCTCCAGCACCGCGATCTCCCGGTCTCCCTCGAAGACCAGGAAGCGGCCCCGGGCGGCCCGATAGTTGGGACCTGGGACCAGCTCCACGCCCACGAATCGGAAGCGGTAGCCGGCGGTCTCATGGACATCTCCGGGGGACATGCGGAGGTCCTGTTCGCTGCCGAAGTTGGAGACCATGGTGATACCGAGGATGAAGATGGCGACGCCCAGATGGGCCAAGAGCATGCCGTAATAGCTGCGTCCGCCGCCTTTCAGGTCCGCGGCCAGGGCCGCGAGGTCCCGCCGACGGCGCAGGCGTTCCCGCAGTCCCGCCAGGTGGGAGAAGGACACCCAAGCCGCCAGCCCCAGACCCAGGATGACCAACAGGGGGGAGGCGCCCGTCACCTGGGGCAGAAGCAGGCCGACCGCGCCGGCGGCTAGGGCGAGGAGGGCAGCGATTCCGAGTCCTTTGACCAGGCGGCCGGCCCGGTCCCGTTTCCAGCGGGTCAGCTGACCGATACCCAGGGCCAGGGCCAGAAAGGGCATGAGGACCAGGAACATCCGGTTGAACCAGGGGAAGCCTACGGAGATCTTGCCCCAGCCCATGGCCTCGTAGATCAGGGGAGCCAGGGTGCCGAACAGGACCAGGGCGGCGAAGGCTGTCAGCAGCAGGTTGTTGACCAGCAGGAAGCTCTCCCGGGACAAGGGGTCGAAGCGTCCGCCGCCGGAGACTGCAGGCGCGCGCCAGGCATAGAGGGCTAGGGAGCCGCCAACCACGAGGCACAGGAACGCCAGGATGAAGGTGCCGCGGGCGGGGTCCGTGGCGAAGGCGTGCACCGAGGTCAACACCCCGGAGCGCACCAGAAAGGTGCCGAGCAGGCTCAAAGAGAAGGCGCACAGGGCCAGGAACAGGCTCCAGGTCTTGAATGCCGCCCGCTTCTCGGTGACCGCCAGGGAGTGGATCAGGGCCGTGCCGACCAGCCAGGGCATGAGTGAGGCGTTCTCCACCGGGTCCCAGAACCACCAGCCGCCCCAACCCAGCTCATAGTAAGCCCACCAACTGCCCAGGGCTATACCCAAGGTTAGAAAGACCCAAGCCACGGTGGTCCAGGGCCGGGACCAGCGCGCCCAGGTCGCGTCCGGCTTACCGCTCAGAAGCGCAGCGATGGCGAAGGCGAAGGCCACAGAGAAGCCCACATAGCCCATGTAGAGCATGGGCGGGTGGATGGCCAGCCCCGGGTCCTGGAGCAGGGGATTGAGGTCCCGCCCCTGCGGCGGCACCGGAAACAAGCGCGTGAAGGGGTTGGAGGTCACCAACATGAAGAGCAGGAAGCCGATGCCGATCAGGCCCAGCACCGAGAGCACCCGCGCTGCTGCCTCGTGGGGCAAGTGGCGGCCGGAGGCCGCTACCACCGCGCCCCAGCCACCGAGCAGGAGGGCCCACAACAGGAGCGAGCCTTCGTGAGCGCCCCATACGGCCGACACCTTGTAGACTTCGGGCATCAGGGTGTTGGAGTTGCGGGCCACGTAGGCGACGGAAAAATTGTCGCTCAAGAAGGCCCACAGCAGGCAGGCGAAGGCCAGGTTCAGGAAGGTGAACTGCCCCCAGGCCAGGGGCCGCGCCATAGCCATCCAGGACCGGCGGCGGGTGAAGACGCCCGCGAGGGGAAAGATGGCCTGGATGACGGCCAGGAGCAGAGCCAGGATGAGGGCCAGGTGTCCGAGCTCCGGGATCATCGGCCCACGGCCGTCCCGGTGCCGCCCTCTGCCCGCATGGGCCGCAGGCTGTCGGCTACCTCCGGCGGCAGGTAGGATGCGTCGTGCTTGGCCAGCACTTCCTCGGCGTAAAAGACCCCATCCCTACCCAGACGGCCCCTGGCTACCATGCCTTGACCTTCGCCGAACAGGTCCGGCAGGATCCCTGTGTAGCTCACCTGCAGGGTGGCGGCATTGTCGGTGACCGCAAATGTCAGCGTCAGTCCGTCTCCCTGCCGGGTCAGGCTGTCCTCTACCACGAGGCCGCCGAGCCGGAAGCGGGTATCCGCCGGGGCCTCCCCGGCAACCACCTGGGAGGGGCTGAAGAAATAGGATAGGTTGCTGCGCATGGCGCTGATGGCCAGGGCCGCGGCGATGCCCACGCCTAGGATGGCTAGGGCGACGAAAACGAAACGCTTATATCTGGCCTTCACCGTTCGACCCACGACATGTCTCTGGTCGCCCGTGCCCCCACTGCGCCCGGGTCCTCAGCAAACTGACGAGATGGGCCAGAATGGTACGACGCCGGCGGCCGAGCTGCACCAGCTCTAGGACCAGCAGGATCAGAGCCATGCCGTAGGCACTCCACACGTAGAAAGCATAACCGCCTTGGGCGGAGAATGTATTCATTATCGTTGCTCCTGCACAACCAATCCCTGTGACCCTTATGTTTAAGGACAGCATCATCGCCGTTTGAAGCGCCTCTGGCAAGTGGTACTGCATAACGGGAAAGGGATTGGGGAGAGGGCGACCGAAAGATAGCCCTCAATACTTGCCCGATCCGATGCGGTTCATAATGATGCAACCGGTTGCCCTGGGTGGCCCGGCGCGCTGGGTCTCCATCCGTTCTTTCCGGCAGTAACATTTCCTGTGTTCCGCATAGAGCTTGCGGATGGCCAGGTTGGGGATGGTCAGCATGAGCGTGCCGAAGGGCGTCACGCCGCCCCAGGTTAGTAGGTCCCTAAATTTTCCTCTCAATGATTGAATCTAAATTCACATTCTTTCAGGCGTAGATAAAAATTTTATCATGGAACACCATTGAATTTTGCAAGCCTTCGTTTGGCATATGACCAGAATGGTTCAATGCCATTGATAGGGTAATTACCACAGGCAAATTCATGCTGACTATGATTTACATGGGAAATGCTTTGGATCTAGATACTGCAGCTGCATGCTAGGGTTATGTTATGCAAGGAAAAAAGAGGTATTTCAGGCGTTCACACCTTCCGCAATCCGGGGCCAGGTGGTCCTTAACTGCATCATCCACTCGGACGGCGGGAGGGGCTACGATGGGCTAGTGGATAAGGGGTACAAAAAGCATTTCCGTGTGAATCACGGTCAGCACGAATTTGCCTGTGGTAATTGCCCTATCAATGGCATTGAACCATTCTGGTCATATGCCAAACGAAGGCTTGCAAAATTCAATGGTGTTCCACGAAAAACTTTTCATCTACGCCTGAAAGAATGTGAATTTAGATTCAATCATTGAGAGGAAAATTTATATGATAGAATACTTACTCTTCTAAGAGAAAATCCTCTCTAAAAGTTATCTAGACCCGCGGAAAAAATGGCTCCCGTACTCATTCAGGTATCCCGGTCGTGGCCGAAGACGCGAGGCTGAGTGTAATAGTCGATGGTAGGAACGGCGATGTTCATGAGCAATACGCAGAAGGCCACTGCGTCGGGATAGCCGCCCCAGGTTCGGATCACGAAGACCAGCACGCCGATGGCGGTGCCGAAAATGAGTTGGCCCTTGGGAGTGGTGCAGGCGGACACGGGGTCGGTGGCAATGAAGAAGGCCCCCAGGATAGCCCCGCCGCTGAACATGTGGAAGGCGGGGAAGGGATGGGTCTGGGGGTCCAGGAGCCAGAAGAAGCCGGCGGTAATGAGCAGACCCAGGAGCATGGACACTGGGATGTGCCAGCTGATGACCCGCCGCCAGAGCAGAAAGATGCCTCCGAACAGGAACCAGTTGCCGACCCACTCCCAGCCGCGGCCGCCGAAATCTCCCCACAGGGGGCTGGCGCGGATTTCTTCGATCATCAGATTTTGGTCGAGCTGAGTGCGCATCTGATCCAGGGGTGTCGCCATGGTGATGGCGTTCCAGGTGAGCTCCGTGGGGGGGCTTCCCGTAAAGATTAGGCGTGCCGAATCGACGAAGCCGAGGCTCTGCTCCGCCAGCATGTAGGGCGGCAGCCAGCTGGTCATGGCCAAGGGATAGGAGACCAGCAGAAAGACATAGCCCGCCATGGCGGGATTGAACGGGTTGTAGCCCAGCCCGCCGTACAGCTGCTTGGCCAGGCCGATGGCGAACACCATGCCCAGCAGGGTCAACCACCAGGGCAGGGTGGGTGGTACGGCGAGGGCGAACAGGAGGGCCGTGACCAGGGCGCTCAGGTCCCGCAGTGCCGGCAGTGCTAGGCGTCCGCGCAGCTTGAGCGCGACGGCTTCGGTGAGCAGGGCGAACAGGCTGGCCAGGACCAGGTTGATAAGGATGCCCCAACCGAAGTACCAGATCATCGCCAGGATCCCCGGAAGCAGAGCCAGGATAACTTCGAGCATGATCCGGTCGATCCGATTGGGGCGACTGCCGTGGGGGGAAGAGACGATGCCGTCCGCCATGCCGTACCCTCAGCCCTCGCCGATCGCTTTCGTTTCGGCAGTCGCCGCCGCCCACCGCCGCTGCTCGGCCGCCGCGATCTGCCGCTGTTGAGAGGGCGTTAGATGCCGGGTGTTCCTGGGGTCGATCCCCTGCCTGGCCAGGGCCGCCTTCTTGGCCGCGATCCGTGCCTTGGCCGCTTCGATCGTCGCCTGCTTGGCGTCTTGGGTGGAATCCTGGGTGGCCACGGCGGGGTCGGTGCCGGCCGACGCCGGATCGGCGGCCGGGCCCTTGGTCAGGGCCTCCTGTTTGCGGCGCAGTTTGGCCTTGCGGGTCTGCTCCAGGCGTTCGAGCCGAGCCTTTTTGGCCTCGTAGCGTGCTCGCGCGTGCTCGGCGATGCGCTGGTCCTGCTCCCGGGTCTGAATCTCCGCTTTCGCGTGGCGATAATACTGTACGAGCGGGATGTGGGATGGGCAGACTTGGGAGCAACAACCGCACTCGATGCAGTCGAACAGATTATAGTCCTGCACCTTATCCAGGTCCTTGGAGCGGGTATACCAGTACAGCTGCTGGGGCAGCAGGCTCATCGGGCAGACCTCGGCGCACTTGCCGCAGCGGATGCAGGGTTGCGCCGGCCTGGGGGTTGGCGCCTCCTGGTCGGTCAGGGCGAGGATACAGTTGGTCCCTTTGGTGACTGGCACTTGCTCGGAATTCAGGGTGAAGCCCATCATGGGGCCACCCAGCACCAGCTTGCGGACCTCTCCGGCGAAGCCGCCTGCCACCCGGATCAGGTCAGCGACGGGGGTACCGATGCGGACCTTGAAGTTGCGGGGCTCCCGGATGCCGCATCCGCTCAGGGTGACATAGCGGGCGATAGGCGGCTTACCCGCGATCACCGCCTCAGCCACCGAGGCTAGGGAGGCCACGTTCTGGCACAGGATCTCGATCTGGGCCGGGGTGCCACCGGTCGGTACCTCCCTGCCGGTAAGGGCCTGGATGAGCTGCCTCTCGCCGCCGCTGGGATAAAGGGTGGGAATGGGGCAGACCTGGGTGGATTCATTGATGTCGCTCTCCGCTACCGCCAGCCGCATGGACTCGATGGCTTGGGGCTTGTTGTCCTCGATGCCGATCAGACACTCCCAGGCGCCCAGCAGGTGCATGATGATGCTCGCCCCCTGGACAATGCGACCGGCGTGTTTCCGCATCAGCATATCGTCGCAGGTGATGTAGGGCTCGCACTCGGCGCCGTTCAGGATGAGTGTCCGGATCCTTTGGTGCGGCTCCAGGTCGAGCTTGACACTGGTCGGGAAGGCGGCGCCTCCCAGCCCCACGATGCCGGCCCACCGGATGCGCTCGCGTAATACCGAGACGTCCAACTCCCTATAGTTGACGAGGGGCTTGGGTCGCCGCGCCCACTGGTCCAAGCCGTCGGTCCGGATGATGATGCAGATACCGCCGAGTCCGGACGGGTGGGGGACCGGCCGCTCCTCGATGGCGGTCACCCTCCCCGAGCTGGCGGCATGGACCGGGGCGCTCATAGGGCCCTGGGGCGCAGCGATCTGCTGGCCCTTCAGCACCCAATCGCCGACCCGGACCTGGGGCGATGCGGGGAGGCCGATGTGCTGCTGCAAGGGTATCGTCAGGAACGGCGGTAAGGGTACTGCGGCGACTGGGCGGCCGGTGGACAGCTCCTTTTCGGCGGGCAGGTGGATACCACCGTGGAATCTCCAGAGTCGGCGCTGCTGCGGGTTGGAGGGAGGCTGCTGCAAGGTTGCGGTCCCGGTGGCCGTTCAGGCCATGTCCGGCTGTGCCGTCGGGCCGGGCGGGGAAGCGGGATAAGGCCACTTCCAGGTGCACTGATCCTCCGCGATCGGGACCATCTCGATACAGTCCACTGGGCAGGGCGCGACGCACAGCTCGCAGCTGGTGCATTCGTCCGCGATGACCGTATGCAGCTGCTTGGCGGCGCCGAGGATGGCATCCACCGGGCAGGCCTGGAGGCACAGGGTACAGCCGATGCACGCCTGCTCGTCGATGACCGCCAAGGCCTTGGGTTTCTCCTCCCTTGCCGCCAGCGGCAAAGGGTCCTTGCCGAGCAGATCGGCGAGGGCTAGGATCACGGTCTCGCCCCCCGGCGCGCACTTGTTGATCGCTACCTCGTCTTTGGCGATGGCCTCGGCATAGGGGCGACAACCCGGATACCCGCATTGCCCGCATTGGGTCTGGGGCAGCAAGGCATCGACCCGGTCGGCGACAGGATCGCCCTCGATACGGAAATAGATGGCCGCGTAGCCCAGGAGTAATCCCAGGCAGGTGGCGAGCACCGCGAAGGCAGCGATGGCGGTCAGCATATACGAGCCTCCGTCATGAGGCTACCAAACCGGCGAAGCCCATGAAGGCCAGCGACATGAGACCGGCGGTGATCAAGGCGATGGCGTTGCCCCGGAAGGGGGCAGGCACATCTGCCACGTCCACCCGCTCGCGGATGGCCGCGAACAGGGCAAGCACCAGCGAAAAGCCGACGGCGGCGCCGAAGCCGTACAGGGCCGACTCGACGAAGGTCCGTTGCTCCTGCAGGTTGAGCAGGGCAACGCCGAGCACCGCGCAGTTGGTGGTAATGAGCGGCAGAAAAATGCCCAGCACCTGATACAGCACTGGGCTGGTCTTGTGCATCACGGTCTCGGTGAACTGGACCACGGCGGCGATGACCAGAATGAAAGCGATGATACGCAGGTACTCGATCCCCAAGGGTTCCAACAGGAAGGCGTTGGCCAACCAGGCGGTGACCGAAGAAAGGGTGAGCACGAAGGCCGTTGCCAGCCCCATGCCGGTGGCGGTCTCTAGCTTCCTGGAGACGCCCATGAAGGGGCAAAGTCCGAGGAACTTGACCAGCACGAAGTTGTTGACCAACACGGTGCCGACCAGGATGAGGGCATATTCATTCATAACTGCCGAATCGGATCGCCGGGTGCCTTGGATCGACCTTCTGCAGGTCGGGCCAGGCGCGCGTTGTGATCCTGCCTTGTTCGGTTTGGCGCTTACCTCAGGGACACTGTTGGCTCGAGGTTACCGATTGTTATAGAGCATCTGTACTAGCCACCGGGCCGGTAGGCGCGGGCTTGCCCGACAACCCCTCCATAAGAAAAACGACGAACTGTACGAACCGACGCGGATCGATTCGGCATATCCGAACACCGGGGCACGCACCTGACCCGACCGACCGGCCCGTCGAAGGGCATTCCCCGTCATTGGGTCTCGGACGGCGGGGTTTCAACACGCCATGCGTGCGGGAATCTGCTGCCGGGACCAGCATACGGTGCCGACCGAACGCCCTTGCCTTGTCCCCAATTAAGGATCGAGCCGGAAAGGCAAAGACCAAGTTCACCTCCCGCCTGCAGGATCATCCCTGGGTTGGGCTTCCGGTCAAATGAATCTGCCTTGTATTTTCCTACACCATGCACCGGGTGATAGGGGCAATAATAGACACCTGTCAATGTCAACACCTTGTTCCGAAAAACGGTTACACATCCACTTGATTAAATCGTGAAGCTGCGCTTCCGTTATAATAGCCGCGACCAATTCCCGCCTGGTTGGTAACAACGACAATCGCCATACCTGCAAGCCCTGCACTCCGGCAGAGGTCGAAAACGCCATCAACAAATCCGGAATCTTCTATGCTATGAACATAATTCCGCTCTTCATTAAGGCATATGGAACTCAGGTGAAAACAATGCTGCTATACGATCCGTAGTTGGTTGCTTCACGACCCCCCGTTCCGTAATCAACGCGGTTACCAGCTCTGCCGGGGTAACATCGAACGCCGGATTACGAACCGAGACGCCTTGTGCGGCCCACCGGCAGTCCCGATAGCCCGTCACCTCGTCCGCGGCTCTCTCTTCAATAGGGATCGCAGAACCATCCGGAATATCGAGATCGATGGTCGATAGCGGACAGGCTACGTAGAAAGGAACGGCATGGCGCCGTGCCAATACCGCTACCATATAGGTACCGATCTTGTTTGCCACGTCACCATTGGCCGTGACCCGATCCGTACCCACGACAACCGCATCGATCTCGCCCCGACTCATCAGATGTCCGGCCATATTGTCGGAGATCAGGATAACCGGAATCTTCGCCTGCACCAGCTCCCAGGCGGTCAACCTTGCACCTTGAAGCAACGGGCGCGTCTCGTCCGCTACTACCGATATTTTTTTTCCCGATTCGACTGCGGAGCGGATCACACCCAGCGCCGTCCCATATCCGGCAGTCGCAAGGGCACCCGCGTTACAGTGGGTCAATACACGTGCCTCATCGGGCAACAGAGCCGCGCCGCAGGTACCCAGTGTACGGTTGATCCGAATATCTTCCAATCGAACTTCGTGCGCTTCTTCTAACAACTTCTCCGCGATTTCCGGTGGAGCGGAAACCGGCATGGCATCCATGCGGGTATGCATGCGCCCCAAGGCCCAGAACAGGTTCACTGCGGTCGGTCTGCTCCCGGCCAGCACTTCGAATGCCTTTCCCACGCCGTCCCTGAAGGCTTCAGGACCCCTGTCACGAAGCTGTAACGCCTCCAACGCAACCCCATAAGCCGCCGCGCAGCCGATCGCCGGGGCGCCGCGAACCACCATCGAGCGAATCCCGTCTGCCACGCCGTCCGCCGAGTCATACGAGATGTATTCAAAACGATCAGGTAATACTCGTTGATCGATCATCTCCAGATGGCCATCTTTCCACCTCAATGTCTCCACATCATTTCCAATAATTCCAGCTCCATATCAATCGCCCTCGAATTCACACAGCGAAAAGACCTTCTGTCCCTGCTTCTCCAGACGCGCTCTGCCGCCCACATACGGCAAATCGATCACAAAGCAACACTCGACGATTTCCGCCTCCATTTCCCGAATCAGCTTTACCGCGGCCTCAGCGGTGCCGCCGGTTGCGATCAGGTCATCCACGAGCAGGACCTGATCGCCTTTGTTGATGGCATCGGTATGGACCTCGATCCGATCCGTGCCGTACTCCAGCTCATAATCATGGCCGACTGTTTCCGCAGGCAGCTTGCCCTTCTTGCGGATCGGTATAAAGCCTACCCCTAACAGATAAGCCAGCGGAGCAGCCAGGATAAAACCACGCGACTCGATCCCCGCTACCTTTTCTATCTTGATGCCGGTGTAGCGATTGGTCAGCTCATGAATCATGATTCGGAAACCGACCGGGTCTTTCAACAAAGTCGTAATATCCCGAAACATAATTCCCTGTTTCGGATAGTGTTCAACGGTTCGGATACGAGACTTGATCGGCATTTCGATTCCCCCTATAATCAGCCGGAATTCAGCACCCGCCCGGCAACGGCATCCAATTTTTCTACCAGCTCCGGATCACGCCCCTCCGGAGACGTAATCAGTGCATATTCAAGGGCGGTGCGACATCCACAAGCTTGTGCCAACTGGTCCATCCGGATGCGCGGCGCGATCTTCTTTACCAATGAACGGGCATTATCCGCGTTGGCCCGCAATACCTGCATAATTGCGTCGACCGTCACATCGTCGTGATTCGGGTGCCAGCAGTCATAATCCGTTACCATTGCCACGGCCGCATAACAGAGCTCCGCCTCGCGGGCGAGCTTTGCCTCGGGCATATTGGTCATACCGATCACATCGCAGTTCCAGGTGCGATAAAGTTCGGATTCGGCCAGACTAGAGAATTGTGGTCCTTCCATGACCAGATAGGTTCCACCGCGCGCCGCTGTGATGCCCGCCTTCTGCGCCGCAACTTCGATATGGTCCCCCAAGCGGTAACAAACCGGGTGCGCTACGGAAACATGGGCAACCAGTCCCGGGCCGAAAAAACTCTTCTCTCGTGCAAAGGTGCGGTCGATGAACTGATCCACGATGACGAATAGCCCCGGCCTCAAGTGCTCTCGCAAAGAGCCGACCGAGCTTACCGAGATCACATCGGTCACGCCGGCCCTTTTGAGTACATCGATATTGGCACGAAAGTTGATGTCGGACGGGGGAATCCAGTGCCCTCGACCATGCCGGGGGAGAAACACCATCTGTTGACCGTTCAATTCACCAAAAAGCAACGCATCGGATGGTTCGCCGAACGGTGAAGAGGGCTTTCCCCAACGGGCATTCGTCAAACCGTCGATTTCATAGACCCCACTACCGCCAATGATGCCAAGAATGGATTCGGTCTTGTTATTTTTCATCGCTCACCGGTCCCAAGTCAGATTTCCATAAACCCTTAACAACAAATAGCCGTAACCAGCCATTGGCCACCAGACAACGCCCACAGAACCAGAACCAGAGCCAGCTCCGCCAGCGCCATGGTAACTCGCCGTCAAAAAGCAGACGCCTGCTGTAAATCAGCAGCGCCGAGAGTGGAGTGGGGGGGCTTACTTCTTCGTGTTCGTGTCGGGTCGGTTTATATTCTGTTACCCGATTACTCAGCAAGGCCTGTTCCAGTCTCTTTGCCGCAATCCGTCTCGCCCCGATCAATGCCATAAAGGTGGAATCAGCATCGAACCGACCCCGTTTGGTATAGGTTTCATCTATAGCCGCCTTACCGGTACGGTAATGAAGATGCTCAAAAACCACCTCTTCTAGATAGTGAATGCGGTCATAGCCGGCATGTTGCAATCTTTTGAAAATATCAAACAGGTGGTAGTCGATAAAGGCTCCGCAATAGGCTGCCGGATAAGGCTCACCGAGAAGATTGCAGGTGCGCTGCGATAAGATAGGAAAAGTACAGAGCCTGACACCCTTGAACAGGTCATTGCTATAGGCAAGGTAGATTCCACCCCCGAACTGTTCATGAACAGAGCGAATCTTCTCGTCCCATCCTCGGGTCCGAATCACCATATCATCATTCACCAGGACGATGATTTCACCATGCGCTTGTTCCAAACAGCGGCTGTTATAGCCCCCCATCGTCAGCCTTGGGCCGATTATTCTGTCGATTTGAATACCCGGATGATCGAGGTGATGGCTCTCAAAATCATCCTCATCCACATACAGAACGATTTCGACAGCCTGCGGATAGGTGGACTGATCGACCACGCTCCGGAAAAAACGCTCCACCAGTGCGGGACGACCGCGAGTCGGCAGCAGGAGCGAAATCAGTCGTGGCACTTGCATAGGATAATCAGATGACCCGATCATTACCGCCGTCCACCGGCACTTGCGCCCCGGTGGTCTTGGCAAAGGCCGGGCCGCACATCTGTATGACTAGTTCGGCGACATCCCGGCTGGTCACCTCCGTCTTCAACACATTGTTGTGCTTGTACTCATCCACCGACAGGCCATAGTGAGCGGCTCTTGCGGTCAGCACCTCTTCCGTCCAGACGCCGGTATCGAATACCGCATTGGGATGAATGGTGTTAATCCGGATTCCGTCCCCGCCCCATTCGAGGGCCGCGACCCGCGCTAACTGGTTTAGGGCGGCCTTGGAAGCAGAGTAGGCGGCTGCGCCTGGGCCCGGGGCAGGCACATTCTTGGAACCGATGATTACAACGCGCCCACCGTCAGGCGCCAGCTTAAGGAAAGGATGGGCTCGATGCATCAATACCAGGTTGGCATCCAGGTTCAACGCCATCACCTTGCGCCACTGTTCCAACGGCAGTTCGGCGATCCTGCGCCCAGCGGAAAACACCCCGGCATTCAGCACCAGTATATCCAGTCCGCCAAATGCATCTGCGGTTGTCGCCAAAATTTCCTTGAGCCTGATCTCGGATATCACATCACCCACTAGGCCGCGGTAATCAGGTCGTGCGTACAGGGTCCCGACAGCCGGATTGATATCCACGCCCACGACAGCGGCACCGCTTGCCAGCAAGGCGTCTACGCAGGCTTTACCGATGCCGGAGGCGGCACCTGTCACCAGGGCGATTTCCCCGGCAAACCGGGGCGGCTTACCGGCCTTCTTCAACTTGGCCTGTTCGAGATCCCAGTATTCCACATCAAAGATATCCCGGGCCGGCAGGGCCCGATAGCCGCCCAATTTTTCGGCACGCCGGATAACTTCCATGGTATGCCCATAGATATCCGCCGCGATCCCTGCTTCCTTGGCGGATCGCCCAACCGTACACATCCCAAGTTGGGCATCGAGCACCACGCGCGGTGCCGGGTCGAGCATCGTCTTGCACTCCTTGGCCAATGGCTCGTTTTCGGAAAAATACTCCTTGTAGGCAGCGACATAGGCATCCAGATCCCCGCCGATCATCGGCAGTCGCTTGGTGCGGATCACATGGTCCGGCGTAGCCGGCCCTTGCTGCGCAATCGACTCGAGGTCCCGGCGCGAAACGAAAGACATTGTTTCGGGGTCCGTATGACGGCGTATGATTACGGGAAAGCCCGCCGCACCGGCGATCTGGCGCCGCAATTCCGCGAGCCGAAGACCTGCATCCCGATCGTACTCCGCCGGATCGCCGGTGACATCCCAGGCCGCCTGTGATTGCAGATACGCCTCGGCTTTCCCTACGAGATAAATCATACGTTCATAAGAGGTTTTGGCGGATTCGCCAAAGGAAAAGATGCCGTGGTTCAGCAACACCATGCCGATGGTCTGCGAGGTCAACTCCGCGTCCAGTCGTTGTGCGCAGAGGTGGGCCAAGTCAAAGCCGGGCATCACATAGGGAATTATAATGACTTCGTCCCCATAGATCCGGCGTGTCTTCTCTTCACCCTCCGGTGAATTAGTTATCGTGACCACCGCATCGGCGTGGGTGTGATCCACATACTTGTGAGGGATGACGGCGTGCAAAATCGCTTCGACCGAAGGCGTCGGAGCAGCAGCGCGGGTCATATGGGTGACCAGCTCATTCACCACCTCCGGGTCGGAGAGCGAAGGCAACCCGGCAAGCCGCTGCAAATGCTCCAACCGAACCGGGGAAAAGCCCTCCGCCTCGATGGTCTCCAGATCCCAACCACTGCCTTTTACATATAAAATCTCTTCCTCTTCACCAAAACGATTTTTTTCTACAACCTTGACTGAAGTATTACCGCCGCCGTGCATAACCAGTGATTTGTCTCTTCCCAACAAAAGGGAAGAATAGACTCTAAACGCAATATCATCTCCCGCTGCGATATCAATGATGTCTTCATTATTCCAATGATTGATCATTTCAAATACCCCACAGTCATAACATACTTATACCTTACTTATACCTTATAGACATGCAAACCTTCTTTGCTATCTATTTTACCCCGTTCACCATCATCCGGGACCTGACATTCAGAAGAAGGCCTGTTCGATATACGAACGGGCAAAGAACGGGGGCTCGATCTTCGGCAAGTCTTACCATTCGATGTCCCCGGCGTGCTTTATTCTCATCGGGGTAGCGTTAACTCTCTAACTGGTAGCGGGTAGGTTGGGCCGCTATGCAGATCGGCGGACTTGGACTATCAGTCACGCTATCAGTTAAAAACTTATCACTACCCTCGGCAGTACCCTTGCCTCTGATGAGGAAACGCGGCGTAACGCAAATGTCAACCCACCCTAGACATTGAAGCTCTCGCCACAGCCACAGGAGTCCTTGACGTTGGGATTGTTGAACCTGAAGCCTTCATTGAGCCCTTCCTTGGCATAATCGACCTCGGTCCCGTCGAGGTAGAGCAGGCTCTTGGGGTCCACGATGACCTTGACCCCCTGGTCTTCGAAGACCTGTTCGTCGGCCCCCAACTCGTCCGCGAACTCCATTACGTAGGCCATGCCAGAGCAACCGGAGGTTCGGACGCCAAGGCGCAGACCCAACCCTTTGCCGCGGTTGGCGAGAAATTTACGGACGTGATCGGCCGCCGCCGCCGTCATGGAGATACTCATCATCCGACTCCCGGGGCGCTCTGCTTCTGCGTGTAGTCCTGAATTGCGGCCTTGATGGCGTCTTCCGCCAGTACCGAGCAGTGGACCTTGACCGGCGGCAGGGCTAGCTCATCGGCGATGTCCTGGTTCTTGATCTGGCGGGCCTCATTCAATGTGCGGCCCTTGACCCACTCTGTCAACAGGCTGCTAGAGGCGATCGCCGAGCCGCAGCCGTAGGTCTTGAAGCGGGCGTCTTCGATGACACCCTGGTCACTGACCTTGATCTGCAGGCGCATCACGTCGCCGCAGGCCGGCGCCCCGACCATGCCGGTGCCCACGGTACCGTCATCGTTGTCGAACCTGCCCACGTTGCGTGGGTTCTCGTAATGGTCCAATACCTTTTCGCTGTAAGCCATGGTCTGTTACCTCTCGGCGAAAACGTCACAGCCGGGCAAACGTCAGTGCGCTGCCCACTGCGTAGTGCTCAAATCGATGCCGTCTTTATACATATCCCACAGGGGCGATAGCTCGCGCAGTCGTTCGACCTGCTCTCGGATCTTTGCGACCGCGAAGTCCACCTCTTCCGAGGTCGTGAAGCGCCCGAGCGAAAAGCGGATGGAGCTGTGCGCCAGATCATCCTCGCGTCCCAAGGCCCGCAACACATAGCTCGGCTCCAGGCTGGCCGAGGTGCAGGCGGAGCCTGAGGATACCGCCAGGTCCTTTAAGGCCATGATCAGGGACTCGCCTTCGACGAACGCAAAGCTCAGGTTCAAGTTTCCGGCCACCCGCCGGTCCCAGTCACCGTTCAGGACCACCTGTTCCATATCCTTGAGACCATCCCACAGGCGACGCCGCAGAGCCGATACGCGCTCGTTCTCCGTAACCATTTCTGCGCGGACAATCCGGAAGGCCTCGCCCATGCCGACGATTTGGTGCGTTGCCAGGGTACCGGAGCGCATGCCGCGCTCATGGCCACCGCCGTGCAGCTGCGCCTCTAGACGCACCCGCGGCTTCCGGCGCACATAGAGGGCGCCGATACCCTTGGGGCCATAAATCTTGTGGGCCGAGAAGGACATCAGGTCGATGTTCATCCGTTCCAGATCGATGGGGATCTTACCGGCACTCTGGGCGGCATCGACATGGAACAGGATCTTGCGCGCCCGGGTCAGCTCGCCGATGCCTGCGATATCCTGAATGACACCGATCTCATTGTTCACGTGCATGATCGAGACCAGGATGGTGTCGTCCCGCAGGGTGGCTGCCAGCCTGGCCGAATCGATAAGGCCATTGGACTGAGGGTCGAGATAGGTGACCTCGAATCCCTCCCGCTCAAGGTGACGGCAGGTATCCAGAACCGCCTTGTGTTCCGTCTTGGCGGTGACGATATGCCTGCCCCGTTTGCGGTAAAAATAGGCAACACCCTTGATCGCTAGGTTATCCGACTCGGTGGCACCGGAGGTCCAAACGATCTCCTTGGGATCGGCGTTGACGAGCTCCGCCACCTGGCGGCGGGCCTGCTCCACCGCATCCTCCGCTTCCCAACCGAAAGCATGGGAACGTGAGGCCGGGTTACCGAATCGACCCTCCGGGGTAAGATAGCTGCACATTTTCTCGGCGACTCGGGGGTCGACAGGGGTGGTCGCCGAATAGTCCATATAGATAGGTAGCTTCATTTTTATAAGGCTCCGAGGTAGTCCTGAAATATATTAGGACACTCGATTGTTGTTTATATGATGTAACGATTCAGGTATAATATATTCTGATTCCATGAATCTATAGAGACACTAATGTATTTTTATTTATCGCGCGGAAACGCACGAAAAAGCAGTGTTTTCCAGCTATCATTAACAAACGGTGAGCCGTAACCCTTTGTTTATTAAACGAACAGGATACCTGATAGCTAACACATACGCCCTATAAATTTCTGGACTACCGGCTCCGAAACGTTTGGCGCCGCCTGCCTTAATACTCAGGCACCGGCGCTCACCCCTCCGGTGCTGCAGCTGTCGATCCTGACCTCGGCCCCCGACGGGTCCTGACGCTCGGCGCTACCCCGCCGCCCCTTGCCGTCGACCAGATCTTGCAGACTGATACGATCGAGGTATTCATAAATCCGAGTGCTCAGATCCTGCCATAAGTCATGGGTCAAGCAGGGGCCCTGGTTCCGGCAGTTGTGGGCGCCGCCGCAACGGGTGGTATCCACGTGCTCATCCACCGCGGAGATAACTTCCGCCACATGGATATCGGATGCATTCCGCGCCAGGCTGTAGCCGCCGCCGGGACCACGCATGCTCGAGATGAGAGAGCGGGTACGCATTCTGGAGAAGAGCTGCTCCAGATAGGACAAGGAAATGCCCTGGCGTTGCGCGATGTCCGCCAACGGGATGGGTCCCTTCCCGCGATGGATCGCCAAATCGAGCATCGCGGTGACGGCGTAGCGCCCTTTCGTAGTCAGTCTCACGGGTGATTCGCTCCTGCCTTGAGGCAACGCTCGGAAGGCTACAATAACCAACTCATTCAGTCAAGTATTAAGTCACACCCATTTCTCAGAGTCTTAAAGAAACTGTTGGTTGAAAGAATCTAGGGGCTGTTGACATTTAGCAAAGTTCGCACAGTGGACCTTGCGCCAACCATTTGATCGACTGTAGGGTCCGCTGTGCGGACCGCTGGCATGTTGCGGCCATTTAACATGTGAAAACAGTCGGTGGAGTAGTGTCAACAGGCCCTAGCGTTAGCGTCGTTTAGCGTTACGCTGCGTTCTACGACCTGCTTCCCGAAGCGTTTCCCCGCGCGCCTGACCCGACCCACACCCAACGCGAGGTCCGCGTGTGCCGGCCGCGCCGGGGGGCTGTGGGTGGACAAGTTGCATCAAGACGTCAGCGAGCCTTTGGGCGTCGCAACGCAACAGATCCCGACCCCCTTGACAGGGCCAAATAATTCAGGATTGCACCCACAGCACCTCCGGTCCTCCAGACCGCGCAATCGTTCAGGAGTTGGGTACGGGCCATCCTAAAGATGCGGTTCGCACCTCCTCGTAATGCCATCCTGTAGAATCTACCACGCTCACCGCATTCTACGGGTCTTAGAATGTCGGGTCAGGCGCGTCACAATCGATTGGTAAGAAGCTGTTCAGTTAAACGGGATCGCTCCCTCGAACAGCGCCAAATCATCCAGGTTTGTTTTTAACTAGACAGCTTCTTCAGACAGGACAATCGATCACAGGGACCCCGCGGCCAATGGTGGGGATTTTCACGGAACCGTAATGGAAAAGGCATGGGCACGTCATCCCCCCTCGCTAATACTCGGGGGATTAATAAGGTTATTCGGAGACAACCGCGAGGACGAACATGACCCTGGAACACTGCCACAGCACCGGGTATCCGGTCGAATTCGAGGTTACCATGGGCTATCGGCAGCGTCGGTTCCCGGTTGCCCATGCCCGCAATCTTTCACCTCAGGGGATCTATGTACAAATTGCCAATCTTACCCTTCCCCCCGGTACCCTGATCGAAATCGAGTTCGACCGTTGGGGACGGCGATGGCTGATTCCCGCAATCGTGGTGTATGGAGACACCCACGGCTTCAGACTGAAATTCCAGACGCCTCAGCCCGAGCTGTATCGATACGCAAAGACGGCACCAGCCGCTCCGCGATCCCCTGTCGCCGGAGACTGTTGACATTCATCGTCCGGTAGCGGCAAATTTTGGTAGTGGTAAATTTTTAACTGATAGCGTGGTTGATAGTCCAGGTCTACCGAGCCACACAGCAGCCCAATCTACTTTAGATTATCATTTTAAAGAGTACCACTACCGATTATGCTACCATTTAGAAGTTAACTACTACCTCCGAGAGCAAACGCGGCGCAATTGTCAAGACGGTAAAGGAGCGCATCACCATCTGCCTGGATTGAAGAGTTGGTGGATGCCAGTCCCTAACGAAGCTTCGCCTGGGGCTAGCAAGGCGTGAGTTTTTTGTGCGGTGAACACAAAAGCCCCTCTCGGAGGAGAGGGGTTAGGGAGAGGGTGATCGAGACACCCCCCGCACACGGATTTTTGTGCAGGATGGCCCGTGTCCAACACCTCAATGTTTCGGACACGTCCATCGTCCAAAGATGCGGTTCGCCGCCTACTGCGCTTTTCTACCATGCCCGTACAGGCATGTACCCGTACCTGTCTACGCACAGGCAAACATAGACAGGCCTCGCATGCTTGAGTATGTGTTTGCAGCGGATGTAGTTCTCGCTCTGCTCGACTAGGCGTTTTTCTACCAGATCTACGTTGCGGTCCCACAACCCTTCGAGTCCTGCCGCATCCGTGCAAGTTGCGCGAAGCTCCAGTGGGTCTGTGCGTCGAAGGCGAACAGCACGTCGATGTCATTGTCAGGCCGGAAGTCTTCCCGCAGCACTGAACCGAACAACGCAAACTCGACCACCTGCCACCTGCGGCAGAAATCCGCGATCGCTTCTTACGGGATATTGATGCGCGCGTCCATCCTTGTCACCGTCTACTATGCAATTCCGGGGCAATGATCGCAATGTTGGTACCTTCCCGATAACGCTTAGCGAGCTTTCCGCGCTCACCGGACTCGACAACTTACTCTTCATTCGAGATGCGCGGACCGGCGACCTGCATCGCGGCGGAAAATCCGCGGGTGCAAGGTATAACATTAGGGTTGTCCGAGACTTAATAAGACTTGCTGGAAACATCCTGTTTTGTCTACCCAGTTGGAAACCGTCGATATCGAGCTGCCGGGGGACAACGAGCAGCTGGCTAATCTGTGCGGTCAGCTCGATCAGCATCTGCGTCAGATCGAGTCCCGGTTGGGCATCGAGATCAATAACCGGGGGGCCATTTTCCGTCTGATTGGCGAGCGTCGGTCAGTCGCTACCGGGGCGCGGGTATTGCGCGATCTCTATCGGGTGAGCGCGGATGAGACCCTGACCCCGGAGCGGGTCCATCTGCACCTTCAGGAGTCCGGCGTGGACGCCCTGCCGGATGATGCGGGGGAACGGCTGCCGGATGTGGTCATCAAGACCAAGCGCGCCTTGATTCGCGCCCGGGGACCGAATCAGCAGCGATATCTGCACGCCGTTCTGCACAACGACATCAACTTCGGGGTCGGTCCCGCCGGTACGGGTAAGACCTATCTGGCGGTGGCCTGTGCGGTAGAGTCTCTGGAGTCCGACCGGATCCGCCGCTTACTGCTGGTGCGCCCGGCGGTAGAGGCGGGCGAGCGGCTCGGTTTTCTACCCGGGGATATGGCCCAGAAGATCGATCCCTATCTGCGACCACTTTACGATGCCTTGTACGAGATGCTCGGCTTCGAGAAAGTGGACAAGCTCATCGAGCGCAATGTGATTGAGGTCGCCCCCCTGGCCTATATGCGTGGACGTACCCTGAACGATGCCTTCATCATCCTGGATGAGGCCCAAAACACGACGCCCGAGCAGATGAAGATGTTTCTGACCCGCATCGGTTTCGGCTCTACCGCGGTGGTTACCGGTGACGTTACCCAAGTGGATCTACCGCGTGGACAAACTTCGGGGCTGCGTCAAGCGATCGAGATTCTACGTCACGTGGAGGGTATCAGCTTCACCTTCTTCAATGCCCGGGACGTTGTACGCCACGCCCTGGTGCAGCGCATCGTCGGGGCCTATGATGCCTTCGACCGCCGGCGCGCCGATACCGGACAAGTCCGCCCCGTGGGCATGGGAAACAGGTAGCGCGTGGGTTGGGTCGGCCGCGCGAAGGGTCATGTGGGTGGACGGGTTGCGTCAAGAACGTCGGTGCCGCCCCGCCAGTCTTGTAGGTCGGGTCAGGCGTGTCCTCCGCGGTGGCGGTGTGCCGCCGGGACGGATCACGTCCTGGCCTGGCAACCGAGCCGGCACCAATCGCTAATGGTACAGGATTAACAGGATGTTCAGAATTGACGGGGTTTTTCCTGGGCGCGGGAGTCGGCTAAAACCGGATAAAAAATCCTGCGGTAGTAGTAAATTATTAACTAAATAGCGTGATTGAGAGTCTAGGTCTACCGAGCCGCACAGCGGCCTAATCTACTTTGCTGTCCGGTGTTATTGGGTGGTGTCCGAGATGGCGTCGTGTTGCGCCAGGCCGAGTTCGACTACGCCAAGCGCTTTACCTGCCAGGATCAATTCCGCGCCATGGCGGAAGAAGCCAAGATAGATGGGCAGGTGCTCCTGAGAAACTCCACTCCATCGTGTTGACATGAACCTCGTGGAACCCACCGCCATCTTCATCCCGAGCATACTCTCCTTGCATACGGAAGGATCGATTTGCTGGCAGGTCGGCAATTATGTCGAAACCGGCTAGATCATGCCGCTCGATACACTTCTTTATCCGATTTTCAGGTCTCATGGTCTAAAGCTCCGGAACAGGATTATTTGGCATTTTGGATATGGCCTTCATTGTACGCGTCGTCTTTCAGGCCGCTATGAAACGATCAATTGGTGGACCAAAGGTGATAATTACACATGGCATCTTGATCCGATTCGCGTCCCTGCCAAATATCCAGGCAAACGCCATTTCAAGGGACCGAATGCAGGCAAACTTTCGGGCAATCCGAAAGGGAGGAACCCAGGCGACGTTTGGATGTTTCCAAACGTAAAAAGCAATCATCCGGAAAAGACTGTTCACCCTTGTCAGTTTCCGGTCGAATTGGTTGAACGCTTAGTGTTATCGATGACAGATGAATATGATGGGGTGTTTGATCCCTACATGGGTGTTGGTTCCGCCATCATTGCAGCACTCAAGCATGATCGACATGGATACGGCTGTGATACTGTCAAAGAACACGTCGATATTGGCCGCAATCGGGTGAAGTTCCTTAGTGCAGGAGTTTTAAAGACGCGACCGATGGGCAAGCCGATTTATAATCCGGCACTGCCCAATGGTGGCCACTGATGCGAATTGGCGCAACCTATTCACATCTAAACGGCATTGAATATTTGATGGTGCATCGCGCTGCGTTATGGGACGAAGTCCAAGAAGTCATCGGCCGGATTCACGCGCCAGCCTGCAAGACGAAAATTTCAAAGGAAAGAACCATGCGCGGAATGCTCCTGTATTCTCCTGGGGCGATTTGCCAATGTTATTTTGGTATATAATTTTTCGTTTTTTGGTAGGGGTAACTATTCAGATACAAGATATTGCGCACTGGTAGCGGTAAAACACAAGATGTTGCGTTTTTATCGCACAGAAATGCATGGAGATGCTGTATTTCCCAGCTATTATTACGCCCGGATAAACATAAGTCTTTGTTTTTTAGTCAAATAGGGTGCCAGAATAGTGACTGGTAGGGAACGCCCTCTGTGGCGTTCCGGGATTTGGCGCAACTTCTTCGGAACGGTAGGTCGGCCGTTCCCTGCAGGAACTCCCTTAAACGGAAAATTAGGATGAAATGGGATACCAGGCTACTTCCGGTTTTACTGATAACGCTCGCGTCCACGGCATACTCCCTAGACTGGTCCGGCAACCTGGCCGTTGAGGCCCGTATCTTCCCTTCCGACGCCCGGTGGTTCGAACAAAAGGACGACGACCTGTCGCTCAGCTTTCAGCCCGAGCTTCGCCATCGGTGGAACGACGGCAGACAGGGGTTCGCCTTCATTCCTTTCCTGCGTGTCGATGGCATGGACGAGGAGCGCACCCACGCCGATATCCGTGAGCTCAACTACCTGCACGTGGCCGACGGCTGGGAGCTGCGCGTCGGCATCGACAAGGTATTCTGGGGGGTGACCGAATCCCAGCATCTGGTGGACATCATCAATCAGACGGATCTGATCGAGAACATCGACGGCGAAGACAAGCTGGGCCAACCGATGGTGCGCATCACCAGGGTGCTGGGGAACGGCGCGATTGACTTCTTTCTGTTGCCTTGGTTTCGGGAGCGCACCTTTCCGGGCATTGAGGGGCGCTTGCGCACACCGCTGGCCGTCGACACCGACCGAGCGCGCTACGAGTCCGACGCGGAAGAAAGGCACTTGGACTATTCTCTGCGCTGGAATCAGACCATGGGCGCGATCGATGCGGCGCTCTCTTGGTTCCACGGAACGGCGCGCGATCCGGATCTGAGGCCCGATTATACCTGGGGCGGCAAACCTGTCCTGATACCCCACTACCCCCTGCTGCGGCAGGTGGGCCTGGAATTTCAGTACACCGGCGAGGTCTGGCTATGGAAGCTTGAGGCAGTGCACCGTAACACCAAGGGGAAAGACTTTCACGCGGCGGTCGGCGGCTTCGAATATACCTTCGTCGGCGTCAATGACACGCCGCTCGACCTAGGCCTGCTGGCTGAATACCATTATGACACTCGCCGACTCGATGAGAGCTCGCCGTTTCAGAACGATCTCTTTATCGGTACCCGCCTGACCTTCAACGATACCCAGAGCAGCGAGGTACTCGTCGGCGGTATCTTGGATCTCGATTACGACAGCAGATCATTTCGACTCGAGGCGAGTCGTCGCATCGGACAGAGCTACAAGCTTTCCATTGAGGGGCAGCTCTTTCTGAATATGGCCTCCCGTGATTCACTGGCAGTCTTTGCGGCGGACGACTTTCTACGGATCGAGCTGACGCGCTACTTCTGACGTCGAAGAGCTCGTTGCAATGTTCCAATCGGATAGGATTAACAAGATAAGTCTAGATAACTTTAGCACTGCAACTGCATGCATTAAGGTTATGTTATGCAAGGGAAAAACAGGTATTTCAGGAGTTTACACCTTTCGTGAAGCTAACTTCAGACGGATTGTACATTATTTTGCGCACGATTTACCGGCCTCGAAACTCAGCCGAGCTGAGTGATGTAAGCTGTCCGACGATCAATCAGTTGTCATTCAAACTACGGACCCGGATCGCTCAGCTTTGTGACGCCTCATCGCCCTTCTTCGATGAGATTGAAGTCGACGAATCCTCTTTTGGCGGGCGTCGTGTTCGTGGGAAGAAAGGGCGCGGGGCCGGGGGTAAAACGATTGTCTTCGGGATTCTGGAGCGCCACGGGAAGGGCTACACGGAAATCGTCCCGAACGCAGCTAAGAGGCCGTTACAGGCCGCAAGCCGGGGCCGCGTGGCCATCGATAGCATCATCCACTCAGAAGGGCTACGATATGAATGTCCGGTCGCTCCCTCCCTATAAGATCGTCGGCAGTCCGGTTTCCATAAAGAGCCTTAAAATTTACCGCTACCCCGGAGCGATCTTTACCCCGGCATAGGGGATCTTTGGAAACTCCGTGGTAAGGAGTACAACCTTGACACTTCTTTAAGGATATTAAGACGATGAGCACCACTACCGCCGACGCCGTCCGGCAACAGGCCCGGCTGGGGACCACTCTGATCAACGAGGTGGGCAAGGTCCTGGTCGGCCAGGATACCATGGTTCGGCGCCTGCTGACGGGTCTCCTGGCCGGAGGACACGTGCTGCTGGAAGGGCTGCCGGGATTGGCCAAGACCCTGACGGTACACAGCCTGGCCAAGGCCATCGATACCGGCTTTTCGCGCATCCAGTTCACACCGGACATGTTGCCGGCGGACGTAATCGGTACCGAGATATTCAATCCCAAGGAGGGCACCTACAGCGTCAAGCGGGGGCCGATCTTTTCCAATCTAGTCCTGGCCGACGAGATCAACCGTGCCCCGGCCAAGGTCCAGGCGGCCTTGCTGGAGGCGATGCAGGAGCGTCAGGTCACCATCGGCGGTCACAGCTTCCGCATGGAAGAGCCCTTCCTGGTGTTGGCGACCCAAAACCCCATCGAGCAGGAGGGCACCTACCCCCTGCCCGAGGCCCAGGTAGACCGCTTCATGATGAAGGTCAAGGTAGGCTATCCATCGCAGGAGGAGGAGCGGCGAATCCTGGACCGCATGGCAGGCGGTCAGCCGATCCCGGAGGTTGCGGTGGTTGCCCACCCGCGGGACATCGCCAAGGCGCGGGCGGCGGTGGCCGATGTCTTCGTGGATGAGAAGGTGCGCGATTACATCGTCGCCATCGTGCACGCCACCCGACCTAAGACCGCCGGCCGGCCCGACTCCGGGAGCGGCGTGTCCGGTATCGAGGGAATGATCGAGCACGGCGCCGGCCCGCGCGCCTCCATCTGGCTCATGCTGGGTGTCAAGGCCCACGCCGTCCTGCAGGGCCGCGGCTATGTGACGCCGCACGATGTCAAGACCCTGGCCCCCGACGTCCTGCGCCATCGGGTGGGATTGAGCTACGAGGCCGAGGCGGAAAGCATCGTGCCGGAGGACATCATCCGGCGCATCCTCGATACCGTACTTGTTCCCTGAACTCGCGCTGGTCAAGTTTCTCTTCGGAACCATGAATGGATACGAAAGAATCACGATCAACCACTGTGGACTTTAGACCAAGGGCTTTAGTATTTTTTGGCTATGAGACCGAAGAAGCACGCGGTACATGCGGTTTATGATCTGAAGGTTCATCTGGTATGGATCGCGAAGTATCGCTATAAGGTACTGACCTAAGGATGTGGGGAAGAGAATACGGATATCTAAAGAGTACGGACATTGGTTCGACAGGCCTGCGCTGCTAACAATATAGAAATCATCCAGGGAGTAATGAGCAAGGACTATGTACCTCTCTACATTTATTATCCGCCCAGGTTGTCGGTTAGTGAAATCATTGAAGTCACAAAGGAAGGACATCGCGCAAACCACAACGAGAATTCCCGCATTTGAGGAAGCAATATTGGGGACGTCACTTCTGGGCCATTGGGTATGGTGCTTTCAGTTCAGGGTATATTACAGACGATATGATCAGAGAGTATATAAAGAGGCATCGAGAATATCAGGGTCATAATGATGATGATTTTCCAGTCGAGTGCGCCCCGACTTTCAGTCCTTTCGAGCTGACTTCAGTCCGAGGCTTTCAGTCGGCTTTGACAGCGACTTTCAGCCGAAATCGCTCCCCCGACTATGGACTTTCAGTCCATAGTGGTTGATGTTTCCATTCGAGGTTCTGTTCAGGTACAACGGGTATAAGATGGAGCAATGCTGGCCAAAGAGATCATTCGCCGGGTGCGTGAGATCCAGGTACGCACCGGCCGTCAGGTCGCCGACGTGCTGGCCGGGGAGTATGTCTCCGTGTTTAAGGGAGGCGGCATCGAGTTCGACGAGGTGCGCCCGTATCTTCCCGGTGACGACGTGCGGTCCATCGACTGGAATGTCACCGCCCGCTCCGGCCAGCCCTATGTCAAGCGTTATGTCGAGGAGCGTCAGCTCACCCTGATGCTGATGGCGGATGTCTCCGCTAGCCAGGATTTCGGCTCGCGGACCCGCTCCAAGCATGAAGCAGCGGCCGAATTCTGTGCCCTGATCGCCTTCTCGGCCATTCGCAACGACGACAAGGTCGGATTGCTCCTGTTTCACGGCGGGATCGAACATTACATCCCCCCGCGCAAGGGCCAGAAACACGCCCTGCGTGTGGTCCGGCAGGTATTAGCCCACGGTGAGGAGGCACCCGAGTCTTACCGGGAGATGGCCCCCAGCGGGGGAGCTTGCGCCCGGCTGCACGGAGCGGGGCGCGGGCATCCGACCGGCAGCTCGGCGGAGAAGCTGCGTGCGCGGGTTCACGACTTGTGGGGGCCCCTGCGTGGCAGCTTTACCTTGCATTTCAGGGACCAGCGCCTGCACCCCACGCGGCGGTCGACCGACATCGGTCAGGCGATGGAGTTTCTCCGCTCGGTGATGAAACGCCGGGCCGTCTGCTTTGTGGTAAGCGATTTCCTGGACGAGGATTTCGAGTGCACCCTCACCGCCGCCAACCGTAAGCACGACGTCATCGCGGTCCTGATCACCGACCCCCGGGAGCTCGCGGTACCCAGTGTGGGGCTGGTTGCCCTGCAGGACGCGGAGACTGGGCGGACCCGACTCTATGATACGGGCTCAGCGGATTTTCGACGCGAGCTAGAGTGGGTGGCGCGGGAGCGGGTGGAAACCCTGAAACGGCGATTGTGCGCCCGTGGGATCGATTTCATCCATATCGACGCCGCAGGCTCGGTGGTCGATCCCCTGGTTCGCTTCTTCCGCATGCGCGAGCGCAGGATGCGCCGGTGACTCCAGCCATACCCCATTATATTACGATGGGTCTAGATAACTTTAGAGAGGATTTTCTCTCGGCAGAGTAAATTTTTTATCATATAGGTTTTCTTTTCGATGATTGAATCTAAATTCACATTCTTCCTTTGCAGATGTAGATGGAAATTTTTTCGTGGAACATCATTGAATTTTGCAAGCCTTCGTTTGGCATATGACCAGAATGGTTCGATGCCATTGATAGGGCAATTACCAAGGACAAATTCATGCTGACCATGATTCACATGGAAATGCTTTTTGTATCCCCTATCCACCAGCCCGTCACAGCCCCTCCCGCCGTCCGAGTGGATGATGCGGTCAAGGGTCACCTGGCCCTGGATTGCGGCCTGTGGCGGCTTCTTGGCGGCGTTCGGGACGATTTCCGTGTCCTTATCCTGCTGCTCTGCACCCTCGCCGCCATTCGGCCAACCTGGGTACAGGCGGAGCCGACCGAGCCGGCCGCTGCGCGGTTGCCCACAACCATCGAACGCCGTTCCGAGCGCGGACCCGTGACCGCCCGAGTGGTCCTGGAGCCGGCGGAGCCCAGGATCGGCGATCCCCTGAACCTCCGCCTGGAGGTAACGGCGGAGGCCGGTGTGGAGCTACTCATGCCTGAATTCGGCCAGTCCCTGGACCGCTTCGCCATCCGCGACTTCGTGCCTCGTGAAAGCATCGACGGAGACGGGCGCACTCTGGCCACCCAACGTTATGTCCTGAACGCGCCCATGTCCGGCCCCTGGTACATCCCGCCGCTTGCCATCGAGTTCGTCGATCGCCGCGTCGGGATGCATCCGGCCCCAGAGGGCGAGGATGCCTACGAGGTCTTGACCGAGCGGTTCGACTTCCAGGTCCGATCGGTGCTCCCGAAAGAGGCTACCGACGAGGCCCTCGATCCGCCCCTGGGCGCGCTGGCACCGCTCGGTGCCTCAGGTACCACTAAGCGTCGGCTCTGGCTCCTGATGCTCCCGGTGGTCCTCGCCGTCGCCTTCGGGGTACGCTGGTGGCTCGTCTCACGGACCAAGGCGAGGCAGACGAGTGCCCACGAGCGAGCGAGCGCGCGGCTCGAGGCCCTGATGGTCCGTCCCCGGCCGGAGGGCGCGGCGGCGGTGGACGCCTTCTTCGTGGAGCTCTCCGACCTGGTACGCCACTATCTGGAAGACCGCTTCGGCCTCCAGGCCCCGGAGCTCACCACCGAGGAGTTTCTGGACCTGGCGGCGGGATCTCCGGACCTGAGCCGGGCCCACCAAGGTTTTCTGCGGAACTTCCTGCGCCGCGCCGACCAGGTAAAATTCGCCCGCTACCTGCCCGCCGCGGACTATATCGAGGAGATACTGGGTGCGGCCGGGCGTTTCCTGGAGCAGACCCAGGAGCCGGCCAAATCGCCCGTTCCTGCCAGGAGAAGGCGCTGAGACTTGATGTGCCGGATACAAAAGAGCGACTGTGGCACGGAACTGATGATGAAGAGATGCGGTTCGTTCCTCACCGCATCCTACGCGCTACACCCACATTACCCTCTCACGGCTTGCACGTGCGGACCTCGCGTTGGGTGTAGGTCGGGTTAGGCGCGTCCCCACGGTCGCGGTGTATCACTTGGACGGATCGCGCCCTAGCCCGACACGCCGGCTCCCACCACCAACGCCGAATAATTCAGGCCCGCATCCAGACAAGCACGGCGTCGAACGCAGCGTAACGCATCCTCGGGTCACACCAAACAACGCCGAACAGCACTGTTTGGAGGACCGGACCAAGGGCAGGGCGCCCTTGCTGCTCAGGCTAGAGATCGCGCAAGGGGGCAGGTGTAGCCGTTTGGGAAATTAGGGCAGGATAAGCGACCCGGGGAAGGTTAAGGCCCTTGCCTACCTCTGCAGACAGGCTTCATGCCCCCAGTCGCGGAAAATCGATGAAGCACCGGCCCTTGAGGGCGGTGCGCGGAGCTTTGGGAACTCTTTGGGGAAGGCCCTCTCGCTGCCGGCACACTCGTCGATGCAGATTCGACGGACCGGATCGCCATAGCCCGTCTGTTCGGCAAAGGCGGACTTGAAGGTTCTATTCCTAAATTCTCTCCGACGGCGCCTTCCCGATCCCAGATCGCAAAGGCCGTCTGCTTGGAGGCCGGCGCGCAGGGGGGCAACACTTGGCCCCGACTGTAATCAACGATTGCGATATAGAAGCCGAGTAGGTTGGAAACCAGGTCCTCTTGGCTGAATCGTTGTCGGTGGTAACGTTCCAGGGAAAAGGGAAAACTGTCCTGGAGCCCCTCGAACAGCCTCGAGACCTCCATGAAGATCGCCAGTGCTACCCTTCGTTTTTCTTCCCAGGAGAGTCCGTAGCGGACCAGATAACTGCGATTGATTCTGTCTTGGGTAGTGATAAATCTCTAACTGGTAGCGTGGTTGGTCGTCCAGGTCTACCGGGCTGCACAGCGTTCCAACCCACCTTCTACCAGTTAAATACCACCACTACCAAATATCATTAGGAGGGGCTTGGACACAGCCTCTGAACCTGGGCCTCGGTGCGAGACCGCCTTCGCGGATCTGCTTCCATGAGGTTCTGGGGACCGACGAATTCGCGGGTGGAGGGGTCATCCATGTGGTTCAGGTCTATCCAACCGCAGTTGCAGGTGTAGATGAGGCGACCGTTGTCAATGTCTTCGCGATTCGACATCGGTTACTTTATATGGACGATTGCGAATTGATCCGGTGTTATGGTCATAAGCATGAGCACATGGTCATCCTGACGGAAATAGGCATATTTCTGATGATTGAGGATGCCTTGCTCCGAAGCCATGTAGCCCCGTTTCAGGGACAGTTTTTGATAATAGGCGAACTAGGCGGTGGATGCTATCCGGTACCAGAAGCCAGTATGCAAGCGAGTAACGATGGGGGATATAGTGTGATTCGTCGAAAATCAGTCTGAGGAATCACAAGAGGGCGGCGAGAACTACCAGGATGCCGGCGATGATCGGGAAAGCGATTTTGTATCGTCCGCGGAGTTTCATTTGCGATTGCTTGATCGAAGGCTTTGCCAAGGTCGGGTCGGAGTAGTCCGGCGTCGGGCGCTCCGGCTTTGTCAATCTGCGAACCAATTAGGGACCGACAGTCGGCGGTAATCAGGCATTGTTGTCGGTGGGCGTATTCTTCCGGTGGGCGCAGCCCACCCGCCCTACCTGGCCGGGTGTTGGGCATGGTGCCGCCCAGAGATGCGGTTCGCTGCCTGTCGCCCTAGGACAGGGCAGGCAGCAAAACCGCATCGTCGGAACTATCGGAACTAGGTGATGACATCCGGCTCCGTCCGTCCGGTGCGGGTCTTGATCTGGGCCAGCTCGCGGGCGATGAGAATGAGCGGGCGCATAGCTTCTTGGGTCTCCCGGTCGTGCTGGGCGGCGTCCGGCTCGAAGAACTCCAGGTAAACGCGCAAGGTGGCACCCTGGGTGCCAGTGCCGGAGAGTCGGTAGACAACGCGCGAGCCCCCTTCCAGACCGATGCGCAGACCCTGGCCTTCAGAGCGGCTGCCGTCAATGGGGTCAGTGTAGGCGAAGTCGTTGGCATATTCGACCCGGTAGTCGCCGAGCTTAGTCCCCGGCAGGTCGGGCAACAGGCGGCGTACATGGTCCATGAGGTCGCTGGCGGCCTGGGCGTCCACCGCTTCATAGTCGTGCCGGGTGTAGTAATTGCGCCCGAAGCTTTGCCAGTGTTCCTTGACGATTTCGGCGACGGATTGCTTGCGGGCCGCCAGCAGATTGGTCCAGAATAACACCGCCCACAGGCCGTCCTTCTCCCGCACATGGTCGGAGCCGGTGCCGAAGCTCTCCTCTCCGCACAGAGTGATACGCCCGGCGTCGAGCAGGTTGCCGAAGAATTTCCAGCCGGTGGGGGTCTCGAAGCACGGGATGCCGAGGGTCTCGGCCACCCGGTCCGCGGCCTGGCTGGTGGGCATGGAGCGGGCGATTCCCGCGATGCCGTCCTTATAGCCGGGGGCCCAGTGGGCATTGGCCGCCAGCACTGCCAGGCTGTCGCTGGGGGTGACGAAGAAGTCCTTGCCCAGGATCATATTGCGATCGCCGTCGCCGTCCGAGGCGGCGGCGAAGTCGAGCCCCGCCGCACCCTGAGTCATGGCGACCAGCTCCTTGGCGTGGGCCAGGTTGGGATCGGGATGGCCCTTACCGAAGTCCTCCAAGGGCATGCCGTTCATCACGGTGCCCGGCCCGGCGCCGATCCGGTTCTCCAGGATTTCGATGGCGTAGGGACCGGTTACGGCGTGCATGGCATCGAAGCGCATCTTGAACGCCCCGGAATCGAAGAGCCGGCGCATGGCGGTGAAATCGAACAGGGACTCCATCAGGTCGGCATAGTCCGCCACCGAGTCGATGATCACCACGGCCATATCGCCGAGCCTGACTTCGCCGATACGATCCAGGTCCAGGTCTTCCGCCTCCAGCGTTCGGTAGCTGTCGAGCTCGACGGTGCGGGCGTAAATGGCCTCGGTGATGGTCTCCGTGGCCGGGCCACCGTTGGGGGCGTTGAACTTGATGCCGAAGTCTTCGTCCGGGCCTCCGGGATTGTGGCTGGCCGACAGGATGATGCCGCCCTGGGTCCGGTATTTGCGGATGACGCAGGAGGCGGCAGGAGTGGAGAGGATACCGCCCTGGCCGACCAATACTTTGCTTACGCCGTTGGCGGCGGCCATGCGCAAGATGATCTGGATGGCGTGGCGGTTGTAGTAGCGGCCGTCGCCGCCGAGGACGAGCACGCCGCCCTCGAGGTCCACCCTGGTATCGAAAATGGCCTGGACGAAGTTCTCCAGGTAGCCGGGTCGCCGGAAGACCTCGACCTTCTTGCGTAGACCGGAGGTGCCGGGGCGCTGGCCGTCGAACGGCCGGGTAGCGACGATTTTCGCATCCATCTCACAAAGCCCTTGATTTATGGGTGTTAAGACTACATTCATCCACACGTTTGATTACGTGCGGCTCTGTCATTGGTGGGCATAGGCTACTGCTCTTGGTCTTGGTGGGTACACAGCCTACTCTACCCTTACATCCACACGTGCAAGACGTGCGGTTCCGGCATTGGCGGGCAGAGTCCAGCCTACGTGGATACAGCCCAATGCCGTTAGTCGAGCGTGACCGGTCGGCTGAACAAAGAGGACCTACCGGAGGGTTTTTCAGGCTGCATTGTATCCTTTCGTGTCCGTGCCGCACATGACCTTTTGTTTGACGATTTAAGGGGATAGCAGAAACATGACCCAAGAAGCACACAAGGAGACCCTGGAATTCAAGGCCGAAGTCAGCCAGGTCCTGGACGTGGTTGTCCGCTCCCTTTACTCCAACAAGGAGATCTTCCTGCGGGAACTGGTCTCCAACGCCTCGGATGCAGCCGAGAAGCTGCGCTTCGAGGCCCTGACCGACGAGGGACTGCTCGAGGAGGATGCGGAGCTACGGATCCGCGTGGAGCTGGACCAGAAGACTGGGACCCTGACGGTCTCGGACAACGGCATTGGCCTCAGCCGGCAGGAGGTGACCGAGACCATCGGCAGTATCGCCAGCTCCGGGACCCGACGTTTCGTCGAGCAGCTGACCGGCAACCAGAGCATGGACGGTCAGCTCATCGGCCAGTTCGGCGTGGGTTTCTATTCCGCCTTCATCGTCGCGGACAAGGTGACCCTGATCTCGCGGCGCGCCGGTCTCGGCCCCGAGCACGGGGTGCGCTGGGAATCGGACGGGCGGGGGAGCTACACCCTGGAGACGGTGGATAAGCTGGGGCGGGGCACCGATGTGGTGCTTCACCTGAAGAAAGATGAGAAGGAATTTCTCGATGCCTGGCGTCTGCGCGGCATCATTGGCAAGTTCTCGGATCACATCGCCCTGCCGGTGGAGATGCGCAAGGAGGCCATGCCCGAAACGGAAGACAAGGATAAAGACAACAAGAAGGAAACGGGGCAGGCGCCGGAGTACGAGCGGGTCAATCAGGGCACGGCCCTGTGGATGCGCGCCAAGACCGAGATCCAGGGCAGCGAGTACAAGGACTTCTACAAACACATCTCCCACGACTTCGACGAGCCACTGGCCTGGGCCCATAACCGGGTGGAGGGTACCAACGAGTACAGCGTCCTACTGTACCTGCCCAAGCGGGCCCCCTGGAACCTATGGGACCGGGAGCAGAAGCACGGCGTCAAGCTCTACGTGCGCCGGGTCTTCATCTTAGACGAGGCGGACAAGCTCATGCCCCGCTACCTGCGCTTCGTTAAGGGGGTGGTGGACTCCGACGACCTGCCGCTCAATGTGTCGCGCGAGATCCTGCAGCATAACCGCAAGATCGATACCATCCGCCAGGCCAACACCAAACGCATCCTGGGCCTGTTGGAATTTATGGCCAAGGACAAGCCGGACGACTACCAGACCTTCTGGAACGAGTTCGGCATGGTGCTCAAGGAAGGACCGGCGGAGGACTATAATAATCGCGAGCGCGTCGCCGGCCTGTTGCGGTTCGCAACCACGGCCACCGAGGGCGAGGCCCAGACCGAGGCCCTGGACGCCTACCTCGAGCGGATGAAGGAGGGCCAGGACAAGATCTACTACATCACCGCCGACAGTCCGGCGGCGGCGCGCCACAGCCCGCACCTGGAGGTCTTCCGCAAGAAAGAACTGGAAGTGCTGCTGTTGTCCGACCGGGTGGACGAGTGGCTGGTCAGTGGTCTCACTGAGTACAAGGGCAAGCACCTGCAGTCGGTGACCAAGGGCGATCTGGACCTGGGCGACCTGGCAGACAAGGAAGAGAAGGAGCAGCAGAAGAAGGCGGCCGATGAGTACGGCAAGTTGTTGAAACGATTTAAGAAGGGCCTGGGTGACCGGGTCGACGCGGTGCGGGTGAGCACCCGCCTGGTGGGCTCACCCGCCTGCCTGGTGGTGGGGGAGCACGACATGAGCGCCAACCTGGCCCGGGTGCTCAAATCCGTGGGTCAGGACGCCCCCCGGCCCCGGCCGATCCTGGAAATCAATCCGAATCACCCGCTGGTGAAGCGGCTGGAAGCCGAAGGCAACGAATCCCGTTTCAAAGAGTTAGGGATGATCCTGTTCGATCAGGCGCAGCTGGCCGAGGGCGGACAGCTCGATGACCCGGCCGCCTTCGTGGGTCGGCTCAACAAGCTGATGATGAGCATGATGCTCGCCGGGGGCTGATCCGGCTGCGTCGTCCGGGCGTCGTACGCAATCCGTCCGGTCCCCCAAGCCGCGCCGAATCACTCAGGATTGCTGGGCGAGCAATAAAGCCCCCCTCTCGCTGGGAGAGAGCTTGCCTTGAGCGCAGCGAAAGGGCTTGGGGAGCAGGAAGGACGCGCCAAATCACGGAGAGCGGTAAGGAAACAGTCCGGCCCCCCGAACCGCGCTGTCCGGGGTTATTTGGTGCGGCCCGAGAAGGCGTCTCGCCGGCGGTTGGCCCAGCTGCGTCGTCCGGGCGTCGAACGCAACCCGCCGGGTCGGTGGCCCCGGCCCATCCTGATCGCTCAATGCTGCTCCGATACCATGTTGATGGTGTACTTGGGAATCTCGATCACCAGGTCCTCATCGCCTACCAGGGCCTGACAGCTCAGGCGGGATTCTGGCTCCAGTCCCCAGGCCTTGTCGAGCAGGTCTTCCTCGCTTTCCTCCGCGCCCTCCAAGGAATCTAAGCCCTCGCGGATGATGACATGACAGGTAGTGCAAGCACAGGATTTCTCGCAGACATGCTCGATCTCGATGCCATTCGCCAGCGCGGCGTCGCAGATGCTGACGCCGGACTCGGCCTCGATCAGAGCGCCCTCAGGACAGATCTCCTCGTGCGGCAGGAAGATAATCTTGGTCATAGGCTACTCGAATTCCTCGACCTGGCGGCCCGCCATGGCGGCCCGAATGCTCTGGTTCATGCGCCGTTCCACGTAGAAATCGCAGGTCTTCTCCAGGTCTCCGACAGCGACCCGGATCGCCTCCGCATCCGCGCTGGCGGCTATCCGTTTCAACTTCGACAGGGCATCTTCTACAAGACCGCGCTCGGTTGCGTCAAGCAGCGCATCTCCGTCGCGCGCCAGCGCGGCCCGCAGGGCCGCGAGGGTCCGTTCGGCCTCGACCTGCTGCTCGCGCAAGCGCCTAGCCTGAAGATCTTCCCCCGCACGGGTCATGGAATCCCGCAGTATGGACTCGATCTCGGCGTCGGTGAGCCCGTAGGATGGCTTGACTTCAACCTGGGCCTTGACCCCGCTCGACTGTTCCCCGGCGGTAACACTGAGCAGCCCGTCCGCGTCCACCTCGAAGCTGACCAGGATGCGGGCCGCGCCGGCCACCAGCGGAGGGATTCCCCGTAGCTCAAAGCGCGCCAACGAACGGCAGTCCGCCACCAGCTCTCGCTCGCCCTGAAGCACATGGACGACCATGGCGGTTTGCCCGTCCCTGAAGGTGGTAAACTCCTGGGCCCGGGCCACGGGGATGGTGGTGTTGCGGGGGATGATTTTTTCCACCAGTCCGCCCATTGTCTCCAGCCCGAGCGACAGGGGAATGACATCCAGCAACAGGACCTCATCGATACCCTTGTTGCCGGCCAGGACGTCCGCCTGAAGGGCGGCGCCGACGGCGACCACCCGATCCGGGTCGATCTCCACCAGCGGCGGCGTACCGAAGAGCTCGCTTACCCGCTCGCGCACCCAGGGCACGCGCGTAGAGCCACCCACCATGACCACATTCCGCACCTCCTCCGGTCGCAGCCCGGCGTCACGCAGGCAACGACGACAGGCTACGAGCGTTTTGGCGATGAGGGGGTCCACCAAGGCATCGAAGGTCGCCCGATCCAGCTCCCCCTTCCATTGGCTCCCTTCGGGCCGCGCGACGCGCAGGGAGACCCGATCCGCCACGCTCAACGCCTCCTTAGCGGCGCAGGCGTCGCGCAGCAACCGGCGCAGGAAGCCGTGGGAGGCATCGTCCTCGACACCGGCCTGCGCCATGATCCAGCGCGCCACCGCACGATCCAGGTCATCGCCGCCTAGGGCGGAATCGCCGCCCGTGGCCAATACCTCGAACACCCCGCGCCGCAAGCGTAGGATGGAGATGTCGAAGGTACCACCGCCCAGGTCATAGATGGCGTGGATGCCGTCGGCCTTCTGATCTAAGCCGTAGGCCACCGCCGCGGCGGTGGACTCGTTCAGGAGTCGAAACACCTTGAGCCCCGCCAGGCGGGCGGCATCCTTGGTCGCCTGGCGTTGGGCCTCGTCGAAATAGGCGGGGACCGTGATGACGACACCGGAGAGCCGCCCCCCCAGGACCGACTCCGCCCTGGCGGCGAGCACCTTGAGGATCTCCGCCGAGACCTCCACCGGACTGAAATCCCCGTAGCGGGTACGGATGCGCGGAACGGTGGTATCCGTTTGGATGAACCGGTACGGCAGCCGGGTACCCAGGTACTGGACGTCGTCCAGCCCCCGACCGATGAGGCGCTTGGCGGAGGCGATCGTGTTCAGCGGATCATCGGCGGCAGCGGCCTTTGCCGCCTCGCCGACGATCACCGTATCCTCGCCGAAGCGCACCACGGACGGCAGCAAATGATGCCCCTCCCCGTCCGGCAAGGTAGCAGCAGAACCGCTGCGCACGGTGGCGACCAATGAATTGGTCGTCCCCAGATCGATACCTACCGCCAAACGGCGTTGGTGCGGCGCGGCGGACCGCCCCGGTTCCGAGATCTGTAACAGTGCCATGGTGCCTACCGTTTAAGGCGATTGACGGAAAATGGAGTACCGGATATTGGATACCGGGGTTTTGGCGGATGGAGATCATATTATCGGAGGCAACGACTGCTCCCGCAAATGAGCTACTCAGCCACACCCGAAAAAAGAAGGCCAATGGATTTCTTTTAACCGATCGGATAACCATTGGTAGCCCTATAGGGTAGATGGAATCGATGCGGTTTGCTGCCTGCCTGTCCCATCCCTGGGGAAGGTACCCCTACTCAGAAGCGGGGTATTGCGGTATTCCGTTTACGATTCACTCGGTGGGAAAGGGGCTGTTGCGATATCCTCCTGGGGCGGTGGTCAGGTGGGGCGGCAGGCAGGCGCTCATCACACTATCGATGCGGTTCGCTACATCCTACGGGCTTTCATCTGTGCTAAGAAATGCCTTCCAGCTCTGCCTCCAGGTTCTCCGCCTCGATGCGGCACTTTGCGACGAACTGCAGCTTGCGCACCTGTTCCCGCGCTGCTTCCAGGTCCTGCGCCGACGGCGTCTCCAGCAGGGTTTCCAACTCACCCGTCAGCACGCGGGCATGGTCGGCCAGGCGGTCCAGGATCTCACCGACCGCGGTCACGGGGTCCGGTCGGTCCCTGACCTGGGCCAGGGCCTCGCGCAGCTCCATCTGTTCCATCAGAAATGCCGTGTCTCGAGTCGATGCCTGCTCGTCGCCCCAATCGCCGGTGTGCAGCGAGAGTAAATAGCGTGCGCGTGCTAGGGGCTCCTTGAGGGTCCGGAAAGCTTCGTTGACGCGGGTAGAGGCCTGCATGGATAGTCGTCGCTCGCGGTCGCCTGCCGCGGCATGGCGGTCCGGATGCAGCGCGTGCTGCAGGGCATGGTAGCGCTCCGCCAGCAGCTTGCCATCCAGCCGGTAGCTTACGGGCAACCCGAGGAGCTCGAAGTGGTTCTTGGAGAAATTCAGCATGGGGGACCGCTACCTACATCGGCGCCTAGTTATCACTCACTGGGTAAATTTGTGGGTAGTGGTGGTCTTTAACTGGTAGGAGGTAGATTGGACCGCTGTGTGGCCTGGTAGACCTGGACGATCAACTACAATATCAGTTAAAAATTTACCACTACCCAGTCAGGTACGAAATCACGGATGTTTCGATGTGGACCGTCTTTTTATCCATACCTGTTCGGGAGCGGCTGAATTTGCCTTGTTGTTCACGCAGTGATCCCAAGAGGTAGCTCCGGGGGAGACGAAAGCTGAATAGGGGCAGGACGGCGGAACGTGTTCAACACGTGGGTATATACTCGATGCACGCGAATAGTTCGCCGCGATGCACGCCCCTCGCACCCGATAGCGGCGTTGCGACTCGTCGCAATAGGGTCTGGCTATTCCTCCTTGTCGCGCCTTGCGCTCGGGCACGATCGACGTACCTCGCTTACCAAGCTATTCACGTGCACTGGGTATAACGACGAATCATCCGATCGACGCGAATGTTTCCGGTAGATTTTCCCACGGGCGCAAAGGATCCGATGCGCGCGGGTTCGCGTGATGCGTAGCTTAATGTATGCATGGAATCAGGCCGTGTTGTAAAGCTCGATGACCGTTTCGCTGGTGCGGAGGCCGGATTCCCTGACACTGTCGTTGCGGTTCTGCTCGAGCTGATCGAGATACCAGGCGGTGACGTCTCCGGTCACGTATTCGCCGTCGAATACCGAGGTATCGAAGCGGTCCACATCGCTTTTGTTCTTCTTCTGGACCGCCTTGATCAGGTCGTCCAGGTCCTGGAAGATGAGACCGTCCGCCCGAAGCAGGCGGCAGACCTCATCCTCGGAACGGCCGTGGGCGATGAGTTCGCTCGCGGTGGGCATGTCGATGCCGTAGACATTGGGATAGCGCACCGGCGGGGCCGCGGAGGCGAAGTAGACCCGCCGGGCGCCTGCGTGCCGTGCCATCTGGATGATCTGCCAGGACGTGGTCCCGCGGACGATGGAGTCGTCCACCAGCAGTACGTTCTTCCTCCGAAACTCCAGATCGATGGCGTTGAGTTTCTGGCGCACGGATTTCTTGCGCACTTTCTGCCCTGGCATGATGAAGGTACGCCCGATGTAGCGGTTCTTGATGAAACCTTCCGCGAAGTCGGTGCCTAGCCCGTCGGCGACCTGCAGGGCGGCGGTACGGCTGGTCTCGGGTACGGGGATGACCACGTCGATGTCATGGTCCTGCCACTCGCGCTTAATCTTGGCGGCCAGCTTTTTCCCCATGCGCAGGCGCGCCCGGTGGACCGAGATGTTGTCGATGATGGAGTCGGGCCGCGCAAAATAAACGAACTCGAAGATGCAGGGCGAGAGTACAGGCTGTTCCGCGCATTGTTTCCTGTACAGCCGGCCGTTGGCGTGGATGAATACCGCCTCTCCTGACGCGATGTCGGCTATGAGTTCGAAGCCCAAAGTATCCAGGGCCACGCTCTCGGAGGCGATCATGTATTCGGAGCCAGCGTCGGTCTCGCGCCTGCCGTAGACCATGGGACGGATGCCGTGGGGATCCCGGAAGCCGCAGACCCCACATCCCGGAATCATCAGAACCGCCGCGTAGCCCCCGCGGCAACGCCGATGGACCCCTGCCACGGCATCGAAGATGTCCTGTTCGTCGATCCGTAGCTTGCCTTGAAGCTGCAGCTCGTGGGCGAAGACATTGAGTAGGACCTCCGAGTCCGATTCTGTGTTCAGGTGGCGCAGGTCCTCAGCGTAGAGATCGTGCTTGAGCGCCTCGGCGTTGATAAGATTGCCGTTGTGGGCCAGGACGATCCCGTAAGGGGAGTTGGTGTAGAAGGGTTGAGCCTCCGCGCAGCCCGCAAGGCCCGCCGTGGGATAGCGCACGTGCCCCAGGCCCATATTACCCCGCAGGTGGATCATGTGTTCGGTGCGGAAGACGTCCCGGACCAGGCCTTTGTCTTTGCGCAGGTGGAGCTTCTCGCCTTCGCCGGTGACGATGCCGGCGGCGTCTTGTCCGCGGTGTTGGAGGACCAGCAAGGCGTCATAAAGGGATTGGTTGACCGGCCCCTGGCCGACGATGCCGACGATGCCGCACATGAGGTACCTCTATTGGATGCAAGTGACGTGCATCGAGACGGAAAATCCGGTACGGATAAGGGTAAGCAGCGGTTTGGTTAAAACGGATTCCATCGTCCGGCGTTGTGTTGCGTTAGGCCGCGTTTTGGGCTAGGGCGCGTTTGAGGGTGTTTGTGTTCTTCGGGATCGGGTAGCGCGCTAACCCAACCTGTCCACCCGCATTACCCTCCGCGCGGCCTGTACGCGCGGACCTCTCTTTACGTGTGGGTCGGGTCAGGCGCGTCCCCGCGGTTGCGGTATGCCGCTTGGACAGATCGTGCCCTAGCCCGACAACCGACTACTCCAAACCAATGTTATCGGTATTTCGGTACCGCCGTACTCGGTGTGATGGGCCAATCCGACATCGTCCTCACCGATGAATCACCGGATTTGACGGAGTCGAGCTCGGCGCGTGCTACAGCTCCTTCAACCGGTCCGTCACTGGCAACGGGATCTACCCAGGATGCGCGCTCGGCCAGGACCTGGAAGTGGCCGATAAGGGATGATTGCCGCCACCAGCACCAGTCGTCATCCTGTCAGGGCATGAGCGATCCGATGTGTACCATCATTGCCATCAGGAGCGCTCCCCTGGCCGCGCCGAACATGCCTCCCAGGACGCGATCGATGCTGGTAAGCCCCTTCTTTATTCATTGACTATGGAAAGCAGGCTGCCGATGATTGCCCTGAGGATCAGCACCCCGAGGATCAGAATCAGGAAGGCGGTGACGGTCTGGGGATTGGGACTCATGATCCAGCGCGCGAGTTCGTCGGTAAGTTCCTTTCGGAGGAAGGAATCGCTCGCGATCCAGTGCACGAACGCGCCGGCCAGCTCCTTGTGGAAGGTCCAGGCAACATACAGTGTAACGAGCCAGACGGCGGGAGAGAGCACTTCGCGTAGGAGCCCGCGCACGCTCCCGATGAGCGGTGGACAGGGCGATGATTCCAATGATAGCGTAACCGGCCTGGACCATGACCACGCTCGTCTGCCGCTTGTCCGCCCTTTAGGGGTAACGCTGAATCCGGCCTCTCAGCCCGGTTTTCGTCCGGAGCGAAGCGGCCACCGACTCGATGCGTTCGCGCATCAATTCCGGGCCGATGCGGATCCGGTACCACAGCCTCTGTTTCACTTGTGCTTCCTGTATATAGGCGGGAAATCCCTTGACGCGCAAATCCTGTACCAGGGCGTCGGCGCGCGCGTACTCCCGCAGGCTGGCCACCTGGATGACCCAGGAGGAGGGACCCGCGGGCGCCCGGGCCGGCGGAGCCGGGGGTCGCGGGGGTGTCAGTTTGGGAACCGAGGCTGCCTTGGGCGCCGGTTTTAGCCTAGCCGCGGACGGTGCTTTTGGTTTGGGAGTCGGTTTCGGTCCGGCCGTGGGGGGTATCTCCTCGACCGGGGCGAAGTCTGGCTCAGGCGTGGGCTCGGGCCTCATTGTTGCAGGTGTCTCGAAGAATTCCGGTGGTGGGAGCTCCTGCGGCGGCGATGGATCCTCCTGCATCGGGTCCTCATACTCGGGGAACGTGGACACGGAGGGCTCAACCGGGGGGGGCGAAACGGAGGCATCATAGCCCTGGTCGAAGTCCGGCGGTGGGGGAATCGCCATTTCCTGTTCCGATACCGAATCCGGGGTGTCCTCCTCCAGGAGCATGGGGAGAAAGATCACCAGCAGTGCGATGATGACCGCCGCACCGATCAGACGTTGTTTTGCTCTTTCCTGCATAAGCCTTCCTGTAACGGCATTGCAATCGAGTGGAATGTACCGAATGAAATGTTCAGGGGGCCGACTCCGCCGGACGGCAAGCGCAAGATTATATCAGGATGCCGCCGCGTCGTGGGTGTACCGAAGGGCCGCTGTGACGGTGGTGAAGGATCCGAATGCCAGGATGCAGTCGCCTGCCCGGGCCCCGCCTGCCGCGGCCCGGAGCGCCTTAGTAATGCCCCCGCATCCGTGCAGGTCCCGACCCGCCGCAAGGCCCTCCAACCCCGCGCGCAGCTCGGCGGTGGGCAAGGCCCGGGGGTCCGCGCTCTGCCCGAGGTACCAGTCATCGACCTGTCCGGCCAGGGGTTCGGCAATGGCCCTCGGGTCCTTGTCCTGCAGGACCCCAAGCACCGCATGCACGCGACCTGGGCAATCGAAGGCGCGCAGGTTGACCGCCAGTGTTGCGGCCGCCTGGGCGTTATGGGCGACATCCAGGAGCCAGGTCACCGCGCCCGGCACGATCTGGAAACGCCCCGGCAGGTGTGCCCGCCGCAGACCGAGACCCAAGTGAGGGATCGCCACCGGTAGACGCGGATTCATGCAGGCTAGCGCCATCAGGACGGTGGCGGCATTGTCGCGTTGGAAACCCCCATGCAGGGCGGGCGCGGGCAGACCTGTTCGCACGAGCTCGGGGCCCCACCAGCGCCAGCCGGGACCCTCGCCTTCCCAGTCGAAATCGCGTCCCAGGACAAACAGATCGCAGCCGAGGGTTTCGGCCCGTTGGGTCAATGCCTTGGAGGGCACCCGATGCCCTACCACGGCAGGCCGGTGGGGCCGGAAAATGCCGGCCTTCTCGGCGGCAATTCGGTCTGGGGTGTCACCGAGCCATGCGGTGTGATCCATGCCGATGGTGGTTACCACCGCAACGTCCGGGTCCAGAATGTTGACCGCGTCCAGCCGTCCGCCGAGGCCCACCTCCAGGATCGCAACGTCCGGTTGGGCGCGGACGAACAGATCCAGGGCGGTCAGGGTGCCGAACTCGAAATAGGTCAGGGTCGAGGCCCCGCGCGCCCGATCGACGCGCTCGCAGGCGGCGCACAGGAGCGCATCCCGGATTTCCCGCCCGTCCAGGTGGATGCGTTCGTTGTAGCGCAGCAGATGAGGGGAGGTATAACAGGCGGTGCGGTAGCCGGCGGCACGGTAGATGGACTCGAGCATGGCGGCGCAGGAACCCTTGCCGTTGGTACCGGCGATGGTGATAACGGGAAAAGCCACCGGGTCGCATCGTAACCGGGACCAAACCGCTGCGATACGCTCCAACCCCAGCTCAATGCTTCTCGGGTGCAGGGTCTCCTGCCAACGCAGCCAGCCTTGCAGGTCATCGAACCTCATTAGATCCCGTTCCTTACATATACTCTATATAGACGCCATTTTTTCGGTATTTATAATAATATACCTTATTAATCAGTATGTAATGGATTTAAATCCACGCCGAGGCGGTGGTAAGTTCCTAGCTGATAGCGTGGTTAATAGTCCAGGCTTGCTGAGCCGCACAGCAGCCCAATCTAGTTTCTACCAGTTAAATACCACCACTACCCACATCGAAACCGAAATAATGACGAGAGATTAAAGTATATACACGGAAATCCGGGGGCAGAATGAGCATAGATTCTTTAATCTGCAGATTTTCACAGCGGGAATTCATACGCGCTCGCTCTGAGTCGATGGTCAGGGTAAGCCCGCACCTACCAACCCATTGGTTACCTTGCCCGGACTCGAACCGACACCCGAACGACTCTGCCAAGGTCTTGTTTTCGGACTGATTGTTTCGCGCCCACCCCGAACCAATGGTCGCATAGCGCGATTGCAGGCTATCTATTAGGATTATACTTACCCATAAGCTGTCCACTTTACTAAATCGAAGAGGTTTCGAATGGACGCCGATACGCTTCGTTTACTGTTGATCATCGCCGGTGGTCTGTTACTGGGCGGACTCTATGTCTGGGAGCGGCGGCGGGTCCGTTCCGAGAAGGACGAGCCCTATGAGAGAAACGCGCCGGACGATGACAAACGTGAGCCCCAGCTCGACGCCTGGACCGATGAGGCGGGCGACGAGGTCGGTGACCCGGCCGCGGACGATCACGCCCGAAAGCGGCCCGAGTCTCCGTTGCCGCCGGCCCGGCCGCAGCTCGAGCCGAAACCGCCGGCGGCATCGCCCAGGCGGGGGCCGGTGCGCCCCGAGAGTCCGGTGGTCCTGTCGCTCCATATCACCCCGAAAAGGGGGATATTTGATGGCGAGGCCATCGTGCGTGCGGCCGGTCGGTGCGGAATTGAGTCCGGTGAAATGGATATCTTCCACCGTTACGCCGATGCCGAGTCCACTGAGCATCCAGTGTTTAGCATGGCTAACATGGTCAAGCCCGGGACCTTTCCTTTCGGCGCCATGGACGAGTTCGAATCGCCCGGTCTGACCCTGTTCTCCGAGGTGGAAGGCGCCCCCGACGACCCGTCCCGGTTGGAGGCGATGCTTACCACCGCACGTTGCCTGGCCGACACGCTCAAGGCGGAGATCCGCGACGGGACCAGGGCGTTGCTCACGCCCGAGTCGGAGGAACGTCTGCGGGATCGGGTCCATGAGCTGATGGCCTGGCGGCTGGCCGATGCGGATCCCCAATGAGCGTCCCGATCACCGTTCGCTCCCGTGTCGGGGAGCTGCGGCGGGAGATCGACCACCACAATTACCAGTATCATGTCCTCGACGCGCCCCAGGTCCCGGACGCCGAGTACGACCGCCTGTTACGCGAGCTCCAGGACCTGGAGGCCGAATTTCCGACGCTAGTCGTTCCCGAGTCTCCGACCCAACGAGTAGGGGGCGAGCCCCTAGCGGGCTTCGCCGAGGTCGAGCACCTGGCCCCCATGCTTTCCCTGGAGAACGTCCTCGACGAGGCCGAGCTGCGGGCCTTCGACCGCCGGATACGCGAACGGCTCAAGCGTGATCCCATCCGCTACCTGGCCGAGCCCAAGCTGGACGGCCTGGCCATCAGTCTGACCTTCGAGGATGGGCTGCTGCGTTGGGCGGCCACCCGTGGTGACGGGCGGCGGGGCGAGGACGTGACGGCCCAGGCGCGCACCATCCGCTCCGTACCCCTGCGGCTGCGGGGCGCGGGCTGGCCGACGCTGATGGAGGTGCGCGGCGAGGTCTTTCTGCCCAGGCGCGGCTTCGAGGCTATCAACGCCCAGGCCCGAGCGGAGGGCGGTAAGACCTTCGCCAATCCCCGCAACGTCGCCGCCGGCAGCCTGCGCCAGCTCGATCCCAAAATCACGGCCCGACGGCCCCTGACCATGTTCTGCTACGGCCTGGGCGCAGTACAAAACGGCACCCTGGTACCGACCCATAGCGGGCGTCTGGAACTGTTGCAGCGGTGGGGACTGCGAATCTCCCCAAAGCTGCGCGTGCTGGACGGCATCGCGGCCTGTATCGCTTTTTATCGGGAAATCGAGGCCGGGCGCGATGCCCTCGACTATGACATCGACGGCGTGGTGTTCAAGGTCGATTCCCTTGCCGATCAGGAGGCCCTAGGCTTCGTCGCCCGCGCGCCGCGATGGGCGATTGCCTACAAGTTTCCCGCCCAGGAGGCGCTCACTACCGTCGAAGCAGTGGAATTCAGCGTCGGCCGCACCGGCGCCGTTACCCCCATGGCCCGTTTAAAACCAGTCTTCGTGGGCGGTGCCACCGTCTCGAACGCCACCCTGCACAACCTGGACGAGGTCCGGCGCAAGGACATTCGGGTTGGGGACACCGTCTACATCCGCCGCGCCGGGGACGTCATCCCGGAAGTGGTGCGGGTCCTGCCTGAACGCCGACCCGCGGACACCAGTCCGGTCACGCTTCCGGCGATCTGCCTAGAGTGCGGCTCGCAGGTGAAAAAGCCCGTGGGGGAGGCCATCGCCCGTTGCAGCGGCGGTTTCTACTGCCCGGCCCAGTGCAGGGAGGCGATCCGACACTTCGCCTCGCGGCGGGCCATGGACATCGAAGGGCTCGGAGAAGAGCTCATCGAGCAGCTGGTAGACATCGGTCTTCTCGCAAACCCCGCGGACATCTACACCCTGGCGGAGAAATGCGAACGGCTCGTCAATCTGGAACGCATGGGCGAAAAGTCGGTCGAAAACCTGCTGAAAGCCATCGAAGAGAGCAAATCCACCACCCTGGCTCGGTTCATTTTTGCCCTGGGAATCCGGGAAGTAGGCGAGGCGACTGCCCAGGACCTAGCGGCCGCCTTCCCGGACCTGAAGCAGCTGATGGCGGTCCGGATCGAGGACCTGGTGGGGCAACGGGGGGTAAAGGGCGTCGGCCCCAAGACCGCGCAGGCCATTCGGGTTTTTTTTGACCGCAACCCCGAGCCTGGCTGTGAGGGCGAGCTGGCCGATTGGCTGGTGACGCGGGGGATTCTCGGCGTCAGCGCCAAAGTAGCCACGGCCCTGGCCGAGCACTTCGGCGGCGATCTCGGCGCGCTCAGCCAAGCGCCGGTAGAGGACCTGAAGAATAAAAAAGAGAGCCGAGTGCCCGGCGTCGGGGTAGTCGTGGCCGAGCGGATCGTCGCTTTCTTCGCCGAGTCCCACAACCAGGACGTGATCGAGCGGCTCTTGGACGCCGGCATCCGGTGGGAGGCGCCGTTGGCCCCCGCCACGGCACCCGACCAGCTACCCCTGACCGGCAAGACAGTCGTCATCACCGGCACTCTGAGTCGGCCCCGCGACCGGATCAAAGCGGCCTTGCAAGCGTGCGGCGCCAAGGTGACCGGCAGTGTTTCCAGGCAGACGGACTACCTGATCGCCGGAACGGATTCCGGCTCTAAGCTGACCAGGGCGCGGGCGCTCGGGGTTGCCGTGGTGGATGAGGACGGACTCGCCGGCCTGTTGGGTGAGGATTGAGGGATTGCAGCTCCCGTTGCACCTGAATCGTTTGGGGTGATGGTCAGTTTCTAACTGATAGCATGGTTGAGATTCCAGGTCTGCCAAGCTGCGTAGCGACCCAACCTACCTTCTGTCAGTTAGATATTACCACAACCCGGACGGATTTCCTCCCGGTTCATGATCCGTGGACAACCCCGTGGTTTTCCGGTTTCTGTACCGGAGCTCACGCCTCAGATCTGCACCAGGTAATAGGCGGTCAGGAGGGTGCACAGCAGGGCGACGCCGTAGCCCACGGCGGCCACGATGCCGTCCGCCCGCAGTCCCAGGCCGTGCAGGCCCACACGTAACCGATGGGCGGCATGCCACAATCCCAGGCTGACAGTGCCGAACGCTACCAGCTTACCGAACCAGTTCGCTAGCAGTCCCTGCATCTGTTCGAACTTCATGACCTCCGGTATACTGTCCGGCAGGCTCCCGTGAGCGGCGATGAGGGTGATGAGCGCCAGTACGGGAAACACGAAGGCGGTCAGGGTGCCGCCAGCGGCGAACAGGCTCCAGAACAGGGCCTTGTTGATTTTAGCCATTTCAGAACACCCCCGCGAGAAACAGGACGACCAGAGAGAACAGGATCCAGACAACATAATGCGCCCCGGCGATCAGGCTGCCGGGTACGAACTCTTCCCCTTTCTGAATCGGCATGGCCTTGGGCGTCACCTTGAACCAGGCGATAGCGTGGTAGAAGACGACGATGGTGGTTATCCACAGGAGTAGCCGCATCCCAGGACTCTGCAGACTGTCGAGAAACGACTGATAGGCCTCGGGACCGCTCGCCACGGCGCCGACCCCCCATAACAGGACGAAGGTGTATATGGCGACGAAGACACTGGTCATCTCATTGACCATGTGGATCGCATAATTGGGATCCTTGAGATACCAGGTGGTTTTGGAAATGGGTCTCACATAGGCCATGATTATTTATCCCCCATACCGATGAGCTCCTTGTACCACTGGACGGTGGTGGCGATCTTGAGCTGCTGGAGCGCGCTTGCCGGATCCACGTGCTTGGGACAGGCGATGGAACAGGTGTCGGTAAAGGAACAACCCCATACCCCTTCCGGCTTCGACAGCTCCTTCTGGCGCTCGGTGAGCCCTTGGTCACGGGAGTCCGTGTTGTATCTGTGGGCCAGAGTAAGGGCCGCGGGGCCGATGAACCCCGGGTTCAGGGCATACTCGGGGCAGGCCGCATAGCAACACAGACAGTTGATACAGAGGGTGAATTGCTTGAACTTTTTGAGCTCGGCCGGCGACTGCTTGTATTCGCCATCTTTGATGGGCTGCTCTTCCTTGCGGATGATATAGGGCTTGACCCGCTTGAGCTTCTCCATGAAGTCGTCCTGGACGACGACTAGGTCCCGTTCGATCGGGAAGTTCGCCAACGGCTCGATGCGTACCTTCTTATTCGCGTAATCCTTTACGGATACCTTGCAGGCGAGCTTGGGTTGACCGTCGATCATCATGCCGCAGCTGCCGCAGACGGCCATGTGACAGGACCAACGGTAGCTGAGCGTGGTGTCTACCTGGTCTTTGACGTGATTGATGGCGTCCAGAACCATCCACTCTTCCCGGCACGCCACCGAATAGGTCTTAAAGTGTGGCTCCTGACCCCGCTCAGGGTCGTAGCGGAGTATCTCGAGCTCTAGCTGTACCACGCTCATTTGGCCCCTCCCGAATAATCCCGAACGCCTGGTTTCGATTTGGTGATGACCACGTCGTGATAATCGATACGGGGCGCTTCCTCACCCTGGTAATAGGCCAGCGTGTGTTTCAGGTACTTGTCGTCGTCCCGCGCCTCGTAGTCCAACCGCTGATGTGAGCCGCGGGATTCCTTGCGGGCTATGGCGCCTTCCGCCACCGTCTGCGCCAATTCGAGCATGTTTTCGAGCTCCAGGGCCTGGAACAGATCGGTGTTGAAGACGTTGCTTTTGTCGTGCAGCTCGATCCCTGCGTAGCGTTTGCGCAGCGCGGCGATGGTGTCGCAGGTTTTCCGCAGGGTCTCCTCGGTACGATAGATGCCCGCGCCCTCCTCCAGGGAGGCGGCCATCTCGGAGCGCAGCCCGGCGATGGACTCGGTGCCGCTGCTCTTCTGCACCAGGTTCCGCACCTTGGTCTGCGTCTTGTCCGCCTGTTCTTCGAGAGCGGTCGCGTCGGGCTCGGACTTCTGATCGCGGGCGAACTTGACCGCATTCTTAGCCGCCCGCTTGCCGAACACCAGGAGCTCGGTGAGCGAGTTGGAGCCCAACCGATTGGCGCCGTTGAGGCTGGCGCAGGCGCATTCGCCGACGGCGAACAGGCCGGGTACCGGGGTCTCGGCGTCGATGTTGGTGTGAATTCCACCCATCATATAGTGGACCACCGGACGAATGGGGACCGGCTCTTTTACCGGGTCGACGCCAGCATAGATGATGGACAGCTCGCGCACCAGCGGCAACCGCTCGTCGATGTGCTTCTCGCCCAGATGGGTCATATCCAGGTGGGTGCTGTCGCCCCAGAGCGTGGGGATGGTATTGCCCCTTTGCTGCTCGTGCCAGAACGCTTGGCTCAGGCGATCGCGCGGTCCCAGCTCCATGGTCTTGAGCACCGGCTTGCCCAGCGGAGTCTCCGGTCCCATCCCGTAATCCTGCAGGTAGCGATAGCCGTCCTTGTTGCGCAGTACGCCGCCTTCGCCGCGACACCCCTCGGTAAGCAGGATGCCCGTCGCCAACAGGCCGGTCGGATGATACTGGACGAACTCCATATCCTTGGTCGGTACGCCGGCGCGATAGGCCATGGCCGTGCCGTCTCCGGTCTTGATCGCCCCGTTGGTACTGAAGGGGAACATCCGGCCGGCCCCACCCGAGGCCAGGACGATCGCCTTGGCCTGAAATCGAAACAGGCGACCGCTCTTCATCTCCATGGCGACGACGCCCTGACAGCGGCCATCCACCATCAACAAATCGATCGAGAAGAATTCATCGAAACGCTCGATGGTCAGATACTTGAGCGAGGTCTGGAACAGGGTATGGAGGATATGGAAGCCGCTCTTGTCGGCCGCGAACCAGGTCCGCTTGATCTTCATGCCGCCGAAGGGCCGCACCCCAACGGACCCGTCTGGCTCCCGGCTCCAGGGGCAACCCCAGTGCTCGAGCTGCAGGAGCTCCTTGGGGGCCTCGTTAACGAAGTACTCGACCACGTCCTGGTCGGTCAACCAGTCACCACCGCCCACGGTATCGTTGAAATGCAGCTCGAGGCTGTCATCCGGCTTGATGACTCCGGCCGCTCCACCCTCGGCCGCGCAGGTATGACTGCGCATGGGGTAAACCTTCGAGATCAGGGCTACCTTGAGATCCGGATTGCTCTCGGCGACAGCAATGGCCGTTCGCAGACCGGCCCCCCCCGCCCCCACGATTGCAATGTCTGTCTTTATCAGCTCCACACGCATCCCCCGTTTTTTTTATGGGTGCCTTAGAGGAAAATCCAGGGTGCCGGTGCGGGGCAGGAACGTCCCGCTCCACCCGATCGGAAAACCGATCGCAACGCCACGGACACCACGGCACGGGGCGTATGTTACACACCCGTCCGCGAAACGGAAACATCGAATACATCGGGTGACGGTGAAGAGTTCGGTATGCGCCTGACGCCAGGCGCAGCGCTGCGAGCGGCGGTGCTCAGTCCCGCTCGGCCGGCCGCCGGGCAAAGCACCGCTCCGAACACCTGCCGCTCCCTGCTCGGGACTCGGGGCTCAGGGCTCGGGAAGAAGACAGCACGGAACGGCGTCGATTACCATCCTTGCGCTGAGGTCAGAGCCTACAACCCCACTGGCCGGGTCGATATCATCCTGGTACGTGATGTCTGTGTATGCTTATAACGTTGTGATGAGCGATGAGCTATGTTTTTGATTTTCGGCACCGGATATCCTTGAAGGATAACTACTTGGATTGGAGAAAATCGCTACCGCTCTCATGTCCGTTCCTCATCAATACGAGCTAGTATTACACTAGCCGCATCATTGCATGATGGCAAACACACGGGCACCCTGGAAAACAGGAATTCTCACCAATCAAGAGATCCCAACCCATTGATTATTCAGATGAACTCTTGATAAAAATCGCATTTTTCAAGGTGCCCTGAATTTGGCTTCAGACAAGGCGGCATCAATAGAGGGCGTTCAACATCCGACTGCGGTAACGTGTCACCAAGTCACTTTGTCTGCCGAGCATGGCGAAGACCATGAGCATACCCTTGCGGCCAGCGTCATCCGCGAAGGCGCTGTCCTGCTTCATCAGCTCCAGGAGCTGTTCGAGCGCGCCATCGAAATCGCCGCGCGCCACCAGATGGGCCGCGAGTCTATGACGGGCGTCACTGTCCTTCGGGTCCACTTCCAACCTGGATAGCAGCGTTGCTTCCGGCGGCGAATCGGCCTGGAGCGCTGCGAAGCTGACTCGTCCCATCAGGCGCGCTACATCAGGGTCGTCGGCCAGCTCCCGCGGGAGGTCGTCGAGTATCGCCTGGGCGCCTTGGGTATTGCCTGCTGCCGCCTCGATTTCCGCTTCGACCAGGCGGACGCGGGCATTCTCCGGATCTGACTCCTGCGCCTGCTTAGTTATGCGGGCCGCGCCCGCTCGGTCACCGGCGTTCAGCAGCCGCTGGGCCTGCGCCAGGAGTCGGTCCGACTCGCGGGGCAGGTGGCGTTCCAGAAACTCACGGACCTGGGGCTCAGGCAGGGCGCCCATGAACTGGTCGATGGGTCGTCCATCCTTGAAGAGTTGTACCATAGGCAAGCTGCGGATGCCGTACTCGACGGCAAGCGCCTGTTCTTCCTCGGTGTTCACCTTGGCAACCAGGAGTTTTCCGTCGTAGGCGTCCGCTAGGGAGGCGAGCACCGGCATCAACATCCGGCAGGGTGCGCACCAGTCGGCCCAGAAGTCTACCAGCACCAGGCACTCATGGGAGCCTTCGACGACAACGCGCTGGAAGCTTTCGGCCGTGACTGCAATAACGTAGGGTGAATCCGCCATTAGTTTCGTTACTCCTCATTGGAATTTTGCTCAAAGCCCGTAAATTTAGGTATGCATTCGTTGTGAATCAAGTGGGCGGGGCGTTCGAGGTCCGGCGTTCCTCCCGATTCGGTGCGCCGAGGAGGCCGCAATGTCGAACCTGGTCTATGTGGTCTGTCTTGAGTGCGACGCGGTCAATCGAGTCCCGCGGGATCGTCTCGGCGCGGGCGCCAAATGCGGAAAGCGTCGGGCGCCGCTCTTTTCCGGCGTCCCCGTGGCCCCGGATGATCGGCGGATCGCGCGTCATATTGAGCGCAGCCGGTTACCCCTGGTGGTCGATTTCTGGGCGCCCTGGTGTGGCCCGTGCCGGATGATGGCACTGGCGTTCGCGGCGGCCGCGCTAGTATTGGCGCCGCGGGCGTGCCTGGTAAAGGTCAACACGGAGGAGGCCCAGGTTCCGGTCGGTCGATTCGGCATCCGTAGCATTCCAACCCTGATTCTCTTCAAAGACGGCCGGGAGGTTACACGCACTACCGGTGCCATGGATAGCGACCGCCTGGTGGCCTGGGTTCGGCAATGGCTGTGAGCGACGTGCCTCCGGCGCCGGATCGAGCTGCCCGGCGGGAGCACGAAAAACAGGGGAGTGGCGGCGCGCGCATCCGCCTCCATGGTCAAGCGGCCCAGCTTGCCTTTGGTTGGCGTATCGCCGCCCATCTTCACCCCCCCTGTACCATCTATCTGCAGGGCAATCTAGGTACCGGCAAAACCACCCTGGTGTGCGGCATCCTGCGCGGACTCGGCCACGCCGGCCCGGTCCGCAGCCCCACCTATACCTTGCTCGAACCCTACGAGCTGGGGGCCATGTGCCTCTATCACCTGGATCTCTACCGGCTCAGCGATCCGGAAGAGCTCGAGTACCTGGGCCTGCGCGATTTGCTGGATGATCGGAGCCTGTTGCTCGTGGAATGGCCGGAGCGGGGACGAGGCGCTCTGCCGGCGCCGGACTTGATCGTCCGCATCGAATATGCGGGCGAAGCCCGCAGTCTGGGCTTGGCCGCCCAGGGAACCTGTGGCACGGCGTTGGTATCGCACTTGCACTTTGCCGAATGATGCTGAAGGCATCAGGTATTCAGGTCGGCAGGGAGTGCATCTTCAACCAACTCGGTTGTCAGGCTAAAGCGCGATCCGCCCAGGCGGTACACCGCAACCGCGGGGACGCGCCTGACCCGATCCACGCTTAACGTGAGGTCCGCGCATACAGGCCGCGCGCGATCGCGAAGAATACAAACACCGTCGAATGCGCCCTAGCCCAACAGGACGCATCTCAGGCAACGCCAAACAATGCAGGAATCGGACAAGCAGGTCAGACTGAGCAATGAGGTTGGGGTAAATTTTTAACTGATGGCGTAGTTGATCGTTACAGGTCTACCGGGCTGCGCAGCGACCCAACCTAATCCTTCTGCCAGTTAAAAACCACCACTACCGGTACCGGAACAGCGGTAAACTATCAGCCGACAGGACATTAAGATAAGCTGGGAAAAGGGACGGTGAGTAGATTAGATAGAGGTGCGACACAGGCTGTCGGCTCGATCGCCGGCCAGGCGATCCCCGCGGAGCATCACCTGCGCATCGACCCGGCACTGGCGGGACGCCGGCTCGACCAGGCCCTTGCCGAACTGCTGCCCGAATACTCTCGTAGCCGCCTGCAGCGGTTGCTCGACCAGGGCCTGGTGCTGGTGGACGGAAGGACTCGCCGGCGCTGCGATAAGGTGCGGGGTGGTGAGGAGATATGCCTGGGGTTGGTGCCGGAACCCTGCAACCTGTGTGTTGCCCAACCGATTACCCTGGAGATCGTGTTCGAGGACGAGCTGCTACTGGTGGTCGACAAGCCGGCGGGACTGGTGGTCCATCCTGCTGCTGGGAACCGGGACGGTACTCTGCAGAACGCCCTGCTGCATCATCTCCCGCAGCTGGACTCGGTGCCGCGGGCCGGGATTGCACACCGGCTCGACAAGGACACCACTGGTCTCCTGGTGGTCGCCAAGACGCTTCTGGCCCACAAATCCCTGGTGGACCAGCTTCAACGGCGCAGTCTGCACCGGGAGTATCGCGCCTTGGTCCAGGGTGTTCCGGTCGCGGGGGGAACCATCGATGCACCCATCGGCCGCGACCCGCTCCACCGCACCAGGATGGCCGTGATTTCAGGCGGCCGGCCGGCCGTAACCCACTACCGGGTCCGGGAACGGTTCGACGCCCACACCCTGCTTACCGTACGGCTCCGGACCGGCCGCACCCATCAGATCCGTGTCCATATGGTCCACATCCGCCATCCCCTGGTGGGAGATCGGACCTACGGTGGTCGGCCACGGCCCCCCCAGAGCGCGGGTATGCGCCTGATCGAGGCCCTACAGAAGTTTCCCCGCCAGGCCCTCCACGCCGCCGCGTTGGGATGCGACCACCCGCTGACCGGGGCGGCCATGCATTGGGAAAGCCCTCTACCCGCGGATATGCACGGGCTGTTGCGCTTATTGCGTGGGCGTGATGAGCCTGGATTGGATTGAGCCGGGCTGGCCCGCCCCCCCGCGGGTTCGGGCCCTATGCACGACGCGCGGCGGAGGCGTCAGTATCGGTTCCTTTGCGGGCCTGAATCTGGCCGACTACGTGGGGGACGAGCCGTCCCTGGTGGCGCGGAATCGCGCCTTGCTGTGCGCGCGCCTCGGCCTGCCCGCGGAGCCCCATTGGCTGCGGCAAGTTCATGGTTGCAGGGTCACCGATGCGGTTAGGGATCCCAGGGATTGCCGCGGGGATGCCGTGATCGCCACACGCCCGCGGGAGATATGCGCCGTGCTGACCGCGGATTGTCTCCCGCTGTTGCTGTGCGATGCGGCAGGGACCCGCGCGGCGGCGGTACACGCCGGCTGGCGGGGCCTGGCGCAGGGTATCATCGAGGCGACCATCGCACGGCTAGCGGTGTCGCCCCGGACGGTCCTGTGCTGGTTGGGACCGGCCATCGGCCCACGGGCATTCGAGGTGGGAGCCGAGGTGCGGGTGCATTTCCTCTCGCAAAGGAACGAGGACACCAAGGCCTCTTTCGTGCCGGTGCCCGGCGACAAATGGCTGACGAATCTCTATGCCCTGGCTCGAGAACGGCTGCGTGCTTGTGGTGTCGACCAGGTCTGGGGCGGCGGGCTCTGCACCTATTCCGACCCCGAACGCTTCTTCTCGTACCGGCGCGACCAGGTCACCGGGCGCATGGCGAGCCTGATCTGGATCGATCCGGACGCTGGTTGATATCCGTCATATAGGGACCTCCGCCGCTCGTACCCGACAAGGGAGGTGAAAAATCTGGTAATGGTAAATTTTAACTGATATCGTGGTTGATTGTCCAGGTCTACCGGGCCGCACAGCGACCCAACCTACCTTGACTACCAGTTGAAGACCACCACTACCAAAAGTTCACCACTACCCAAATCTGTCTCAACCGGTCCTGGCTGTTCAGGACGCTGAAAAAGACCCCCCGGATGTTTTGCTGTGCGACGTTTGGATGCCCGATCACAGCGGGGAGCCACCCCTGCCCTGTGGTGCGTCGTCGCTGAAAGCGCTTAAGCAGCAAAGCCCAGATACTGCTATCGTGTTGCTGAGCGGTAACTCGGATGCCGCATTAGCGAAGGATCTCCATCGACGTGAGGGCAACGGATTCCTCATACAAGGATGTAGTGTCGGAACAGATTTGTCAGGCCATCGAACGGGCCAGGCGGGGCAGTAGACACATCGCGCCGCATCTCCGGGCAGCGATCGATTTGCTGGATGTCGGCTCGAACGAATCTATCCGTGCTCAGCTGCTGAAGGGGCGTAGAGGAGATGTGCTGAGGTTATTATTGGAAGGATTTTTTCCCAATGAGATCGCCGATGCACTTCCGATCGGGAAGAAATATGTCGACAAGAAGATCGCAGAGATCAAATCCATTCTCGGCGTTAAAACCTATATCCGCATCTTTCGCGCCTGTATTGAGCTTAGAATAATCAAAGTATAACAACATGGTTGCAGACAATTCGGATAACACCCTTATGATCTTACGAAGGCGCTGGCTATTGCCGGTGGGGTAGTGGTGGTATTTAACTGGTAGAAGGTAGATCGGGCTGCTATGTGGCCCGCTAGACCTGGACTATCAACTACGCTGTCAGTTAAAAATTTACCACTACCTCGTGCGGGTAGTCTTGCAATGCAGGGAGCAAGGCGTATCAACCCGACTTTGCCTGCTGGATACCGCCGCAACCGGCATCATCAGTGGTTCACGCCTGGCATTGGGCATCCGAAACTCAAGGACGCATTTGGCTGCAGTCATGGCCCTCATGAGGGCAGCACCGAATTGGGTGTCATTTAAACGGAACCTGCAACAAGAAAAAGCAGAGCAGTTTCCATCCCTTGAGGCGACGCTGACACCTGTCGATCCCGAGAAAACACCAGTGTTGGAGCACGATGAGCTCTGTTCCTTATGTCTTCAACAAAGACAACAAAAGTATGGGTCTGGATCGCTTTGAACAGAGAGGCCTGGGAAGTCGTTGCTTATGCTTGTGGTGATCGCAGTAAAGAAACGCGCCAAATCCTCTGGGATCGCATACCATCCACTTATAAAAAGCCATGGTTTTCACCGGTTATTGGAAGGCGTATCAAGCTGTTATTCCGAATGAGAAGCATTTTTCTGTCGGCAAAGAAACAGGAGGAACGTCCCGTGTTGAGCGCTGGAATAATACCTTGCGGTAGCACTTAGCGCGCTTCGTGCGTAAGATGCTCTCTTTTTCCGAAAGTATCATTATGCATGAGACTTTATTAAATCTCTTCCTGTATCGCTATAATACGTAGGGGTCTAGATAACTTTATGAAGTTGCCCGTGGTAATTGCCATGTCAATGGCATTTAACCATTCTGGTCATATGTCAAACTAAGGCTTGCAAAATTCAATGGTGTTCCACGAAAAACCTTTCATCTAAGGTAGAGTTAAATTTTAACTGATAGCGTGGTTGAAACCGGGCAATGAGTGTTGGGGCTATTTAATACATGAAAAACGGTCGGTTGGGGTTCAATGTTATTAAGTTAAGCCATCATTCCGGCAGGGATTGTCGGAATCTAGTCACTAGAGATGTGAAGCTACTCACAATTTTTAGGGCTTTCCGGTTCCGGCAAAGCCCTGTCAAATTGATAGCTTTATTCTTAACTTAGTGGCATTGGGTTGGGATTAAATGTCAACAGACCTTAGCTTGCTCTCCACCGATGCACTCTGAATCTTGACGCGTAATTTCATACTGAGCCGTCCCGTGACCACCAACCCAAGCCCCCGCCACGCCGACCGCATCCTGATCCTGGATTTCGGCTCCCAGTACACCCAGCTCATCGCCCGCCGGGTGCGCGAGGCGGAAGTCTACTGCGAGCTCCATCCCTGGAACCTAAATGCCGACCACATCCGCGGCTTCGGGGCCAAGGGGATCATTCTCTCGGGCGGCCCCCAATCGGTCCACAAGCACGCGACCCCGCGGGCCGACGCCGCCGTATTCGGTCTCGGCCTTCCCGTGCTTGGCATCTGCTACGGCATGCAGGCCATGGCGGCCCAGCTCGGCGGCCGGGTAGTCCCCGCGACCCGGCGCGAGTACGGCTACGCTCGGGTGCGTGCCCGCGGCTACTCCCGGCTGCTGCGGAACATCGAAGACCATACCAGCCTGGAGGGCTACGGCCTGCTGGACGTGTGGATGAGCCACGGCGATCGGGTAGAGACCCTACCGCCGGGATTTCGCGCCATCTGCACCACCGACAACGCGCCTCTGGCGGGCATGGCGGACGAGGAGCGGCGCCTCTACGGCCTCCAGTTCCACCCGGAAGTTACCCACACTCGCCAGGGGCAACGCATTATCGAGCGCTTCGTCCACGCCATCTGCGGCTGTGGCAACCGCTGGACGGCGGACAACATTATCGCGGACGCCATCGAGGAGGTTCGCCGCCGGGTGGGCCCCGACCAGGTACTGCTCGGCCTGTCCGGGGGCGTGGACTCCTCCGTAGTGGCCGCGCTGCTGCATCGGGCCATCGGCGATCAGCTTACCTGCGTCTTCGTCGACAACGGACTGCTGCGGCTGGGCGAGGGCGAGCAGGTTATGCGCACCTTTGCCCGCCACATGGGGATCAAGGTCATCCGCGCCGATGCGGAGGGGCACTTCCTGGCCGAGCTCGCGGGCGTGACCGACCCGGAACAGAAACGCAAACTCATCGGCAACACCTTCATCCGGATCTTCGAGGAAGAAGCGGAAAAGCTGCCCGGCGTCAAATGGCTGGCCCAAGGGACCATCTATCCCGACGTCATCGAATCGGCGGGGGCCGCGACCGGCACCGCCAAGGTCATCAAATCCCACCACAATGTGGGTGGACTACCCGCCACCATGAAGCTCAAGCTGGTGGAACCCCTGCGGGAGCTGTTCAAGGACGAGGTCCGCAAGATCGGCATTGAGCTCGGCCTGCCCTCCGAGATGGTCTACCGCCACCCCTTCCCCGGCCCCGGACTCGGGGTGCGTATCCTGGGCGAGGTCCGCAAGCCCTATGCGGATATCCTGCGCCTGGCGGATCACATTTTCATCGAAGCGCTGCACCGGGCGGGCCTCTACGACCAGGTCTCCCAGGCTTTTGCCGTCTTCCTGCCCGTCAAGTCCGTCGGCGTGGTAGGCGACAACCGCCACTACGACCATGTCATCGCCTTGCGGGCGGTCGAGACCCTGGACTTCATGACCGCCCGCTGGGTCCATTTGCCCTACGACTTCCTCGATCAGGTCTGCCGCCGCATCACCAACGAAGTGCGCGGGGTCTCACGGGTGGTCTACGATATTACCGGCAAGCCGCCAGGAACAATCGAATGGGAATGACAATCGAATGAGAGTAGGAGAGTGTCTGATTTATTGCTGGTCGCTAGTAGAAACTATGGACTTTAGTCCAGGGGCTTTAGTATTTTTTAGCTATGAGCTCGAAGAAGCACGCGACACATGCGGTTTACGATCTGAAGGCCCATCTGGTATAGATCACGAAGTATCGCTATAAAATCCTGACCAAGGATGTGGGGGAAAGAGTACGGATATTGGTTCGACAGGCCTGCGCTGCTAACGATATGGAAATCATCCAGGGAGTAGTGAGCAAGGACCATGTACCTCTCTACATCTCTTATCCGCCCAGGTTGTCGGTTAGTGAAATCATGAAGTTACTCAAAGGGAGGACATCGCGCAAACTACAACCAGAATTCCCGCAGATGATTTTCCAGTCGAGTGCACCCCGGCTTTCAGCCCTTTCGAGCTGGTTTAGTCTGAGGGTTTCAGTCGGCTTTAGCCGAAACAATGCGTGTGGGAACCAGCAATATCATTGTAAAACCTGTGGTGCTTATGGCGTACTTGAACCTCATGATCGCTACACGGAGGATAGAGAAAGAGCGTATTATATATCTTATCAAGAACGATCGAGCATGCGTGGGATCGAACGGAGTCATGGAATCTTTCGTCAAACAGTAAACGCCGTAAAGAAGCGTGTCAAATCCTCTGGGATCACATGCCACCCGCTTATAAAAAGCCATGGTTCTCACCGATTATTAGGAAGCGTATATCGCTATAATACGGAGTTATTGGCAACTATTGATTATGTTGCAATTTATAAATTTACCACTGCCACTTTGCAATCACTTCCTTATCCAAAAAGGAGATGGGTGTCTTTTTTTATGCTGCCTGGGTCGAGTGCAGCATATTGGCGTCCAGCAGAAACCTCATGCCATGCCCGGTAGCTGGTGAAAAGATTCCTATGTCGACCAGGGCGTTAGCGAATGCGAGTGCAACCCGAATGTCCTTAGCCCCTAGCTTTGCTCCAGGGTGTCGAGATATTTCTCGGCATCGAGTGCCGCCATGCAACCCGTACCCGCGGAGGTGATGGCCTGGCGGTAGACCTGGTCCATGACATCGCCAGCGGCGAAGACCCCTGGTACCGAGGTGGCGGTAGCACCGCCGGCGGTACCGCTCCGGACCTGGATGTAGCCCTTGTTCATCGCGAGCTGTCCCTCGAAGATCCGGGTGTTCGGCTGGTGCCCGATGGCAATGAAGACGCCCATCAGTTCAATATCCTTGGTGGTGCCGTCCTGCACCTGCTTGATGCGGATGCCGGTGACCCCGGTCGCGTTACCTAGGACCTCCTCGAGTACCTGATTCCACTTGATTGTGACCTTGCCGTGCTCGGCCTTTTCTAGCAAATGCTTCTGGAGAATCTTTTCGGCCCGCAAGGCGTCCCGGCGATGGACCAGAACCACTTCGGATGCGATGTTGGAGAGATAGAGCGCTTCTTCGACGGCCGTGTTCCCGCCGCCGATGACGGCCACTTTCTGATTCTTGTAAAAGAAGCCGTCGCAGGTAGCACAGGCAGAGACACCGCGGCCGCGGAACTTCTCCTCCGAGGGCAGGCCCAGATATTTGGCGCTGGCGCCGGTGGCGATGATCAGGGCGTCGCAGCTGTAGCTGCTGGTATCGCCCGTAAGACGAAAGGGGCGCTCAAAGAGGTCGATTTGGTTGATCTGGTCAAAGATGAGGTGGGTCTCGTAGCGTTCCGCGTGGCGGCGCATACGGTCCATCAGATCCGGCCCCTGCAGGCCGTCCGGGTCCCCCGGCCAGTTGTCCACATCCGTGGTGGTCGTCAGTTGGCCGCCCTGCTCGAGGCCGGTGATGAGCACCGGGCTCAGGTTGGCTCGGGCGCTGTAGATAGCCGCGGCATAGCCGGCGGGACCGGACCCGAGAATGAGTAGGCGGCAGTATTTGGGCTCGCTCATGGTCGTCATGCTCCGGTAGCTTGAGTGATCCCGGCGGCTGTGTTAGCAGAGGGTCTGCTCGCGGTGCGGCGGAGATCGGACTCTAAAGACTATTATGACGGACATGCTCCGTTTTGCCCAATTCTACACTGGTCGGGGCGGCGGGGGGGCGGGGTAGGGCACTCCCCTGGAAACAGATCATATTTTAAGGTTGGGCAAAGGGCATTAGGTTGCGGTGAGCTCGGTGGTTCCGAGCTTGCTGGTCGGTGCACGCGTTTCCTGCGCGAACCGTAGCGATGGATGGCCCGTGCCCAACATTGATGTCGGGCATGCCGTCGTCCACTGCCGGGAGGCGCTTTATCATCGACGGGCACGCTGCGCTTTGTGCATCCTGGTCAAGCAAAATCTCCGTGGAATAACCGAATCTTAAAACCGTCCTGATGAGGTTCTTGCTTTGCTCATCCTATGGGCTGGTAGCCAGAGTCGGCCCGCTCTACCGATGGAAATTTATCCGTGTTCGCTCTTGGGTTATCCATCCTTGATTACAGGAAAAAGCCTCTGTAAGGTTGTATATACAGTAGGGATACTGGTACAGCTGCGCCGAAGTACCGATGACCTTACGGTTTGGCGCTTACCTCAGGGACCCTGCTGCCAGCTCGAGGTTGCCGATCGTTGAGCGCATCCGTACTCGATCCCCTCACCCCAACCAAACGCCCGGAGAGGGAGTGCACGGTGTGCCGTACCCGTGCAGGGGTAGAGGGGGTACGGCACGTCGTGCCCCTACGATCTGCGGCTCAGAAACGGGGTATCGTGGTGTTCCGTATCCTTTAAATAAGGATTATCAATTACCTAATTGCGTCTTCCCCGGTTTGGTAGTGGTGGTCTTTAACTAATGGCGGTCTTTAAGTAGTAGTTAAGGTAAATTGGGTTGCTGTGCGGTCCGGTAGACCTGGACTATCAACTACGCTATCAGTTAAAATTTACCACTACCTCCGGTTTTTGTATGCAGCTGTACTTAGAGAGCTAACCTGTGACTCAGGCAACTCGGGTCGGGACCCTGACCTTCAGCGATTATCTGCAGCGCGGCATCCGTGAAGGGGCGATGTGGGCCCTGTTGTGCGTGGCGCTCTATCTGGTGCTGGCCCTGGTAAGCTACTCGCCTCAAGATCCGGCCTGGTCCCATACTGGTCACGGCGACAGGGTGGTCAATGCGGGCGGCAGGGTCGGCGCTTGGTTCTCCGACATCGCATTCTATCTGTTCGGCATTTCGTCCTATCTCATCCCGGTCATAGTCGCCTGGAGCGGCTATCTGATCTTCCGCAAGCCGGAGCCGGAGCCCGAGATCCGGCTCCACAAGTTGGTACTGAGCTGGTTCGGCTTCTTCTTCACCCTGGTCGCGGGCTGCGCCTTCGCGAGTATCTACCTGCCGGCGCTCGGGGCCGGATTTCCGAACGGGACCGGAGGCGGGCTGGGGTTGCTCCTCGGAAACCATATGTTCCTGGCCTTTGGCCCTAAGGGAGTGACTGTCTTCCTGTTGGGGCTGTTCCTCGTCGGTTTCAGGCTCCTCACGGGGGTCTCCTGGCTGGCGGTGCTGGATGCCGTGGGGGGGGGCGTCCTGTCCCTTATGCGGTGGGTAAAGGACAGGGACTGGTTTGCGTTGCGACGCCGCGAGTCCCCGGCGGATGGCGTGGAAGAGAATGGGCTTGCCTCGCTCGAGGCCCCGGAGCCGTCCGGGTCTTATCAGACCGAGACGGTGCCGGAGATGCCGCCGGTTGCCGAGTCCGATCTTCCCCCGGGGCGGTCGCAACCCGTCAAGCTGACTGCACCCGCGGCGGCTCAAGCTGAGCCCCGGCCTGAAATCTCCCGATTTCTCGGCGAGGACGGGCCCCCATCCCTCGAGCTCCTGGACCCGCCACGGAAGAGCGGTAGGGGCTACACGGAAGAGGGGCTTGAAAATCTCTCGCGCCAGGTGGAGGCCAAGCTCGCGGACTTCGGCGTCATCGCGGAAGTCGTCGAGGTGCATACGGGTCCAGTGGTCGTCCTGCTGGAGCTGCAGCTCGCGCCCGGCACCAAGGTGAGCAAGATCACGGGGCTCGCCAAAGACATCGCGCGGGCGCTGTCTACCGTGAGCGTGCGGGTGGTGGAGATCATACCGGGCAAATCCGTCATCGGCCTGGAGATTCCCAACGAGCACCGCGAGACCGTCTTCCTGAGCGAGGTCCTGGCCTCCCCGACCTATCAGGACGCCAAGGCGCCCTTGACTTTGGCTATGGGTACCGACATCGCCGGACAGCCGGTGTGCGCGGATCTTGCCCGCATGCCCCATGCCCTGATCGCCGGCACTACGGGTTCGGGAAAATCCGTAGCCATCAATGTCATGATCCTGAGCCTGGTCTACAAGTCTACGCCGAAGGACGTGCGTCTGATTATGGTGGACCCAAAGATGCTGGAGCTCTCGGTCTACGAGAGCATTCCCCACTTGCTTACCCCCGTGGTCACGGACATGAAGGAAGCGGCGAACGCCCTGCGCTGGAGCGTCGCGGAGATGGAACGCCGGTACCGCCTGATGGCGCAGCTGGGCGTGCGCAATATCGGCGGCTACAACCGCAAGGTCGCAGACGCAGAGGCGGTCGGGGAGCCGATTCCCGATCCCCTGTTCGTGACCGAGCCGGGCGGGCTGGGGGTAGACGAGTCCGAGGCAGTGCCTCACCTCGCCCATCTCCCCTATATCGTGGTCATCATCGACGAGCTGGCGGATATGATGATGGTCGTGGGCAAAAAGGTGGAGGAGCTCATCGCGCGCCTGGCGCAGAAAGCGCGGGCCTCGGGAATCCACCTGCTGCTCGCGACCCAGCGCCCGTCGGTGGACGTGCTCACGGGCCTGATCAAGGCCAACATCCCGACGCGCATGGCATTCCAGGTGTCCTCGCGGATCGACTCACGGACCGTCCTCGACCAGATGGGGGCCGAGCATCTCCTCGGGTGGGGCGATATGCTTTTCCTCCCTCCCGGCACCAGCATTCCCCAACGAGTCCACGGTGCCTTTGTAGACGACCAGGAGGTGCACCGGGTTGCGGAATATCTCAAGCAGACGGGGACGCCGGACTATATCGACACCGTTCTGCAGGACACAGGAGAGGCCATTCCCGGCATCGATCCGGAGCCCGGCGGTGGTGATACCGAGGACCGGGATCCCCTGTTCGACGAAGCTGTCCAGTTCGTCGTCGAGACCCGCCGCGCCTCCATTTCGGGCGTGCAGCGCCGACTCAAGATCGGCTACAACCGGGCCGCTCGCATGGTCGAGGAGATGGAACGCATCGGCCTGGTCGGTCCCGCCGAGACCAACGGCAACCGAGAGGTCCTAGTCCCGCCTCCGCCCGAAGCTTGACCCTGTTCGGGTGCTTGTTTCAACTCTGTTGTTTGTGGCCTATTTAGGGTGCCTGGGGAAGCTCCGGGGGGCGTTTTTCAGGATCCCCTCTACTTGAGACGACAACAAAATCAGAGCACTACCTTGACGACTCTCTAAAGAAGGCAAACGAGGCATTCATTGTGGCCGCAATAGCCGCCGCGCCGCCTTAGCCGTCTCTGCGGATGCGATCATGGGGACATCCGACCAGGCGGACGAGGACTTCCCTGATGAGGAGCCTGCCGATGTTCAAAGCTGCCCTGGAGACGAGACGAGCCCGCCGGAGGACAGAAACAAACCCAGAGACCTTCTGAAAAAATCGGATGATCTGCTCGAAGATTGGGTATGAAGAAACGACATGCCCAGGAATACCGGAGCATATCAGGAAATTTCGCAACCCGAAGACGGGCGATAGGGTCGATTTCAATGAAGGGTGTAGTGACGGTATTTAAATGGTAGAAGGTAGGTTGGACTGCTACTCTAATGAAGGAAGGCCGAATCAACTTGGCGGGAAGGGGAAAGACCATTGGCACAGACATAACCATCAACCACTATGGACTGAAAGCCCATAGTCTGGGGAGCGACTGAAAGCCTCAGACTGAAGTCAGCTCGAAATGACTGAAAGTCGGGAGGTAGTGATGAATTTTTACTGATAGCGTGGTTGATCGTCCAGGTCTACCCATACCAGATGAACCTTCAGATCGTAGACCGCATGTGTCGCGTGTTTCTTCAGGTCTCGTAGCCAAAAAATACTAAAGCCCTTGGACTAAGGTCCATAGTTTTTACTAGCGACCAGCAATAGAACCGGAAAACGTGATGCGTCCTTAGATTAAGAACGGAAATCCCGTACCTGGATGCGGCTGAGGTGAAGGAATCGACATCGCTAACGGCTAGGCAAGGCATCAATCTGGCCATGGACTATGACAACTATGATGGATAAAGACGAAAAGTTGGTAGTGGTTGTTTTTAAATGGTAGAAGGCAGGTTAGACCGCTGTACGACCCGGTAGACCTGGACGATCAACCACGCTATCAGTTAAAATTTACCACCACCGAAAAGTTTATGTTGGTCACAATTTCCTCCAAAGAGTTTTCTGTGGTCGATGCGAAAAGGTCATAGCAGAGATTGATCATGTCGATTTGGATCCCCCCCCGTTCATTAGTTTTGAGTGATTTACATGCAACCGATCCGAAATCCGATAGTCCCGAAAGGGGAGATTGCCCCTCGGTTCGAATCGCTGGGGTTGGCGGGCCTCCGAATAATCCTGCCGGTGCTTTTGCTGCTGTGCGGGCCCGTGTCGGCTGCTACCGGCCCCGAGCGTTTGAAGGACTACCTGGGAGAGCTCAAATCATTGGTCTCCGATTTCAGGCAGACCACCCGGAACGCCGACGGGGGCCGCGTGATGGAATCGCGGGGCACCTTCTATCTCAGGCGTCCCGGTAGGTTTAGGTGGGAGTACAAGAGTCCGATCAAACAGGTCATCGTTGCCGACGGCAAGCGCGTGTGGCTGCACGACCTGGAGCTGGATCAGGTCTCCCACCAGAGCCAGCCCAAGGCCCTGGGCGGCACGCTGGCCCAGCTGTTGGCGACGGAAGGGCCTGTCGACCGTCACTTCAGGGTGACCCTCTGGGATACCGGGGATAGGTACGAATGGGTCGAGTTGCGGCCCAGGGCCGAGGATACCCAAGTGGTGAGTATCCGCATTGGTTTCGTCGGCAAGCATCTCGAAGCCCTGGTGATGGAAGACAGCTTCGGTCAGCGCACACGCTTCGTCTTTACAGGGACCAAACGCAACCTGAAGCTCGATGAGGACCTGTTCCGCTTCGATGCATCCAGCGTCGTCGATTTTCTGCGGATCGACTGATTCTGCTTTGTCACATCCAGCCTGGCCGGCTGCTTTTCTCGCCGAACAAGGCCAAATTATCATTGCAGGGTTGCTGATCATATTGATTGCAGGGTCCGCTGTGCGGACCAGGTGGGTGTTGCAACGATTTGACATCTGGAAACGGTCGGTTAAGTTAAATGTCAACAGATCTAAGCAACGGAAATCAATACCATGACTGAGTTAGTAACCGAAGAGGAGATGATTCGCTCTATTCGGAACCATCTTCCGGAACTGCTGCACAGCACCCCGTCGCTGGGCGACCATATCCTGAGCGTTACTCGCGGGCATTTCCCCTCCAAGGGGGAAACGGAAGATCGGTTTACCCGGATGCTGAATGAATTGACACGGGATCGGGAGGCTCAAAGCCGCAAATGGGAGGAGCAATAAGGAGGAAAATCGACGTAAATGGGAAGAGCAAGACTGTAACTGGGAAGAACAAAACCGCAAGTGGGATAAAGCAGGACTGTAAATGGGAGCAGGTCGAGCACGATGTGTTCACTGAGCCTACAAGGCGTAGGGAACCGGTTCTGAGGAAATGAGACGGCAGGTGGCAGATGGCAGGATAGGCCGCGTGACCTTGGAATGCGCCGCGATCCGACATGTCGACCCCTGTGTCTGAACCGCTTCTCCCCACCCCGCCCGCGGCGCCTCTGGCCGACCGCATGCGGCCGTGCACGCTGGAAGAGGTGTGCGGGCAGTCCCATCTCCTTGCGCCCGGCAAGTCGTTGCGTCGGGCCATCGAGGCGGACCGACCCCATTCCATGGTCTTCTGGGGACCACCCGGCACCGGGAAGACCACCTTGGCGCATCTCCTGGCGGCCTATTCGGGGGCCGATTTCTGCAAGCTCTCCGCCGTGCTCTCGGGCGTCAAGGATATCCGTGCGGCCGTGGCCGAGGCGCGCAAGGTCCGTGAGCGGGAGGGCCGCGGCACTATCCTCTTTATCGACGAGGTACATCGCTTCAACAAGGGCCAGCAAGACGCCTTGCTGCCCCATGTGGAAGAGGGGACCCTGATCTTCATCGGCGCCACCACCGAGAACCCTTCCTTCGAGCTCAACAACGCCTTGCTGTCCCGGGCCCGGGTCTATGTACTCAAGCCGCTACGGATCGAAGAGCTGGAGCGGGTCATCGACCGGGCCCTAGCTGATCCCGTGCGTGGCCCGGGGGATCGGGGATTGACCCTGGACCCGAAGCAGCGGCGGCTCCTGGCCGAGGCGGCGGACGGGGATGCCCGGCGGGCTCTCAATCTGCTGGAGCTGGCGGTGGATCTAACCGACGGCGGTGAGATCGGTACCCATGTGGTCGCCGAATTGGTCGCGGGACAAGTCCGGCGCTTCGACAAGGGCGGCAATGTCTTCTACGACCAGATCTCGGCCTTGCACAAATCGATACGCGGTTCGGCCCCGGACGCCGCGCTCTACTGGCTGGCGCGCATGATCGACGGCGGCTGTGATCCCCTCTACATCGCTCGGCGGGTGGTGCGCATAGCCTCCGAAGACATCGGCAATGCCGATCCCCGGGCCCTGGAGCTGGCCCTGAATGCCTGGGAGGTGCAGACCCGCCTCGGCAGTCCCGAGGGCGAGCTCGCTATCGCCCAGGCCGTCGTTTATCTGGCCTGCGCCGCCAAGAGCAATGCCGTGTACCAGGCCTGGAACGCGGCCTTGGAGGACGCCCGTGGTTCCGGTTCCCTGGAGGTCCCAGTGCAGCTGCGCAATGCCCCCACCCGGCTCATGCGGGAGCTGGGATATGGTAAATGCTACCGCTATGCCCACGAAGAGCCAGAGGGCTACGCGGCGGGCGAGAACTACTTCCCAGAGGGCCTGCCTCACCCCAGGTACTATGTACCCGTGGACCGCGGGCTGGAGATCCGCATCCGCGAGAAGCTCGCACGCCTGCAGGAGCTGGATCGGATCGTGGGCGAACAGGGGCCGGCGCCTGCAGATCGGAAGCAATCCTGAATGATTCGGCGCTGTCGAGCCTAGACCTCCCTTTAGAATTGCTTGTTAATAGGACAGGATTGACATGATTTTTTATCTGGTTTTGGCGCTGCTTTCAATGCTTTACCTCCTCGATCCCCGGAATCCCCAGGCCCCCTTCCCGGACGTGGAGACGGCGGAGCGGGAGCCGGACGGCCTCCTCGCGGTCGGCGGGGATCTGAGCGTGACGCGATTGGTCAACGCCTATCGGTACGGTGTCTTTCCCTGGTTCGGTGCCGGCGATCCCATCCTCTGGTGGTCTCCCGACCCCAGGACCACCCTTTTCCCGGATCGGCTCCGAATTTCCAGAACCTTGCGCAAGACCTTGCGCAAGGGCCGATTCGGCGCCACCATGGATCGGGATTTCGATGCCGTCATCACCGCCTGCGCCCAACCCCGCGACGCAAGCGAAGGTACCTGGTTGGTACCCGAGATGATCGCCGCTTATCGGAGACTCCATCGCCGGGGGCTCGCCCACTCCGTCGAGGTCTGGCGGAACGGCACGCTGGCCGGAGGGCTCTACGGAGTAGCCATCGACCGAGTGTTCTTCGGCGAATCCATGTTCACCCGCAGCAGCGACGCCTCCAAGGTGGCCCTCGTCCACCTGTGCGGGAGACTCGCGGATTGGGGCTTCCGACTCATCGATTGCCAGGTATCGAGCGCCCACCTCGTCCGCATGGGCGCCGAGCAGATGCCCCGGCCCAACTTCATCCGTCTGCTCGGCCATTGGTGTTGCCGCTCCGCCCGACCCGGGAGCTGGGACGACGGGCGGATCAGTCTACCGCTCGCCCTCGGCGATAAGTCCATGCCAGCGTGATCGGATCGTGATTTAAGGGGTATCGAGCAATCCTAGGTGGTATGGCGTTGTCTAGATGATTCGACGTGTTGCGTTGCGACGCCCAAGGGCTCGCTGATTGTCTGCTTGGATCAGTGCCGGTCTCTTAATGCAACCTGTCCACCCACATTACCCGCGGCGCAGCCGGCACGCGCGGCCTTGCATTAAGTGCAGGTCGGATCAGGCGCGCTGTCCGATCCCAAAACATGGCCACAGGGCCGACCGCGCCCTGGTCCGACACGCTGGCTACAAGACGCTTGCGGCTTCCGGTCGCCAGGCTCACCTGACTGTAATGAGGTTGCGGTTGTTGGCCGCGGAATCGTTTGAACCGCAAAGGTACAAAGTGCACCGAAAGGGCGTACCATTTTGCTTCGCCTCGCAGCCTTAGGTTTAGGGCCCCTTTCCGCACCACCCATTCCGTGGCTGGTGTCCAGATCGCGCATGAACAACTTATTGAAATTCCTTGCCGTTCTCTTGTTGCTCTCGGTGGCCACCCTGGTGGTTGCCGCCTATGCGATCGACCTCGATGCCTACAAGGACGACATTCAGACCGGATTCAGGGCGGCCACCGGTCATGAGTTGGTCATCGTGGGAGACCTGGGGGTCACTCTGTTTCCCGAGTTGGTCCTGGAGATCGGGCAGGTGGCGGTGCCTGGGGCGCCCGATAGCTCGGGGCAGGCCCTGGCCGAGATCGATCTGGTGCGGCTTTATCCGCGTTGGGCGCCCCTGCTTGCGGGACGTCTCGAGTTGGCCCGGGTGCGCGTGGAGGGGCTGCGTCTGCATCTGATCCGCGACGGGCAGGAGCGCGCAAACTGGGATGCCGCTCAGGTCCCGGCGGTGCCCATGGGCGCGGGTCGGGCGCGTCCCGTGGCCGATTGGCCCCCTATCGGCCGGGTCGAGTTCGCAAATGCCTGGATAACCTGGGACGACCGCCGGTCCGGGCAGTGGCTGGCACTTGAGGGACTGGAGGCCAGGGCAAGCCCTGTCGCACCCGGCCGGTCCCTGGCCTGGCGCGTGACAGGTTCGCTGCGTGCCGGCAGTGAGGGCCAGCCCGCTGCTTTACACGCCGAGGGCGACCTTCGGATCGGTGACGGCTCCCAGCCGATACGGCTGGAGCCGCTGCTGGTGCGGCTGGGAGGATTCGACCTGGGTCGTGATCTGGCCGCGGATTTTGTGTTGCGCACCAGGGTGGATGCGGACTTTGAAGCCGGGCGCTATCTGGCCGACCAGATGGCCTTCGACATCCGAGCTTTCGGTGCGGCCCTGTCCGGGGGCCGCATCGAGTCCACGGTCAATGCGCGTCTGGACCTGGAATTGAGCGCCGAGCGCCTGCGGGTCACCGATCTTGCGATCCGTTCTGGGCCCCTATCGGCAAATGGCGCGGCGCTGGGAGAGAGGTTGCTGTCCGCCCCGACGTTCACCGGTGACCTGAAGGTCGATGCGTTCGACCTGCGTGCCTGGCTGACCCACTGGAAGTTGCCCTTGCCACAAACGGCGGACCCGGAGACCTTCCGGCGCTGCTCACTGGATGCCCGCTGGCGCCTGGAGAAGGGACGGCTTGGGGTGCTGGACCTGGTGCTGGGCGTCGATGAGACGAGGCTTACCGGAGAGATCGGGCAGGTCTCGATCAATCCTCCAGGTTCCCGGTTCGACCTGGTAGCCGATCGGCTCGACCTGGATGCCTATCTGTTCCCTATCGAGCAGACAGCGGCGCGGCAGGGGCAGGGGGCGCAACAACAGGCGCCGCCGGCCGGGTCTACCGCCACGCCCGCTGGACTCGACACGGATAAGGCGACCGCGACGGTGGCCCCTGTCTCGGACTGGCCCCCGGCTGGGTCGGCCCCCACACCGGTCGCGGTGGATCCGGGAGCGCAAGATCGACAACGGCCTTTGCCGTCAGTCCCCATACCCGGACTGGCGAGCATTCCGGCCAGCGCGGGACCTGTCGGCGACCTGGACCTGGAGGGCCGCCTGCGCATCGGCGAGCTCAGGTTAGCCCGGCTTCGATTCGGTGATACCGACTTGGAAGTTCGAGCCAGGGATGGAAGTCTGGTGGTTGCCAATCGGGTACGGCATTTCCGCGAGGGTAGATTGACCGGCAGATTGGCCTTGGACGTGAGGGGTGCCGAGCCCAGGGTCGTCTTGGTCCAGCGCGCGGAGGGGGTCGAATCTGGTCGCTTGCTCGCGGACCTGCCGTGGGGTGACAGGGTGAGCGGGCGGGGCGAGATTATCGCCGACCTGGCCGCCACCGGGCGCAGCGCGGACGTGCTCCGGCGCAGCCTTGCCGGCACCCTGGCAATCCACTTCCCGCGCGGTGCGCTCAAGGGCGTCAACCTGGAGCAGATGATCCGGGAGGCAAGGGCCCAGTTTCAGGGTAGGGCGCCGCCGGGGGATCTTCCGACGGATACTAAATTCAGGGATCTGCGTGCAAGCGCCGAGATACGGAACGGGGTCCTGAGCAGCCGGGATCTGGTGGCGACCGCGGACCATCTTCGCGTCACCGGCGCCGGTACCCTGGACCTCGTCCAGGAGCACATCGATTACCGCCTCGAGCCCATGTTCGTCAAGCCGCCGCGGGGTCGCGGCATCAAGGAGCTGGAAGGCATCCCCATTCCCGTGCACCTGACGGGGTCCTTCAAGCACCCCCGTTGGGACCTGGACCTGGGTAGCGTGCTGAGCGTGGCGGCTAAACGCAGGCTTGGCGAAAAGGGTAAGGACCTTTTCCAGTTCCTGGAAGAGCGCACCGGAATCAAAGGGTTGGGCCAGAACCTCAAGGACTTGTTCAGACGCTGATCCTTGCCGTGCAGGGATGGGGTCCCCTAAATCCTGCCGAGAGGAGACACGATTTTATATACTCCCTGACCATATCGTCTGTAATATACCCTGAACTGAAAGCACCATACCCAATGGCCCAGAAGTGACGTCCCCAATACTGCTTCCTCAAATGCGAGAATTCTGGTTGTAGTTTGCGCGATGTTCTCCTTTTTAAGTAGCTTCATGATTTCACTAACCGACAACCTGGATGGATGAGAGATGTAGAGAGGTACATGGTCCTTGCTCACTACTCCCTGGATGATTTCTGTATCGTTAGCAGCGCAGGTCTGTCGAACCAATGTCCGTACTCTTTACCCTAGCCTTATGGGCTAAGCCCATAATTTTTACTAGCGACCAGCAATAAAATCCAAGGCGTTCGACTCGAACGCCCGTAAGCCCACACCGATCAGCGCGGGCGTCAGGTTGTGCTATGGGGTTTGCAGAAGGGAATAAGCTCAGGTGGATACGGAGTGGATAGCGGGTCCCTTATTGGCCTGGTTCGGCCAGCATGGCCGTTGGGATCTGCCCTGGCAGCGGGACCTGAGCCCCTACCGGGTCTGGGTCTCGGAGATCATGCTCCAGCAAACCCGGGTTGCCGTCGTCCTCCATTACTTCGAGCGCTTCCAGGCCCGTTTCCCCACCGTGACGGACCTGGCCGCGGCGGACCTGGGCCAGGTCCTGCACCTGTGGTCGGGCCTCGGCTACTATGCCCGCGCCCGGAACCTGCATCGGGCGGCTGGTCTTATCGTCAGCAACCACGGCGGGTGCTTTCCGGACGATATCCGGCAGGTCCGGGAGCTGCCGGGGATCGGGCGTTCCACCGCCGGGGCGATTCTATCCCTCGCCCTCGGCCAACGTCACCCTATCCTAGACGGTAACGCGAAGCGGGTCCTGGCCCGGTGCTTCGCGGTCCCCGGCTGGCCCGGCCGCGGCGCCGTGCTGCGCCGCTTGTGGGCGCTCGCGGAGGCCTGTACGCCACAGACCAGGGTGCGCGCCTACAATCAGGCCATGATGGATCTCGGCGCCACCCTTTGCACCCGTCACCAACCAAGCTGCAACCATTGCCCCTTCACCCACAGCTGTCTGGCCCGGTTGGCTGGCAGATCGACTGCCTTTCCGGAACCGAAGCCGCGGGCGATCCGGCCGGTCCGGGAGTCACGGTTGCTCGTGGTGCGCAATCCGGCCGGGGAGGTGCTGCTGGAGCCCCGTGCACCCACCGGAATCTGGGGCGGGCTCTGGAGCTTGCCCGAGTGCAATTCCGGATGGGATGTGGCCGACTGGTGCCGCCAGCGCCTCGGCGTTGTCCCGCGTCGGGTTGAAATGCTGCCGGTCCGCCGTCATACCTTCTCCCACTTTCTGCTGGACATCAGGCCGCTGCGAATCGAGCTGCAATCCGAGCCCCAGGCGATAGCAGACGGCGACCGGGCGCTCTGGCTTGACCTACGCCGACCGATCGCCCTGGGCCTAGCCGCGCCCGTTGTCCGCATCCTGCGGGAGATCACAGGCACTCTTCCAACACCTTAAGAAGGGGAATCCAAATGAATCGAATAATTCAATGCAGCAAGCTGCAGCGAGAGGCAGAAGGCCTCGAGCGGCAACCCTACCCGGGCAAGCTCGGCAAGCGCATCTTCGAGAATATCTCCAAGCAAGCCTGGCAGGACTGGCTGCGTCAGCAGACTATGCTCATCAACGAATACCGTCTTAGCCCCGTGGATCCCAAGGCCCGTCGTTTTCTTGAAGAGGAAATGGAGAAATTCTTCTTCGGCGCCAGCTCCGAACCGTCTTCGGACTATGAATCGTGGGCCTGATTCGTGTGTGAGCGAGAGATTTTTACACGGGCATCAGGGGTCTGTTGACATTGTTCAGGGTCTGATTGCGGCCCAGTTCCGCTGACTCAAGCTGCGGTCCGGTGGATAAGACCCGTAGGCTGGGTTGTGCCCACCAATGCTGGATCTACCTGGTGCAACTGTGCATAAAAACCGGAAACAAGGACCACGAAGCGACGCGCATATTGCTAAAGGAGATGCCCGACTTGTGTTGAGGTTGGGTAGTGATCAATTTTTAACTGATGGCGTAGTTGATCATCCAGGTCTACCGGGCCGCACAGCAGTCCAACCTACTTTCTACCAGTTAAATACCACCACTACCCATGATTTAACTAACCGACAACTGGGCGGATAAGAGATGTAGAAGGGTATATGGTCCTTGCTCACTACTCCCTGGATGATTTCTATATCGTTAGCAACACAGGTTTGTCGAACCAATGTCCATACTCTTTTCCCCACATCCTTAGGTCAGCACCTTAAGGTATGAAGATTAATCAACCAAATATAGAAAAAGTAGCACAAATACTACTGGAAGAAAGGCGACAAGAAAGACACGATACAATCGAAGAATCGTCCAGGAAAAGGTACTCCACTAAAAATCTGAAAAACCATCCGCTAGAAGTAAGGATCGGAATCACTGGTCCGGCGGGGCCGCGTCCAGTAGCCAGCGGCCGGCGCATCCGGGCCGGTGGGCATGTCTGCTGATAGCCTGCCGCCAGCGCCGCGCCCCCGGTTGGTCTCGGAAGAGGCCGAGGATGTGGCGGGTCATGGCATTCAGCGGCACGCCGGTCGCTAGTTCCCCCTCCAGATAGGCGATGTAGGCCTCCAGGACTTGGCGGCGACTGGGGGGAGGGCGGTGGTCACCGAAGATCTCGAGATCCGCTGCCTCAAGTAGCCAGGGGTTCCGGTAGACGGCGCGGCCGATCATGACCGCGTCTAGGCCTTGCAGCAGGGACCGGGTCTGCGCCAAGGTAGCGATGCCGCCGTTGATGACGATAGGTAGGTCGGGAAAGTCCCCCTTGAGCCGGTGTACCACCTCGTAGCGCAGGGGCGGAACCTCCCGATTCTCCTTGGGACTCAAGCCCTTCAGCCAGGCCTTGCGGGCGTGGATGATCACGGCGTTGCAGCCGGCCGCCGCCAGTGCGCCGATCAGGTCGCGGAGCTCCCCGTAACCGTCCCGCTCGTCGATGCCGATGCGGGTCTTGACCGTCGCCGGCACGGATACCGCCTCCTTCATGGCCGCGATACAGTCAGCTACCAATCCCGGCTCGGCCATCAGGCAGGCCCCGAAACGCCCGGACTGCACCCGGCCGGAGGGGCAGCCCAGGTTCATATCGATTTCATCGAAGCCTGCTTCCTTACCCATGCGGGCACAGGCGGCCATCTCCTTCGGAGCGCTGCCCCCGAGCTGGAGTGCCACCGGATGCTCCGCGGGATCGAAGCGCAAGAAGCGCCCGCGATCCCCGTGGAGCAGGGCGCCGGTGGTCACCATCTCCGTGTAGAGCAGGGTGTGTCGGCTGATCAGGCGCAGGAAATATCTGCAGTGGCGGTCGGTCCAGCCCAGCATGGGCGCGACACTGAGGCGGCGGTCCGGAACGGACTGGAATTCGGAAGCTTTCATATATGGTTAGGAAATTTCCATTGAGTCTAGACAACTTTAAGAGAGTATCTTTTCTCGGCAGAGTAAGTATTCTATTATATCAAATTTCCCTTTTCATCAGATTATGATGAAAAATTTTTTGTGGAACCCCATTGAATTTTGCAAGCCTTCGTTTGGCATATGACCAGAATGGTTCAATGCCATTGATAGGGTAATTACCACAGGCAAATTCATGCTGATCATGATTCACACGGAAATGCTTTTTGTACCCCCTATCCACCAGCTCATCGTAGCCCCTCCAGCCATTCGAGTGGATGATGCGGAGGGCCATCTAGCCCTGGATTGCGGCCTGTTCCGTGTAGACTTTCCCGTGGCGTTCCAGAATCCCGAAGACAATCGTTTTACCCCCGGCCCCGTGCCCTTCCTTCCCACGAACACGGCGCGCGCCGAAAGAGGATTCATCGACTTCAACTTGGCAGGCCGAGAATGAGATGCTTACGACTCTACAGGATCGTCTCGACCTGGTATCCATGATCGACCGGAGGAAAATACAATGATGGAGATCGGAATTGCGGTCGCCGGGGCCGGGGGGCGGATGGGACGCACCCTGATTCGGGCGGTTACCGAGGTGGAAGACCTGACCCTCAGCGTCGCCACCGAGCAGCCCGGCAGCAGCCTGTTGGGGGCGGATGCCGGTGAGCTGGCCGGAATCGGGCGCCTCGGGGTAAGGGTGCAGCCGGACCTGGAGCTCGTACTTGGGGACTTCGAGGTACTGATCGACTTCACGACCCCCGCCGCTAGCCTACAGCATCTCGAGCTGTGCCGTCGCGCCGGTAGGCGAATGGTCATCGGGACCACAGGGTTTACCCCCGATCAGCACCAGGCCATTGCCGAGGCGGGGGCCGAGATCGGTATGGTCTTCTCCCCCAATATGAGCGTCGGCGTCAACCTGTGCCTGAAGCTGCTGGACGTGGCCGCTCGGGTGATGGGGGACGAGGCCGATATCGAGATCATCGAGGCCCATCACCGCCACAAGGTGGACGCCCCCTCTGGGACCGCCATTCGCATGGGAGAGGTCATCGCCCATGCCTTGGGCAGGGATCTACAGCAGGTCGCCGTCTACGGCCGGGGGGGACACATTGGGGCGCGGGGACGCGAGACCATCGGCTTCGAGACCATCCGCGCCGGCGATGTGGTCGGTGAGCATGCGGTCTGGTTCGCCGCGGAGGGAGAGCGGGTGGAGATCGCCCACAAGGCCTCCAGCCGCATGACCTTCGCCGGCGGTGCGGTGCGGGCGGTGCGCTGGATCATCGGCAGGCAGCGGGGGCTCTATGACATGCAGGACGTGCTCGGACTGCGTGAACGCTAACTCCTTTACTTTACATAATATACATTATACGCATGAGGATTTACTCATGGTGCATTGCCTGGTACCCCGAGAGGGACTCGAACCCCCGACCCAGAGCTTAGAAGGCTCTTGCTCTATCCGTCTGAGCTACCGGGGCTCGAACCAGATTAATGGATGACCCTATTCCCTTGCAAGCGATTGTAGAATCTGCCTGCGGCAACTTCGATCCAAGCTTGATCCGTGCGTATTATTACCTCATTTATTAACCACATTAGCTACTCACTGATAATATTTCCGCACGTTCTTCAACACCTCCGCCGCCGCCCCCACCATATCCCTCCGAGGATCAAGCAGTTGTTATTCAAACTACGGACCCGAACCGCCCAGCTTTGTGACGCCTCATCGCCCTTCTCCGGCGAAGTTGGAGTCGATGAGTCCTATTTCGGCGGGCACCGTGTTCGTGGGAAGATAAGGGTGCGGGGCCGGGGAAAAAACGATTGTCTTCAGGATTTTGGAACGCCACGGGGAGATCTACAATTGGCCCGTGGTAATTGCCTTATCACTAGACCTTAATGTTGCTTAGTAACACCAGGAAAAAGAGACTGCTCATCTACTGACAGCAAGACTGAAAATCGATGTAATCATTCACTCCCCCACTATCTTTGCCATCCCGGGTGTCTGAATTCCAGCAATCCCTGCCGGAATAGCGGAGCAGGGATAAACAATTACGGGTACGAGAGTACCTCTTCCGCACCGGAGGCATCCGTATGGGCAATGCTGAAGCCGTGGTCGCGCAGATCGGCCTTCAATATGGCTGTGCTCCCGTTGTTTTCCCATTTCAGATGCAGGCGATGCGCCTCCGTGTCGCCGACCTCTAACTTGCCATCGAATGCGGGGGAGGTGTTACGCAGTTTTATAAGCCGAAGTTGGTCCTGCACAATGGGTTTTTCGAGCCCCTGCTCGATATCGCTTATGGTAAGCATCGTACGGTTGATTTCCTTGTGGCCGCCGGTGCCGCCCTTATCGGCTGCTGCATAGTCGTTTTTGCCCGCGAACAAATCGAGATACCAGACCTGGGGGATACCCGGCATGAAGAGTTGAATCGCCCGGGCGAGAAGCAATTTCTGCTCGTCTTCGCCCAAGGCGCTGAAGAAGGTTGCGTTGATTTGATAATAAGAGATCTTCTTTCCATCCGGGCCATAGAGGTTCTTCACTCGACCACCCCGGTCGAGGATCCTTTCGATAACGGCGTCGATCTCTTCGTTCGATAATAGTCCTTCGTTCGAGAAGCCGACGATATCCTTCCCTTTCAGGTCGAGCACCGGGATGCCGTCGTGGCATCCAAGCATGTTGACGGTTTTGATGCCTTTTGTCGTCAGCTCATCGATCCAGCGCAGGAGGTGCTTGTTTTTACCCCGGTCTAGTGCGTCGATAACTAGACCCGGAAAGAAGAAGTCATAGATGGGAAATCCTTCATTCGCCACCTCTTCGTGCAACCCATATCCGTACTCCGAATGGATCTCTGGCAGGAGGGTCAGACCATACTTATTCGCTATCTGCTTCAATCGCTCGAGGTAGTCCCAGGTACCCGGCTTGTTGAAGAAGTTGACCATGCCGGGCTGCTTGTGCAGATAGGCGAATGCGTCCAGCCGGATCAGGGTCGCGCCATAGTCGCGTAGCTTTTTCAGGGTCTCGTCGTAGAACTCCCAAACGCCTTTCGAGCGGGCATTGAGATCCATTTGCCCCAGGTAGCTGCGTTTCCTCTCGACCACCGAAATGATGTCTTCCCTGTAATCAGGGAATTTGCCCAGATCGATTGCGGCAAATGCCCTTTTCGCGTCGATTGCACCATTGACAGTGGCGACAACTTCTTCTGCCTGATCCGGTCCGATCCCTTCGATACCCGCTAGATCCTGAGGGGATATCCGCTGATGTTTGACTTCCTGATAAAAGGTGTTCCAGTAGGGCCGGTCCGTCCCGTCCGGAAACCGCACTTTTAGAATCGGAAGGCCGGGCTTGCGCATAAACAGCATCTGCAAACAGTCTTCTCTGGGTATGACGTAACCTTCGGGGCCCATCTTGCCGTGGGTGTGCCAGAATTCGTTCCAATCAATAAAGAAGTTTTTATATTCCGATTCGTCTCCATATTTCAGTATGTCCTGGAACTGAGGGGAGCTAACGGAAAGGTGGTTTAGAACCAGATCGAACTTCAATTTGATGTCGAGCTTGTCGAAGGTTTCCAGGTCCTGCCGGGAAACAAACTCGGGATTAAGGTTGTAATCGATAATGGAGAACCCGCGATCCAGGTCATTATTGAAAAAGGTGGGTAGGATGTAGAAGAGGGAGAAGGCGTTTTTAAATTCCGGCCTTCCCAACATGCCTGCGATATCGGATAGGGTCCCGCCGATGCTGTCGGGATAGGCATTTAGCATAACTCCGCTCGGAAGGTCTCTGTTCATGGAAGTGGCCTTGGTATTCATGGTAACTGTTTTCTTTTTATTGCTGGTCGCTAGTAAAAACTATGGACTTTAGTCCAATGGCTTTAGTACTTTTTGGCTATGAGACCGAAGAAACATGCGACGCATGCCGTTTACGATCTGAAGGTTCATCTGGTTATAGATCACGAGGTATCGCTATAAGTTACTGACCAAGGATGTGGGGAAAAGAGTACGGATATTGGTTCGACAGACCTGTGCTGCTAACGATACAGAAATCATCTAAGGAGTAGTGAGCGAGACATCGAGAACATATTTCAGTCACTACCCAAACTATGGACTTTATCACGCTATCAGTGTTAGGCGTTCACACATTTCCGAAGCCGGATTCAGATGGATTATACACTATTTTGCGCACGATTTACGGCCTCGAAACTCGCCGAGTTGAGTGATGTAAGGCGTCCGACGCTCAAGCAGTTGTTATTCAAATTACGGACCCAAATCGCTCAGCTTTGTAACGCCTCGTCGCCCTTCTCCGGCGAGGTTGAGGTCGATGAATCCTATTTCGGCAGGCGCCGTGTTCGTAGAAAAAAAGGGCGTGGGGCTGGGGGGAAAACGATTGTCTTCGGGATTCTGGAACGCCACGGATAAAGTCTACACGGAAATCGTCCCGAACGCGCTACAGGCCGCGATCCGGGGCTAGGTGGCCCTTGACCGCATCATCCACTCAGATGGCTGGAGGGGCTACGATGGGCTGGTGGATAGGGGGTACAAAAAACTTTTCCGTGTGAATCATGGTCAGCATGAATTTGTCCGTGGTAATTGACCTATCAATGGCATTGAATCATTCTGGTCATATGCCAAACGAAGGCCGCCAAAATTCAATGGGGTTCCAGGAAAAACTCTTCATCTACGCGAAATAGTCCCTTTTGGACAGAATCTTAAGGACTCGGATTCGGGTTGAAGGCGTGAATAACCTCGATTTCTTCGAGCACTTCTGATGGTGGAGGTCACGAAAGGCCGACTGGTCACCCAGGCCAGGGCCATTTAAGCCGGATCCAGGCCGTGCGTACGGGCCAGGGCCACCTGCAGGGCGCGCATGGTTCCCCAAGGCGTCTCGCTTGGAAAGACCGATATAGAGGTCGATAGAGTCGGTGTGCAAGCGCTGCAGACTCGCTGGTGGCCAGGACGATTGGCCAGGACGATACGGTCGCGACACCCGCGCGCGGCGAGCCAGTTGCCGAGGTACTGTTCGGTGCGATAAACCATCAGCCTCTCCCAATTCTTTAAGCGATTTCCCGATGAGGAGACTGCCCGTCTTTACTGCGAGAAGAAACGCTGGTCAAGCGGGATTATCTACCCTCACTGCGGTTCGCATCAGATTTCTGAGTGCAAAGGCCATAGGCCAATGGCCTGCCGCTGCCGGGACTGTCGGAAGCATTTTTCAGTGCGTACCGGCACGGTACTAGCAGAGTCCAAAGCGCCGTTGCAAACTTGGCTGATGGCAATCTATATGCTGACCACAGCCCGCAAGGGTATTCCCTCTCCTCAACTGGCAAGAGAGCTCGGCGTTACCCAACAGACCGCGTGGTTTCTTGCTCACCGGATTCGGGAGACGTGGCTTGCGCAGTCGAATGCGACCGGCATGGGGCCAATTGTGGAAGTGGATGAAACCTACATCGGCGG
>Ga0209052_1000038_pt1 | contig 82233 bp, 74 predicted proteins | sample WorMetHEROISLAND_2_FD_187409 | JGI IMG/M metagenome (GOLD analysis project Ga0209052, IMG submission 187409) | Marine gutless worms symbiont microbial communities from Max Planck institute for Marine Microbiology, Germany - Olavius sp. 4 HERON... | ecosystem: Host-associated > Annelida >...
CTGGTGGCTAACCTTTAATCAGGTGGGACTTGGATCAATGGTGATCCTCACCCACTGGGTAACGTTATCAAATTTCATCCCACCATGCGGGAATCCCAACGATTTGAGTTTATCTCGGCACGACAAGTGATGGGGTATTGAAATGATGCAATCAGGTGGCCGGCGCTGCGGTCCTCATTCCATTACTCCAGCACTCCAATACTCCACTACTCCATGACTCTGAATTTAATACAAAATAACAAGCTCATCGAAGATCAGCCTTAATCTGGTTCATAAGATCGTTGATATATAACATTGATGTACAGGAAAGCGAGGTTCAAAATGAACGCTGATGGAAAGTTTCGTGATCATCTGGCCTTCATCATCGATGGAGAGAATTTAGATCAATCGGCGATGTTTGAGATGATGAACACAATCCTGTCCGGCGAGGCGACCGACGCCCAGATCGGGGCCTTCATGGCGGCTCTGGCCGCCAAGGGGGAAAGCTTTGCCGAACTTGCCGGGGCCGCCCAGGCCATGCGCAAAAGAGCGCTGCGGATTCAGGCGACGGCGTCGACAGTGGTGGATACCTGCGGCACCGGTGGTGACGGCACCCATTCTTTCAACATATCCACCACCACTGCCTTCGTGGTGGCCGGATGCGGGGTGACGGTTGCCAAACACGGCAACCGCTCCGTCTCCAGCCGCTGCGGCAGCGCCGATCTGCTGGAAAAATTAGGCATCCGCCTGGATACGGAAGCGGAGATTGTCGAGGAAGCCGTTGCTGCAATCGGCATCGGGTTTTTGTTCGCCCCGCTGTATCACAGCGCCATGCGACATGCGGCCGGACCCCGCCGGGAGATCGGCCTGCGCAGCATTTTCAATATGCTGGGGCCGCTCACCAACCCGGCGGGGGCCAACTGTCAGCTGCTGGGCGTCTACGCCCCCGACCTGACCGAGATGTTTGCCGACGCCCTTAAACTGCTGGGCAGCAGGCGGGCTGTCGTCGTCCATGGCCATGACGGCCTGGATGAAATTTCGGTCTGTGCGCCGACCCGGGTTTCGGAGCTCAAAAACGGTCGGGTCGAAACCTATGATCTGCTGCCCGATCAGTTTTTCGGGGAGCTGGCCGATCCGGGCAGCATGCAGGGCGGTGATCCCGCCCGCAATGCGGACATTACCCGTCGGATACTATCCGGCGAAAAAGGGCCCCGCCGAAACGTGGTGACCCTCAACGCAGCTGCCGCCCTGATGGCCGCCGGCAAAACAGCCGACATACCGGCCGGCATCAAACTGGCCGAAACGGCCATCGACACAGGAGCGGCAGCCGACAAACTGGACCAGCTCATCGAATATACAAGGAATTCCGGATAATGGTTGCAAACATTCTGAGTAAAATCGTCGATTACAAACAGGGTGAGATCGAGGCCGCCCGTCAGCGCCGCTCCGAAGCCAGCCTGAGGGCAGAGCTTCGCCCGCCGGAAACAAAACGAGCCTTCTACGACCGCCTGAAGCTTCGCAACGACCGGGATATCAACATCATCGCCGAAATCAAACGGGCATCGCCGTCAAAAGGCCCGATCCGCCCGGACCTGGACCCGGCCGTCTTTGCCCGTGAATATGAAGGCGGCGGCGCGGCGGCGCTGTCGGTTTTAACGGATCGGCATTTTTTCAAGGGCAGTCTGGCGGATCTTAAAACCGCCCGCCGGGCTGCCAGCCTGCCGGTGCTGCGCAAAGACTTCATTATTTCGACCTACCAGATTTATGAATCCGCCGCCTGGGAGGCCGACGCGGTGCTGCTGATTGCCGCGATTCTGTCCCGGCAGCAAATCGCGGAATATTTGTCCCTCTGCCGGGAGCTGGGCCTCGATGCCCTGGTCGAAGTGCATTGCGAAGATGAGCTCGAACGCGTCACGCGGGCCGGCGCCTCTTTGATCGGCATCAACAACCGCGACTTAAAAACCTTTCAGACGGACATCGGCACTTCCATAGCGATGGCTTCGAAGCTGGCCGGTCATCAGGTGGGGGTGGCCGAAAGCGGCTTTGGAACCGCCGCCGACATCGATGCCGTCCGGCAGGCCGGGATAGGCAATTTTTTGATTGGCGAAAGTCTCGTGCGGGCCGACAATCCGCAGCTGATGCTGCAGTCGCTAACCGGCCGGCCGGAAGAAAGCGCAGGTATGTGATGACAGCCCCTAGACACCATGCAACCGGCGTTTCGAAGAAACCCCAGATTAAAGTATGCGGCCTGACGCGGGTCAAAGAGGCCCAGGCCTGCCTCAACGCCGGTGTTGATGCCGTCGGCCTGGTTTTTTATCCGCCCAGCCCGCGGCATGTTACCCGAAATCGCGCGGCCCGGATCGCGGCAGCTGTCAACCAAAGTGCGGTTAGTGTCGGTGTGTTTGTCGACGAAACCTATGACACAATCATGCACACTGCGGAAGACTGTGCGCTTCGGGCGGTCCAGCTGCATGGACAGGAGTCTTCTGCCTTGGTCCGACGCCTGCGGAGCCATAATCTGATCGTGATCAAGGCCTTTTTCCGAACCCGAAGGCCTTTTTTCAAAGAGGCGGCCGCCTACCGTGCTTCCGCGATTTTGCTGGAGTGCGGCGGCGGCCGGCTGCCGGGGGGCAATGCCGAAACCTGGCCATGGCAAGCGGCCCGGGACATTGACAGGCACTCTCCGGTCATCCTGGCCGGCGGATTGACACCCGAGAATGTGGCAACCGCCATTGCCCGCGGACAGCCGGACGCCGTAGATGTGAGTTCCGGAGTCGAATCGGATCCGGGCCGTAAAAATTTAACCACAATCAAATTATTCACCGATGCAGTCGCCGCCAGCGCAACCTGCAGGGCGACAAGGAGTATTTTCTAATGGACACAGCTACTCAACCGGATAGCAACGGCCACTTCGGGCCCTATGGCGGCCGCTATGTGGCTGAAATTCTGATGCCGGCTGTCCTCGAACTCGAACAGGCGTATCAGCGCATTGTTCCCGAGGCGGCCTTTCAAAGCGAATTTCAAAATCTTCTGCAGCAATACGCCGGACGGCCCACACCGGTCTTTTTGGCCAAACGCCTGACAGCGCATATCGGCGGTGGATCGATTTACCTCAAACGCGAGGATCTCGCCCACACCGGCGCCCATAAAATCAACAACACCATCGGCCAGGCCCTGCTGGCCGCTAAAATGGGCAAAACCCGCCTGATTGCCGAAACCGGAGCCGGCCAGCATGGGGTGGCCACCGCCACCGTGGCCGCTCTCTTCGGCATGCAATGCCGCATCTTCATGGGGGTAGAGGATATCCGGCGGCAGGCGCCCAATGTCCGCCGGATGCAGCTGTTGGGAGCCGAAGTCGTATCGGTCAGCAGCGGCAGCGGAACCCTCAAAGACGCCATGAACGAGGCCATGCGCTGCTGGGCTACCGAAGTGTCGGACACCTATTATGTCATCGGGTCCGTGGCCGGCCCGCATCCCTATCCCCTGATGGTACGGGAATTTCAAAAAGTCATCGGCACCGAGGCCCGGGAACAGATGATCCGACTGGCCGGGCGACTGCCGGACCTTCTGGTCGCCTGCGTCGGTGGGGGCAGCAATGCCATGGGCCTGTTTTTCCCGTTTGTGGATGATCCCGTTGAAATGTTCGGTGTCGAGGCCGAAGGACTGGGACTTGCAAGCGGCAAACATGCCGCCACCCTCGGCCGGGGATCGGTCGGTGTTCTGCACGGTTCCAAGTCTTATGTGCTGCAGGACGACGGCGGCCAAATCCTGGAAGCTCATTCGATCTCGGCCGGGCTCGACTACCCGGGCGTCGGCCCTGAACATGCCCTGTTAAAGGATACCAAACGCGCGACCTATGTTTCGATCACAGACCATCAGGCCCTGGCAGCCTTTCAGACCCTGTGTCGTCTGGAAGGTATCATACCCGCCCTGGAAAGCGCCCATGCCCTGGCCTACGCCATGGAGGCCGCCCGCAATAGCAGCCCCGATCGGCTGATACTCGTCAATCTCTCGGGCCGGGGCGACAAGGACCTGGAAGAGGTGTTACCCCTTCTGACGGAGGAACGGTCAAGATGAATCGTATCGAACGTAAATTTGAGGAATTGAAGCGAAATGATGAAAAAGCCCTGATCGGTTTTGTCACCGCCGGGGACCCAGACCTGGAGCGGTCCTTCCAAATTATTTCCGCCATGTGCGCGGCCGGCCTTGACATCCTGGAACTGGGAATTCCGTTTTCCGATCCCACCGCCGACGGTCCGGCGATCCAGCGGTCCTCGGCCAGAGCCTTGGCCCGGCAGGTCAACCTGCCGGCAGTCCTGGGTCTGGTCCGGCGCCTGCGGGAAGAAACATCCATACCCATTATTTTGTTCGGCTATTACAACCCCATTTTGCAGTACCGGGTGGACAAATTTCTTACGGATGCCCGGGCATCCGGTGCCGACGGGGTTCTGGTGGTGGACCTGCCGCCGGAGGAATCCGCCGAATTGAACGACGGTCGGCAGGAGGCGCAATTTCCCCTGATCCGTTTGATCGCGCCGACCACACCCCAGGCGCGCATGCGCGGCATCGCCGCAACGGCCCATGGGTTCGTGTACCTGATTTCTAAAACCGGTGTGACCGGCAGCCATGGGCTGGATCTGGATGATATTGCCGCCAGGACTGCGGCCGTCAAGGCGGCAACCGACCTGCCGGTCTGTGTCGGCTTCGGCATATCGACGGCCGCGGATGTGCGAACCATTGCATCCATGGCCGACGGCGTTGTCATCGGCAGCGTCTTCGAACAGACCATCGAAGATAATCTTGACAATTCAAACCTGGCTGCCACCCTCGCCGAACAGGTCAGAAATTTCAAGCTGGCCACCCGCTAAAGGAGGAAATAATGCTGATCGTGATGGAAGCAGACACCACTGCAGCTGAGATTCAGACGGTGGTCGCGGTTATCGAATCCAAAGACTGTGTGGCGCGCCCGATTCCGGGCGGGGATCGGATCTCCATCGGCATCCTGCACAACAAAGGCGCCCTCGACCCGGCTTCTTTTCTGGGCCTGGCGGGCGTGAAGGATGCCATTCCGGTTTCACGGCCCTATAAGCTGGTCTGCCGGGAATTTCAGAAGGAAGACACTCTCATAAAAATCGGCGATGTGACCATCGGCAACGGTCATTTTGTTATCATTGCCGGCCCATGTGCGGTGGAAAGCGAACGACAGGCCCTGACCATTGCCGAGCATGTGCAGCGGTCCGGTGCCCGGATTTACCGCGGCGGGGCGTTCAAACCGCGCACCTCGCCCTACTCCTTCCAGGGGCTGGGTGAATCCGGTTTGAAAATTCTGGCCAAGGTAAGAGCGGTGACCGGCATGCCGGTGGTAACCGAAGTGATGGATGAAGACGCCTTCGATCTGGTTGAAGCCTATGCCGATATCATTCAGATCGGGGCGCGCAACATGCAAAACTACAGCTTGCTGCGCCGCTCAGGCCGCGCCCGCAAACCCATCTTGCTCAAGCGCGGCCTGGCGGCCACCGTGGAAGAGTGGCTGATGGCGGCCGAGTATATTCTGGAGCAAGGCAATCCCAAGGTGATCCTGTGCGAGCGTGGCGTCCGCACCTTTGTGCACCACAGCCGCAACACCCTGGATCTCTCCGCCGTGCCGGTGGTCCAGGGGGAAAGCCATCTGCCGGTCGTGATCGATCCCAGCCATGCCGCCGGGCGCCGCGACCAGGTCATCCCCCTTAGCCGGGCGGCGGCCGCGATCGGTGCCCATGGCCTGATGGTGGAAGTCCATCACCGTCCGGAAGCGGCCTTGAGCGACGGCGCCCAATCCCTTTATCCGGACCAGTTCGCCCAATTATGCCGCCAGGCCAATACTATTTATGCAGCTGCCAATCCTTCCGCCGAATAAAACCCGATTGAGCATGTTCGTTCAATCAGATTTGTATTTGCGCCTCAAATTCGACAGGTTGTCGGCCAGTTCCTGCGACGGCGCAAAGTTCAGCATCAGGGTGACATGCTGGTAGGCAGCAATGATGGGAATATGGAGATTGGCGGGATCCTGGTAAAAATTATTCAAGCCCGCCTCGATGGCGCTGATGCCCTGGCTGGTGAACAGCAGCCTGCGGCGGTCAAACATGCCCGAATCGTTGATGGCTTGCATCAGTTCAGGTGAAATCTGCAAATCTTCCCTGATTTGATTCAGGCACAGCTTAATCCCCTCCTGAATGCCGGTCAGGTGGACGGCTTTCTGAGAATCGCTCAGCAGAAGCCACATGCGCCCGTTGAAGACATCAGCCGTCGTATAGGACAGCGTTTGGGCCATTGGCCGGGGGCTTGCCGCGCAAAGAATTGCCACGGCCATTAAAAGATTAAATCCGTAATGCTTCATTTTGATGCTATGGGGTGCTCAACCCATAATGGATCAATGTGAAATGGATCTGTGATTCCTTTTTTGCGCATGGCCATGCCGGTTAATATCTCGCGCAGAACCCGGACCGCCACCTGTTTGGTGCGGTAGGTCGGGTCCGTCAGGGGGTTGACCTCCACCAACTCGACGCCGACGACTTCATTTTGGATCGCCAAGGCCCGCAGCATCGGGAATAGTTCTCGCGGTGACATCCCCCCCGGCTCAGGGGTTCCCATTCCCGGTGCCCAGGCCGGATCAAGTACATCCGTATCGACGGATATGAAGATCTTCTTAGGACCGTCCAGGGCCTCGGTCAAAGCGTCCTTCATGACTGTTTCCCAGCCTTTTTTATCGATCTCGGCCATGAAGTGGTAGCGAATCTCATTTTCACGCATCCATTCGATATCTTTAAGACCCGGTTTGGCGCTGTTCAAACCGATCTGGATGAAATTTTTCCCGTCTACATGGCCTTCATCGATCAAGCGCCGTACAGGAGCGCCATGGGTCAGGTAGTGGCCGAAAAGCAGGGGTATGCCGTCGAAGTGGGCATCAAAATGCACCACCCCGATCTCGCCTTTGCCGTGCACATCCGTCACGGCGACAATATCCGGATACATCAGGGAATGGTCACCGCCCACAATAACCGGCACCGCCCCGGCCTCGGAGATTTCCTTGACCATTTGGTGTACGGGAAGAATCGTGCGTTCGTTGGACATGATATCAACCGGCGCGTCGCCATAATCGACCACGTTCAGCACTTTGGTAAAATCGATTTCACCGGCGACGGGATGGGCGACCTCGACAAGTTCTCCCCAACCGCCGACCACCTCTCCGGTGCGCACGGCCTGGGGCCCATAGCCCGTGCCTCTCTGCCCGGTGCTCATATCGATGGGCGCACCCATGATTGCAACCTCTACCTTGCCTGCCACCAGATCCTCGGGACACAGGGCCACCGGTGCGCGGAAGAAGGTCGGAATACCATGGAATGCCAGCCCACCGACCGTCTTTTGTATGTTGATGGGTCCGGGATCGCGTTTGGGATTGTCTCTGCAATCCCGAAACAATTCTTCCGGCTTGCGTGATGGATCGCGGGGTTCGAGCGGTATCGCATCCGGGTTTTCGCGCATCAGCTCAATAAGCGTTTTTTCTGTTTTGGGATCAAAATCTTCTGCAGCCGGAACCGGTGCAGCTGCAAACATTAAGGCTATTAGTAGGATCAATATTATTGGCATGAGATTCTCCTCCGATAAAATTAAAGGCGCTTTTGGGTCGAATAATGGGCCAGGGTTGGGTTAGTCAAAAGCAACTACGATAAATTAGGTACAAGGAGGGCTATATGCAACCGCACTCGAATATTTTTAGATTTTGGGGTATATTTTGGATCAAGCCAATGAAAGGTATTCTGAACATTTACCGGAAGACGAGCCGCGTGTTTTCGATTTGAGAATCTCTGACAGGCGCAACTAGAATTTCTCAACCGCCCTTTGGACCTCGGGGTGGTCACCCAAGAACCGGTACAGCGTAGCCCGGCCGACGCCCAGCAGCTTGGCGGCTTTGGCTTTGTTGCCGCCGGTTTTCATCAGGGCCGTGCGCACGCCGTCGACGTCCAGTTTGCGGGCCGGACCGCGCCGGGTGCAGGTCATCTCGGATTCCCGCAGCTCCAGGGGCAGGTCCTCGGCCGCGATGGACCGTCCGCCGCATTTGACAAAGGCGAACTGGATGGCGTTTTGCAGCTCGCGAACGTTGCCAGGCCAGCGATAATCCAGTATCAGGGACATGGCCTTGCGGGAAACCTTGAAAGGTCGCCGCCCGTAACGCTCAGCGGCTTCACGTAAAAATCGATCCACAAGCAGGGGAATATCAATTTTGCGTTCGCGCAGCGGCGGCAGATGGATCGGTATGACATTTAGCCGGTAATAAAGATCGTCCCGGAACTGCCCCGCCTTGACGGCCTCTTTGAGGGTCTGGTTCGTGGCGCTGATCACCCGCACATTGACGGAAACCGTCCGCTCGCCGCCGACCCTTTCAAACTTGCCTTCCTGCAGAAACCGCAGCAGCTTTACCTGCATGTTGTTGGAAAGCTCGGCCACTTCATCGAGAAATGCCGTCCCGCCGTCGGCCAGCTCGAAACGACCCTTTTTGTCGCGTACCGCGCCTGAAAAGGCCCCTTTGACATGGCCGAAAAGCTCGCTTTCAATCAAACCTTCCGGCAGGGCACCGCAGTTGATCGGGACAAACGGTGCCCCGGCACGCGGGCTTTCATTGTGAATCGCATTGGCAACCAGCTCTTTGCCGGTTCCGGTTTCACCGGAAATATGGACGGCGTAGTCGTAGCCCGACACATCCCGGATCTGTTGGAAGATGTCCAGCATTTTGCTGTCCTGACCGATGATATTGCCGAAACTTGTCAGTTCGCCGACCTTCAATTTCAGGCTGAAGAGGTCGGTGACGTCCCTGAAAGACGACAGTACCCCGGTCAATTGGCCGTCCCCGTTTTTCATGCTGGAAATGGTCGCTTCCAGACGACGCGCTTCACCGCTTTTAGTGGTGATGTTGATGGTATATTCAGCGGTGTCCGCCAGCTCGGGCTCGTCCACGCAAAAGGCGCAGTGCTCCCCGCAAAACGGACTGCCGAAGGCCTCGTGGCAGTCCCGGCCCAGGATCTCCTGCCGGTTAAAACCGGTAATTCGCTCGGCTTCTTTGTTGAAAAAAAAGATGCGCCGTTTCATGTCATGGGCAATGATGCCTTCCTTGAGATTGTCCAGAACAGTCTCCAGGTTATCCTGATGACACATTAAATTTTCGAGGGAAAAATTCGCCATGGCAGGCCGTTCCTGCTAATATGTAACTAATTATATTTGTTTTATTCTCTGGGTTCTATTGATAAGACTAGCCTTTTTAATACAATAGGTCTTCAAAGTCAACTTCGCCGCATAGCGGCCGTTGCTGGCTGCTGGTCACTGGTCACTGGCCCCTGGTCCATGTTATTCTGTTGCTGAGAACCGACCGGCACGAAAGCCAGTCGATCCGACTGCTCGCTTACGATTGGTCAGATCGAGGACAGGCTTCCGCTCAACGCGGCGATGGTCACATGAAGACGCAGACTCGCTGGGATCTTCCGAGATTAAAGACACATTGCTCCCGCGATACTCCAAGATTGCGTATCCATTAACCGGAATCCAGCGGCCAGTTACGAGTGACAAGAAACCAGTAACCAGAGACCAGCAGCCAGCAACCAGAGACCAGAGACCAGGAGCCAGCAACCAGCTTAAAGCTCGCACGGCACCCTGCGGTTCAACCTGATTCCCTTCAAGTCAATCGACACGTCATAAACCAGTATTTCCAGACCGGCGGAGAAGGCCCGGCGCAGACCCTTGCCGTATTCCGGATCGATGTGGTCGGCCGGTTTGAAAACCCGTGCATCCATTCTCTGGATAAAATAAAACATGACACCGCGGCAGCCGGCACCAATCAAGGCTTCAAGCTCGCCAATATGCTTCAAACCCCTGGAGGTAACCGCATCCGGGAACAAGGCCGCGCCATCATCAACCAGGGTGCAGTTTTTGATTTCCACATAGCACGGCCGTTTTTTGGCGCCCCCCAGTGCCAGGTCGAGACGCGTGTGGTCGTTGATTTTAATTTCGCGTGCAAAAGCCTCATAGCCGGCCAGCTCCGGTACCGCCCCGGCCCTGACGGATTCAAAGACCAGCCGGTTGGGCACCTGGGTGTTCACGCCTACCAGGGAAGTCGGCATCTCGATGAGCTCCCAGGTATATTTTAGTTTGCGTTTGGGATTGTCGTGAGAGGAAAGATAAACCGGCCGGCCGGCTTCGCTGCAGCCCTTCATGCTGCCGGTGTTGGGGCAATGCGCGGTAACGACCTGGCCGTTTTCTAATTCTACATCGGTCAAAAAGCGCTTATAACGCCGAATAAATGTTCCCGGGACCAAGTCCGGCCATTGAATGCCCCTAAATGGTTTTGAAGACTTCGGCTTTGCCATAACCCGACTTCGGATGACCCGGCAATCAATACACCACGTCAATTAAAGCAAGAAGTTGTTCTCGATGAAATCCGCCAGCTGATCAATGTCATCCAGGCCGAATACCGGCACCTCCATCGGCATGTCGACGTCGGTCGCAACAGCGATAAGGTTGGCGTCTCCGGCCAGCAGGGCTTCTTGGTGGCGCGCTGCCCGGACGATCTCGATTTTAGGTTTTCGCTCGCCTTTATAGCCTTCGGTAATCACCAGATCCAGGTCGCCAAAATAATCCTTCAGGCTGTTCAGAGTGCCGTCATGATCGTTCTTGACCATGGCGATTTTACCCGGTGAGGCGATAATAACCGTCTCAGCTCCCGCATCCTTGTGCCGCCAGCTGTCTTTGCCTGTTTTGTCGAAATCAAAGACATGGTGGGAATGTTTGATGGTACCGATCCGGTAACCCCGACCCTTGAGGACGGGAATCAATTTTTCGATAAGAGTGGTCTTGCCGGTTTGAGAGCGACCGACGATACAGATGATAGGTGTCATATATTTATCTTCTGAGCTTACTTATCCATGTCCGTGCGCTGGGCCCAACAATGAGGGATGCTCGTGTTACGAGTTTCGTGTTGCGGGTTTAGCTTCCGAGCTATAATTGTTTGTAATGGTCATTCTTGGCCGCTGATTCGGCTACTGGGCCGCTTAGATACCGCAGTCCCGAACGCGCAACGCGTAACACGAAACTCGAAACATAGCGACCCAATTCGAGGCGAAGCGACTAATTCGTTTAAAAACTGCATAAGATCGAAACCTATGTTCCCTGGGCCGACTTGTCAAGGCAAATGAAATGATTATGATTAGAAGCTATCTCAAAAAACGGAATTGGACCAGAAGGGTTATTCCAGGGTAGTTTATCTTCGCCTTCGGCACAAAGTAATTAACAGGTGGTCAGGCAGGTGACATCATGGCGGCTTTGCTGGAAGTAAACAATCTTGTCAAAAAATATAACAACGTTGTCGCCGTGGACGGTGCCAGTTTCAGCGTAGAGCAGGGGGTTTGCTTCGGTCTGCTCGGGCCCAACGGCGCCGGCAAAACCACATCCATCGAGGTCATTGAAGGCGTCATTCCGCCGACCTCCGGTGAGATTCTCTATAAGAGTCAAGCGCGCACCGCCGCCTTCAAAGATGAGATCGGCATCCAGTTTCAGACGACCTCCCTGCTTTCGTTTTTAACCGTCCGCGAAACCCTGGAAACATTTAAAAACCTTTACCAGAATGGCGCCGATATCGATGATCTGGTTGAACTGTGCCACCTGGGCGAGTTCCAGCATCAATACAACGATAAAATATCCGGCGGTCAGCGGCAACGCTTTTTGCTGGCCATGGCGCTGATCAATCAACCCGAACTGCTGTTTCTGGATGAACCCTCCACCGGACTGGATCCCCAGGCACGCCGAAATTTGTGGGATTTGATTCAGCAAATCAAGCTGGAGGGCAAAACCATCATTCTGACCACCCATTACATGGAAGAAGCCCAATACCTCTGCGATGAGATTGCGATCATGGATTACGGCAAAATTATTGCCCGGGATACGCCCCAGGAATTGATCCGGCAATACAGCCCCGAAATAACCGTCATTCTGCCAGCCAAAAGCATTGATCGGGGCCTGGAAAAGCTGCCCCTGCCCCATCGCAGCGTTCACGGCAGTGTCGAAATACAGACAGGCGATGTCAACGCCTGCCTGGATCATCTCATGTCGCTGAAAGTTGACCTGTCGGAATTGACAATCAGATCACCCAGTCTTGAGTCTGTTTTTTTGAATTTAACCGGACGACAGTTGCGAGAATAATGATGCGCTTTAAACGATTCTGGACCATGTTCAAAGCAAGAAACCGTGAGTTTTTTCGAGACCGCGCCGCTTTCGGATGGAATTTTTTGTTTCCGTTTTTGATCGTAGCGGGATTCGGAGTCATCTTCGGCGCCAAAGCCCACACGGAGTATAAAGTGGGGCTGTTTCCCCATGAGGCGACAGCGGTGAACCCGGCCCGGCTAGAGCTCCCGGATGGTCTGCAGCGAATTCGCTACATCAAGTTGGTCGGCATCGCGGACAAGGCGCAGGGGCTGAACAAGCTTAAACACCATAAAATCGACTTTTTGCTGAAAATCGGCGGTCCCCCCTACGATTACTATGTCAGCGACGCGTCCCCCAGGGGCTACATGGTCGAGCAGATGTTCAAACTCAGCCTGATGCCGCCGGATCTTGTCACCGCCGCCCAGAAACAGGAGATTCAGGGAACCGCCATACGGTATCTGGATTGGCTGTTTCCAGGAATTCTGGCGATGAACATGATGTTCAGCGCCCTTTGGGGAGTCGGCTATGTGGTGGTGCGCTACCGCAAAAACGGTGTTCTGAAGCGGCTGAAGGTCACGCCCTTGAGCGCCTTTGAATATTTGTCAGCCCAGGCGCTGTCGCGCATCTTTTTGCTGATGTTCACCCTGGTCGTCGTGTGGCTGGGGTGCGACTTCATCTTCTCCTTTACAGTGCTGGGGTCCTATCTCAATCTAATCTTGATCTTTTTTTTGGGCAGCACGAGCCTGACAGCCCTGGGACTGGTCCTGGCCTCCCGCGGAACCAGTGAAGAATTCACCACCGGCGTCCTGAATTTCATCTCCTGGCCCATGATGTTTTTATCCGAAGTCTGGTTTTCCCTGGAAGGCGCGCCGCAGTGGGTCCGGAGCATATCGCAAATATTCCCGCTGACCCATATCCTGACGGCCTTTCGCAAGATCATGCACGACGGCGCCGGCTTGATGGATGTCGGTGTCGAGCTTACCGTTTTAGCGCTGATGACACTGGCATTTCTGGCCCTGGGGGCTGGAATGTTTTCATGGAACAGGTAAATGTCCCGACTTAAGAATTTACCCCTTTTTTGAACACACGGCCCGGTGCTTTAAAGCAGTTGTCAATAAGGTTCCGCTTCCAAACGCATACCAACGTATCCGCATGTTTTTCTGCAGCCGCCGATACCATCCAGCAGGTATTTCGAAACATTTTCCTGAAAAACGGTATAACCTCGGCGAGGTCAGCTCATTTTACGGGGTTTGATGTTTCTTTGGGTCGGGATGAAATCGGCAGTAAATTGAGAGGAATGGATGATGGCGGTGATCTTGACGTACAAAAACACAAGGGGGATGACCGTCAGAAAAGTCATGTCTACCGGCGTCTGACTATTAAACCTCCAGAAAAGAAAAATGCTGTAAGCAAGCAGAGAGATTTCCAGCAGGCCGACAAAAAACCCGATTACGTAGTGCCGCGAATAAAAATACCCGCCACCCGGCAGCAAAATTGCCAGCAGAGCTGCCGCAATAACGCTTTTAAATTTTAGCCGGCATTTGGGACAGTCATGTTTTTTGGGGATCAGCTTGGATGCGCAGCGCGGGCAAAGATGGGTGCGATCGGCCAAAAGACCTCTGGTTCCCGACAACGGGATTCGCTTTTTGAACAAGGCCCGGATTTTTTTGCGTTCCCGGAAGGCAATGCCCCTGAATTTCTCGACCCGGCCTGATTTCGCATAGCGAACGACCAATGTGCCCCCTTTCAACCCGATGGACCGGCAGCCGTTGTATTCGATTTGGGCCAGACTGTTCTTGTACTTATACGCGGGGGTTGTCGGCAGGTGTATGATGCGCTGGTTCGTAAACACGAACAGGGAGCGCTTGAGGAAACTGAAGGCAAAACCGGTCAGGTACTGTCCCAGCGAAGCGAGGGGCGCGTAGCCTTTGGTTACCAGCAGGATCTTCTCATTTCGCCTTAGGAACGGTTTTATGGGAACAATTTTGACAAAAAGGTTTCGCTGCCGCTTTTCGATGCGATTTTTATAAATATCCTTGTGGTTGGAAAACAGGACGTCACGATCCACGGGAAGATTGAAGATCTGGGGACTCAATATCCCCGCCGGCTGGTAAGCCGCTTCTGCCATGTAGGGTGCTCCTTTTTAAAAAGGTTCAAAGGTTCAGGGATCAACGTTGACCGTCTCGTAAAAAGTCGGATTGGGGAGCGACCTTGCCCCTTTCGGGAAAAGGGTTTCGACGCCGGCGGCGTTAATCCGCCTGCGGCGGACAAGCTGTTTGAGGAGCTGGCGACGCGTTCATTGGAATTTAGCCGCCGGGGTCGCAACCCCCGAAAGGGGCACCGGAGCGAGCCAACCCGACTTTTTACCGAATCGATCAACATTCAGAGAAATACTGCCCAACGCATTTTGATCGTATCATCCCAACCCGGATCCGCCGAAGGCGGAGAGCCAAAAGACATTAATTGCCAAATCACAAAATGACGAAAACACGAAAAAACCGAAGCGATTTTCGTGTTTTCGTGACAAAAATCTTTAGCCGGAATTCCGGCTATACATACCCGACAATAATCCCCGAATCATTGGGACTCTGGATGGCCACCCGGCGGATATTGACGGCACCGGCAGCTGCCAGCATTTCGATGATCTGTTCCTCGGAATAGGATTGGCCGGACTGGGTACCCAAAAGCATATTCAGCGAAAACAGCGCCGGAAAGAGCGGGCCGTCCATACTGTTGTTCAGGATGAAATCATGAATGATGATCATGCCGCCCGGCGTCAGCGCATCGGATGTTTTTTGAAGGATCCTCCGGCAGTCCTCGGGTCCCTCCCCGTGCAGAATGTGTGAGAGCCAGGCCACATCGTATTGACCCTTAACCGGGTCTTCCAGGTAATTGCCGTCCATGAAATCGATCCGGTCCGCCAGGTTGAACTGCCGGATGGTTTTTTCCGCAAACGGCCGGGTAGTCGGCAGGTCATAGACGGTGGCCCTCAATTTCTGGTTGCTGCGACAGAAATGAATAGCGTAGGTCCCGGGACCGCCGCCCAAATCGAGAAGGTGTCGCCTGTCGGACACATCGATAACCGGTACGATCAAGGGGGCCATGCCCATCGCCAGGTTAAACATGCCCAACAAGAAACTTTCGCGCCACTCCGCTTTGCTGTAGGATGACCGGTTTCTCAGAGGCCGGCCCGATTTTACGGCCTGATCCAGCTTTGACCAGGACTCCAGCAAATGGTGATGGTGCATGATGATGTGGCCAAGATATCGGGACGAGTCTTTGGCGAGCAGATTCTTGCCTGAAGGGGTGTTGGCGTAGGTTTCGTCTTGTTTGTCCAGCAGTTCCATGGCGACCAGGGCATTCAGCAGCCTTTCAACGCCCCTGGTTGCCCCACCGAGCTTTCGGGCGATATCTCCGGCGGTCAGTCTGCCGCCGCCGATAAGGGTAAATACGTCCATTTTAACGGCGGTCTGCAGCAGGCAGGTCTTCCAGTAGGAACCTGAAATCTCAAGCAGGTCACCGGGGTTCCATTCTCTTGCGGTCATATCATCCGGCCCTTGGTGCATTTGTTCCCAGGTACAGCCGTGTTCTGCAGGATCTCATGAATCAGGCGCCCATTCGGCCGAAACCGCCGCCATTGGTCGGTTATAACCCCAGGCCCGTATGTGCGCATGCGGCAATAAGATTGTTAAAAGTCTTCGAGTTAATGCCCTGCGGCGTCGATGGTGCCGGCCGGTCTAACGGTTTTTCAATTCCATTGCCAGCTGCTCGGAGGACATGGTCCAAAACGGCGTGCCGTCTTTGGTCAACCGGACCTTTATAATCTCGTTGTCGGGATCCTGTTTTATTTTCGAGGCCATGAAAACGTCCTTGCCGTTGACCTCTGCCCAGGCGCCTTTGATCTTGATGCGCTGATTTTTCCTTAGTCGAATATCGCTGGGCTTTTTGTACCAGGTCGGACAGAGATGAACTTCGAACACTTCGGAGCCTTCCCTGACGTCCAGGGCCGTGGCCGGCGACATCCCGGGCATGGGCACGACTTCCTTTAACCGGACCACCCACGCTCGGATCTTTTCATACTCGCGAACATCATAAAGCTTGTTGTAAGGGCTGTCGATCTCCCAGCCCTGCATGTCATCGGGCTTGTCGAAAGCCAGTGCGTAGCTCAAACCCAGGGTGGCCGATATCAAAACAAGCGATGCAAATAATAAGAACCTCATGCATTTGATTCCCATATTGTCCTCCTTTTATAGTTTCGGCAAGCTGTTTGTGCTGTGATAGGATCCCCCTATTGATAATAGATATTATATCTATTCATTGGTCATTTGCAACCATGAAAATGCCACGGTGTCTGGTTTTTTGGAATGCGAGCAGGCCGGCGGCGGTTGCAGATGGCGCCGCTTGCCCAGCCCGCCAACGTCATAAACACAATAATATCAGGTTGTTTACTACCAGGGGATCAATTTTCGTTCCCGAAAAAAGCCGCCGCTCGGCCCGCCATCGGGCAAAGTGGCCAACCAGAGTGGTGTGTCGGCTCCCTGTGCAGGGGTCAGCGGGGCCTGCGATCCGCCCAAATCGGTTTTTACCCAGCCCGGGCAGGCTGAATTCACCAGGATATTTTCACCCCTGACCCGGCCGGCAAACAGGGCGGTGATGCCGTTGAGGGCATTTTTGGAAAGCCGGTAGGCCGGCGAGCGGATCCCGGCATAGCGGGATTCCGGATCAACCATTTCGGACAAAGACCCCAATGTACTGGAAATATTTACAATTCTGCCATAGGCGTTTTTTCTCATCAAAGCGATACTGCCCTGACAAAGCAGCAGCGGTCCATAGAAATTTGTACGCATGGTTTCCTGAATCGTGTCGACGTCCAGTTCAGGGGCTGCGGCACCGCCGTCGAGCATGATGCCGGCATTGTTTATGAGCACGTCCCACCGACCGAATCTGTTTGAAATTTCATTCACGGCAGCCTCGATGCTGACCGCGTCGGCCACATCCAGCAGACGAAAATGAATATCCAGACCCTCAGCCTGCAGCCGGGAACAGGCCGTTTCGCCGCGCTGAACGTTTCTTGCTCCCATAAGAACCGTGATCCCCCGTTGCGCGAGGGCACGGCTGATCTCAAAACCGATGCCTTTGTTGGCCTCGGTTACCAGGGCTAGGCGTTTGGATGCGGTGCTCGTATTTTGCATTCATCGTTCCAAAAATGGCTGAATCTATTGACCAAAGTGCCGGAAACCAGGACGACAAGAAGATCCCCGGTAGCCGATTGCACAGCGGGGTCATTCCGAATAAAGCAATTGCCCTTCTCCATAGACTGCTTTCGGGAAGCTGGCCAAATCGAAGGGATCGCCGCTCCAGCCGATAAAAGATGCCCATTTACCCCGCCCGAGCGTGCCGAGACGGTCATCGATGCCAAGGATACCGGCATTTTTGCGGGTCACCAGTTCCATGGCCTCCTGTCTGGACATGCCGGCCCGCAGACACCACCGCGTTTGTAAAAACAACTGACGGGCGAGAACCACCGGATGATCGGTCATCAAACCGAATTCGACACCGCTTGTCAGCAGGTGGCCGATGTTGCGCCAATCCTCATGTTTTAGTTCGACTTTGTAGGCAAAACAGTCGATCGGGCCGTAAACCACCGGGATTTTTCTTCTTTTCAATTCACTGAAAATATCCGGCTGGTGTACATCCATGGCGTGCTCGATGGTAGTTTTGATCTTAAACTCATCCACCAGCCGCAGCAGGGCGGCGATGTCGTCAATTTTGTGAACATGAGCCCGCAGCCGAATTTTGCCGGTCAGCAAATCCTGCAGCACCCTGTCTTCGGCGCTGAAGGTGATTTCGGCCTTTTTGCTCCCCTTGGCTTTTCGGTGTTGCTGCATCTTCTGACGGACTTCCGCCAACCGGCCGCGCAAGACAGCGATGGCGCCCATCCTGGTAGTGGGGCGTTTTCCTTTCCAGTTGGACGTCGATCTGGGGTTGTGCCCGAAGGCTGCCTTCAAGCCGGCCCGGCCGATAAGCGCGCCTGTGCTGTCTTTGGCATAGTTCCGAATCACGGCCGAAAGCCCCCCGATGATGTTGCCGCTGCCCGGAACCACGCAAGAATAAAGCACCCCGGATTCTACGGCGTCCTTCATGGCCTTGTCATCCATTTGAACCGAATCCAGGGCATCGGAGAGGGCCAGAATCGAATCCAGGTGATCGTTGGCCTCGCCCTCCCCGCTGGGTTCACCGAAACGCTCCATGCCGATGTGGTTGTGGGCATCGATAAAAGCGGGGGTCAACACATCGAAATGGCCAAGCAGTTCACCCTTGGCGGATTTGGAAATGCCGCTGATGTTGCTCCCGGTGAAGACAAGATGTTTGTCATAAACGATTGATTTTCCCGTGTAAATGGTTTTGGCAAATACGGATTTCATCATCACCTCTTCGTTAGTGCATTAAATTTTACCGCCATTGTAAACGCGGCCGTTTCATCTGGTAAAGGTTTGGGCCACCCGGCGGGAAAACATAAAATAAGGGATCCAGATGGCACCCGCAACTGCTGTCCTCACAAAGTTGACGGTCGCATCCAGATTGATCGAATCGCCGCGGACCAGGAAATAATTGATGATAAAATAATCGGCCCCGACAAATAGGATATTGACGGCCATAAACAAAATCACCAGTCTGGGAACCCAGTGGTGGCGGCGAAAGAACAAAACGGCGATAACGACGGAAACTATCAAAAAAACCGAGTTGCCGGCCAATTCGGCGATCACCAGGGGGGCCCAGAGGGTGCCGTAGCCGGGATTCGACGGTGATGTCAGCGCCGCCCAGTTGTCCGAAAATACCGCCGGCAGAAGTTGGGTGGTCAGGACATAAGCGGTTTGCAGCGGATAGATCACCATGCCCACGGCATAAAGAATTAACCATCCGCCGATTTTGTCGTCAGTTGCATTATTCATCGGTTGCCCTACATTCGGAGCATGAGGCTAAAATTTCATCATCCGCTTTTCCCAGTATATTAAGGGTTGGTACCCAAAGACGGCGTTCAGATGATGCATGAAGGCATGGCGGCCGTTTCGCTGCCACAATTGGGTTACGGTTTCATTGACCCGGCTGTAAAACCGATCTATTTCCTCGAGTGATTCCGGCCGGCGATCAGCCATATCCTGATCGGCCACCTGGGCCACTAAATTCAGCCACATTTGACTCACACCGTCAATATAATAGGGCCACGTTTTCTGAATGACGGCCGGCCAGTTTTTGTCACTGGTATCTTCGATATCGGGGCGTTTGATTTTGGTCGGTGTGTCGTATAAAACCTCATCAATAAGCCCGGCGGCCAGACAATTAATGACGATGGGATCCGACCGCAGGGTGCCGACTATCTTCTGGGCCGCCGCAGGTGTTGTATAAAACCAGAATGTAAACCGGCGTCCGGCCCTGTCGCGCTTGGCGCGGCGATGAAAGCGCCACAAGTGAATATCATTTTTATGTTTCTCGAGCACCGGCATGATCACCTGGTGGGCAAGGTACAGATCCAGGTGCCATACCGGTTCGGTTTCGGGCGGCCAATTCATGCGGAACCAAACCTGCCACCAGCCGTTGCCGGAAGGCAATTCTTCAGACACAACCGGTTTTACCGCAGGATTTTTAACCAGACTCAGGGACGTGCACCCGGTCAGGATAACAAAAACAGACAACCCCATAATCACCCAATTGTGTAGGATTTTGTATGGCACCAGCATCCTCCTGTGGTTTTTGTTAATCGTTTAAAGGGTCAAGCGGTCGGGCTGTGTCTCAACCGATGCCGCTTCTGCTCGTTTTTCCCCCATAGTCTACTCTATCATTTGGCAGCCCTGCGCCATCTGACGTGGTGTCCGTTCGGGGTATGCGCTCGACTCGGCCGGACAGGGCAGGGAATGAAAAACTCCCCGAACCCTCAATTAACTGGCCGGCGCCGACGATGATAATCGTGAGCCATCGCGCAGCCGTCGTCAAACAACTCCCCGATTTTGCGTTTAATCGCGTTGTTGTCTGCAGCCGCGTATTCATTCAAGGCGCTTTTAAAATCCGGCAGCCGGTAAAGAAAGCTGCCGACGGCTTCCGAGCGAATCCGCCTCAAATTGATTCCATAATTTAATTTCGCCAGCCAGTGCGCGTTGAGCTCCTGTTCGAATTGACCGCGCATGGGCAAGGCCAGGTAAGGTTTGCGCAGGTAAAAGGCCTCGGTCATGAGTGTAAACCCGGCCGTTGCCATGACCGCCTTGCAGGAGGCCAAATCCTCCAGAAAGCCCTCCCGGCTGAATGGTTTGTAAAACAAATTGCCGTCCCTTCGGCGGCGGTCATAGCCATACACTAGAAACTGCTCCCGTTTAAATGATTTCAGCATTTTGAGAAACGACTCAAACCCGCTGGTCAGGTAAACCAGAATATGCCCCCTGCTGGAAGGCTTGAGAGCAAGCACCTGCCGGCGCAGTATCGGCGGGAAAAAGAGGGTTCTGTCATTTTTGGCCTCCCCGCAGTAAAAAGTCGTCACCAGGCTGAGATCGGGTCGCGGGACCATGGCGCGAATCACGTTGACGGTCATGCGGCGCTCGGCCTGCAGTCTCGCCGGGCAGGGATAGGACATGTAGCGGATGCGGTGCTGGTTGTCGATCGTAACAAGGGGAAGATCGTAGTGATGGGCCAGATAGGCGCACATGGGTTCGAAATCGGTGATCACGCAATCAGGTAAAAATGACTTAAAAATGCCGTGGCGCAGTGCATTGAGTTTCTTGTGTCCCCGGGGCAGACGCTGGATGTTGTCCGTAAAGGTCTTGACCTTCGAGACCCGGTTGTCGGTGCTGGCGATGTGAAGCCCTTCGATTTCGAATACGTCAAAGTCGTCTTTCAGGTTGCGGTAGCCCCGGTCATAACTGACCACCTTGACAACGTGTCCCAAATGCTGCAGGTGATCGATCATCTCCCGGGCCCGGGAAGAATGCCCCGAACCTTCACCGGACACGCCGTAAACGATTTTTGCCAAATTATACTCCTAAGTTCCTGTATGTTTCACCAAAAATAGTATTGATGAATTCTGTCTGCCGTTTCGATTCTAGATTACTATTTGGCTTTTCTCAATCCAAAATCCACAAACAAATTCGTGGAATAGTTGATTGGTTGAATAGGACAAGGGATTTCAATCAATCTGACAAACCGATCTTTCTAGAATCCGAAATTCGCAATCCGCAATCCGAGATCCGAAATTCTAATATAGGGCTGGAGAGCTTTATGATTGCTAGCAAAGACCAAATGCATCCAGAGCCTTTTGCGCCACCACATCCCCCCATTCCTGCACAAAATGACCGGCGTCGGCCATTTCAAAGGGTTGCGGACAACCTTTGATATTTTTTCGCAGGACCCTCATCACCGGCGGACCGAGAACCGGATCCTGCATTCCGATGGCCATAAACGATTCGCCGGTCCACTCCCTTGCGAGCCAGTCACGCGCCCGGCGGGACAACTCGGCCCCTTGGGCCTGGGGACTGTCGGGTACCATGGCCGGAAATCGCCGCACCCCGGCCTTGTATTGCTCAGCGGGATACGGGGCATCATAGGCGGCTATTTCCTCGTCGGATAGATGCGGGCAGGAACGCTTCATCAGCCGGCCGACGTCAAAATCCGGATGGTCCTGAACGAATTGGCGCCAGGCGATAAAGCCTTTGGAAAGTTGCACATCGCCGGTTCCCAGGGTTGTGTTCATCACCAACAGCCGGGAAATTCGGCCGGACATGTCCATGGGCAGGGTCAAGCCGAGCAGCCCGCCCCAATCCTGGCAAACAAGTGTAATATTGGCCAAATCCAAGTGCTCGATAAACGCCATCAGGGCGCCGCGATGAAAATCGAACTGATAGACATCGTCATTGACCGGTTTGTCAGAGCGCCCGAAGCCAAAAAAATCCGGCGCCACCGACCGGTGCCCGGCTGCGCTGAATACGGGAATCATTTTGCGGTACAGATAGCTCCAGGTCGGCTCGCCATGCAAACATAAAAAAATGTTTTCGGCATCGACCGGGCCTTCGTCCACATAGTGCATCCGCAGGCCGTCGTAGCCTTTTACATCATCCAGATAATTGGGCGTGTAAGGAAAATCGGACAATTCTACGAACCGCTCCTCTGGTGTTCTCAAAACTTCAGCCATGACTCACCTCCGAAAATATTCCGTTGATTGGTTGATTAGTTGATTTGTCAAATAGTTTAATTATGAGTTTATCCCATATTTATAAAAATAATTGGACACTTCGTATTCCAACGATCGCACCAGTCACCAGGTAGGGGCTTCGCCCCAATTGGAATGCTGGAATGATGGAATATTGGAAAAATGGGACTTGGGATACTGGCGTGTTGGGTTAATGGTCCGCCGAAGGCGGAACGATAATTCTAAAAACGGATATTATTCTCCAATCCGCCTGCGGCGGACCATCATTCCACAATTCCAGTATTCCATCATTGAGGTAACATCTCAGACCTCTAAAAACACCCCATATCTTCATAAAATTGTAGAAATTGCCAGACGTTTAATTAGGCTACAATTTACATATTCAACCATTCAACCAAGTCTGAAACAATGATAATTGATTTAAAGGCCAAAGACAATCCATTATAGCGGTTGTCAATAAAATCGTTTCGTCATCCAAACGTATACCCGCGTATCTGAACGTTTTTTTTACAACCGCTTATACCACCCTTCAAGTATTTCGGAATATTATTTTTATAAAGCGGTATAAATGGCCGGCCTGATTTTTCTTGCTTGATTTGTCGATTCGGTTATAGTGATCTCAACGAGAAGTGCTTTCAACCTATCTGAACACGCCCAGAATCCCGCCGTGCGGGATTGCAGTCCTAATCCAATCAGATTTTTTTCAGATGCAAAACCCTTCACGCATCAGGAGGATAAAATGAAAACCGCCGAAGACATTGTAAACGACAAGCAGCGGGAGATCGTTTCTATTTCATGGGATCAAACAGTCCATCAAACCTGCCGCAAAATGATCGAGAGCAAAATCGGGGCGATTGTGATTGAAAAAGATGGTGAATTAATTGGGATCTGGTCGGAACGGGACCTGCTGCGCAATATCTGCAACGAGGAATTTGATCCCAACACCGCCAGGATCAGTGACTACATGAGCGCCCCGCTTCAGTCCGCTCCCCACAGCACGCGCATTCATAAACTCGAGGAAATGTTCCTGGGATTGTTTCTGCGCCATTTGCTGATCGAAAAAGAAGGCAAATACATCGGTATGCTCTCTATCGGCGATGTTCTCAGGGCCGGTTTGCTTGAAAAGGACCGCCAATTTAGGGAACTCAACGAGTTTGTCAGCTGGGACTATTACGAGAACTGGCAGTTGGGAAGAAGTAAAAAGCGATGAGTTAACTGGCCTCTCGCAAAGACGCCAAGACGCAAAGAGCAATTCTATATTTCGCCCTTGGGGGGCTTTGCGGCCTTGCGAAAGGAGTTGTCGGCACAAAAGCAAAAGCGTTGTTTTCAAGGATATAAATAACAATGGACCGCAAAACAGAAGCACTGGTCATCGGCGGCGGTGCCATCGGTATTTGCTGCGCCTATTACCTCAATCAGTCGGGCAAAAAGGTTTCAGTCATCGAAAAAGGCGGGATCTGTTCGGGCAGCTCCCACGGCAACGCCGGTCTGATCGTCCCCAGCCACAGCATCCCGTTGGCCGCACCCGGCGTCATCGCCCAGGGAATCAAATGGATGTTTGACCCTGAAAGCCCGTTTTATATCAAAATGCGCTTTGATCGCCGCTTTCTGTCCTGGCTATGGCAATTTTTCCGCTCCTGCAGCCAGACCAACGTTGTCAGGGGGCTGCCGGTCTTAAGCGCCCTCAACGCCGCCAGTCTCAAATTGTTTGACGGCTTGGCAGCCCTCGAAAATGTGCAATTCAACTATGAAAAAAAAGGTGTCGTCCAAATTTTTTCAAGCCGCCGGGAATTGGACAAAGGCGTTGAAGAGGCCCGCCGGCTGCGGGAATACGGAATCGCGAGTCAGGTTCTGGGAGACGGGGAACTGGCCCCCTATTGCCGGCATTGGCGCAACGCCGGTGTTGGCGGCATCTATTTCCCCCAGGATGCCCAGCTTATTCCCGACCGTTTCGTGCATCAATTGGCCGGGCACGTGGAAAATAACGGGATTGATCTGCTGACATCCGCCGAGGTTATCGGCTTTGACATCTCCGGTCGCAGGGTGAATGCCGTCAAAACAACCCGGGGCGATATCAAACCGCAAGAGGTCATTCTGGCCGGCGGTGCCTGGTCCGGCAACCTGGCGCGCGAGCTGAACATCAAGCTGCCGCTGGAACCCGCCAAGGGCTACAGCGTTACCTACAAGCGGCCGCCGTCATGCCCGGACATCCCCTTTATACTGGCCGAGGCCAAAGTGGTGTTAACGCCCATGGCCGAAATGCTGCGGCTGGCCGGAACCTTGGAGCTGGCCGGCTTCGACATGTCGATCAACAACCGCCGCCTGCAGGCGGTGCGCAATGCCGTTTCCGACTACTTCCCGGATTTCAAACCCAAGAATCTGGAACTGATAGAGATCTGGCGAGGACTGCGCCCCTGCTCCCCCGACGGCCTTCCCTATCTCGGGCGTTCGCGCCGTTACGACAATCTCATCATTGCCACCGGGCACGGTATGAAGGGAATTTCGCTGGCACCCATCACGGGGAAACTGGTCGCGCAGCTTGCCGCCGGCGAACAGCCCCAAATTGATCTGGCTGCTATGAGCGTGGACCGGTTCGGTCCACCCTGAACGCCTGGCGTTCAGGGTGATGTTATTGGTTATTGGTTGATCGTTATTAGAATTCGGCGACTGCCTTCATTGGGCACTAGCCGCAAAATAGACGCCATTCTTATTAAACACGTAGGAAACTTCATAAAGTCAAAAAGCGAACCGCAGAACCGCGCTGAAGACGTGGTCTAAAGTCCGCAGAATGTCGAATAACGATTAGAGTGTTTGTCAAAATAACGTGCCGATAGCTGTATTTGGCTGGGCTAGTCGCTAATTGCCAAGATGGCCTTGCCCATACGCTCTAATTATTCATTTTCATTTTTATAAAAGTGGTTATTGAATCAACCTACTTTGATTGTCAGCCAATTGTGCTGGCGGCAATGTGCCAAAACCGTGGCATTAATTAAAGGATGGCACATTGCCGCGGAAAAATTTAGATTCTTTTGATAAAAAAAATGACAAAGCGGTTGGCATGTTTTAAACAGCTTCTATGCGCGATACTCTACGTGTTCTTCTGTTAGGAAATCTGGCAATCGCAACATATATATGACAACCGGTATAAGCGGAGCTTAATTCAGAGCGGCGGCAGCCGCACTGGCCAGATCGATCAAATAGCGGGGAAACATGCCTGCCGCCACCATCACGATGACCAGTGCGCCGGCAAGGATTTTAAATTGAGGCGAAACCTTCAGCGCCGGCAACTCTTCTGCCGGCGCATCCAGGTAAGCGGCTTTTAGTATGAGAAGGTAGTAGTACAGGGAGATCACCACGTTGATCATGGCGATCAGCACCAGGGTGAAATAGCCCTTTTGCATGGCGGCGGCAAACACCAGAAATTTGCCGGTAAAGCCAACGGTTGGCGGTATGCCGGCCAAGCTGAACACCGACACCAGCAGCGCCAGGGCCAGCAGCGGCGAGCGGTGGTGCAGGCCGGCCAGATGCGACATTTGCAGGTTGCGCCCGTCATCGGCCACTTTGACCACCACCAAAAAGGCCGTGAATTTCATCACCAGCAAGGCCATGGCATAGAATATAACCGTGGCGTAGCCGAAGGAATTCATGCCCAGGATTCCGATCAGAACATAGCCGGCGTGCGCAACGGTGGAGTATGCCAGCAGTCTTTTCAGATCTTTTTGAACGATGGCAGCCAGGTTGCCCACCGTCATGGAGATAATGGAAAGAACAACCAGAACGTGGGCCAGATAAACGCTGCCGTCACCGGTGACGGCGGTCATGCGAATCAAAATGGCAATGGCCGCCACCTTGGAGGCCGTTGCAATGTAGGCGGTGGCCTGATTGGCGGCGCCCTGGTAGACATCCGGCGCCCAGAAATGAAAGGGGAAAACCGCGAGCTTGAAGAAAAATCCGCTCAAGGTCAGCAGCAGCCCGATAACGACCATGGGCGAATCCAGTGCCCCCGGCAGCACGCGCATCATATCGGTGACATAGGTCACCCGGGTGGCGCTGTACAGCAAAGCCACACCGAATATCATCACAGCCGACACCAGAATGCCCACCAGAAAATATTTAAGTCCCGCTTCCAGCCCGAGGTGCCGGTTTTTTCTCAAAGCCACCAGGATGTAAAGGGAGTAACTGGACAATTCCAAGGCCACGTAGATGGTCAGGATATGGGCGCTGCTGACCAGCATCATCATGGCCAGGGTGCATATGAACAACAGCAGGTAGAATTCCGGATGGTGTTTCTCCCCGATGGCGTTGAGCTCCGCACAAAGGCAGATGATCAAAAAAAGCCCCATAGCCAGCATGACCTTAAAAACCTGGGAGAACAGATCCACCCGATACGTATCCAGAAAAAGCAGCCCTTCCTGAGTGACATTTGCCAGACAAACCAAAAGGCCCAGGGCCGCCAGGACCATGGCTGCAAGGTAATCCCGCCGGGGATCGGCCCGTTTGACCATCGACAGGCCTATAAAGACCATGGCTCCGGCAAAATAATAAAGCTCAGGATAGAAGAGAAACCATTTCATTTCGGCAATCCATTAAAAAACGGGATTGAGGCTGTCTCAATCATGTCGAATATCAACGCCGGCAACAGCCCGAACAGCAGCAGCGTTGCCAGCAGAATCATCCTTGGTATCCCCAGGCCCAGAGTCACATCCGACAGGTGGGCAAACTTTTCATTTTTCGGCCCGTAAAAGGTGCGCTGCACGACCCGCAGCATAAACAGGGCGCTGACCACCAGCGCGCACACCGCCAGGGCGCCTGCAATCGGGTAGGTTTTGAAGGCCGCGATAAACACCATTAATTCACCCCAGAAACTGGCCAGGCAGGGAATGCCCATACTGGCCATGGCGGCGACGATGAAATAGGCCGATGCAACCGGCATGACGCGGCTCAGACCTCCCAATTCGGCGATTACCTTGGTGTGGGTCCGGTCATAAATATAGCCCACTGCTGAAAAGAAAAGGGCGGTCATCACCCCATGGGCAAACATCTGAAACACGGCTCCGTTGAGCCCGTCCACGGAAACGGTCGCCAGCCCGAGTCCGACAATGCCCATATGGGACACGCTGGAGTAGCCGATGACATATTTGAGATCCTTCTGGCTGAGACCCACAAAGGCGCCGTAAACGATGCCGATGGTGGCCAGGGTGGCCATAAGCCAGGCCCAGTGCTGCCAGCCCTCGGGGCAGAGGAAAATGCCGACGCGCAGGATGGCAAACCCGCCGATTTTCATCAGGACACCGGCATGTACCATGCTGACGGCATGGGGTGCGGCCACATGGCCCACCGGCGACCAGGTGTGAAAGGGCCAGACACCGGCCAGGATACCGAACCCGATATAAAGCAGGAGAAAGGCAATTTTTTGCTGATAAGGAGTAAAGGTTCCCGCCTTCATGAGCAGGGTGATGTCGAAGGTGTTCAAACCCGATTTCACAAACAAAAAGACAATCGCCGGAAGCACGAGGGCACTGCCCGCCAGCAGGTAGAGGGTCAGCTTCATGGCCCCGTATTCCTTGCGGGTGGTCCCCCAGACGGCAATCAGCAGGTACATCGGAAACAGCGAGACATCGTACCAGATGAATATGAAAAAGAGATCCATGCTCATGAAAAGACCGAAGACGGCCAGCACCATCACATAGTAGAAGGCATAGAACTCTTTGACCCGGTATTCCAACTCCCACATGGTCAGTACACCGGTAAAAAATACAATGCCGGTCAGCAGCAGCATGGGCAGGCTAAAGCCGTCGGCCGCGTTGAAGTAGGTAATTCCCAGCGATTCCACCCAGATGATTTTTTCGACAAACTGAAGCCCGCCCTGGGATTTGTCATAGGCCACAAACAGATAGACAGACAAAATCAGGGTGATGCCGGAAAAAACGGCACTAACCCATTTGATCGCGGCGTGGCGATCTTGCGGGGTAAACAAGATGATCAGCAGCCCCGCGATACAACTCAGCAGGATGGCGCTGAGATATGGAAAATCGGCGTATACCATGGGTTTAAAAGATTACATTTATTGTTTATTTCATCACGAAAATATCCGCCTGCGGCGGAGAAAACACGAAATTTATTAGCTTTTCGTGTTTTCATCCTTTCGTGCCTTCGTGATAAAAAAGCTCTGCCACAAACGACACCAAAAGGATTTAATAAGTTAAAAGAAAAAATACAGCGCCAGCAGCACCACGACCACAAATATGGTCAACAGCCGGTACTGAATCATTCCAAGGTGCAGCAGTGAAGTAAAACGACCGCCGGAGAAGGTTGCCTTGCCCAGTCCGTCGATCCCTCCGTCTATCACCTTGTTGTCGTTGTTGGTAAAACCCCGGGACACCACCCCGTAGATGAACAGATCCAGAAAGCGCCGGTAGAAATGATCGATATACCACCGCTCGGCAAACAGGTTGTGCAGCGGTCCGATCTTTTCGACGAAACCGATGCGCGATGCACCCCGGCGGCCGTACTCGATCCAGGATAGAACCACACCCAGGAAGGCGGATCCAAGTGCTGCAAAGGGCAGCCAACTGTGATGGCCGCCGTGGGCTGCGATGACATGCAACTGGGCATTTAAGAACGCTTCCAGAGCACCCTGAAAAAAACCGAGAATGATGCTGACCGCCGCCAGAAAGATCAGGGGCCAGCCCATCCACCAGTAGCCGCCGTGGGTGTGATCGTGATGGCCCCCGTTGTCGGATTTCTCCTGAATTGCATCCGGCCGCCAGATAATAAATATCAGTCGAAACGTGTAATAGGCTGTTAAAAAGGCACCCAGCAACCCGGCTGCCAGCCAGGTGGGATTGTTTAAATCCGCCAGGGCCCCCAGAATCAACTCCTTGCTGAAAAAGCCCGAAAACGGCGGCAATCCTGCCAGGGCGGCCGCGCCGATCACCGTGCAAATCATGGGAATTTTCAGCCGCCGGCCCCCCCCGCGGCCGATGGCAAACATGTCGTTGGTTTCATATTCATGAATAAATACACCGGCACTCAAAAATAACAGGGCTTTGAATCCGGCATGGGTGGTCAGATGAAACATCCCGGAAAAAAAGGCGCCGGCCGCCAATCCCATAATCATAAAACCCAGCTGACTGATGGTGGAATAGGCCCATACCTGCTTGATGTCCCGGCTGACCATGGCCATGGTGGAGGCCAGCAGCATGCTGATAGTCCCGATGGCCAGGAAAATGGCCAGGGCCGTAGCGGAATGACTGAAAAACGGGAACAGGCGGCCAAACAGATAGACGCCGGCGGCGACCATGGTGGCCGAGTGCAGCAGGGCGCTGACCGGCGTCGGTCCTTCCATGGCATCGGGCAGCCAGGTCAGCAGGGGGAATTGGGCGCTTTTGCCGACGATGCCGCCAAAGATCAGCAGGGAGGAAACGGTAATCCAAAACGGCGTCATTTTATCTGTGACCTGGGGGCCGTTCATCTCTAGAATATCTAAATTCCCCAGATTTACCAGGGCCAGCAGCAGTCCCAGAAAAAAGGCCACATCGCCGAAGCGGGTCATCACAAACGCTTTTTTACCTGCCTCGGTGGCGCTGAATTTTTCGTACCAGAAGCCGATCAGCAGGTAGGAAGACAGCCCCACCAGCTCCCAGAAAATAAAGAGCTGGACCATGGTCGGTGCGATGGTCAGATTCATCATGGCCCAGGCAAAAAGCGACATGTAGGCATAGTAGCGGGAAAAGCCTTCATCACCGGCCATGTAGCCCAGAGAATAGATCTGGACCAGGAAACTGATGGTGGTCACCACCGCCAGCATAAGCAGGCTGGTCTGGTCCAGCAGATAGCCGAACGGGATGCTGATGTCACCGGACACCAGCCACCGGCCCAGATACTGCAGCGGCGTTTCCAGGTGCCAGTGCCGTGCCAGCAGATAAACGGCACACACAAACGACACCGCGATGGACCCGATGGACAACCCGGCCGACAATCCCCGATGACCCCGGGTAAACACCATGATCACCCCAAAGGCGACAAAGGGCAGCATCGTTGCCAGGATGGCAGCCAATAAGGTTGTGTCCCCGGTAAACGTATCAATCATTTATCTACTCGCAGATAAGAAAAGCATTCAGGTTCCCAAACGGCAATAAATCCCAAATTCCAAGCACCAAATTACAAATAAATTCCAAATCACAATATTCAATGATCAAAACATTTGGTGCAGTCGAAGGTTATCGCCGCCCAAACTTTTGTTGCCCTTTGATGGCGCTGCTTCACACAATTGCTAGCGGATCGCGAGTTTGGAATTTTGAATTTTGGTCATTGTTATTTATTTGGTTTTTGTGATTTGTTAATTGTTATTTTCTCTATTCAAAACTCCAGTGAAATATCAGCTCCTTAAAGTGTTCCTTCTACTTAAGCAGATTATAGTCCCTAGGATCCATCGAGCCTGTCTGCCGATAGGCCCACACGATCAGGGCCAGTCCCACTGAAACTTCAGCCCCCGCGATGGCAAAGATAAACAGCACGATGGCCTGGCCTTCCATTTGTTGCCACAGCAGGGAGGAACCCACCAGTACAATCGCGGCGGCATTGAGCATGATTTCCACGCCCAGCAGGATCATAATCAGGCTGCGGCGAACGACCATGCAGATCATCCCCAGTAGAAACAGCAGGCCTGCCAGAACCAGTACGTGACCAAACGGAACAATCATTGCTCACCTTCAGCGGCTTTGGCGGTCTGGATTCTTTTCAACCGCCGGCCGAGTATTAGGGCACCTATCAGGGCCACCAGCAACAGCAAAGAAACGATTTCAATCGAAAGCCAGTGTCTTTCAAATATATATTGCCCGAAAACAGCGGGGTCGGCAGCAGCGGTTTTCAAAATGATCCGGCTGCCCGGTTCGGCTATAACCATGATGATGCCGATGCCAATGTAGACTGCGCCGGTGACAGCCACCGGCACCATTTGCTTCGGGGGAAACAATCTTTCTTCGGCCTTCTTCAACTTCAGCATAATGACGATGAACAAAAACAGCACCATAATGGCCCCGGCATAAATGATGACTTCGAGGACGGCCAGAAAAGGGGCCCCGAAAAGATAAAAAAGCATGGCACTGCCGAAAAAAGAAAAGATCAGATAGATGACCGCATGCACCAGGCTACGCCGGGTGATGGCCATGGCCGTAGAGCCAAGGATCATTATCGCCAGCAGGTAGAATATGATGGAGTAGATCGTCATTAGTTCTTATGTTTTTTCAATGGATTTTTGACTAGTGGCGCTATATGTATGCTTTTAAATACTATATTTGGTTTCAGGTGTCAGGTTTCGGGTGTCAGGAATGAAAGTGCTGAATCCAAAACCCTCCTCTTAATGATCTAGTTTCTATGGTTTTGAGCCCGGCTTTCACCGGCGATTCCCTGTGCATTCTAATAATTGCTTTTCCTGACACCTGAACACTGAAACCACAAATCCAACGCAGGTGTTTATCCTCCCGGCGGTCCATCAACACGCCACGGCATCAAGGAAGATTACTTTTTATATTAACCGGCTTGTCCTCTTTCTCGTGTTCTCCCTTGCCGCCGATTTCGGTCACGATTCCGGCATAGCGGTAAAAATTGTATTCCTTGTCTTTGCCGCAGTGATCCACCAGCAGATCTTCTTTTTCGTAAACCAGCTTTAAGATGTCCCGTTCGCAGGTTTCGAACATCGGTGTCAGTTGAATGGCCGATGTCGGGCAGGCCTCTTCACACAAACCACAGTAAATGCAGCGCGCAAAATTAATGCGAAACCAGGTGGCATAACGGCGGCCGTTCTCTTTCTGGGCCGACTGCATGGAGATGCAGCTGACCGGGCAGGCGCCCGAACACAGGTAACAGGCCACGCAGCGTTCGTCGCCGTCTGGATCCCGCGTAAGAATGATCCTGGCGCGAGTACGCTCCGGCAGCGGCCGCTTGTATTCCGGATACTCCTCCGTGATGGGCTTGCGAAACAGATGCTTGAACGTTGTCGCAAAACCGGTTGCTAAAGCTATAACTGCTTCAAATGCCGAAGACATAATATCGGGACCTCAAATAGAATGGCATAACTAGCATGATCATAAATCTCGAATATCGAATCTCGAGTTTCGGATTTCTACAATAATAGTATTGCCCCCGTTAAAACTATATTTATCAATGCCGCCGGTATCAGCACCTTCCATCCCAACGCCATCAACTGATCGTAGCGCAGCCGGGGCAGGGTCGCGCGAACCCAGATCATCACAAGGGCAACCAGAATCACCTTAACGAACAACCACAGCACCGGCGGCAGCAGGGGACCGCGCCAGCCCCCCAGAAAAAAAACAGCGGTAAGTGCTCCCAGAACCTGCATGTGAACGTACTCACCCAGGAAGAAAAGCCCGAACCGCATGCCGCTGTATTCCGTGTGGTAGCCCGCCCCCAATTCATTCTCCGCCTCGGGAAGGTCGAAGGGAATGCGCTTGCTTTCGGCCATGGCACTGATTACAAAGATCACGAAAGACACCGGCTGCACCAGGATAAAGGGATAATCCGCCTGGGCATTGACGATATCCACCAGGCTGAGCGAACCGGCCAGCATGACAATCGGCACCAGCGAAAGGCCCAGGGACAGTTCATAGCTGATCATCTGGGCCGCGCCGCGGATGCCGCCCAGCAAGCTGTATTTTGAATTCGAGGCCCAGCCGCCCAGGGCAACACCGTAAACACCCAGCGCAGACATCGCAAAAACAAAGAGCAGCCCTACATTCAGATCGGTGATTATCAACGGAATTCGGCGTCCCCAGATATTAATGTCACGCCCCAGCGGCACCACCGCAAACATGATCAAGGCCGTGAAGGCGACAACTGCCGGCGCCAGCTTGAAAATGGTGCGCTCGGCCGCCTCCGGTATGGTATCTTCCTTGACCATCATCTTGACCGTGTCGGCAATCGGCTGCAGCAGTCCGAATTTTCCGGCCCGGTTTGGGCCGTAGCGGATTTGCAGCCGGGCGAGGAACTTTCTCTCCACCAGCACCAGGTAGGCCGCCACCAACAGCAGGCCGACCAGAATGACCAGCAATTTAATCAGCAGAAATATAAGACCAATGATCCAATCCATATTGTCTTTGATCCGCAGGGATTTGTTTAATAAAAATATGTGGCTAAAATTTGCGCCAAGTTTAAATCAGCTCTGAGTGTTCTTCACTCAATGAGAATCCGCTTTTTTAATATCCCCTTTGTCTATTACCACCCTGCCGGGTTCAAAAATCTGCCAGGTCAGCCGGTGATGTCTTGGAATAACCAACACGCCGGAAGCCATGTTTTCCGCTACCCGAAGATCAATTTCAAGGCGGCCTTTTTCAGTTTCAATGACGATCCGCTCGCCGTCATGCAGGCCCAGTGATTCGGCCTCACGGGTGTGCATGGCGGCAAACGGTGCCGGTTCCAGTTCCCTCAGGCAGGCTGAGTAGGCGGACAGCGCTTCGGTACCAAAGGTCCAGTCCACCAGGACAAGCTCCAGTGCATTGTCGCGTGCCCCGATCTTATCGATCTCAAAGGCGTGTTGTCCTTTAAAACGCAATTCCGGATCGCTTGCCGAGTGCAGCCGCACACCATCCTCCGGGTATTCATCACCTGACGGCAGGCCGGCAAGTTCGGGGATGACATTCGCCAGCCACGTTCGGTCATCGGCGGGAACGGCTTTATTTTGAGCCAATTCCGCCAGCATCTGCCAGGTCGGCCGGGCCTCTGCGGCGGGAACGCCCGTGCCATAGGTCCGGGGCGGATGGTCGCCGCCGCCGCTTTCAACGATCGGCAGTCCCCCTGCCGATGATCGCCGCGTAAGCTGCAGCCGGCCTTCCTGATTGACAAACAGTCCCCCGGATTCGTAAAGGGTGGCGGCCGGCAGAAAAATATGGGCCCGGCGGACTGCCTCGGTTTCGAGATAGTCCAGCGTCACCAGCATTTCGAGCTGATCGATGGCAGCCTCAAGGCGTCTGCGATCGGCAAAATGACTGAAAATATCAGACTCGGCCAGAATCAGGGCCTTGATTTCACCTTCTTCGATGCTTTCGATAAGCTGCACCACAGACTTTTCAGGTTCGGATACAAGCGCGGCCCCAAAAGCATTGGCCCCCGGCAGGATATAAAACAATCCGGTCTGTTTGCCGGCGGCCTGCAGAAGCAGGGCTAAATCGGCAGCCAGACCGGGTATCTGCGGCGAGACGATGTCGGTCCCGCAGATAACCACCGCCTGGCGACTATTTTGCAATGCTTCAACGACGGCTGAGACCTGCTCCCGGCAAGACGCCTCGGCCAAGTTTTCGCCGGGGGCGGCTGTGTAAAACCGGGCGGCCTGCTCACCCAGGGTCGCCGCATCCTTCTGCTCAACGGCGGCTTTGACCACCAGCCCGCTGTAAAATCCAAGCTCATTGGCTGCCACGGGCAGGTGGATGAAATCCAGCGGCAAAGATATCGGTCTGGGATCCAGAACCGCAATGGTGGCGCCGTTTCTTTGAGCCTGCCGCAGGCCCAAAGCGAGCATCGGTGCTTCATTGATCGGGTCCGCCCCCATGACCAGGATGCAGTCCGCCTTTTCAACCTCTGCCAGGGACACCATCAATCCGGGCTCCAGCCGGGCGACGGCCGACTTGACCTTCACCGCCATGGCCTGATCCACAAAAAACAAGGGATCTTCAAGGCCATGCGCCCGACAAAAGTGTTTGAGCATGGTCTGGCTTTCCAGGCTGCCTCGCTGTGAGCCCAGGGCTGCCACCGCCGACGGACCGGCATCCTTCAGGGTGCGATCCAGGTTTTGGCCAGCTTCGGCCAGGGCTGCCTCGACGGGCACCTGGCGGCCGTTTATGAATGACGACCGCGGTCTGGATTCGAGGCTGCTGTAAAAATGGCCGTAGCGCCCGCGGTCACAGATAAAATATCCATTGACCACCCGGCTGAAGCGGGCCTCCTGCCGCCGGGCTTCGCGATACCGAAAGCTGATGACGGTGTGGCATCCCAGGCTGCAATTGTTGCAGATTGCGGGGCTTCTCTGGCAGTCCCAGCGCCGCCCGAAAAACCGCGACGGTTTGTCGGTATACACCCCCGTGGGGCAGATGTCGGAGAGGTTTCCGGTAAAAGGGCTTTCCAGGATGCCTTCCTTAAAGCGTCCGAAATAGGTTTGGTTGGCACTGCGCAGCACCCCTAAATCCAAATAGCCGGTGTATTCCTGGTAGTACCGCGAGCACCGGTAGCAGTGGATGCAGCGATTCATCTCGTGCTGCACCAGGGGCCCCAGAAACTGGTCGTTATAGGTCCGCTTGTTGCCGGCAAATCGCCGCATACCGTGTCCGCCGGCAATCGTCATGTCCTGCAGCAGGCAGTGGCCGCCCTCATCACAGACCGGGCAATCATGGGGATGGTTGAGCATCAGCCATTCGATCACGTATTTGCGGAAATCGACCGCTTCTTCGTCTGTGGTCGAAACAATCATACCGTCCTGAGCCTCGATCATGCAACTCATCTGAACGCCTTTGAACGGTCCCTGAAGAAATTTAACGGCACACACGCGGCATGCGCCCACTGATCCCAGGGCCGGATGATAACAAAACCGGGGAATCACGATGCCCAGCTGTTCCGCGGCCTCGATTACCTTGGTCCCGGCGGCAACCTCTATTTCACGATCATCGATGACGAGTTTGGGCATTTCTGGTTGCTGGTTTCTGGTTGCTGGTTGCTGGTTGCTGGCTTCTGGTCGCTGGTTACTGGTCACCGGTCACTGGTGTCTGGTCACTGGTATCCGGTATCCGGTATCCGGCCACTGGTATCCGGTATCAAGTATCGAGTGTCGAGTGTCGACGATATTTATTTGAACGGACACTTTTGCTGACTGATGTGCTCCTCGACCTCATCTCTGAAAAATTTAATCAGGCTTTCGACCGGTCCGACAGCGCCGGGGGCAAAAGCGCAATATGCACTCCACAGGTGCTTGCACATGCGCTCGAGCATGGGGACAAATTCCGGTCGGCCCTCCCCGTTTTCGATCCTTACCAGAAGATCCCTGATATAAGGCAATCCTTCCCGGCAGGGTGTACACCAGCCGCAGGATTCCCTGGCAAAAAATTGGATCAAATTTAATGTGGCCCCCACCAGGCAGGTTTTATGATCAAAGACCATGATGGCACCGGTACCGAGCCGGTTGCCGATATCGCGCAACGGTTGGAAATCCATTTCGACACCGTAGTGTTCCCGGCCCAAAAAGCAGGTGGATGCCCCCCCGGGCAAACAGGCTTTAAATTCCGATCCGTCCGGCATACCGCCGGCATGTTCCTCGATGATTTCACTCAAGCGCACGCCCATGGGCAGCTCGTAGCAGCCTGGCCGGTTGACTTTCCCGCTGACGGCAAACAGTTTCGTGCCTGCCCCGCCTTCAGTGAGCGCCAGGTCCTTGAACCACTGCTCCCCGTTGCGAATAATGTGCGGTATGCAGGCCAGGGTTTCAACATTGGAAAGCACCGTGGGCAGCCCCCACAGTCCCTTGGCCGTTGGATAGGGCGGCGGCTGCTGGGGATTGGGTCGTTTTCCCATCAGTGCGTTTATCTGCGCGGTCACCTCGCCGCAAATGTAGCGGCCCGCGCTGCGGTGAACGGCTATTTCCAGTGAATACTCACTGCCCATGATGTTGCGGCCCAGATACCCCTCTTGGCGGGCAAGGTCAATTTCTTTTTCCAGGATGGCGGCCGCGCGCTCGTATTCCGGCCGGATGAATATGATGCCGTGCTCGGCCAGGGTGCCAAACCCGGCGATAATCATCCCTTCGATGATCATGTGGGGATCGGCGTGGATCAGCACGTGGTCTTTAAAGGTCCCCGGTTCCATCTCATCGGCGTTGCAAACAATGTAACGGGGGAACGGCGCGTCCTCGGCCACCGACATAAGCTTCATACCGGCGGGAAACGCAGCCCCCCCGCGGCCGAGCAGATTCGCATCCATAATCGACTGCCGGACATCCATATGGGCAAAATCCTTGAGGACGCTGGCCAGCGCCTGGTATCCGCCGCTGCGGCGGTATTCATCCAGGGTGGCAACCCGGTCCGGCTGTCGATTTTGAAAGAGGATCTGTGGGTAGTTAGATGACATATGCCTAAAATAAGCTAAAATCCATTAATCGTTTTCTATCCGAAGCGTAATAATTTAGGAATTGTGAATTTAGGAATTTAGGAATTCAGGTTAAGCGAAGATTCCGACGGTCCATCCCTGAATCTCTGAATTCCTAAATTCCTGAATCCCTCAATCCCTCAATCCCTCAATTCCTGAATCCCTCAATTCCTCAATCCCCCGAATCCGTCAATTCGTCGATTATCCGGTCGATCTCGTCGGTTGTGAGATTGCCGTAAACTTTTTTGTTTATCAATATCGCCGGCGAGCGGTCACAGTATCCCACGCAGCAGACCGGCAGCAGGGTAAACAGGCCGTCAGCGGTGGTTTCACCATCACCGACGGCCAGCTTTTCTGACAGGTAGTCTTTGATGGTCTCATATCCGTTCATCCAGCAGACCACGCTGTCACAGACATGAATCACATACTTGCCGACCGGCTCGCGATAGATGAAGGTGTAAAAGGTGGCCAGCTGTTCCACCTCCAAATGAGACATGCCCACAAGCCGGGCCGTCTCTTCGACCCCCTCGTCGGTCAGGTAGCCGTAATGCTCCTGAATGGCGAATATCACATCCACCACCATTTCCCGGGGATGCTCAACCCCCTTGATTTTTTCAACCAGCGAATTTTTAAGATCGTCGGGCAGCATCAATCTGGTCTCTGGTTTCTGGTCTCTGGTACCCGTGTTCTGGTCGCTGACTTCAGACTGATATGCACAAACGCGTCGTTGCCAGCCGCCAGTGACAAGGGACCAGCGACTATGATCGTGTACGGCACCTTTGAATCAAAATTTTCCAGCCTCTGTCTTAGGGACGAATTATCCCGTAAAGCTACCGATCAATATCCGGCATAATATAGTCCCACGATCCGATAATCGTAATCAGGTCGGCGATGGAGCCCCCCACCGCGACCAGGGGCATCACCTGGATATTGGCAAAGCCGGGTCCCCGGATGCGGGTTCGATAGGAATAACCGAGCCCGTCACTGACCACGTAATAGCCCTGTTCCCCGCGGGGGATCTCGCAGGCAGCGTAGGCCTCTCCCCGCGGTATCTTCGGCCCCCGGGTCACATTGACGAAGTGGTGGATCAGACTTTCGATATCCTTGAGCATGTCTTCACGCTGCGGGATCACATAACGGTAATCGTCTGTGACGTACCGCCCGGCCGGCATATTGGCCGCCGCCTGCGCAATTATTTTGAGGCTCTGGCGCATTTCCTCAACCCGCACCAGATAGCGGGCATAGCAGTCTCCATCCGGACGGGTGGGAACCTCGAAATCAAAGTTCTCATACCCCGAATAAGGAAAGGCCTTGCGCAAATCCCATTGCAGACCGCAGGCCCGCAGATTCGGTCCCGACACCCCCCAATCCATGGCATCTTCCAGGGTGAGCCGGCCGACGCCGCGGGTCCGGGCCCGGAAAATGGGATTCTTGCGGATCAGGGATTCATACTCGTCCAGACGCCGGGGAAAGATCTTAACAAATTCATCGACGGCCGCCTTCCATCCCTCGGGCAGATCGGCGGCCAGGCCTCCCAGCCGGAACCATGACGGGTGCAGGCGGCCGCCGGTGATCAGCTCGACGATGTCGAGCAGCATTTCGCGTTCGCGAAACGTATAGAAGTTGGGCGACATGGCCCCGACATCATGAGCGTAGGTCGCAAACCACACCAGGTGATTGCTCAGCCGGAACAACTCGCTGAGCATCACCCGCACAACCTGGGCCCGATCGGGCACGGGTATATCGGCCAGTGCTTCCACCGCCATAACATAGGGCAGGTTGTTGGCTGCCCCGGCCAGGTAGTCGATGCGATCGGTGTATGGGATAAACTGGTTCCAGGTCTGGCGCTCGGCTATTTTTTCGGCCGCCCGGTGATGATAGCCGATGTCCATGTCCATGGAGGTGATTTCCTCGCCGTCAAGGGTCACGATATAGCGCATCAAACCGTGGACACTGACATGGTGGGGGCCGACGTTCAAAATAAGCTGATGATCTTTTTTCTCATCTTTAACATAAATACCGGCATCCAGAGGTTGGATCCTGCTGGCATCCTCATGGGTGTAAGGCGCCATTTCGGTGGCCCGGCCGGGGTAGCTCTTGCGTAAGGGATGTCCCTCCCATTCGTGAGGCATGATCAGGCGCTGCAGGTTTGGGTGTCCGTCGAATTGAACCCCGAAAAGATCGTACACTTCGCGCTCATACCAGTTGGCCGCAGGCCAGATATCGGTGACGCTGGGGGCGACCGGGTGGCGACCGTGCAGGGGAACTTTCAGCCGCAGGCGAGCGGCGGGCTCAAAGGACAAAAGATGGTAAACCAGGGTAAAGTCGGAGTCATCCGCCGGATTCTGCCGGGCGGATTCGTCGACGGCGGTAAGATCATCCAGGCGCTGATAACGCGGGGATGCCTCTGATTTGAGATAGCCCAGCACATCCTTGATACGATCTTCTGCTACCCGGAAGGCGGGCATATCGGAGGTTGCCGAGGACGGCCGGACGGCATCGGGGAAGCGCTCCTGCAAGCTGCGGGCAAGGGCCTGGTCGCCGTCACTCAACTCAATCTGCCGCGCAGGCGGGGTCCACATCAAATTCGACCGGCTTTCAATAAATTGCGGCGGTATCACCGAAGTTCCCCGGATGGCCGTGCCGTCCATTCCGGGGCCGCGCGGATCGCGTGATTTGGTTTGGCCGTCAACCAGAATCGGATCCTGGCTGCCCTGGGTGCCGCCCTTAAGGCCAAAAATCGACCGGGTGGGTTTTTCCGATTCTATTTTCTTTTGGAGGGTGACCAGGCCATGCAGGACGGCCTCCGGCCGCGGGGGGCACCCCGGGATATAGACATCCACCGGCAGGATCTGGTCGACGCCCTGAACCACGCTGTAGGCATCATACATGCCGCCGCAATTGGAGCAGGAGCCCATCGAAATCACCCATTTGGGCTCCGCCATCTGTTCGTAAAGCCTTAAAACGACCGGGGCAATCTTTTTAAAAACCGTACCGGCCACGATCAACAAATCGGCCTGGCGCGGTGAGGCCCGCAGAACCTCGGCACCGAAGCGGGCCATATCATAGCGCGCGGTGAAAGCGGCCGCCTCTTCGACGAAACAACAGGATAGACCGAAAAACATGGGCCACAGGCTGTATTTACGGGACCAGTTGATCAGGATGTCCGCGTTATTCAGGACGCGCTCCTCTATATTTTTTCGCCTGTCGGCCCCCACTCAAGCCCTCCTTTTACCCACACATAAGCCAGTCCCAGAAGCAACACGGCGATAAAAAAGGATATCTGCAGCCAGCCTGCCCATCCCAATTTTTCCCAGGCAATTGCCCACGAGAATATATAGGCGCCCTCCACATCAAATAGCAGGAAGAAAATTGCCACCAGGTAAAACGGAACCGGATATCGCAGGCGTGCACTCCCGGTGGGAATGATGCCGCTTTCGTAGGCGCGCAATTTTTCGGCACCGGGTTTTTTTTCCCCAAGCCGGGAGGCAACGATCAGAAGCAGTGCAATCAAGGCCAGGATCAGGAATCCGAAAATAACCAGGCTGAGAATACCGGGTTCCCAGGGAGATAATACCCCTTCATTGACAACAACCTGCATGGCCACCTCCGTCAAATCTTCGAAATGATCCAAGGAAATCAGGGAAAGAAAGTAGATTGGATTGCAAATCTTTCAGGCACCGATTGACGTTTACATCACCCGTGAGTCGACGGTTTTCTGGATGACAAATCGCCCGGGCAGCGGGTCCCTGTTGAAGAAAAATTTATGCAGCAATATCGCTGCTTATGCAAGCATAAAATGTTGCAATCGATGATTTTTTCACAAAAATCAGTGCCAATGAAAAAACAGCCTATCAAAAACGCGGCCTTTCAAAGGCTTAACCCTCGGCCGCTCTAACTTTAATGGCTGCTCCGCTGGACACGCTTTTCAATACTTCGGCATTGTCCAGGACACGCCCGAAAACATTGACGGGACTGTAGGCCCGGGGCTGATCACTGGTGCTGACCGGAGTCGGGCCGAAAAAGATGCAAAAGGCGGGGCCGGCCGGCCAGTAGCCCAGATCCCCGACGGCGACATCCTGGACGGCGCTGGACTCCTGCTCCAAGCTCATGGAGATGTCGAAATAAATTTCATCTCCCCACACATTGACAGACCCTTCAAGGGGCAGGGCCTTGCCGATACTGCGGCCTGTCGGTGTCTCCAACAACTCAGCTTCCAGAGCGAGGTCTTCAACCTCAATAACAATTTTGTACATCAGGTGGATGTCTCCCTGCGGTGATTTTTTTTGGTTTCTACCATGAATAACCAAAATGATCAAATTTGAATCTTACGCTAAAGTTTTGTCGCAAACGTACGATCTAACACAGTGACAGCGTGCAGATCGCCATGCTGTTATCCCAATGCTCTGGGGGTGATTCCCTGCGAATCACCCCCACCATTGCTTGCTCAATGTTCGGCATCCCCGCCTGCCCGAATCCCAACCGGACCCATAGGAAAAAATTTTCACATATTTGTGGCATGCGCTTCCTAGAAACAAACAATGCCGGAGAACACTGCGGGTTAAAATAGTTCACAACTATTTGTATTTATATCGAATATTTTCTAAAGGGCAGATAGGCACACTTTGTGCTAACGACGATGGTGATCGGGACAACCGGGCCTGGATCCATACCGCACTGGTGAAATCAGAACACCGCCAAAAAGCTGGGATGCCTTTAAACGAGCTCCTTTCGTCTTGCTGATCGGTGGGAATCATAAAGCAGAAGCGCTGCGCTTTTGAGCTGCAGCCACTGCCGACATGCTTGCGAAGCGAATTGTTTGAGCCTTTGCTTGCTCAAATTCTCAATCCGTTCTAAAATATAGTGAATGGGGTTCGAAGTTAAGCACCCGCTTTTTTTTAAACTGATTTTCTGCCAAACCCTGGGGAAGATATCAGATGGAATCCAAACCTGACCAAAGAGACACTCCGCGGTTTCACCACGAAGCAGCGATCATGTTCGAACACTACGCTTCCGGTAGGTATTATGAAGGCAAGATGTTTAATTACAGCCGAGGAGGAATGTACTTTGAGTCGAATATTGCCCCCGGGATCGGGGCTGAAATTTTTATAGGAATCGAAAATTCCCCCCACACCTTCGTCCATGATGTCCATCGCGCCAGAGTTATTTGGGAAAAAAAGCTGGCAGACCGGCAGTCGTTCTTTTTCTACGGCATCGGGGTCAAATATTTCTAGATTCAGCTCTTTATTGACTGAGCCAGATCGTTAATCCTTTCCCTGACAGAAATCAAATACTTGGCCATCTTACCACGATGATCCGCCATAATGGCGTCATGATCCCCCCGTAACACGATCAATGGGTCAAAGGTGCAAATCTGATCCATCTCTCGGAAAGCGATAGCGATATTTTCCTGTCCCCCCTTGTGTTTGATCTCAGGATAGAGATGAACAAATGTCCGCAGCACATCCCGGAGCACGAGGATGACCCCTTGGGTGTAATAAATCCGATCGTCCAACTCGGTGTAGGGAACTTCATCATTGGACTGCACCAGCAAACCCAGGGGCAGATCCAAGAACTGATTGCCGATGATAAATGAGAGCATGTTGTACATATCATCCGTGCGCAGGTTGAAGATCGCATCCCCTGCAACCAGATCGGCCTCGTACTGCTTCAACAGTTCAATACCCTTCTGATACTGTTTCTCGCTGGATGGAAACCACCAGCTGTCGGAGGTGAAGGCAAAATACTTCTCACGGGCTTCCTGCAATAATTTGTTTTCGGCATCGACTTTGCCGTATTTGGCCAGATTGGTAGAAAAATAATTGGTCAGCATCCGGGTGGCGAAAATGGTTCCACGCTGTCGGTTGGCCCGGTTATCCAGCCAACGGGTGGGAGACACGATGAGGTCATTGACACTCCAGCCGAAAGTAGAGTTCATTTCCTGTTCCAAACGGTTCCTGATCGCGGCCGATAGAGCAGCGCCCTTCCGGGATTGGTCCGCATCCGGTTTTGTTCTGACCAGGGCTTCGGCGACCGGCCCGTCCAGTTCAGGGAACCGGGTCGGGTCCAAGATGGTGTAGGCCCGGTAGACCGACCAATACAGTCCAGCCGAAAGCGGCCAGATCAGAATAAACGCCAAAAGGATTAGGACTGCCCATTTGCCGAATCTGGTCATCTTGGGAATCAGCGATTTTTTCGACGCTTGATTTTCACTCATTTTTCGACATCCTTAATAAATGCGGTGAAATAGGATCTACTATAATAGGATTAAATTTGAGAAAGACTAAGCACTGCGGTTTAAAGTGTCAATATGACTGCTGGATTTCTGTTGCATCGCAGCTTCAAGTTTTTACCATTCAACGATGCCCTTAAAATTTTCTTAACGTATTTGAAACTTATAATTCACCACAAAGAACACGAACGGCACAAAAATGATTTATCATTAAAAAACAGAAGGGCTTTTTAATTGAAAAAAGGCTCAAGGATTAGTTGAGTAGTTAAATAGTTGAAGGGCGGGGAGTTTTTCAAGCCCTGCTATGTCCGGCCGGGGTATGCGCTCGCACCAGCCGTAACAAATTCTTACCGGACTCCGTACACGCCCCCCTATCTTCTGCGCCGGATCCAGAAAGGCAGAGACGATCGTCGCCGCCGTGCAGACCGTCTGCTGGGGCTGGCTCGGATCCAATCGACGCGGGATAGCTGCCGTACTCAAGTTGCTGGATTATATTGTTTCGGCTGGTGCGAGCGCATACCCCGGCCGGACACCGCACCATATGGCACAGGGCGATTGAAAGTTAGCATAAACAATAGGGGAGAAACTTCCTCGACACCTCAAATAGTGTGAAGGATTTTTAGCTGATATTTCTTACCCGCAACCTTAGACCATCTCAATCCAGCAGCCGGCTGCGAGGAGCCCGACTCCAGCAGGCAAAAACGCAACGCGTAACACGCAACTGGCATTAATTCTTCAATTCATGCTGTGCAAAAGGTAACTCGGCGTTCAGGGCGTCGATTTGCTCCTGCTCCAGACGGTTGATCTCATCAATGTGGTTTTGCATGATCTGCAGCATGCGAGGGTCGCTGAAGCGGTGCAGGCTGAAACTGGGTACAGCGGAGAAACCGCGCCGGATCTTGTGGGCGCCGCCGGCTCCCGGGTCAAACCTGTCGATGCCATTGTCGATGGCCCACTCGATGGGTGCATAGTAGCAGGCATTAAAATGCAGTGAATCTATGTGCCGACTGGATCCCCAGTATCGCCCATAGAGTTGGCGGCCCTTGGTCACCAGCAGCGACATTCCTAACGGCAGGGAAGAATCCGTTTTGTCATAGGCGGCGGCGAACAGGAGCCGATGGCGGTAGCGTTCATATAAGCCCTCGAAGAACGCCTGGTTCAGATACCGGCATCCCCAGGGGCCGAATTTGTCGTTGGTATGCTGGTAAAACCGGTAGATCAGGGGAAAGTGGGTGCGGGGAATGCTGTTGCCGGCCAACATTTTCAAACCAACTCCCTGCGCTTCGACGGCTTTGCGCTCCCGTTTGATGTTGCGCCGCTGGTTGGAATTAAAAATCGCCAGATAATCATCAAAGCAATTATACCCCTTGTTGAGCCATGCATAGCTCTGATGCTGCCAGCCGAAATAGCCCAGGTCGACCATCTCACGACGCCATTGGGGATCCACAAAGAGAAAGCTGCTGCCCGACAGACGATGGCGCCGGCATAATCGATCAATTTCAGCAATCATCGCCGCCGTCAAAAAGGGGACGTCCTCTCCCGGCGCAAATAAGAAGCGATAGCCGGTCATCGGCGTAAAGGGGCTCATTCCAACAATTTTTGGGTAATACTCAATGCCCATGCGACCGGCGACATCTGCCCAGATATGGTCGAACACAAACTCACCGGCGCTGTGGCCTTTGATATACATCGGGGCGGCGGCGACCAAGTCCGAACCGCGGCGTACCGTCAAATGATGAGGCAACCACCCGGTCTTGGCGGTGGTGCTTCCGGACAACTCCATCAGCCGCAGCCAATCCCATTCGAGAAAAGGCGTTGGCAGCGGTGTTGCGAGGGCATCCCATTCTTCACGGTAAATAGAGGAAATCTCGGGCACCCAGGCAATCGAATATGCCGCAGATTGTGGTTTGGACATGGGTTCACCAGAGGGATTTTAAGGTAGCTGAATTTAAGCTAAGTCCGATATCGGGTCCTGTCATCTTTTTTTGATGGCTTGCGAAATAGCTTACCAATTTCTTGACAATCCCGGTCAGATAAATAATATTAGGAAATTAAACTGAAAATAGCGGGGTAAAGGAAACCAAATATGCCGATATATGAATTCAGGTGCTTGAAATGCAATGACTGCTTTGAGTTTCTGTTGAAAAATCCGGATGAGCAGATAGAGCTCAGATGTCCCAAGTGCAAGTCCGAGGAATTTGAACGCGTGATGAGCGTCTCGTGTCATTCCGTGGGATCTGCTTCCCCCAATGGTGAATCCGCCCAATCGCAAACCCGAAATTGTCCTGGTGGAACCTGTACGACCTACGACATTCCAGGGCACAGCCGTTAGGCACTTATCACCACATCCAGACAATCACTTGAATAAATCCCCTGGTGAAAATGCGCTGAGGCAGGACGGTTTAAATTACGGCCAATGGGTTTTTGAAAAGCGGTGGTCGAAAACTGCAAACCACAGTTGACGCGGGAAATCCCGTTAGCGCGCTCAATTGCCAGGTGCGAACAATAATCCGATGAAACAGGTACACCTTCGAGAAAAGCGGCAGTTCAAAAAACTGTTCAAGCAGGAACATATCGACAACTTCGAAGATCGGTTCAAAGTCCTGGAAGCATTTTTACAGACCGAAAAGCACGTAACCGTCGAAGAACTCGTAAAACTCCTGGAAGGCAACGGCTGGAATCTGGAGCCGGAATTTGTGCACGAGACGCTGCAGTTGATGTCCCGTTTTGGGTTTGCTCAGCAAAGCCGCTTTGACAACGGTGCAGTTCTTTACGAGCATCGGCATCTGGGCCAACATCATGACCATATGATCTGCACCAAATGCAGAGCCATTCTGGAATTCAGAGAGGAACAAATCGAGCAGCTGCAGATCAAGATTGCCGCCGCTCAGGGTTTTCACATGCTGCAGCACAAACTGGAGATCTACGGAATCTGCAACAAATGCCTTCAAGAGAGAATACAGCTGATGCCGTTGACGGTGGCCAAACCCGGGGAACACCTTGTCATCATGGAAACCCGGGGTGGCGCCGGCGCCAGGATGCGGTTGTTGGCCATGGGTTTGCGCAAGGGGGATCGGATCGAAGTGGTTACCAACAACGGGCAGGGACAGATGGCCATTGCCGCCGACCTGAAGCGGTATGTCCTGGGCCGGGGTCTGGCCGATAAAATCATGGTCGAACGTGACCAGCCGTAATCTGTAATTCTATACATTATTTGCAAGATCTAAGTTGTAAGTGGGTGCCACCTTTTTCTTTTGTGACATCAGGAAATGACTTCCAAGGAACCGTCTTATATCGAGGCTTATGATCAGGGGTTGCTCAGGCAAAAAAGTGAAGCCGCCAACAGCCTTTTGCGGATGTGTACGCTTTGCCCTAGAAAATGCGGTGTCGATCGGCTGGCCGGCGAAACCGGCTTCTGCAACACCGCCAGGCTCTGCCGGATCGCCAGCTACGGCCCGCATTTCGGTGAAGAGCAACCGCTGGTCGGCACGCAAGGCTCCGGCACCATTTTTTTTGCCCGCTGCAATCTGCTGTGCCTGTTTTGCCAGAACTTTGACATCAGCCACCAGGACGCGGGCCAGGAAGCCGGCGCTGATGATCTGGCTGACATCATGCTTGCCCTGCAGCATCAGGGCTGCCACAACATTAATTTCGTGACCCCCTCGCATGTTGTACCTCAGATCCTGGCAGCCGTGGAAGCCGCTGTACCGCGCGGGTTGAGAGTTGCACTGGTATTCAACACCGGGGGGTATGACCGTGTGGCAACCTTGAAATTGCTGGAAGGCGTGTTCGATATCTATATGCCGGATTTCAAGTTCTGGGACCCGCAGGTGGCCGAAGACAGCTGCCAGGCAGGCGATTATCCGGAAGTTGCTCGCAGAGCTCTGGCAGAGATGCATCGACAGGTGGGAGATTTGCAAATCGGCGAGACCGGTCTGGCCCGGCGCGGATTGTTGATCCGCCACCTTGTGCTGCCCGGTGACCTGGCGGGAACCCGCAACGTTATGCGGTACATCGCCCAGAAAATATCGCCCAGCAGCTATGTCAACATCATGTCGCAATACCGGCCCTGTGGTCGGGCGGCCGAGGTGCAGGGGCTTGGTTCGCACCTTGCTACAGAAGATTACAACAATGCCTTGCGGGCGGCCCGGGAGGAAGGCATCACGCGGTTGGATCAGCCGGACCGCAGGTGGGTGTTTAGATAGCATTTTTATGGAATATCGAAATTATTTAGCGCTTGGGGCAAGACTTACTTAATTCAAACGGTGACGGGATATGGGAAAAATCTTTGCCATAGGGGATATCCACGGTTGCTACGATCAACTGCTGGTTCTGATGAAAAAAATACCCATCGACTTCAACAAGGATACCCTGGTGTTTATGGGCGACTATATCGATCGGGGATCCCAGTCTGTTGAAGTCGTCGACTATCTGATAAAATTAAAAAACGCGTCCCGGGAATCATTTTTCTGAAAGGCAACCATGAGGATATGCTGGAAAAATATCTGGACGGGACCGACCGTTTCACTTATCTGTTAAACGGAGGTCAGCAAACCCTGGACAGCTACCTGCGCAAATCGACCGGAACCGAAGCCCATCCAATTCCTCCGGAGCACCGCCAGTTCTTTAAATCGTTGAGACTCAGCTACGAAACCGATGACTACATTTTTGTTCACGCCGGTCTGCGACCCAAAATAGCTCTAGAATCCCAGCAAACCGAAGATCTGCTCTGGATCCGTGATAAATTTCTAAATACCCGTTACAACTTCGGCAAGCCGGTGATATTCGGACACACCCCCCTTGGCAAGCCCCTGGTGGAATCCAATAAAATCGGCATTGACACCGGGGCGGTTTTTGGCAATGCGCTCACCTGTGTCAAGTTGCCCGATCTCGAATTTTATACGGCTTGAATGAAACTGAACCCCGAACCTGCTGACAAACTTTTGTTTGACAAACTACAGCGGATTCAAATACCATTCCCTGTATGTCGGAAAGCATTCACCGAGGCTCATGTGCCATGAGTGCGCTTTTTGGTCGGCAGAATCTAAGATAAGTACAATTATACCCCGGAAAGGGGTCGCCCAGCGGAGCTTGGTCACAACGCCCTAAAATCAAAAATATTTTCAAAAGGATTGGATGGTTCTATCATCATGAAACGCTATTCAATTTTTCTAATCAGTGTCATTGTCTTTATGGCCGGAACCGCCATGGCGGAACGGCTGACCATCATCGCCCCGGTGGCCAACATTCGTTCCGGACCCAACACTAAATCGGATATATTGTGGAAGGTGGAGAAGTACTACCCAATCTATGTGACCAAAAAACAAGGTTCCTGGTATCAGTTTCAGGACTTTGAAAAAGATTCCGGGTGGGTGCACAAATCTCTGGTCGGCAAGGTAAAAGCGGTTATTACCAAAAAAGATCTCTGCAACGTCCGGTCCAAGCCCGATATCAAGGAAAAAATCTTATTTACGGTTGAAAAGGGCATTCCTTTTAAGGTTCTCAAAAGCAAGGGCCGCTGGTTAAATGTCGAGCATGCCGACGGGGACAGAGGATGGATCCACGATTCCCTCGTCTGGTGACCAATCGTGATGATCGAAAAATCGGCCGGATATTCGGATGACATCTCCCACAACAGCATCTAACCCTTTTAAATCATGAAAATTTTCAATTAACAGGGGTACCAATGCCTGCAACGGATAGTACCCCAGAAAATGACAGGCGCTTGATTGTCGGTATCGGCTCTGCGCTGGTGGACATTCTGATTCACGCCGACAATGAGTTTATCGAACGAACCGGGGCGGCCAGAGGCGGCATGACCCTGGTGGACCATCGCCGGATAGAGGACACCCTGGCAATGAGTCCGGGTACGACTACCATCGTTGCAGGCGGATCCGCGTGCAATACCATCGCTGGTGTCGGCAAATTGGGGGGTCCGGCGCGCTTCGTCGGCAAGTGCGGAACCGATCGTTGGGGCCGCCAGTATGAAAAAAGCCTCGGCCAACGAAATGTGGACCCCGCATTGGTTCGAACCGATTCCCCGACCGGGCGGGCTTTGTCCATCATAACGCCCGACGCGCAGCGCACCATGCTCACCTATCTGGGCGCCTCGGCGGAAATCCGCCCGGAAGAAATCAATGTGGAACGTTTTGCAGGTGCCGCCGTCGTCCATATTGAGGGGTACCTGCTGTTTAATCCGGATGTAATTCAAACCGCCCTTCGCGCCGCCAAAGAGGCCGGGGCCATGGTTTCCCTGGATCTGGCCAGTTTTACGGTCGTTGAGCAGTCACTGACGCTGCTCGAAAAACTGGTTGACGATTATGTCGATATTCTGATCGCCAACGAAGATGAAGCCCGTGTTTTCAGCCGACAGTCAGATGAAGAGCTTGCCCTGGAAGTGCTTGCGAAAAAGGCACACATTGCGGTTCTGAATGTGGGGCCCCGCGGCAGCCGCATCGCCCACGACGGAAATACAATCCGCATCCAGTCCATGGGTGACGGTACTGCCCGGGACACCACCGGCGCCGGAGACCTGTGGGCCGCCGGTTTTCTTTTTGGCCTGGCCAACGGGTACCCGCTTGAACAATGCGGCCGTTTGGGATCGGCCTGCGGTTACGAGGTCTGCCAGGTAATCGGTGCCGACATTCCGGATGATGGTTGGATGCGAATTAAGAAATTGTTATAATCAGGGGGGTTAAATACAAATTTGAATTCGAAATCCAAGCTTTGAAAGCCGAAGTGATTTCGAATTTCGTAATTCAGATTACCGATATTCCGTACAGGGAGGATACATGGCGAAAAAGCGAAAAAAAACCCGCAAGGAGCTGTTAAAGGAACCCGATGAGTTTATGACCTTGTCGGGCAAACTGATTGGGTTTGCCCTGCAGCATAAAACCCCACTGACCTACGGCCTGGGTGTCGTCCTGGCCCTGGCGATAATATTTTCGGGGGTCCGCTTTTTTTCAAACCGGGCCGAAAATAAAGCGGCCGCACTGCTTGAAAACAGCCTGGTTGAATACAACAGTCTCAAAGCAGACCGGCAGCCGGGTGCAGTTTATGATGCCGTATCAGGTGGATTTCAACAAATCCTGAATAAATACGGCGGGAAAAACAGCGGCAAAATCGCCCGGCTGATCTACGCGAATATCTGCTATGAGGCCGGTAATTACGAGCAGGCAATTGATCTGTATAATACTTCGCTGACGGATTTCGAACGCTATCCGGCATTACAGGATCAGATCCTGGCGAGCCTGGGCTATGCCTATGAACAGCAAGAACAATATTCAGCGGCGGTGGGTTATTTTGAAAAACTCTCCACCTCCCCGGAACAAATCCAGCGGGGAGAAGCCCTTTTCCATCTGGGCCGGCTTTACAACAAACTCGGCCAGCCGGAAAAAAGCCGCCAGGCCTATCAAACGATAATATCGGATCATCCGGACTTCATTTACATCGACATCGTCAAGGAACGAATTTCGGGATGATGGTGGGTTCGAGACGAAAGGGCGGATCCATCCTGAAATTTGGATAGACACAGCGGGTCCTCAAATCTCGTGCCGGATCCGGGTTTCAGGTGTCAGGTGTCAGGTGTCGGCAATACTTTAATTGAGGAATTGCAAATTTAGAAATTTAGGTATTTTTTGGCATTCATCGTTTAAATTCAGCTATACCAGAATTTCTCAATCCCTTAATTCCTGAATCATTGAATTTCTGAAACCCGAAACCTGAAACCTGAAACCTGACATAGCGGTTAGCGTTTGGGGCCGACATCCAGGTTGTATTTTTTAATTTTCTGATTCAGGCCGCTCTTGCCGATCCCGAGCATGGCGGCGGCATGGGCTTGGACGTTGTTGGCCATATTCAAAGCCCTTTCGATCATCGCTTTTTCGATGGTGGCCAGTGTATCATAGAGCGTGGCGTCCGAGGGGATCCCCTCCAGGTGCAGTGCATTGTCTACATTGTCTTTGAAATCCGCCGGCAGATCCGATACCCGCACCGTGTCCCCGGGGCATAAAATCATGACCCGTTCAATCAGATTTTCAAGTTCACGAACATTGCCGGGCCAGCTGTAGTCAAAAAAAATACGATCGACCGCCTGATCGACCCCTTTTACAGGCAGATCGACTCTACGCTCGGGGGCGTACTTTTCAATGAAGTGATTCACCAGCAGGCGGATGTCTTCCCGGCGCTGTTTTAACGGCGGCAATACGATTCGAACCACATTCAACCGGTAATATAGATCCTCCCGGAACCGGTTATTATCCATTTCTTCCTTCAAATTCTTATTGGTGGCGGCGATCACACGGATGTCCGCAGTGATGGGTCGGGTTCCGCCGACAAGCTCAAATGTTTTCTCCTGCAGCACCCGCAGCAGCTTCACCTGGAGATTCTGGGACAATTCCCCAATTTCGTCGAGGAATAGGGTCCCGCTATCGGCCAGCTCGAAACGCCCTTTTTTCCTGGATACCGCCCCGGTAAACGCGCCCTTTTCGTGGCCGAAGAGCTCGCTTTCGAGCAGATTTTCAGCCAGGGCCGAACAATTTACCGCCACAAACGGTTTGTCACGACGCGGACTGTTGAAATGAATCGATTTGGCAACCAACTCTTTGCCCGTTCCGCTCTCGCCCTCTATCAGCACCGTTGCGTTGGTAGGGGCAACTTTACGTATCGTTTCGAAAACATCTCGAATCGGCTTGCTTTTGCCGATGAAATTGCCGAACCGGTATTGGGACTCCACGGTTTCTCGCAGTCGCCGATTCTCTTTGACCACCTGGTACATGGCGACGGCCTTTTTAACATAAATCGTCAGACGTTCGTTGTCGAAAGGCTTTAAAATATAGCTGTAAGCCCCTTTTTGCATGGCTTCCACAGCCTTATCAACGGTCCCGTGGGCCGTCATCATGATCACCGGCAAATCCGGGTCCAACGCCTTGACTTTTTCAAGCAGTCGAATACCGTCCATGCCGGGCATTTTCATGTCGGTGAGGATCAGATCAAGATCCGATGACTCCTGGATTTCAAGGGCCTTATGCCCGCTCTGGGCGGTCAGCACTTCATAGCCCTCTTCCTCCAGGACGGCACTGAGCACAAGCAGATAATTCTTCTCATCGTCAACGACTAGAATGGTTTCCATAATTCAAATGCGTCTCCCTCGATGTACCACAACACCAAATCAGCAACAGTTCTGCGCACACGCAATCCATCACCAGAAGACAGATGACAGATCACAGATCACAGATCACAGACGACAGACGACAGAGAACAGAGCACCGGATTCGTCACGCCGAGGCGTGACTTCGGGCTTCGCTATTACTACGACACGACGCCGCGGCAGGCAGGGGCCGGATATCGGGACCGTGGGCCCAAAGCCGAATGCCCCCGCTGAGCGGGATGACACCTCTATCTTAAAGAAATCAAGGAATGCCTCGAATGCCATGCTCGTCATTGTTCCACAAGCCGCTAACCTGCAATCCCATACCCTAAGCGCTCTGCCCCATGCTCCGAATCCCGCAACCTGCAACCCGTATTACGTAACCCGCAACCCGCAACCCGCAACCCGAACTACCCCGCCTCCTGCTCGGGACGTTCCACCGGCAGCTCCACGGTCACCCGCGCCCCGCGAGGCTCGCGATTGACAATCTGGATGCTTCCGCCATGGGATTCAATAATATTTTTTACGATGCCCAAGCCCAGTCCGGTGCCCATCTCCTTGGTCGTGAAAAACGGATCCCAGATTTTATCCAGGACTTCACCGTCAATGCCCTGGCCCTGGTCATCAAAATGAAGGGTGACGATGTGGTCATCGGCGCCGATGGCAACGTCAATTGTCCCTCCCGTCGGCATTGCCTGCATGGCATTGATAAAAATATTCAAAAAAGACTGGTAGAGCATATTTGCGTCGGCCTGGATTTCCGGCAAAGAATTCTGATAGTTTTTGTTGATGGTGTAGCCGTTTTCTTCGATCTGCATCGACAGATAGGTGATATTTTTCTCAATGACATCCTCTATGCGGCAGGGAATCAGAACCGGGCTGCGGGGCCTGGCAAAATTGATGAACCCGGTGATGATGTTGTTGAGACGACTGGCCTCTTCTACAATGATATCCGGAATCGTGTTTGAGGGATCGACTTTGGTCACTTTCTTTTTTAAAAGTTCGGCCGAACTTCTGATAATCCCCAGTGGGTTTCGAATTTCATGGGAGATCCCAGCCGCCATCTCACCCAGGGCGGAAAGTCTCTCCGCCTTGCTCAAACGTTCTTTCAAGCGCAGCCTTTCCATGGCCCGCTTCTGAATAATGCCCTCGCCCCGTTTGACGACAAAGATCAACACCACCAGCAAAGCCCCCATCACCACCGTACAGGTAATCACGACCAGGATCTGAATGTTGAAAATCGTTTGATAATCTTCGGACAGATCCTGGATGACCTCAACCACCCCCAGCACCGGCCCGGTCAGACTGGCAAGCTCCGGTTCGAAACGCAGCGGCGCATAGGTGATTAAGCGCACTTCCTTGGGAAATCCCAGCGAAATCTGGAAGAAATTTCCACGCTGGATCAGCCTGGACGTAATCTTGCCTTCCAGGGCCTGGTAGTAACCTGTGCCGCCGTAGTTTCTGCGACCGATCAGATTATCGTCAAAACTGTAGGCAATCGTATTTTGCATCGTATAGATGTTAAGCGACTCGACCTTGAATCGGTGCAGGGTGCTGCGAACGACGGTGTCCATGCGCTGGAACTGTTCGGGTGTGCTGAGCTGAATCTTGCCGAACATAATCCCCATGGGAATAATTACCTGGATAAACACCTGATGATTCAGGTTTTCGATGAGACTGTGGGCATAATCTTCACTTTTCTGCCGCTGCAGGGCTTTGACCCAATGGGTGTTGAGCACCGACAATATGACTGTGACCAAAAAAATGACCACCAACCCGGTAAAAGTAAAATACTTCACCAGGCGAAACGGCTTGATTCTTTCTTCCGGCAGTTTGTTATCCAATTGCTACGGTCCCGGTTTTGCATTGAAATTATTCGATCGGATCGGAAATGTATCCGGTCGGCCGGCGGCGGTTCACTTGGAAATCCCGCTGGAAATGTCGGTGCGATCGGCCCGGACAGGATAGCTGCCGGCCATTTTCAGTTCGCAATCGTCATTTCTGCCCTGTCCGGGATAGGATAACCGTTTTTAGCGTCAATTTAAAGCTTTTTCTCTCCGATCCAGATGCCCGGAGGCGATAGATGTGTCGGAAATGACGGACGATTCAATATTTTGACACTTTCAGGCATTAATTTCTAACCAATCGTTTCTCCCTAACAACCGCAGCCAGTTCCCCACATCTCATTGCCGGATCAAATCCATCTTAACTTGCTGAAAATGTATATTTTTTACTGATTCGGATTCCCGGTGGGACAGCGAACGGAAATGTTTTTGGATGTTGGCGTAAAACTTGCAGTGCTCTAACCAAATGAAATCTGTACCCCTGCCCCATCAGCGGCGAGCGATCCGGTGCCTCCCATGGATGACAAACCACCTGTCGCCGATGGGCCCGCGGCAACGGGGGAAACGCCATTCAATGGCGTTTGGGCCTGTTTACCAGATTTTATATTGCTCCACCAGATATGGTAATTCCAAAAAGGAAACAGCACAACATAATGTAATTATAGGTAATTATATGTAAATGATAGGTAATTAAATTGACTTATGCATATTATTATGTGATCATTTATTAGTGTGTTTGACGATTTTTGAACCTATTTCAGGCACGGGGTTTTACCCAAAACCCTCTACCACGCTCGACATTGGAAAACCAAATCTATGGGCACAAACAGGTTAAAGCAAACCAGAGAATCTATGTTAATGAGCAAAGCCGAACTGGCCAGACAAGCAAACGTTTCTCCGATCACGATTACGAGAATCGAGAAGGGCATGCCGTGTCGCATGGATACCAAGCGAAAGATCCTTTTGGCCTTAGGCTTCAAACCAGCCGACAAACTCAAAATTTTTAAGGATTAGTATCTCTCATGGTTTTTGGAAAAAAAGATCACCTTATCGGTCTGGATATCGGTTCCAGGTCCATCAAGGTCTGTGAAATCGCCGAGGCCAAGAACGGCAGTACGCTGAAGAACTTCGGCCACATCGACATTTCCCACGGCTCTATTGAGGAGGGTGCGATCAACGATCCCGGGACGGTTGCCGAATCGATTCAGGAAATGCTGAGATCTTTCGGCATCAAAGAAACCAATACCGCCGTGTCCATCGGCGGCTACTCGGTTATCGTGAAAAAAATCGTCGTCCAGAGCATGGCCGAAGAAAAGCTGCAGGAAACCATCCATTTTGAGGCCGAGCAGTACATCCCCTTCGACATCAGCGATGTCAACCTCGATTTTCAAATCCTGGGAGAAGCCGAATCAAATCCCAATCAGATGAATGTTATTCTGGTGGCTGCCAAAAAGGAAATGGTTGACGACTATATCAACCTGGTCAACTTGGCCGGACTCAATCCGTGTATCATCGACGTCGAGGCATTCGCCTTGCAAAACGCCTTTGAGGCCAACTATGACACCAAGGACGAAAACGTCGCGCTCATTGATATCGGGGCCAGCAAAACATCCTTGAATATCCTGAAGAACGCGACATCGGTATTCATGCGCGATGTTTCTCTGGGATGCGGACAAGTCAATCAGAAAATAATGTCCCTGCTGGAGTGCTCATTCGAGAAAGCCGAAACGCTCAAATTCGGTAATAAACCGGACAGTCTCCCGTCGGATGACTTAAAAGGCATCGTGTCGTCAGTGGTAGCCGACTGGTGCACCGAAATAAGACGCGCCCTGGACTTTTTTTACTCCACATATCCCGAAGATCAGATCACGCGCATTGTGCTCAGCGGCGGCGGCGCCAACATTGGAGAATTTCGTGAGCTTCTTGCCACCGAGGCATCGGCGGAAGTCGAGATAATCAATCCCTTTCAAAATTTTCACATTGACAACAAAAAACTGGACAACGCCTTTATCAATAGAATTGCTCCCCAGGCAGCCATCAGTATCGGGCTCGCAATGAGAAAAGTGGATGACAAATGATAAGAATTAACCTGCTGCCTTTCCGGGCAGCCCGTAAAAAAGAAAACATACGCCGCCAAGTCACTGTGTTTTTGCTTTCCTTGGCATTATTGCTGATCATGCTGTTCTGGTACAACTCCAGTTTAAACGGCAAGATCGATGATCTGAATGCCAATATCAAGGAAACCCAAGATGACCTTAAAAAATTTGAAAAGATCAATAAAGAAATCGCCCAGATAAAGAAAAAGCTCAACAGTCTGAAGAAAAAAATGGCGGTCATGGACACCCTTGAAGCCAACCGCTTCGAACCGGTCAGATTGCTGGACGCATTGACCCAGGTCATCGTTGCCAAGCGCATGTGGTTTACCCGCATGCAATCCAAGGGCCGCAAGGTCAATATTACCGGGATTGCCATGGACAACACCACCGTTGCCGATTTCATGATCCGTCTTGAAAATTCGGGGCTCTTTAGAGATGTGGATTTAAAAACGCTCAAGCACAGCAAAGGTAAAAAGGGCGCAGCAGCCAAATTTAAGACCTTCAGAATCGTTGCCACCAAAAAGCCGGCCCGGAAACCGGCTAAAAAGACAAAACTTGCGAAAGCTAAGGCTAAGAAATAATGGAAAAAAGCGATTTTTCAAGAGCTATCGAACCTTATCTGGAAAAGATTGAAAGTTTATCCAAAATTCAGAGGATCGTGATATCCTCCGTATTTTTCGTTCTGGTTGTGGGAATCTTCGTCTACTTTTTTTTCTGGCCAAAAGTTGAAAAGATCGATTCTTTAAAAACCAAGCTGGCCAAACTGGAGAAAAAGCTGGCGACCGCCAAGAGCAACGCCTCCCATTTAAAGAAATTCCAGGCTAAAATGAAGGAGGCCCAAGCCCAATTCAACCGGGCGATGAAAAAGCTGCCTGACAAAGAAGAGATTCCTTCCCTGCTGACCGCCATTTCAGATTCCGGACAGGCGGTCGGACTGGAATTTCTGCTCTTTGAACCCAAAAAAGAAAGAAAAAAAGAATTTTATGCCGAGATCCCTGTGGCTATGAGCCTGCGGGGCAATTACCACAACCTGGCCATATTCTTTGACAAAGTGGCTCGATTGAACAGAATCGTCAACATTCAAAATATCCAAATGACCAGGGGCAAGGGCAAAAGCAGCAAACTGAATGCGAGATGCACGGCAATCACCTATAAATTCATCGATGAGTCCAAACAGAAAAAGAAGAAACAGAAAAAGAAGAAAAAGCGGCGCAAAAAACGCAGGTAATAGAAATTAAAACCTCCTTGTCCAACCGGATAAACCAGCAAATGACGGGAAGAAACCCTGTGACCATCCGATATTTGATCTGCACAATTTGTATCGTAATGCTTGTCTGGGGCTGCGACGGCACTGCCGAGCCGTCTGCACAGCCCAAAGTCGTACGCAAGAAAATTGTTCAACAGAAGAGGCAGGTCGCCTCGGTGCGCAAGAAAAAAAATGTTCGCAAGGCAAAAGTCAAAAGAGTCGGCAGTACACCCCAGCTGAACCAGCCGGACACCGGGGCTCAGCCTGGTGGAAAGCCTTTGTTGGCCCAGAATGCTGGTTCACCGCCGGCAGGGCAAAAAAAGCCGGCGATACAGCCCCGCTCGGACATCTCCGAGATAAAACAACCGCTAATCCTGCAACAATCTACGGCCGGCGCTAAAAAGACCGCCTCTGGATCCGACCTGACCAAGGAATTGCCCGGGATCCACCAGAAGTACAACCCCACCGGAAAAATCAACCCTTTCGAGCCGCTGTTCCGGGAAAAGCCGGTGATGGCCAACAAAAAGAAACGTAAAAGAAGGTTGCCTCAGACACCTCTGGAGCGCATAGACATCAGCCAGCTAAAACTGGTTGGAATCGTTCTGGCGGCCAGCGGCAACCGGGCCCTGGTGGAGGAATCCTCCGGCAAAGGCTATGTCATCAAAAAGGGTACCTATATAGGAATCAATTCAGGCAAAGTCATTAAAATCAAAAAACAAACCGTTATTATTGAGGAAGAGTACGAAGATGTATTCGGAAAAGTCGCCGTCCGCCAAAGGCAGATCAAACTTCCCAAACCTCCTGGAGCGTTTTAAGATGCTTGAAAACACGACCAAAGTAGCCCAATCCCTTCGCCTAGGCGCCGTCTTGATCGGCATCACACTGCTGATCGCCGGATGCGCATCCCGGAACAAGGCCAACGTCAGATCTGCCGGGGAAACCAGACTGATCACTGACATTGCCACCAGCGAGGACGCTGTATCCAGTAAAGTTACCCTGAAAGGCGGCCGGAACCTGACTTACACGGCGCTTAAGCAAGTGTTTCCCCTGGGCGTGCTGCTCCACTTTCCAGATACAGCCCTGGACAACCTTAAAGAGGCCTATTATCCATCCACCAGCAAAATCGTCACCTCCATCCGAGCTACCCAGATTGAAGAGGCGGATCGCACAACATCGCGAATATTCATCGCTTTAAAGCAGGACGTTCCCTACAGCATAACAACGGACGTGGACGGACTGCATATCTCCTTTCCCTTGTCCGGTCAGCCGGCTGCGGCAACGCCCATGCCGTCGAAAACGCGAAAGCCTGCAAAAGCATCGCAAGGGAAAAAACCAAAGCTTGTCAAAAAAGCAACCCCGCCTGCAACCCGGATAACTGCGATCTCTGCCACCGCGCTTAAGAAAGGGGTGGCTGTCAATATCGAAGCCAACGGGACCATTAAAAATTACAAATCCTTTACCATCGCCAAAAAGCCTCCCCGAATCGTCTATGATCTTTACGGGCTTAAAAGCCCGTATAAAGGCGAGCAGCAACTTCGGATAAAATCCTCGAGGGTAGGCAAGATCCGGCATTTCGGTCATTCGGACAAAGTCCGCATTGTAATGGAAACCCAGAACGCCTATTTAAACAAACACTCGGCCTGGCCGGTTGACAACGGCCTGCTGATCAATGTGGGCCAGAAGCCGAAAGCGGCATCGATCAAATCCGCCAAAACGGGATCCGCGCCGAAAGGAAAATCGACCCGGGCTGCGGCCAGATCCGGTCAGCCCGCCTGGTTGAACCGAATTGACTTTTCCAGTGAGGAAGCGGGCAAATCGATCGTTTTGATTGGAACCACACGACCGGTCGAATACCAGATTACCAAAGCGACCGATAAACAGCTGCTGCTGAAACTGCAAAACACGACCCTTCCCGAATACCGCAAGCGGGCTTTGATCACCACACGATTTCAGAGTGCCGTCGACCGCGTCACGCCAACCCAAAAGCCGGGGTCCAAGGAAACGACTGTTGTATTCGAACTGCGCGAAGCCGTGCCTTATTTCGTCAAACAGGCCGGCAATATTATTCGGGTCAACTTTTCGCCCTCCAAAATTCCTCCCCGACCCTATGAGGATGCCAAGCTTCCGGCCTGGAAAAGAGTGCTGGCTGATCCTTCAACCGCCCCGGGCAAAAGCCCATCGACGGCAGCCGCCAGGATCCCAGGTGCCGCTGCAGCCGCCAAAACCACGGCTGGCGCTGCCGGCATGGCCCCCCAAATGGCCACACCGGGGGTTGCACCGTCCGGCAGAGAGGAGTCTCTGGAAACTCGTCTTACAGGCATATCTAGAGGGCCCAAGTACATCGGTGAGAAAATCGCCCTTGATTTCTATGACACCGATATCAAGAACGTCTTCCGAATTATCCGGGAAATCAGCGGCAAAAACTTCGCCATCGACAAAAACGTCACCGGCAAAGTCACGCTGACGCTGGAGAAACCGGTGCCCTGGGATCAGGTGCTCGACCTGGTGTTGAAAATGAATCAACTGGGAGTGACCATGGAAGGCGACATTGTCCGCATCGCCACCCTCAACACCCTGGCCCAGGAGGCCAAACTCAAGCAGGCCAGAGCCAAGGCGGCCCAGGCGGCTTTAAAGCAGCAAAAGGAGCTCGAACCGCTGGTAACCGAATATATTCCCATCAACTACTCCAATGCCACGTCGGAGATCGTGCCGCATGTCAAACCGGTTCTGACACCAAACCGCGGCAAAATCAGCGTGGACAAACGCAACAACCAGCTGATCATCACCGATACGGCGGCCAAACTCGCACAGGCCCGCCGGATCGTCGACGTCATCGACAAGGTTACGCCCCAGGTCATCATCGAAGCCCGGGTCGTCGAGGCCAACTCCACGTTTCAAAGGGAGCTGGGCTTTGACTGGGGTGAAATGACCTTGGGAGATATCATCCCGGGTGCCAACGAACTGACCATGTTCGCCTTCGCCAGCAATCTACCCCCCGGGGCGGCGAACGCATCGGCGGTACTCGGCGGTACCTTTAAGAAATTAAAAGGAACGCCGTTTGAAATCCTCGATGCCCGGCTGGTGGCCAGCGAGACCGAGGGCAAGACCAACATCATTTCCTCACCCAAAGTCGTCACCATGGACAACAAAAAGGCCAAAATCAAACAGGGTCTGGAAGTCCCCTACCAGGAACGGGATTCCTCGGGCAACAGTACGGTGCGCTTTAAAAACGTCGACTTGCTGCTGGAAGTCACGCCAACATTACACCGGACAACCGCATCGTCATGAAAATATTTGTCACCAAGAACGACATCGCCGAGCAGACCCCCAACGGACCGGCCCTGTCCACCAACGAGGCCGAGACCGAGCTGCTGGTGGATGACGGCGATACCATTGTCATCGGCGGTATCGTCAAATCATTCATCACCTATGGCGAGAAGGGAATCCCCGGCCTGAGAAAACTCGGCGTCCTCGGCTGGCTGTTTAAAAGCCAGCTCAAGACCGATACGAAAAACGAACTGCTGATATTTATTACCCCCAGGATCGTGAAGCTTGAACAGCGCTCGGCCAGCAACAAGATCTGACAGTGAATCGGGTCCCGCCGCCAGGGGCCGGACTGTGCCGCAAACCGCCTCATAAGCAAAGGGCAGCAGGAATGATTCCTGCTGCCCTTTTAACGTCAGATGGCATGCAATCAATTGAATTCGGGAATTATTACGATCTCAATGGTATAAATCCCAAATCACAAATAAATTCCAAATCACAATAACCAAATTCGAAACAGATCTTCGAATACAATGACGCGGATGAATCAGATACATTGGATTCATTGGATGCATAGGATCTATTTGGTCTGGCTTCGATCGGCGCTCTGTAATTCCAGAACCCGGTTCTAAGCCTATGACATGTTTAGGTCATTGAAAATTGAAATTCGGATATTGTTTGCTATTTGGTGCTTGGGATTTTTTAGCTTCAAGGACGCTACTTGACTAAAACTCAGTGCCGATTTTTACTATAAATTCTTGGTCCACAACACTAGAACAAGTGCTTAATCTTCCTGGCTTCCAGGGTGGCCTGGTTGGCCAGCGGGCTGCCCGGATTCAGGCTCACCACCTGCAAATAGGAGTCGAAGGCTTCCTTATATTGCCGATTCATGCTGTAGGCCCTGGCCAGTTCGTAGTGCACCTCGGCGACGCCAGGGGCTGCCCGGGCAGCTCCTTCCAGGTTGACGACGGCATCGGCCGGCCGCCCCATGGCCATATAGGTTTTCCCCAGGCCGTAAAGGGCCCGGTCAAAATCCTGCTGAACCTTCAGGGCTTTGAGGAAATATTCTTCCGAAAGCTGGTAATCTTTGATCTCATAATACGCAAGGCCCAGATTGGAAAGCGGATATTGGGGGGTGGCATACACAAGGTCCGAGCTGACGACTTTGTATTGTTCGATGGCCTTGTCCCATTGTCTTTTTTCGGCATAGGCATTTCCCAGATTATTGCGGGCCGGGGCATAATCGTTTTTCAACGCCAGCGCATTGTTGAAGTGAGGGATGGCCAAATCCTGTTTGCCTTTATAGTAATAGGACAGACCCAGGCTTTTTTGAAGATAAGGATCGTCCGGCGTCAGGGCTTCTGCTTTCAGCAGTTCCTTTAACGCGGCCGAGTATTTCCCCTGGCGCAGATAGGCTTCTCCAAGATTTTGGAGTGCCTCGGCTTTACGCCTGTCTTCTTCCAGATTTTTTGTGGTGCAAGCCAACAGCACACCGACGACCAGCAGACAAACTGATCCACATAGCAAGATCTTTTTCATATTAACTTCCTTATAAGTCATCTTCGCTTAAACTCTAATTTCAAGGTTTCAGGGTTTTACGTTAAGCGTTTGAGGTTAGCGGAGCGCTTCGCTTTAGCTTTGAGGCAAAATAGGAACACATTATTTACCTGCTGTCAGCGCTGGGATTTTTTTTACCTCAAATCTCAGACCGCCAAAAAATGCTGAACCCATGAACGGTTTGATCAATCATCTAAACCTTTTGCAATCCCAGCCGGCCGGCAATCTCATCGGCCACCCGAGTCACAAAACGCTCAAAGTCCTTGCCATTCAACGGCCGGCCGGGTGCCGGTACCTTTTCAAGGTCCGCAGGGTGAATGTATGCCGGCGCGTTGCACAGTTCCTGTTTGGGAGAAATTTTATAATCCGCCGGAAATTCCTGCGCGAAGTACATCTCCTGAAAACCGGCAAATTTAAGCGCATGGGCGGTGGAATCCAGCACGGCGACATCCCGGCTCCCGACAAGCCCGCGGCGCTTGGCCGCCAGCAGCCCGGCCAGGGACTCGCCCCCGTGAGTGCAGGCGATATGCCCGTTGCGGTTGGCCACGATTTCCCAGTCCATGATGTCCTGCTCGCGGACTTCGACAAAAAAGGTCTTTGGCTCACCGGCCAATTCATTGTATCTTTTTGCCAGCTGAATGACCCGGGGCATCGAAACCGGATTGCCGATCATGGCGGCCTGGGCCACGCTGGATCTGACGGTAACAGGCTCGAACACACGACGCTCTTCCTCCGGTTCCAGATAGTAGCGGTAAACCGGGTTGGCATGTTCGGATTGAACACCCACAATTTTCGGCAGGGCGTCGATGACGCCGGTTTCATAAAACTTGATAAAGCCGCTCATCACCGCTGAAATATTGCCGGCATTTCCGATGGGCAGCACCACCACGGTGCGGGCGACGTCATATTCCAGATCCTGGGCGATTTCATAAGAATAGGATTCCTGGCCCAGAATTCGCCAGGAATTTTTAGAGTTCAGCAAAGCCACACTGTAGCTCTCCGACAGGGCCTCAACCACTTTCATACAATCATCAAAAACACCCGGAATCTCAAACACCGCTGCCCCGCTGCCCAGGGGCTGGGAAAGTTGCTGGGGGGTTACTTTTTTGTGGGGCAGCAACACGGCGGATTTAACTCCGGGCAGATAGGAAGCATACAGGGCCGCGGCGGCGGAGGTGTCGCCGGTAGAAGCGCAGATGGCCAGCACATCCGCCAGATAGCCTTTTTTTACCATGAAGTTGATATAACTCAGCGCGCTGGCCATGCCCCGATCCTTAAATGAAGCGCTGGGATTCTGCCCGTCATTTTTAAAATAAAACCGCAGACCGACCTGATCCTGCAGGCGCCCATTGGCCTCTATTATCGGTGTGTGGCCCTCCCCCAAATATACCACGGCCTCGGTGGGGATTACCGGTCCGATAAATTCGTGATAGCGGTAGATGCCCTTTAAGGCGTCGATGTTCAGCATTCTACGGTAATCAAATATTTGGCGCCAGCGCTGGCCCGGGATGGCCTTCAAGCGGTCGAAGTTTTGGTCATAAATCAGCAAAACCTGGCCGCACTGCGGGCAGACGTAAGCAAGCTTTTCAATGCCGAATTCACCCTGACAGCCGAGGCAGCGATAGATCAGCCGCCCGTGGTGAGACGGCAGCAGGTAGGGGCGGATTTCTTCTGGGAAATTATCTGGTGTCATGGCGTGATTTTGGTCATCCCGGCCATATAGGGCTGCAGCGCCGCCGGGATGTCCACGGTGCCGTCGGCCTGCTGGAAATTTTCAAGAATGGCGGCGAATGTCCGGCCCACCGCAAGCCCCGATCCGTTTAGCGTGTGAACGAGGGCGGTTCCTTTCTGGCCTTTCGTTTTGAAGCGGATATTGGCGCGCCGGGCCTGAAAATCTTCAAAGTTGCTGCAGGATGATATTTCGCGATAGACCCCCTGGGTCGGCATCCACACCTCGATGTCATAGGTCTTGGCCGCGGAAAATCCCAGGTCGCCGGTGCACAGTTCGATGACCCGGTAAGGCAGATCGAGTTTTTTTAAGATGGTTTCAGCATTTTCCAACAAGCTTTCCAGCTCGGCATAGGAGGATTCCGGCCGACAGAACTTGACCAGCTCGACCTTGTTGAATTGATGTTGACGAATTAGGCCGCGCGTGTCTTTGCCGTAGGAGCCGGCCTCCGAGCGAAAACAGGGCGTATAGGCCGCGTAATGGATCGGCAGCTGGTCTTGAGTCAGGGTTTCGTCCTGATGGATATTGGTTACCGGAACCTCAGCCGTCGGTATCAAAAAATAATCCCAGTCCGCCAGCTTGAAAAGATCTTCTTCAAATTTGGGCAGCTGCCCGGTATGGGTCATGGATTCCCGGTTGACGATAAAGGGCGGCAATACCTCCCGATAACCGTGTTCGCTGACATGGGTGTTGAGCATAAAATTAATCAAGGCCCGCTCCAGGCGTGCACCGGCACCAAAATACAGCGGGAAGCGCGCGCCGGCTATCCGGGCTGCACGGTCCAGATCGAGTATGCCCAGGCGGCTGCCGATTTCCCAGTGCGGCCGCGGCTCAAATTCGAATTCCGGCAGGGTGCCGACGGTTCTGACCTCCGGGTTGTCGGTCTCGTCTTTGCCGACAGGAACCGTCCCATGGGGAATGTTCGGCAGTCCCAACAAAAATCCATCAATCGCCTTTTGGCTGGCAGCCAGCTGTTTGTCCAGTTCCTTAATCTTTGCGGAAACCGCGCGCATTTCAACCACATAGTCTTCAGCGTCTTCACCGCTCTTTTTCATTGCCGCAATCCGGTCCGAGACAACGTTGCGCTCATGTCGCAGTGATTCGATTTCCTGTAGCACGGTCCGCCGCTCTGCGTCCCATTTCTCAAAGGTTTTCAGATCGGCCTGATGTCCGCGGGCCTCCAAGGCGTCTTGTACTGCTGATAAATTTTGCCTTAAATACTTGATTTCGAGCATAAAATCCCTTATATTACGTAGTTTAGATCAGTTTGGTTTCTGACACGATTTAAAATATGCCGCAATTAGCACGGACGTATCATTTAGTCAAGGGAGACAGCCGATGGAGGAAATTAGCGCCGCTAAAATTCAGATTAGAGCTGACATCGCCAATTCAATTTCCGCGCTTTCCGAAAACGAGATCCAAGCAAAAACCAGCGCCGTCGAAAGCAGGCTTTTTGAGTTTGCCAACTTTCTGGAATCAAAAATTGCGCTGTTGTATATCAACGGCAATTTCGAGGTTCAGACTGAGAGTATCATCCGAAAATCTTACAGTTACAATAAAATAGTCGTCCTGCCGGCCTTTGATCCAGAAGAGTTCACCATGACCCTCATGAAGATCGATTCCTTTAAACAGGAACTTGTCTCCGGCCCCCGCGGCGTTCTCGAACCCGATGCGAGCAGGTGCAAAGTGGTTCCCATGGATCGAATCGATATCGCCATCATACCGGGTTTGGCGTTTGATGAAAAAGGCGGACGCATCGGCTCGGGCACGGGTTATTACGACCGGCTTATTCCCAGACTCGCGATCACGACGCGCAAAGTTGCCCTGACCTTCGAGGAGCAGTTCGTCCCCCAGATCCCGATGGAATCCCATGACAAACATGTCGATATCATCATCACCGACAAGCGGATTATTTACAAAATCTGACAGAAGACAGACAACGGATAACAGATGACAGATTGACCATTCAGAATTCTGATATCAGCACTCTGTCTTCCGTCCTCGGTCATCTGTCCTCTAACCCCGTGAGGGGTTAAGGATCTTCTCCAGTTTCTGCAAATTTTCTTCTTCTCCGACGGCATTCACGGTATCATCCGGTCTGAAGGCCGCTTCAAATGAAGGATTGAACTGCATGGTCCCGTCCGGCTTTTTAATGGCGATGATAATCAGGTTAAAATCCTGCCGGATACCGGAATCTTTCAGCTGAACATTGGTCAGCTCGGAGGTTCCCCTAACGGGAATTTCCTCCATTTGAATATCTTTGCGGGTGTGGGCAAAGGCGAGATCCAGAAAACTGGTGACCGTCGGACGCAGGATCCGGTGGGCCATGCTGGCCGCCCCCATTTCGTAGGGCGATTCGACCGAATTGGCACCGGCCGCACGCAGTTTGTTCTTGGCAGCTTCGTGGCCGGCCCGTGCGATTATGTTAAGGTCCGGGGCCAGTTGTCTGGCCGACAGCACTAGAAAAACATTGTCCGTGTCAGTGGCCAGCGCCGCGACCAGCCCGCTGGCGCGATTGATGCCGGCCTTGAGCAGATTGGCTTCATCGGCCGCATCGCCGCTCACATATAGGACTCCGTCTTTATCCATCACCGGAACCAGATCCGGATTTTTGTCAATCACTACCAGGTCGTGGGGCCTGCGGTGCAGATTGCGGCAGAGGACCCGTCCGATGCGCCCATATCCGCAGACGATGTAATGGTTTTTCAGCCGATCAATTTGTTTATCCAACCTTCGCCTCCCCAATATGATTCGCATGCGCCCTTCAACCATGAATTGAACCACGGCCGCCATTACATAGAATGTAAACCCCACTCCGATCAATACCAGAAGAATGGTAAACAGCCGACCCGTGTCGCCGACCTGATTGACTTCACGATAGCCTACCGTTGAAATGGTGATGATGGTCATATACAGGGCATCTAGAAATCTCCAGTCTTCGATGATCATGTAGCCGGCTGTTCCGGTGACAAGAATCAGCAGCGATAGAACGATCGAAATAGCAAGATGTCTGGTCTTGTACATATCACCGCCCACAGGTGAAAAACGACATTTCAGTCTAGAATTATGTTATCAATTCACTAAAAAAATCAAGTACTTTTTGGAAAATTGAGTCGTTTGGCGACTTGAAGGATCCCCCTTCGTATCGTCACCGCTGCGGTGTTTTGGTTTTAAAAATTTAGCCTTTGCAAAACCCACATCTTGACCTAATCCCTATCGCTTGATAGAAACAGCCCATATGACTGCAATGAAAAACCGATCCAAAAAATATGCGCGCAAGCGCGAGGAAATGGTGCGCAACCAGATCGAGGCGCGAGGCATCAAGGATCCCCGGGTGTTGGCAGCATTTCGTCAGGTCCCCCGGCATCTGTTTGTCAGCGAGGCTTTGAGGGATCAGGCCTACGGTGATTATCCGCTGCCGATCGGCGAACAACAAACCATCTCCCAACCCTATATTGTCGCCGAAATGACCCAGGCACTGGAACTCGGCGAAGGGGACCGGGTTCTCGAGATTGGTACCGGTTCAGGATACCAGGCCGCTATTCTGGCCCAGTTGGTATATCGCGTCTATACCATTGAGCGGAAACGCTCGCTTTATTTGCAGACCCGCCGTCTTTTTGACCAATTGAATTATCACAACATTGTCACCAGATATGCCGATGGCACCAAAGGCTGGCCGTCGGAGAGCCCCTTTGATGCGGTTGTGGTGACCGCCGGTGCCCCGGCAATACCCGAGGTGCTGATAGACCAACTGATAGAAGGCGGCCGACTGGTGGTACCCGTCGGTAACCAGCATGCCCAGGAACTTGTCAAGATCTATCGGGACAAAGACAATATCCGGCAAACCAACCTTGGTGGATGCCGGTTCGTCAAGCTCGTCGGAGAGCATGGCTGGAAAGAGTAGTAAAATGGCGAATGGTCAATGAGGAATGGCGAATGATGGAATCGCAGTACTCTGTTTTTTGTTTTTAGATAAAACGATCGTATTCCCTCATTCGAAATTCGTCATGCGCCAATCGTCATTTTTTTAAGGGAATTTATGAGAGAAAAATTCACTGGCACTTGGAAAGAGGCATTTCTGGCGGGTCCCGGACCGACGTCCTTCCGAAAAGCAGCCGCGCTGTGGTTGAAAGGCGTCTGTATGGGGTCCGCCGACGTCATCCCAGGGGTTTCGGGCGGGACCATTGCTCTGATAACCGGGATATACCAGGAATTGATCGCGGCCCTCAGATCATTCGATTGGGCGGTTGTACAAAAAGTCCTGGCTTTGGATTTCAAAGGTGCCGTTGCCCAAGTGCATTTGCGCTTTTTGGTGGTTCTTCTTCTGGGAATCATTGCCGCTATCTTGAGTCTGGCACGTCTGATGAACTACCTTCTGCATTATCATCCGGTGCCCACCTGGAGCCTTTTTTTTGGTCTTATCGTGGCCTCGGTTTTGATTGTCGGCCGGCAGGTAACCGGCTGGTATGGCAAGGCCGGGGGTTGTTTTATCGCCGGCATCGTTTCAGGCTCCGTCGTCGTCAACCTGATTCCCATCAATACGCCGGAAACGCTGTGGTTTATATTCCTTTGCGGGTTTATCGCCATCTGCGCCATGATCCTGCCGGGAATCAGCGGCGCGTTCATTTTGTTGATTTTGGGGAAGTATGAATATATCACCGGCACCCTGAAAAATCCGTTTTTGGCCCAACATTTCATCGTCATTATCATTTTCTGCCTGGGGTGCCTGCTGGGGCTGGCGGCGTTTTCAAGGATACTGAACTTTCTTTTGTCAAAGTATCAGAACATGTGCCTGGCGTTTCTGACCGGCCTGATCGCCGGCTCCCTGCAAAAGATATGGCCCTGGAAAGAAGTTATTGCAACCCAGGTAATCCGGGGCAAGGAGCACGTCATCTGGGGCCACCCCGCTCTGCCGTCTTCGATGGACGGGGAATTTTTGGCAGCAATTTTTTTGGCTGCCCTGGGATTTGTGGCGGTCTGGATTATCGAACGGTTGTCAAGGAAAAGGGCGTAGAGGGATCTTCAGCCCTCAGTCTTCTGTCATCTGTCGTCGGTATTCTGTCATCCGTTATCTGTCATCTGTCTTCCGTCGTCCGTATTCTGTCCACTGATCAACAGTGCTGACAACATCGTCAACCGCTCAAATCTAGCAAAATCACGGCTTGCGGCCATATATCTCCTTGATGCGCCCCTCCACCACCGGCGGCACCATTCCTTTAATGTCGCCGCCGAACTGAGCCGCTTCCTTGATGATAGAAGAACTGGTATATATCCAGCGCAGGCCGGTCATTAGAAAAACCGTTTGGACTTCGCGGTTGAGACGACGGTTCATCAGCGCCATCTGAAATTCATACTCAAAATCCGACATGGCCCGCAATCCGCGCAGGATCGCCTGGGCGTTGCATTGGGCGGCGTAATCCACCGTGAGGCCATCAAACGTCCCGATTTCGACATTGGAAAATTTCTTCATGCTGATTTCCAGCATCCGTATTCTCTCCTCCAGGGAGAAAAGAAATTTTTTGCCCGGATTGGTCAAAATGGCAACGATAATCTTGTCAAAAAGTTTCAGGCCTCTCTCGATGATATCGAGATGGCCGTTGGTGACGGGATCAAAAGAACCGGGATAAATGGCTATTTTGGGCATGTTTGTCGTCCCCTTTCGATATCTGGAATCATAACGCCGCGGTCGATGGCCCTCATACCACATATTTAAAAAATGAAACAAGGGTTTTTCGGTATTTACGCCGGTCGATCATCTCAAACGGCAATTGTCCGGCAGAGACAGATTCCAGGGACGAATGCTCGATGATGACCAGGGCATTGTTGGACAGTGATTGGCTGGCGTGCAAGTGTACCAGTGTGGGAGCAATCAAGTTCCGATTATAAGGCGGATCCATAAAAACAAGGTCAATGACGGGCGCTGAAGAATTCAGACAGTTCAAATTCCGCGCAGGGTCCCACTGGATGACCCGGGTTGGAATTTCAGAGGCAAGGACTGCCAGGTTTTTTCGCAGGACCGAAATGGAATCGGGGCGGCTGTCGATAAATACCGCTGATTGGGCGCCACGGCTCAAGGCCTCGATACCCATCGCGCCGGTACCGGCAAACAGGTCCAGCACCCGGGCGCCGGCGATTTGGAAGGCAATGATGTTAAATATCGCCTCCCGTGTCCGCCCGGCAGTGGGCCTGGTTGCGGTGCCTTTGGCCGATCGAAGCTGGCGGCCTTTATATTTTCCGCCGATAATTCGCAATGCACTATCCTCCAGGGCCGTTGACCTGAACTACGCCCCAGAATATAGCCCCAATTGAGGGACAACCAAGTTGTCGTTAATTGTTATTCGTTATTTGTTATTAGTAAAAAGCGATGAAACCTGAATTTGATGTCGTCCGCCATGACAAATTAGATTGCGGTAGTCATCAAATTCTAATAACGATTAGCATACAACGATTAACGTCTGGCTTGATTGAGCATTTATCTCGCAACCAGAGTATCGGGCAGATCCATTCTTCAGAAGCGGTTCATGGTTTAGGAAAGTTATTTAAAGTTCTTGATCTTTTTGTGCAGATAACTGCGCCCGACACCAATGGTTTCAGCCGTTTTGGTAACATTGTTGCGATGCTGGGCCAATTTCAATTTGATAAATTCTTTTTCGAAGGCCAATTTGGCCTCCTTCAAGTCATCGACATGAAACAGGCGGGATCCGGCCATATCCGGTTCCCGGCAGGCGTCCTGACTGTACGCATCCGGTATATCCTTGAGGTCGATAGCCGCGGCATCCACCATTATCGCCAAACGTTCTACCAGGTTTTTGAGTTCTCGGACGTTTCCCGGCCAGGAATATTTGCTCAGATGGTCAATCGCCGCCGGGGTTATCTTTTTTCTTTTGCAGCGATTTTGTACCGCAAAATCCTCTAGAAAGGTATCCACCAGTGCGGGGATATCTTCCGTCCGATGCCTTAACGGAGGCACTTCAATGGGTAAAACATTCAGCCGATAGAAAAGATCTTCTCTGAACCGGCCCTTTTTTATTTCCTCCTCCAGGTTCTTGTTGCTGGCCGCGATAACCCTGACGTCGACGCTGATCGTGCGACTCCCGCCGACGCGTTGGATCTTTTGTTCCTGAAGCACGCGCAAGATCTTAGCCTGGGTCTTAAGACTCATGTCTCCAATTTCATCAAGAAATATGGTCCCGCCGCTGGCCATCTCAAATTTTCCGATCTTTTTAGAGGTCGTCTCTGAAAAAACGCCTTTCTCGTGACCGAATAATTCGCTTTCAATCAAATCCTCCGGTATGGCTGCACAGCTGACATCGATCAGCGGCTGGTCGGCACGCGGGCTTAAATGATGAATGGTGCGTGCCACAAGCTCCTTGCCGGTGCCGTTTTCACCGCTGATCAAAATCCAGGTGTCCGTCGGTGCGGCTTTGGCGATGTTCTTCTTCAATTCTCTTGTTTCGGAACTGTCACCATTAATGGAGTTTTTTTCCAGAGATTTCTTTCGCAGATACTTGTTTTCTTCTTCAAGACGCCTGAAATTCAGGGCGTTGTTAATGGCCACGATGACCTTGTCGATCGACAAGGGCTTTTCAATCAGGTCATAGGCACCGAGCTTGGTGGCATTCACGGCCGTTTCGATGGTCCCGTGACCGGTGATGATGATCACCTGAATCGTCGGGTTTTCCTTTTTGATTTCCGTCAAGGTTTCGATACCGTCGATTCCCGGCATCCAGATGTCCAGCAAAACCAGATCGGGGGATTCGGCATCGATGATTTTGAGGGCTTCGTAACCATTGGCTGCCGTGCTTACTTCAAAACCTTCATCGGCAAGCAGACCGCTTAGCGTCTGCAGTATGGAGGGTTCATCGTCAACAATTAAAACAGAGGGAAACATAAAGGTTAACTCCTTATATCCTTTGGAATTAGAAATAGCATTGCAGAAAAGCTATCAATGGTACGGTTCTCGATTTGCATAGAGCAGGGCGCATGGCGCATAGAGCATAGCGTTTAAACTACAACCTTAGATTATTACCTTCTTTCGACTGATATGCTGTTGACCGAGGCCGACAGGCACAACGATCTATCCATGACCATCCACGCTTTAGATCCTTTGCCCTTTGCCCTATGCTCTAGGCGCTTTGCCCCATGCGCCATGCGCTATGCTCTATGCCCTCACACCGGTAGCTCGATCACGAATTTGGCGCCATGGGGAACATTGTCACGAACGCTGATGACCCCGTTATGATCGGCAATTATCGTGCTGACGATGGTTAGTCCCAGACCCATGCCGGTCTTTTTGGTGGAAAAATTCGGTTCAAACAGGCGCGTTTTATCCTCGTTTGAAATGCCCGGGCCGTCGTCAGCCACCTCGATTCGAATGCGCTTTAAAATCGGATCATGGGTAATTTCAAAGGAAATGGCGCCATCGCCTTTTATCGCCCCGATGGCATTGTCAATCAGATTGATCAAGGCCTGCTTGATCTGCTGGCGGTCCAGATTCAGCGGCGGGATGTCACCGGTATTATGAACCTCGAATTTAATACTGGGATGCCCTTCGCGGTATAGAGCAATGGTCTCATCAATCGTCGGGACCAAATCGCAAAGCTTGGGATTTGCACTTGGAAAACGGGCGAAAGATGAAAATTCATTCACCAGATTCCGGATCAATTCCACCTGATCGATAATGATCTGGGTGCATTCTTCAAACACCGGTTCAGCGAGCCGTTTGGAATATTTGCGCTTCAGACGCTGAGCGGCAAGGGTTATCGGTGTGAGTGGATTTTTTACCTCATGGGCAATCCGGCGCGCAACTTCCCGCCAGGCGGCCATGCGCTGCCCCTTCTCCAGCTCAGTCAGGTCGTCGAAAACCATGACGATGCCCATATGCTGCCCGGTATCGTCCCTCAGCGCACTGACCGTGATTAAAAAACTGCGGGGCCTGCCATCGATGATGAGTTTCAAAGGCACCTCGATCGCGGCTTCCCGTGCCAGAGACAGATTGCTCATGATTTCATTGGCCAAATCTTTATTCTGGACGGTCAATACGCTGTCGAAGCCTTTGTTCAGGACCTCTTCGGCTTTGACTGCCAGCATTTTTTCAGCCGATTTGTTGAAGGTGGAAATCCTCCCCTTGGCATCCAGCGTGACCACACCGGCGGAAACGCTTTTGAGGACGAATTCCATATATTGGCGTTTTTCTTCGATTTCGATATTTTGGTCTCTGAGTTTGCGGGCCGATAGTTCCAGCTGCTCTCTGCTGGACCGCAAATCCCGGGTCATTTTATTAAAGGAGTCCACCAGACTGCCGATTTCATCATCGGCGACCGTGCCTATGGTGAAGCTGAGTTCGCCTTCGGCCACCCGTCGGGTGCCTTCGGCCAAATCCTTGATGGGTATGCTGATGGTTTTGGCCAGGTAAAACCCGAACCAGATGGCACAGAACAAGACCAGCAGCGCCACGATCGATAGCGATATCAAATAGGTTATCTGGACGGGCTTTTTATAGAGCTTGATTTGCTGGTACTCCTCAAAGCCGTCAGAAATGGATTCCAGATTCTGGTAAAGATCCGGTGGGATCAGGATGCTAATCACCACGAAACCTTCGGCTTCGGCTGACTTCAGATCAAAGGGAACCGTACCGATGGTTTTAATCAGTTCGCCATTGGGGGTTTCCTGGGTAATCGAGCGCACACCGGACGCGGTCGGTGGTTTTTGCAGGTTTTCGGCCGAAACGGTGTCGACCTCTTCGACGCCCAGCTCCGAGGCCAATGCCTGCACGAGGCGCTGGGTGTTGGCGGCATAAACTTCCACCCCGTCAAGGTTGAATTCCCGCTGAACCACCTTGATATATTGTGAGAGGGCTTTTTCTTTTTTGGGATTCAACAGGTTTTTGGTTTTTATCTGGTAGGCAATTCTTTCCAGAAAGAACTTGTTATTGTCCTCGACCCGGTCATACACCCGGCCGCCGACCCGCAGGGAGTTCTCCAGGGCCTGCTCGACCGGAACGTTAAACCAGAATTCAATGCTGGTCGTAATAAAGTTGACCGAAAAGAAAAACAGCACCACCGTCGGAACAATGGTGAGAACGATGAAGGCCACCACGAGCCTGGTACGGAGCTTGGCGCCCATGACCTTGCGCCGACGGTCGTAGAGCAGTTTGACGAGATTCCTGAAGACCAGAAATATCAACAGGATGAGCAGCAACAGGTTGATATTGATCAGGATAAACATCAATATGGCGTTGGAGACGGGAATATCTTCACCAAAACGAATGGTTTTGGTCTCGATAAATGTCAGCAGGGCAACCACTAGGATGATAACGAAGATGAGAATGACTTCACGCCTGCGGCGCTGGCTGTCGGCATCTCTAACCGATCGTTTCCTTCTATTGAATATAGAGCTGGTCTTCATTATTCAAGGCAAGGGCGACGCTTCATAAAATGAACCTATCAATAGATGAAATCGATAGTGTACCAGTCCGTTTCAATATCCCAAAAGGATACGAAAAACAGGACATAATGCAGATAATAAGGAAGGCTCTGCTTGACTACTTCAGCTTTGGTTCTGAGTTGATACAACTGCCCCTTCTCCAATTGACCCAACGGAATGATTTTCAAACTATTGACTTCGGTCATCCATTTTTGGGCCTCACTAAAAGATTTGGTCACCTCGGGCTCATTGTTTCTCCAAGACCGCCGAACAAGGAATTCCTTCTTCAGATTGTCGTATTTGATAGTATGGGTGACGGTGATGTTGGCAATGGCGCGGTCGAACCACATATTGCGGACACTGTTCAGCTTGGCCAAAAAGCTGAAAGTAGCCGGCACCCCGCTTAAGATTGCTTTTTTGAGCTTTTCACTGAAAGCGCCTTCCAGGTTCAGGTAAAGGAGCAGATCGTCACGGATGTTTGACACGGTAATATTGGTCAGTGACGCCTCCTGGGCAAACCCGACCCCATGGCTCACGACAACCAAAACGACCACGAGTGCCCAAATTATCTGCTTCCTGAACGAAAATGCCATATGATTACGCGCTACCGCAAATCCAGTTTCAGTTCTCGATTAGTTTCAAACCGCCCCACCGGTCAGTATTGATTAGCACAAAAAACAAAGCCACTGTAAATCACCAGCGGCATCTAGATTTATTCCCCTAATATTTCTAAAGCTTATGCCGAATGAAATGGTGACTGCATGCAAGGTGGTATCTAAATGCCCTTTTCTCCGATTGCGGGTAGCAATCTCGCACCGTGTTCTCCGTTTCCGGCAATTGGCATCATACGATCATGGATATATTAATATCGGAAACCCGTCTAGATAGCAAGTGATTTTGCCGTCTTGGAGGATACTGCGGCGGGGGGTTGCAGGGTTTGGGTGCTCCAGGACGATTTTTCATTGAAGAATTTTTCAAGAAAGGCGTGATTGAAGGCGTGACCCGATTTTCGGGTAACGATATGCCCTAAAATCGGCATTCCGAGCAGGGAAAAATCACCGATGCAGTCCAACAATTTGTGCCGCACGAACTCGTCCTGATATCTTAATCCTTCAGCGTTGAGCACACCGGCTTCATCGATGACGACAGCGTTATCCAGAGAACCGCCCCGGGCGAGCCCGTAGCGTTTCATGTACTCGACTTCTTGCAGAAAGCCAAATGTCCGGGCGCTGGAGATTTCCCGTTCGAAGGCCTGCTCGACGACTTCTATGGTACAGGATTGGCTGCGGATGAGGGGATGTTCGAATTCTATGTGGCAGGAGATCTTGAAGGTGTCGTCCGGATAGGCCCCGACGAATTTGCCATCCTGTTCCAACTCAATGGGTTCTTTGAGCATAAAGAAATGTCGGGGGGCTTCGAGCTCGCGGATACCCGCTTCCAGTATCATCCGGGTGAAGGGCCCGGCGCTGCCGTCCATAACCGGCACTTCGTAGGAATCCAGTTCAACAATGACATTATCGACGGACAATCCGGCCAGACAAGCCATCAAGTGCTCGATGGTGGACACAATCACACCATTGGAGCCCACCACGGTGGCCAGGCTGGTGTCGACCACACAATTGAAGCGGGCGGAAATGCAGGGATTGTCCGGCAGATCTTTTCTGACAAATTTAATGCCGTGATTGACGGCAGCCGGTTTAAGGGTCAGATGAACGGTCTTGCCGGAATGAAGTCCAATACCGGAGCAACTGACCGTCTTTGCGAGGGTCCTTTGATTGATGGGAATGGCCATATGTGAATATTGTCAACGACGGTTTCAGCCCTGTGAAATCCGTCGATATATTTGAATTTGTTCGAACGCTGAAAATAATAACCTGTTCAGCCGGAAAGTCAACAAAAAGATTGTTGGGCCGAGAGCATGTATGTTAGCATTTGGGGCGCATCTCCTCCGCCCGGTGGATTTTTGGCGATGTCAGCCGGGGCTGCTGTGCAATGAACCGGTGCCGAATTGCAGCCATCGAACCCGTGAACCATCCTCCGGAGTTGAAATATGAGCACTTTTCGGTTATCATGCCCGTCGATGATCTTCACCTGCCGTGCTGTCTAATTCGCCCTGTTTTGCTCAGATCCAGTTGAATTCACCACCGCAAGCGCCGATGCCGAATCTGCAACAGGCGTCCGACTGCAGCCATCATCAACGCCGACAGCTTCAGCAAAACTTTCAACCTGCAGCCTAATCTTTTGGAAAGGAGGGCAATCATGAAAACCACATGGCTAAAAAGCGGTTTGATTATTGTGGCCGGCCTGATCCTGTGCAGCACCGCATCGGCCGCCACAGTGGAATTCTGGACCACCGAAACCCAGTCCGACCGCATGAAAACAATCCAACTCCTGATGGATACATTTCAAGCACTCAACCCGGATATTACCGTAAAATTGGTTCCGGTGGACGAAAACGACATGCCGTCTCAGATGGCCGCCGCAGCAGCAGCGGGCTCTTTGCCGGGGTTGATCGAGGGCAGCTCCGAATTGATGCTCGCATTCGGCGAGGAAGGCATATTGGATGTGGAAGGTGCCGGTGCCCTGGTCAACAAGGTCGGCAAAGAGCGCTTTTACCAGGGTGCCTTGAAAATGATGGAGGTGGCCGGCGGCGGCAAATATTATGCCCTGCCCTACCACGGCTGGGTCCAGGGAATATGGTATCGGGCTGACTGGTTTAAGGAGGCCGGATTGGATCCTCCGGACACCTGGGAGAACATTCTCAAAGCGGCCAAGACATTTTATCGGCCGGAACAAAATCAATATGGCATTTTAGTCGGGACGAAACCGGAGGCCTATTCGGAACAATGCTTTACCCATTTTGCCCTTTCCAACGGGTCGGCGGAATTCAATGCCGCCGGTGAACTCATTTTCAACTCCCCGCAGACCCTGGAAACACTGACATATTATGCCGAACTCGCCAAATACAATCCTCCCGGGCCTCAAACCTGGCGGGCACGCGATTACTATATTCAGGGACGGCTGGCGATGTTTTTCTATTCCACCTATATTATGGACGACCTGGCCCTGGCCGAAGTGGCGGCCGGTTCGCTGACCGACACCCACTTCCCCCAACTGGGCAAAGCAACCTTTGATCCCAAATTGGTTGACAACACCCGCGTTGCGGCGACCATTACGAAAACCATGCCGGGGGCCTACGGCGCCATTGTCGGTTTGGGCCTGGTAAAACAAAAATCCGAAGCGGACAACGCCGCCGCGCAAAGGCTGGTGGAGTTCATGTATGAGCCGGCCAGCTATATCACTTTCCTGCATATGGCCCCCGGAGGTATGAACCCGATGCTGCGCGATATCGCCGCCAAATCCCAGTACCTGGACGATCCCAAAGGCATATTCAAGCGCTATGGCCGCGACAAAATCGAAGAGATCATCTCCGGGCTGGACGATATCGGTTCGTTTACCATCGTCGATGGTCAAACATTTCCCGCGGCCGGCAGGATCTATGCCAAGCAAATCATCCCCCGGATGATTTATTCCGTAACCATAGAGGGAATGAAACCCGCCGCTGCCCTGAACTGGGCCACGGATCAGATGAAAACCGTCATCAAGGACTAAGCTTTTTCCAAGACTACGCTCGGGAAAAATGGCCCCAATTGGGCAACCATGACGCAGTTGGTAGGTTAAAAGTGTCAGTGAGCAGCACTTCTCCTCCCTGACACCTGAAACCTGACACCTGAAACCCTCAGCAGCTTAGAACTTGTTGTCAGAAAAACGCCGATAAGGGCCTAGTCTGCCACTGGCACCCTCGAGTTTTTTATGGAACTCACCCCCGCACAGAGAGAATCACGACTCGGTTGGAGGCTGATCGCACCCTGCCTGGGTGTCATCGGCCTCCTGATTATCTACCCGATCGTGTACAATATCTATCTGAGTTTTTTTGACGTAAAACTCAGCGGCGCCAAGCTGTTCATCGGTCTGGCGAACTATGAAAGGCTGCTTATAGACACAGCCTTTTACGGATCGCTCATGACCACGGCAATCTACCTTGCCGGGACGGTTTTCGGCACCACCCTGGTTGCCCTGCTGGTAGCGCTGTTGATGAATGTTGAATTTCCATTGCGAAGCCTGGTCAGAACCTTGATCCTGCTGCCATATTTCGCGCCGGTCATATCTGTAGTTTTTGGCTGGCAGTTTATTTTCGATCCGGTAAACGGTATTTACAACCATGTGCTGGTCGACGTATTGGGCCTTGCCGCCGAGCGCCATAACCTCATCGGGAAGCCCCAAACGGCCCTGCTCGTCGTCATCGTCTTCGATATCTGGAAGCATTTTCCGATTTCCTATCTGTTGATCATATCAAAGCTGCAATCCATCAACAAAGATCAATATGAAGCGGCGGCCATCGACGGCTACGGGCCATTGGGAAGATTCATCCACGTCACCCTGCCGGAATTGTATTTTGTACTGGGCACGCTGGTCATTCTCAGATTGATCTGGAATTTGAACAAATTCGAAGATGTATTCCTGCTGGCCCCCAATGTGCAGACCCTGCCGGTTTTTACCTATTACACCGCCTTCACCGGGATTATCGATCAGGGTTTCGCGGCCACCATCGCGGTGGTCCAGTTCATGCTGCTGTCTTTTTTGATTTATTACTACGTCAAGAAAGTGTTGAAATGGTGACCGCATGAATCGCAAGCGCAGTCTGCTTCAAAACATTTTGCTGACGCTGGCAATCCTGCTCGTGCTGTTTTTCTGCCTGTTTCCCTTCATTCAGATTCTTTCGACCTCCTTGAAGCACCAATTCGACTGGGGCAACCCGTCCCTGATACCGACCAAATTCAACTGGACCGCCTACGGGGAACTGCTCGGGCTTGGAAAACCGACCGCAGAACAGATACCGGCAACCATCCAACGGCTGCTGGAAAATCCCCTGATCACCAGCAAGCAGAAAGAGAAAATTCTGGCAAAATACACATCCACCGGCGATGTGTTTCCCTTTCCGCGCGTCTTATTGAATACCTTTCTGCTTTCTTGTTCCGCAGCGAGTATTTCACTGGCGCTGGCGGTTTTCGGCGCCTACGCCTTCAGTCGCCTGCGCTTTGCCGGCCGGACGACCATCCAGCGCAGCATCCTGTTCGTATATATGGTCGGGGGCGTCATGCTGATGGTCCCGCTGTTCCAAATGAGCGTCAAAGCGGGTTTGGCCAAGACCGTGTGGGGCTCTCTTTTCAGTTTGCTGCTGATATATATTATCCAAACCCTGCCGGTCTCCCTGTACATGCTCGGCAATTACTTCCGCACCATACCATATTCCATCGAGGAGGCCGCCACGACCGACGGCTGTTCGCGCATCGGATCGATATTTATGATTATCATCCCGCTTTCGGTTCCCATGCTGGTGACCGTCTTCGTGTACTGCTTTATCATTGCATGGAATGAGTTTTTATTCGCTTCCGTGTTTCTCAAACAGTATCACCATTTCCACACGCTGCCCCTGGCCCTGCAGTCCCTATTCGACTCCAAAAATGCCATCTGGGACCGCATTATGGCGGCATCCATGCTGACCCTCATCCCGGTGGTGGTTTGTTTTCTTTTTGCCATGAAACATTTAAGCGGCGGCCTGGCAGCCGGCGGGGTAAAGGAATAATCATGGCCAGCGTTAAATTTGAGAACGTCAACAAATGGTTCGGCCGGACCAAGGTGCTCCACGACATCAACCTGGAAATTGAAGAAAGTGAATTCGTCGTGCTGGTCGGGCCGTCCGGCTGCGGCAAGAGCACAACCCTGAGGCTGCTGGCCGGTCTGGAGGATGTCAGCGAGGGACGTATTTTTATCGCTGCTAAAATGGTGAATCTGCTCGAGCCCCAGCATCGCAATGTGGCCATGGTATTTCAAAACTATGCCCTCTATCCCCACAAAAACGTCCGCGAAAACATCATCTTCGGTCTTAAACGGGCCAAGGCATCCAAAGATCTGATCGATTCCAGACTGGCCAAGGCTTCGAAGATGCTTCAAATAGGGGACTTGCTGGATCGAAAACCGGCCCAGCTTTCCGGCGGCCAACGCCAGCGCGTGGCCATGGGCCGGGCCATCGTGCGCGATGCCGATGTATTCCTCTTTGATGAGCCCCTCAGCAACCTGGACGCCAAATTGAGGAGCCAGATGCGCTATGAAATTCGCCGAATCCATCGCGAGTATCAGACCACCAGCATCTACGTCACCCATGACCAGGTGGAAGCCATGACCCTCGGCGACCGTGTCGTTGTCATGCGCGACGGTGTTATCGAGCAGCAGGGCCCGCCCATGGACCTTTATCTGCACCCGAAGAACATCTTCGTGGCCACCTTCATCGGAGCCCCTTCCATGAATATCCTGGAAGCAACCTTATACCCGGACTATCTGGAGCTCGAAGGTCACAGGCTGCCTTTTGACAGGCACATGGTCAAGGCGCCGGTAGCACCGGCGGGGAAGAACGTTAAATTCGGAATCCGGCCGGATTTCTTTCAGGATGAAAAATATGCCGGCACCGGCGAATCCCTTGCAACCCTCGAGGGTATTCGCATTGATATCATCGAACCGTTGGGATATGACCGCGAGCTGAATCTGCAACTGGGAACTCAAAAACTAAAAGCGCGCCTGGATCTGCGTACTGCGGCAGAGGAAGGCCAATCGATCAATCTGTGCTTCGACATGACCCGTGCGCACATTTTCGATATTGAAACCGAGAAAAATCTTACCCTTTAAAAGGCCGCAATTCCAAAGAGGCATACGTCCGGGCACTTTCATTTAGAGGTGAAAGCTGTCATGAGCAGCGGCCGCCGGCTCAAAAAACGGCCGGTCTGATCAAGGGAAGAAACTAATGAACATCGAACATCGAACGTCCAACATCGAACATCGAATAATGAATTCTGTCTATTTTAATAAAATTTTGAGCGACTCGTCGGGACGTAGTCACACTCCAGGCGTGACGAAGGAGAGTAGTGGCGGGGTTTACAGTTTGTCCCGCAGCCACCAGGGTTTTATATTTTAGATTTACGATCCAAATGAGTCGATTTGATCGCCAGTTCTTTGAAAAATTATCTAAACCGGCACAGTCTGATGTATTTGTCAGCGTTGTGGCCTAAATTAACTGCGCTTTGGGCCAACGCTATG
>Ga0209052_1000039_pt1 | contig 81688 bp, 60 predicted proteins | sample WorMetHEROISLAND_2_FD_187409 | JGI IMG/M metagenome (GOLD analysis project Ga0209052, IMG submission 187409) | Marine gutless worms symbiont microbial communities from Max Planck institute for Marine Microbiology, Germany - Olavius sp. 4 HERON... | ecosystem: Host-associated > Annelida >...
ATAAGTAGTCGGTGTAATCAATTGCTATTTGTGCGTTTGTAAAAATCTTGAAGAAAAAAAACCAGAAATTAGGCGCACAAGGTGAGCCGGTGTCAGTAAGTAAAATTCGATTTGGGCAACAGCCCGTTCATTTGCTATCAATTAATCATTTCTGATCAATAATCAAGACACGTCACCACAATCCCTGGTTAAGCATTGGGTTGGCGTCCCATCATAGGCTTAACTTCCTGTTATATTTATTTTATATGACATTTTCTGACATATTTATGCCAGTTTATCAATTGTTATTTCGAACATTTGGGCAACAGCTCGTCAAGACGCACCACCACAATCCCGGCCGGATTCCAGGCAGGCTTAGTAGCCGTAATTTTGCTCACACAATATCATAATTCCTAAAGGTGTAGGGGCGGCTTTTATACCCGCCCGTATTCTTTTCGATGAACACCAAAAGGAGGTGACGAGACCTATTTCCGACAATCACTATCGCGCTAATCTGGTCCCCCCCAAAGGGGATTGTCACAGGACAGCCTTATCGAATTATTGCAAAACTCGGAATCTTACCGCCTTGGATGGATCCGAATGATCAAAAGCCAGAAAAGATCATCAACTTTTTCGAGTTTTTCCTGCTGCCTGATCCTATCACCATTTATACATGCACAGTGTTTCGCAAATCTGGGCATTTATGCCGGCTTAAAAACCAACCGTCACTAAAGCGAATACTCAGGCTACTAGAACACGGTGTATAAATACATTCTTCCTGCTGGATAAATACCTATTTCACCCCATTTCTAATTCATAGTTTTCTGGTATGAAATATTTGACTTAAGTCAAAGAATTGTCCCCCGGACACTGGTAATGGTTTAAACCCCGCTTTAAAAGTATCTGATGTGACGCTTCAAGATCTTGGGCATGAAAGCGCCACATTCAGCTTCGAACATAGCCAACAAAACCGATGACGGCATTTGATGCCGAAAAGATACAGATTTAACATCCTTGTTACACGAATACGTGTTATGGGCCTATTGCCGACTAAATTACTATGAATTGAACCAATCATCGTTGAACCTGTTCGGCAACTAACCGACCGTTTCAAAGACCAATAATTCCCAAAAAGGAAAAGCATGCCTGTTTTCAGTTATCTGGCTTATCCGAAACCGGGAGCCAAGCAACAACTGCTCGAGGATCTTGCGGCCCTCGACTACTGCGAGGCCACCCCGGCCGACAACGAAGAAATCCTGATCCTGGTGACCGACACCCCGGACGAGGACCGGGAGAAGGTCTTACAGCAAAAGCTCAAAAAATTGAACTCATTAGAATCTTTAGGCATGACCTTCGGTCATGTGGACTCGTAAACCGTGTCTTTAGAAAAGGAGTGACGCATGAGTATCACCAGACGATCATTCATTAAAACCCTGGCCTTGAACAGTGCCGCTGCTGCCGCGACGACGTTGTTTCCGGGAATCAGTTTCGGTGCCTGGAAGCGCATGGATCAATCCGCCGGCGGCATGCAATGGCAAAAAACGGCCTGTCGCTTTTGCGGCACGGGCTGCGGCCTGCTGGTCGGTGTGGCCGGCGAAAGGGCCGTGGCGGTCAAAGGCGATCCCAACTGCACGGTCAACAAAGGGCTGTGCTGTGTCAAGGGCTACCATTCCGTACAGTTCCTTTACGGCAAGGACAGAATTACCAAGGCCCTGGTACGCAAAAACGGCAAACTCGTGGAAACACCGCTGAAAGAAGCCCTAGACCTGGTGGCCGCCAAAATGCAGGAAACCATCAAAAGCCACGGCAAGGACGCCGTCGCCATGTACGGGTCCGGCCAATGGTCGATTACCGACGGCTACGTTTCTTCCAAACTTTTCAAGGGATGCATCGGCACCAACAACCTGGAAGCCAACGCGCGCCTGTGCATGGCCAGTGCAGTGACAGGGTTTTTGACCAGTTTCGGCCTGGACGAGCCCATGGGCTGCTATGACGACATCGATCATGCCGACGTCTTCATCACCTGGGGCAACAACATGGCTGAAATGCACCCGGTGCTGTTCTCCAGGATGCTGGCCAACCGCAAGGCCAAGGGGCATGTCAAGATCATCGATTTTGCCACCCGCACCACCCGCACCAGCCAGGCAGCGGACAGATCCATTATTTTCAAGCCCCAAACGGATCTGGCAGTGGCCAACGCCATCTGCTACGAGCTTTTCCGCAACGACTGGATCAACAGGGACTTCGTCAACAAGCACGTTTCCTTTCACAAAGGCAAAACCGATATCGGCTACGGCACGGAGGATCATTTTAAATTCCAGGACAAGGCCGAAACCGTTGATTTGGCAGCCTTCAAGGCCTTTTTGGAGGATTACACCCCCGAAAAGGTTGAAAAAATCTCCGGGGTCTCCGCCCGGGACATCCGCTACCTGGCCGCTCTATTCGGCGACCCGGATAAAAAGGTGACCTCCTTCTGGTGCATGGGAATGAACCAGCACACCCGCGGCACCTGGATCAACAACCTGGTATACAACTGCCATCTGCTGGTAGGCAAAATCTCCACCCCCGGCAACAGCCCCTTTTCGCTGACAGGCCAGCCCAGCGCCTGCGGCACGGTCCGTGAAGTCGGCACCCTGACCCACAAGCTGCCTCACGGGGTGGTCATGAAGGAAGGGGCCCGCAAGCTGGCCGCCAAAATCTGGGATGTGCCGGTGGAAAACATCGATCCCAAACCCAGCTACCACACAGTCGAAATGTTCCGGGCCCTGGACCGGGGCGATATCCGCTTCATGTGGATCCAGGTCACCAATCCCATGGTGACGATGCCCAATCTGAACCGCTACCGCAACGGTGCCGAAAAGGAGGGGCGCTTTGTGGTCGTATCCGAAATCTACCCCACCCCCACCTACGACATCGCCGATGTCGTTCTGCCTTCCGCCCTGTGGATCGAAAGGGAGGGTTTTTTCGGCAACTCGGAAAGACGCACCCAGCACAACGAACAGATCATTCCGATGCCGGGCGACTGCATGAGCAACACCTGGCAGATTATCGAGGTGGCCCGGCGAATGGGGTACGAAAAGCAGTTCCCCTGGACCGAGGAAACCTATGTCGAAGACATCTGGAACGAGTATATCCAGTTTCACGATTCACCCAAACATCGGATGGCGCCCTACAAAGAACTCCAGGCCCGTTCCGGCATCCAGTGGCCCTATGTCGACGGGTTGGAGACCAAATGGCGCTTCAACGCCAAGTACGATCCGGCCGCCAAGGGTGAAGACTTTGACTTTTATGGCAAACCCGACCACAAGGCCTGGATTTGGCTGCGGCCTTACGAACCGCCGGCGGAATCCCCCGACGACGAATATCCCTTCTGGCTCAATACCGGCCGGATCCTGGAGCACTGGCACACCGGTTCGATGACCCGCCGGGTGCCGATCCTGCATCGGGCTGCGCCGGAAGCTTACGTGGAGATTAACCCCGAGGATGCTACCCGCATAGGCATCACCAACGGCATGAAGGTCAAAGTCTCTTCGCGCCGGGGATCGCAGGTGATGAAAGCCAGCATCGACGGCCGCGGTCGACCGCCCAGGGGCATGGTTTTCGTTCCGTTTTTCGACGAAAGCTATCTGATCAACGAGGTGACGCTGGACGCGTTTTGCCCCATTTCCAAACAGCCGGATTATAAAAAATGTGCTGTCAAACTGGAGAGAGTATGATGGAAAATTCAGAGCAAAAGGTGGGAAAGGTTTTTCTCGTTTTTGCAGGAATCTGCATCCTGGCATTGCCTCTGGTCGTGTTTTCGGCCTTTTCCTTTGAATCCAAGCAAGGGGAGACGGTGGTCATAACCGATACGGGGGATAAATTCGATCACAGCGGGGAAGCCATCTTCGTCAACTATGATCAGTTGTCCCAGGATTATCTGGCCGGCACCTCCACCGAACGGACCCTTGACGAATATTACTCGCGTCGGCAATACCCCGGATCGCCGCCCTATATCCCGCACAAGGTCGAGGAAGCCGACCTGGCACCGATCGAATGTCTGACCTGTCACGCCAAGGGCGGTTGGACGGCCGAGCTGAAAAGACACACTCCCATAACGCCCCATCCGGAGCAAACCGCCTGCCGGCAGTGCCACATCGAGCAGACTGCTGCCACGTTGTTTGTCGACATCGACTGGATGAGCATCGACACGCCGCGCCTGGGTCGCTCCAGTCTGCCCGGGGCACCGCCCCCCATCCCCCATGAGCTCCAAATGAGAGGCGATTGCGTTGCCTGCCATGTGGGCCCGGGGGCGGTGGCGTCCATTCGGGTGGAGCACCCCTCACGGGGCAATTGCCGGCAATGTCACGTTGCCGAAACGACTGCCGGACTGTTCAGTCGCAAATGAATTCTTGGCCCAACAGGAATCGAGTATGAAGACACCACCGCAGATTAAGTGCCTTGCAGCGATATTGTTCATCCTGCTGATTTGGTTTTCAGGGTCGCCGGCCTATGCCGAGCAGGGCGGGGTCATCCAGATTTACAAAAACGCCAACACGCCTTTTGACAGCCTAAAAAGTGTGGACGCCGTTTTACCTTTGCCCAAGGACACGGTTATGGTCCGGACTCAATATCAGGGCGGGCGGTTCTGGACCGACACCCGCAAGGACAAGATCGAGCGATTTAAATGCAGTCAGTGCCATAACAACAAGCCGGTCAGGGTTGTCAAGGCCGCTGAAATCGCCCATGGCGACGTTGTCCTGAAGCACGGCAGCCCGGACAAACCGCTGTCCTGCTACACCTGTCACAATAAGGAAGATCGTGATTTTCTGGTGACCGAAGCCGGCACGAAGATAGATATGGACCACAGTTACCAGATGTGCGGCCAGTGCCATTTCAGGCAGCGCAAAGACTGGGTGGGCGGCGCCCACGGCAAGCGCCTGTCCTACTGGGCCGGGCAGCGGGTCGTCAAAAATTGCGCCTCTTGTCATGATCCTCACTCGCCGCGCTTTGAAAAACGCTGGCCGGTGACCTACTCACCGCCATTTATGAAATAGGGAACTCGTATGGATCCGCTGAAAAATAGCGCTTGTCAGAAGCACAAAGTAGACCGCCAACCTCCGGACCAATCTTGCGGGCGGCGGGATTTTCTCAAGGGGGCCGCCAAGGCTGCCGCCATGGGCGGGGCCGCCATGCTCACCGGTTGCGGTTCGGGGATGCTGGGCTCCAACGAGGAGCTTTCCCTGCGGTTCAAGGAATACTTCAAGAAAAATTACCGCCTGATGACCCAGGAGGAAAAAGATGAGACCGTCCGCCGCCTGGAGCGCCTGGCCAAAATCTGCAACAACGTCGATGTGCAGGTGAGCTCCAAAGGACCCATCGAAGGTGTTTTGTTCGGCTATGCTTTTAATGTCACCCGCTGTGAAGGCTACATGGAATGCGTGGCGGCCTGTGTCAAGGAAAACAACCTCGACCGCAAATCCAACACCCAATATATCCGTATTTTTGAAATGGAGCACGGGCAGATGAGCCCGGAAGTCGGCGACGGCAAGTTCTTTCATCAGGTGCCGGTCGAGGATCATTTCTATATGGGGGTTCAGTGTTTCCATTGCGAAAGCGCGCCATGCCTCAAGGCCTGCCCTACCAAGGCCACCTGGAAAGAGCCGGACGGAATCGTCGTCGTGGACTATGACTGGTGCATCGGCTGCCGGTACTGTATGGCGGCCTGCCCCTATTACGGGCGCCGCTTCAACTGGAACGAACCGGTGGTCCCTCGGCAGGAGATAACCAAAAAGCAGCACTATCTGGGCAACCGCCTGCGCGCCAAGGGGCAGATGGAAAAATGCACATTTTGTGTGCAACGCAGCCGACAGGGCCGGCAGCCCGCCTGCGTTGACGCCTGCCCCACGGGTTCAAGGGTGTTCGGAAACCTGCTGGATCCCCACAGTGAAATCAGGTACGTCTTAAAGAACAAAAAGGTTTTCCGGTTCAAAGAGGATCTGGGAACGGATCCCAAATTTTGGTATTTCATCGATTAATATAGCAGAGGCCCCATGGAAACGATCCAAGATAAAGTGATAGTCGGCGATTCGCCCCCTAAAGGAATTATATCGTTTGTGTTAGATGTCATCCGGTGGAACCTTTCCGGCGGGATCGGATATCAGCTGTATCTCTGCGCCCTGGCAGCCTTGGTGATGCTCGGAGTTTTCGCCTATTCCGTTCAAACCAAAATGGGACTGGCCGCCACCAACATGTCCGATATTGTCAGCTGGGGATTTTATATCGGCAACTTCACCTTCCTGGTGGGGGTAGCGGCAGCCGCAGTCATGCTGATATTGCCTGCCTACATGTTCAGGGACAAGGATCTGCACAAGGTGGTGATCATCGGGGAAGGCGTGGCCAACGGCGCCCTGGTGATGTGCCTGCTGTTTATCATCGCGGATACCGGGGGGCCCCACGAAGCTGTGGCATTTGATACCGGGGATCGGGATATTCAACTGGCCTTCATCGCTGCTCACCTGGGACATCATCGTCCTGAACGGATACCTGGCCCTGAATCTGCTGGTGCCCGCCTATATCCTTTATTGTCAATACAACGGTCGTGAACCCGATGAACGTAAATACCGCCCCTTTGTGTTTCTTTCGATTTTCTGGGCCTTTTCAATTCATCTGGTAACCGCCTTCTTATATCAGGGATTGCCGGCCCGGGCGTTTTGGAACAACCCGTTGATGGGCCCCAGGTTTTTAGCGTCCGCCTTTGCGGCCGGTCCGGCTTTGATAACCGTGGTCCTGGTAATTGTTCATAAAGCCACAACCTTTAAAATCGAAAAGGAGATTTTTCACAAGCTGAGACTGATTATTGTCATTTCCGCCATTATTAATCTGATCATGCTCTTTTCAGAAATTTTCAAAGAATTCTACCTGCCGACCCATCACAGTCTGCCGGCCATTTATCTGTATTTCGGCCTCAAAGGGTCCTCTGCCCTGGTCCCATGGATCTGGACGGCGATCAGCATGAACGTTGTGGGCACCCTAGTCCTGATCTGGAATCCCGGCCGGAACAAGCCCGTGGTGCTTTTCCCGGCCTGCATTCTGCTGTTTTTGGGCATCTGGATCGAAAAGGGGATGGGATTGATTGTGCCGGGACTGGTCCCTTCGCCTTTGGGGGAGGTTATCGACTACGCCCCCAGCTGGGTGGAGGTTTGCGTAGCCCTGGGCATCCTGGCCGTGGGCATGTTGGTGGTAACCGTGCTGATCAAACCGGCTTTGATTATTGAGCAGGCCTTTGAAGCCAGGCACGATTGATCCGGTCTTAGCGCTTCTATTTATTACAGCTCTGCCTGGCAAGAGCAAAAAACGTGACTTATGTTTAGCTGAGGTGTCGGGGAGTTTTTCAATCCCTGCTCTGTGCGACCGGGGTATGTGCCCGCGCCGGCCGAAATCCGCGTCAGACAGCGACGGGCGAACAATTACTTGAAAAACCATTGAAGAAAAACGGCCCGTCCCTTCATTTAGCTAAAATGCCGGCGGAAATTGCGGCCATTTTTGTCCTTTAATCAAGGGAGGACATGTTAACGTCATGGAAACACAAATGCATGTTGTCGATACCAGCGGATATTCATGCCCCATCCCGCTGGCAATGATATCGAGAAAATTAAAGTCCATCGAGGTTGGTGACATCTTGAAGGTGATCTCCGATGATGCCGAATTTAAAAAAGAAATAAAGCTCTGGAGCTATGAAACCGGCAATCCCATCGTCGATTTCAAACAGATAAGTGATTTTTATGTTTCGCTGATCCAAAAAGGCTCGGGATTTAAAGGGGAAACTTTCGTTGAGGTGGTAAAGTTCATCGGCCTGGGGGTAAAGCTGCATGTCATCAAGGCATTTTTACAGGTAGTCCCCTATAAAAAGATAAAATACCTGGTCAGTTTCGTGTCGGTGCGGGCGGGATCAAAAGCCAACAAATGGCTCCAGGAAAACAATATCAACGGCTACACCCTGCTGCCGATACCCAACGGCATCACCAAACACTGCGGTCTGGTGCTGGGATTTTGCAAACGCAATGATGCCATCCGGACTTTCAAGATGCTGAAAGAAAAAAAATTTGCGGTTGAAGATATTTACGTTGAAGATAAAGACAAATCCTACCAAATTCTAGATTTTCACTGATCGAGCATCTCCTGCAAATGGATGGGCATGTTGACTGCATTGCGGAACCAGGTTGCATCCATATTGTCGAATAAGGCCTCCGTAAAATCAGCCTGATCCAGATTGGCTTCCGCAAAGAGGGTTTCATCGAGGGTCACCCCGTTTAAAGAGGCCTGGCTGAGGTTGGCTCGGGTAAAATCAGCCTCTTCCAGCGCGCTGCCGGTAAGATCGGCATTTTGCAAGTCTGCACCCGATAGGTTGCTGCCGATCATGACCGCCCGAAACATTTTTCCGCCTTTGAAGCTGCTGCCGGACAAATCGCTGTCCGCCATATTGAGATCCTTCATAAACGCGTCTGAAAAATCGGCCTGCCTCGCCCGGATATCGTTAAATCTGGAACCGAACATGTAGGCCTTGTTCAGTTTGGCACCGTCCATGGCGGCGCCGTCAAAAGTGGTATGAAACAGGTTGGAACCGCTGAAGTCGGTTTGATTCAACTGACATTTGCTGAAATCCGACCAGCGCAGATCGGCCCGGCGCAGGCTTGCTCCCGAAAGATTGCATCCGGTCAGGTTGGTGCCGCGCAGGGACACGCCATCGAGCACAGTGCCGCGCAGATCGATTCCCGCAAAAGATTTGTTCCAGAAGACACAATGCCTCAAATCGGTCCGCGCTTTGGGGGCGTCGCAGTCACCCTTGGGCAATGACTCCGCGGCTGCATTCACACCAAGAAACAGCAAAAGTCCGGTGCTAGCTGCGAGCACCCAATAGAATCGTTTTTTGTTCATGTATATCCTCATCCTTATCTACCGTAGGCGACAATTAGTCATTCAACATCCATCATTAGGCGCTTGGAGACGTTTCTCTAACAACATGTTGCCAGAATCCTAAGGTTTCAGTTTTCAGTGTTCAGGTGTCAGGATTTCGCCCCTCGGTTCCCTAACACCTTATATGAAACTTAATTAAGCCATGAAATAGAGTAGCGGCGGGGTTCATCCCCGCCCGTACCATTAACGGCCGTGGTTTGCTGGCGGGGATAAACCCCGCCACTACTCTCGCAAAAGAACTAAGTTTCTTTTTTTTGATCAGACTGGACGTTTGCGGCCAACGGCCGCGCTGGCACCTGACACCTGACACCAAAATTCCATAAGCTTCGCATTGACTGCTCCAAGGGGTCATTCTTTTGCGAGTGCCTTCTCGGAGAAAACTTAGTCACTAATCATTCGATCCCCAGCGGATCCAATATGCCTTTTTTGACGATAAAAAACAAAGCCAGCCCCAGAGTTATCAGGCCTGCGACCATGAACAGGGTGATTTCAACGATCTGCCGTATGGAGGCGTTGCGTATTTCCCTGAGCTCGAAGATGACTTCGGACACGCCCAAGACGCTGCCGATTTCGATTATCTGGTCGTTGATCCCCCGGTGGCAGCGTTGGCAGCTCTCGTCGGCGACAAAAGGGGTAACGTAGCGAAAGCGTGTGCTGCCCAACCAGTCCTCGCGCCCGCGACCGGTCCGCAGGACCTCAAGGATCAATTCGTCTTTGTTTTGCGGATCTTCTTTGAAGCGGTGCTGCTTCTCGACATGGCTGCTGCGGATGAGCCGGAACTCGAAGTCGAATTGGGTTTGCAGCGTCGTTAGCAAATCCCGCATGCTTTTCGGTTCAGCACCTTCGATCATGTGGGAAAGCACAGCGGTCCTGATAAGCTTGGAAATATTTTGCGCGTTCTGCCTGGCCTCGTCGACATCCCGGTTATAAAACCGAAAGGGCAGGATGATCAGAAAAAGGACCACCAGGATAAGGGTCACCGAACCAAAAACCAAAAACAGTTTTCTGGGAGTTCCTTTTCCGGTAAGGCCCTGTTGTGAGGTTGGTGTCATCTGGCAGATTGTTCCTTTACATCTTAGATAGCTGCGAGGTATATCCTAAGCATGAAAACATGGTCTTCTCATGGTGTCAGGTGTCTGTTATCAGAAGACAGATGTCAGACGACAGATGACAGATCGGTGAGATCCCCAGGATATATTCTGTTATCGGTCCTCTGTTTTCAGTCCTCTGACCACTGAAACCTGTACACGGCTCTTAAACGTTATCACCAATAGTCTTTGCTGCACCTTTCTCGGCCTGCGCCGGTTGTCGCGGTGTCCGGCTGGGGTATGCGTCCGGGCCGGACAGAGCAGGGATTGAAAAACTCGTCAATCTCTAGAAAAAATTATCTGATTATCTTTTACCCATCCGTTCGCTATACCATCCTACCGCTATTTTGCTTGGGACGCAGGTTCCGGTTTTAATTTGTTCAAATGGGCCGCAATGGCGGAGATTTCCGCATCGCTGACAGCGGTGACGACCGGGTGTTCGGTCATCAGCAGGGTCAGTTTATTGGCTCTTTTTTTGGCGATGATGTCCTTGACCTGATTGACCAGATAGCGTTCATTCTGTTTGGCCAGATTGGGGTAATTGGGCGCATATGCGATTCCCTCCTGCCCGTGGCAGGTCGTACAGAATTTATGGACATAAAGCCTGGCGCCATCCTGGGCCGGGGCAGATGCAACGGCCAGTAACGAAACCAGCAAGAGAAACGAACAGTATTTAACTATTTTTATCATGAAAACCTCCTGAGGCGATAGGTTCCAGGTTCAGAGTTTCGGGTTCAGTGGCTGTTATACGCCGACATTGGCAGTGTTTCGCCCCGATGATTGTATTATCTCTTTGACCAATTGGGTGGATCAACTTCGATTTTCCAAGGATCAAACTCCTTTTGGGTCATGGCCTATGGCCCCTCAACCGGGAACCCCGAACCTTGAACTGTTTAACCTAAGTTCATATCAATTTATCCAGGTACTTTACGCCATAGCCCAGGGCCTGATCGTCGCAGATGTCTACACACAGTCCGCAGCGGGTGCAGTCCGATGCGTTCACATATTCAGATTTGCCCAGATTGATGGAATCATGCAGAACATGGGGAACCAGGCAGACGGTTTGGCAGCGTTTGCAGTTCGAGCAGCTTTGCCGGTCCCACTTGATCCGCAGGGGAGAAAGCAGGCCGATAAGCTGGTAGGAAACGCCCACAGGACACAGATAGCGGCACCAGGCCCGGCGGCTGTACAATATCTCGAATACCAGCAGTCCGGCGACCCACAGCAGCATCAAGGACGGTCCGTAAACCGTAAAGCGGCTCAGAATTCCCACCGGATTGACGGTTTCAAAGACCGTATATCCGGTAATCAGGGCCAATGCTAGAAAAAAGGCGTAAAAATAGTAGCGGATCCTGCGGTCCAACGGATGGTTTTTGATTATTTTCCTCTTCTTGAGGATTCGATGAATTTTTTCCCCCAGCTCAGCCAACCAGTGATAGGGGCATATCCACGCGCAGAATGAACGACCGCCGAACAACAGGTAAATCACGACAATGGTGACCACGCCGATGACCAGGTTTACCATGATTATTTTGCTGGAAAGGATCAGCTGCAACGCCGCCAGGGGATCAATCAGATGAAATCCCAGCAGGCGGGATCCGCTCAGGGTGCCTTCCAGAATCTGAATATCGAAATAAAAAGAGGCGAAGAATAAAAAATTAAAAAACAGCAGCACAGACCAGCGGATATTGCGCCATTTGTGTTTGGCGTGTCCGGGTTGCGGCATATTTTCGGAACGCAGACCGGCCCCTTTGAAGGATCTGACCTGCTTTTTGGTATTGCTGGTTTTGTCGTTTCTGCGCTTCATGTTCGCTGCTGTTTCCGGATCTGATTGTCTGCCCGTTTTTGAGACCATTTCAGCCGGGGCGTAATTGTTATCGAAGCAACCGGAGTCGGGCATTTCTCCTCGCAAACCCCGCAGCCGACACAGGTTTTCCTGACCGAAGGCCAGAGGTAATCCTGCCCTGTATCCGGATGCGTCCGGGGGACAAAAACAATCGTTTTTTCTTCTTTGATCGGACACTCCTCGAGACATACCTGACAGGCCTCTCGGGCCTGGCTGGAAGATTCGACAAAACGGACTAGCCATTTCAAATCGGAATTCTCCAGCCGGCCCAGTATGGTCGGCAGCGTGTTTTCGGATACTTCCGGCACAGAGAATTGGTTTTGCCAAAGCTTTTTTTCATCGGCACTCAGCCTTTTCATCAGCGAGGCCAATATCCCGGTTAATTCGCCCTGCCCTGCGGTGGATGCCGGTTGGTTTTTCAGATTCTGCAGCCGGTAAACCAGGTCGTTGACACCCCGGACCGAAAGACAGGTGTCCGGAGCGCTGATCACGGCCAGACCCATCTCGGCATCCTTGCCCAGAGACAGTTCGTGGGCCAGGGCCCCGGTTGGGCACGACAGCACACAGGGCAGCCCGCTGCACAAGATGCACCCGCCCTGCCTGGGAACGATATAAGGGGTCCCGATACCGAAACCCTGATCGATCCCGGCCAGTTTAACGACCTGCGGCGGGCAGACCTGCAAACACTGGCCGCATTTAATACAGGAAGCCAGGAAAAGGTCCTCCGCCAAGGCCCCCGGCGGGCGCAACAGCAGCTCGTCTTTTTTCAACAGCGGAACGCTGACCGCCCCGAATGCGATAGCGCTGCCGGCCGCAACCAGGGTCGAGGTCTTGAGAAATGTTCTTCTTGTTATTTTGGGTTGACTTTGCTTATCCGTCACTATTGTAACCGTTAAAAGGTTCAAAGGTTCAGGGGTTCAAGGCTGCATTCTTGTCCCCGGGCTCCATCTTGGAGGTTTATTTATGCAATAAGCACCAACTTCGTAATTCCCATCTGAAAATTGGCGGCGCCTTGGCGATTAGGTAGCAAAACCAGCAATGTTCTTACGAGTTGGGCCCCCTTCTAAAAAACAGCCGGTCTGATCGTAAAGAAACTCAAGTCAATTTATCTCTCACAGAGTCCGCAGAGTTCTCAGAGAAAGATAAAAAAAGCGCTGTGCGCTCAGCGGGCTCTGCGAGATATTTAATTAAAGGTGCTCATAAGGGTTTCTGGGCTTCAATTATGTCTCTGTACTCAACGCCGAACCCTGAACCCTTGAACGGTTACTGTTTCCCGATCCGCGGCTGCTGGTGGCCGGTGCCGAGATGCTTTTTCAGATTCTCATTGACCAGGGTGTTGCCCGCAACCATCCGTTTTACCACGGTTTCGTAATCCAGCGCGTTTTCAACCGGCGTTAATGTGGCTGCAAACCCATAACCCATCGGCGTCTGCGGGTCGCCGTCGGTCCAGTTGGCTTTTGAAGCCTCGATCCACTCGGCGGTTTTTACGTCATTGACCCAGGTACGCGCCTTGTCCTGCCAGGGCTGGCGCTGCAGCCACAAAATAGCGCAGCCGATGTCGTCGAAAAAATGGGCCTGGCCGTTGGGATGGATCACCTGAACAGAATAATGCCGGTCGCTGAGCGCCATTTTGCATTCTTCGCAGGCCACCCGGTCCCAGACGAAATCGACCGGGAGCTGTTCTTCATTGCCGCCCTTGCAGGCCGCAATGATCAGCAAAAACAAGCCAATGGTGACGGAATTTATACGAATCCTTCCAGTCCTCATTTAAGTACTAGCATCTTGGCCATTTTGTGCAGGTTTCCATTCTTGGCCGCATCGGTCAGATACTGCCGGTCTATCTTTTTAAAAGGGACCACATCTTTTCCATTTGCCTGGGTTTTGATTTTCTCAGCCGCCTGCTGGCTGTCCACCGGCACAAACTGGATTCCCATCGGTCCCTTGATTTCAGAGCCGGTCACGAAAAAGGTCTTGTCGGCCTCCAGCCAAACCCCTTTCAAATAGTCCTTGAAATAGACCCCGGCCACCGGCTTAAGCTTCTTCCCGGTCTTGTCGGGAAAATGCAGATACACCAGCAGACCGATGGCACTGTCAAAGGCTTCATAGCTGCCGTCCTTGAAAACGACCTGACAATTGAATTTTGGATAGCGGGCCGGGTACATGCTGCACAGCGGGCATTTCTTGCTTTCATCGATTTCCATGGGCCCGCCAAAGGCCCCGGTTACCATGCCCCCAAAGACGAGCAGAAAAGAAACCAGCCAAAATAATTTGATCCTTTTTGTCATAACAAGCCCTCCTCTCCCCTGATTCTACGAGTTGAATTTCCCCGGCTTTCCCCTGTAAAAGCCATGATTTCAACTAGCGGTATAGTTGCTTCCCGTCTAAATCTAGTGTTGTTTCCCAGAAGTACGTTAATAAAAATCTATGATCGATTTAGTATGATATCTGTTTGTCATCCCCGCGAAGGCGGAGAGCCAGACGCCTTTGAGCTGGACTCCCGCCTCCGCGGGAGAGACCTGCATTGTATAACTTATATAAAGGACAGGACACTACACAAGGTCTCCCTTCTTGAATCTGGAAAACCCCAGCCAGGCACAAAGCCAGCCCAGCGACAACGGGTACAGTATGGTGAATGCCAGGAAGCCGCCGTAGCCCATATGGTCCAGAATGACATAGGAAGCCGGACCCATCGACGTCAGTTCCGGATCAAACAAGAGCACGGCGCCGGCACGAAAAACCATAATCGGGTTCAGCAAAGACACGGCCACAATCACGCTTTCTTTGAACTGCTGCTGAAGCATGAGGCCGATCAGGATCACATCGATAAACAGCAGTAAAATCAGCCATATCAGGATGGAAAGGCCCAATCCCCATTCCTGTTTTTTGACCAGGGTCGAAATCACCATTCCCAGCCCCAGGAAGCACCAGGAAAGGGTCCCCAGAAAAAGGGCATAGTACCCGGCGATCTGCCAGGGAATGGCCAGGCTCTTGACAATGCCCCAGCCGATGGCGCCCAACAAAGCAGCCGTGATGGGGATGAATATCAGAAAGAACCTGGAGAGAATCTTACCCCAGAAATAGGCCCCCAGCGAAATCGGCATGGAAAGAAAGTACTCGAGGATATTGGACTCCCTGTCGCCCACCACGCTGCGGACCGTCGAAATTAAAATCAATATCGGCAGGATTGCTACGCAGAGCTGGATATAGGTAATCAGCAATCTACTCAAGCCGGTGAATCCCATGACTCGGGCTTCGGTAACTCCCAGCACGAACAGCAGAACAACTGCTCCGCCAAAAACCAGGCTGTAGAGCAAAAACCATTTGGCCCGCACGGACTCGCGAAAATCCGCCAGCGTAACCTGCATAAAAGTGTTCATGATTTTCATCCGTTCCGAGGTTCAGGGTTCACCGTTCCGGGTTATGTGAAAATGATCTTAATTGAGTACAGGTCTTCTCTTTTGACCTTACTTGCTTCGTTGTCCCACTTCTTTAACCTTTTAACCCTGAACCTTGGAACCCCGAACGGTTTCTCTAGCTGATATTCAATTTCTGTATATGATTGGCAAAATGGGAGATAGACGTCAAAAACCGCAGGCGCTCGGCGCCGATAAAACTGCCTTCAAAGGCAAGCCCCCCGTTGACGTTGTGAAACCCCCAATCTTTCAACATCCTGATCGTCGCCTGGTGATCCTGGGTTAAGGTGACCCGGCAGGCCAGGGTTTTGTCGGCCAAACGCGACTGATCGACCCGCTCATCCTGCACAACCCGGCCGTAGTCGATTTCAACGATGCGGTTGATCAGATTAATGATCTCGTCGACCCGGTGGCTGCTGAGCAGCATGGTCGTATTTTCCATGGATCGGATCAGCTGCAGAAAAAAGGCCTGGCGACCCTGAGGATCCAGGTTGGCGGCCGGCTCATCCATGATAAGGATATCCGGCTGTCGGCCCAGGGCCAGGGCAATCAATAATTTCTGTTTCATGCCCCCGCTGAGTTTCTGGAACGGCTTTTTGACGTTCCTGGCGATGTCCAGACCCAGCTCGGACGCTTTTTGATAAATAGCGTCCAGGCTCGATTTGCGGGAGATGCCGGCTGAAAACGTCACCAACTCCCCCACACTCATTTGAATCGGCGGCGGCAGCTGGGGGACATATCCGATTCTATCCAGAATTTCCACCCGGTGCCGACGGGGATTTTTTTCGAACACCGACACCTGCCCTTCAAATACGTATTGGCCCAGGATGGTGCGGATCAATGTCGTTTTGCCGGCGCCGTTGGGACCGATCAAGGCGATACGGTCACCCTTTCGGATGGACAGATCGATGTTATCCAGAATACGGGTTTTGCCGAAGTTTTTTGTCAGGCTGTCTATTCTGATCATTGTTTCAAAAAGTATCTGTTGAAATTGGCTTTTCTTTCCATCTCGATATCCGCTTCTTCGTCTTCTTCCTCGTCCTCGTCCTGGGAAGCAAACCGGGCCGGCATCTCTCCGCCCTGTTCGTCTTCATCGTAGATATCGATCACCGGGGGATCGTATCTGAGATTTGCTTTCGAAAAAAGAACCGGGGCACTGGGAGAAAAGACCGGTTTCAGATCGGTCATCAGGCGTCTGGGCTCGGAGATGGGCGCCAGCTTGGCCAGCAGGTTGAGCACGCTGATTACCGGGGATCCGGAAAACAAGAGCATCCAATCATTTTCCATCCAAAGTGTGTCCAGATAGATATCATGGTTGTGAACGAAATCTCCGTATCCATCCTTATCCCGATCGAAGCCCTCGTAGTCACTATAATAATTACCTTCCCAGAGATTCTGGGAGGCAACGCCCTGACCATGGACCTTGACGGTTTCCAGGTTGTCGACAAAGGCGTTGCCCTTAAATATGTTGCGCTCGAGGGTCGAGTTAAAGTCAACGCCGACGACATTGTAGGCGATGATATTGGCTTTTAAAAAATTGTAGCGGTCCGGCTGAAACGGGGAAAGATCGAAGTAAAGCCCGGCCGTGCAGTAGACGATCTTGTTGTTGCGAGCGGTGATATTGTCGACTTCCTTGAAACCGATGCCGACACCGGTGCCTCCCAGGGAGTATCTGATCGTATTGTGCTCGAGGGTGATATCGCGGCTGTACATCAAAAATATCCCCACGGTATTGTGGTGATAGATGTTATTTTTCACCAAGTTCCCGCCGGCATACATAAAATGCAGCGAATAGCGGTTGTTCCAACCCTCGTTTTCTTCGATGATATTGTCGTTGGAATACCAGATGACCATGTCCCTGGAGTCGTGGATTTTATTTTGACGAAAGATATTGCGGTGGCTGGCCCAGCCGCGAATACCGTCTCCCCGCAGCCCCAAATCGATGTCTTTGGAAGAGATTTCGTTGCCGCTGATGAGATTTTCGTGGGCCTCCTGTAGATCGATTCCGAACAGCGTATTTTCTATTTTGTTGTTGCGGATCTTATTGCCCGAAGAGCGAACCAGGATACCGGCATCCACCCGATCGTGGCTGTCGCCCGAATTGGTAATGATCAGGTTGTCGATGACGACACCGTCGGCTTTGAGCAGAAAAACAGAGCCTTTCCCTTGGCCGTCGATGGTGACCTGTCCTCCGCCATCCAGGATGACGTCCTTGTCGATGACCACCGGTCCGGCATAAACGCCGGGTTCGAGCGGCACCGCCTGGCCGGCCGGCGTCCGATCGATCAGCTCCTGCAGGGAAGGGACCGATCCGGCCGCGGCCGGGAACACCGCCAGATTCAGTATTAATAAAAGGAGGATAGGAATTGTTTTCAAGTTAATAGGCTCTTATTTGAACGTCGAACATCGAACGTCCAATAATGAAATGCGTCTATTAAAAATAGTCTGAGCAACCTGTCGGGAGGTAGTCACGCTCCAAGCGTGACGAAACTCGAAGCGATTCCATCTTTCGACATTCAATCCGCCTGCGGCGGAACATTGTGCGGTTTTACGAACTTTAGATCACGTCTTCAGCGTGATTCTCTTCTTAACTTCGTGAAGTTTCAGGCAAACGTTCAGGCGCCAGGATTAAGCACCTCGGATTCCTGATCTGCCTCCGGCAGAAAACCTGAAACCTTATGTATGGTCTAAAGTGCCCATTATCTGCGCCAACCCGTGCCACTGCTTCAAAGCACTGACTGTGGCCTAATCTGCAACCGCGGCATCCTTGAGCGCTCTGCGCCGGATCAGAACCGACAACACCAGCAGCACGAACACCCCCAGCAGAAAATAAAAGCCGACGGCAGGGTATGAATGGGTCGTAAACTGGGCCACTTTGCCGTCTCCGAAGACCGTCGGCATAAAGGGTTTTATCTTAAAGGCGCCCCAGGGGTGCAGATTGTGCCCGAACCAGTAGAGCCACTTGCTGTAAAAGCCCAGGTAGTACCAGGGGATCAAGGCCGGGACGATCCCGAGAATCCACCACCCCGGTCCATTGTAAAACAAATAGACAACCAGCATGACAAAAAACATAAGGTAGATAAACGGCACGAGTTGGCGCACGAACACGGCCCCGGCCTCCATGGGGTCCATACCGATATAATGGTTGATGGTATTCATTTCACTGACTTTACCGCTCCAGTCGGTCAAATTGAAAAATACGGGAATCCCGTCGGGAAAAGCCGCCTTTGGATATTGGGGCGCTTCCAGCGACACCCGCCAGACCGGCATGGTTTTGTATCCGATCAGATAGGCATAAAAGCCGGTGGGATGGTATTCCCAGATTTTTTCTCCCATCAAGGGTATCAGATCCGCGCGAGGCGGTTTGAAAAACTCAGTGTCTTCCGGTATGAGAAAAGCAAAGGGCTGAAAAGACTCGTTTTCTTCGATGGCGTCCTCCTCGTCCATTGCCACCGGGTCACGGTATTGAAACAGCGGTTTGAGTGTATAGGTTCCCAAAAGCAGCAGCATGGCAACCAAAGCCAGAATATTGCTGAGCATTAATCTTTTTTTTATACTGCTATCCATGCAAGTCCCTTTCAAGCAAATGCTTCGCCCCAGATGTAATGTTGGCATAAGATTTCAGGTGTTCCGCCGAAGGCGGATCAGGTGTCGGGATCCGAGACATTGTTCCCGACACCCGCCTGTGTGGCCGCAGCCACTGTGTCGCGGTGACGACCCGCAACCTGACACCTGTAATAAACCTGCACCATTACTGCTTCCCCGGGGCTACATTCACTGAGCTAAGTTTTAGAAATTCCGAAACATCAAAGCATGTGGCGGCTGTCAATCTTTTAAAAACGCGGGGATACCCTCATCCTCTTTTTCCTCGCCCAGATCCCAACCGCCCTCCTCATCCTGACCGACCGGCATCCAGTCCCCCTCCTGCATGACGAAGCGCCCGGCGTAATCGGTCACGCTCTTCATATCCAGAAATGAGAATTCCTTGATCTGCTTGACCATATCGGGGTTGGCATTTCTTCTTTTGCCGATCTGAATCCAGGAAAACTGCCGGATCAGATAAAGATAGGTCTGGCCCGCCAAAACCGGGTAATAGGCCGGCTCCTTTTTACCGGTGTCCTCCGGCGGCGGCTGGCCCTCGATGACAGGTGGATCTTCCTTCCAGTTGCCCTGTCCATGATCGCCATGGCACCTGACACAATTAATCTCGTACAGCTTTTTACCCAGATCCAAATCGGTTACCCAGTCTGCGTTATCGACGATGACGGCTTCGTGTTTTTTGAGTTCCTCGGCACCGATAATATTTTCCACCGCCGCGAGGAAATCCGCCTTGCTCTTGAATTCCTTTTCCTCGATGCTTTTGAGTTTCTTGAAATTTTCATTACCCACGCTCTGCTCGATCTTGTCCATGGATATGGGCCAGACCTCTTTGCGCAGATTGGATAAAATCCAGGACGGCCCCCCGGGGCCCGTCCGGGGCTTGGGATTCATTTTCAGGGTTTGGATATAGGCGCAGACATCGCGTATATCCTGGGCGCCCTCTATCTGCATGGCAAAAGGATACATGGTCGGGTTGTCGCGGTTGCCGGCCCTGATATCGGAAATCTGCTTGATCAGGACGGTGGTGTGCTGACCGGCAAGCTGAGGGAACACCCCCAGGGGGTCGCCCCAGCCGGTCGGCTGGTGGCAGGCCGCGCAAACCGTATAGATCTCTTCGCCTTCCTCGACATCCCCCACAAGGTTGAGCGCTTCCAGGGCTTCTTCGGCCGTGGCACGCCACTTGCCGCCGGGCGGCATCTTGAGAAGCTTGGCGGCCGCTTCGGCCTGGGCCTTTCTGACCTCCTCGGCACTCATGGTTTTTTCTGCCTCAGCGGCGTAAATGGCGACGGCAATCCAGAAAAGGCATATCATCACTGTAATCAGGGTCTTGTAGTATTTCAATAGACTGTTGCGTATCAACGATTTTCCCTCCTTTATGTATGCGTTTTTAGTATTTGGTGTTTGGTGTTTAGTGATCTAACGGCCGGCTGTTGAGCCGCGAGAATCGCAGGCATGGGAAGAAAATGGTTTTTTATTTTCTTTTCATGCCGAGAATCGCAGTCGGCTCTAACGCACTTGATAGGCGGAGCGTGAGCGGAGCCTGTCAAGTGGGTTAGAGCGAAGCTCGACAGCCGGCCGATAGGCGGATGGCCGAAGGCCAAGCGAGCTTTAGCTCGCGGTCCGCCTATCAGCTGAATATGACGCATCATCCGTCATACCGAACACAAAACACCAAACGCCAAAAACCATATATCTTACAATCGCTACGAATTAATTAGTCATCATCTTTTACATTCGACAGGTACTCGGCAATATTTCTGAAGTCCTCGTCGGTAATCTTGTTGCTTTCGATGAAGGGCTTTATGCCGCGCATGGCCTCGGAGTTGCCGTTGGTCCGGCGACCTTCGAGGATATCTTTCATTTGATGGTAGAGGTACAGCTTTTTGTTGCCCGCATGCCGGGGATAATCCTCGAACCCGGGGATGAGATCCCTTTTGTGGTAATAGATCCTGCCGCCGATATTGATTATGATGTCCTGGTACTTTTCGGTATCCTCTTTTCCGATCAGCGCTTCGATGGCTTGGATGAATTCCCCCCGGTCGTTGAATTTTTTCTTGTACAGGGGAATCAGCTTCCTGACCGTCTTTGTCGGCATTCCGTCCTTGACCATTTGCCGGTACATTTTTTTTTGTCGCAGATAATACCTCTCCTTGGTTTCGGTGCGTATCATGCCTTTTCCCTGGGGGCCATGACAGGTGTGGCAGGTCAGTTTCTCGAATAGCACCGCCGGATCTTCCGCGAATACGCTGGAAGTCCACCAAAACAATCCAAGCATTAAAAGAGAGACGGCTGAAAGAAAAAATGCTTTCATGATTCACCTTGTTTTTAATACCATAAAACAATAACGTTAACCCTAAGGCACCTGCTTGTAAAAGGCCGTTGCAATGATTGCCGTTAGGAGATCTATATAGTCGATCGCAGGTCTACCCGCTTCTCCCGGCGCCTAAGGCGACCAGGGTTCCGGGTTCAGGGTTCAGGATTCAGGGTTAGAGGCGGTCTCGAATGCCTTGGAATCATCCCATTCCCAGCCGCACTCGTGATAGCTCTATAATAATAAAAGACCCCGGAACCTTTGAACCTCTGAACCCAGAACCTATATCTTACTCGCCGTCGACGATTTTCTTGGCGAAAATACCGCGGCTGGCGCATTTGACCAGGTACTGCCAGGCCATCTCCTCGTTGAGGAAGGCATTCTCCCACTCGGCTTTTTCAGAGGCTTTTTTGGCTCTCTCGCGCCAGGGATAGTGCTGTTTGAACTGTTCGACGGCATCCCAGAACTGCAGTGCGGCTGTCTTGTTCAACAGCTCCGGCATTTCGGCGTCCTCGATGTCGTCTTCCTCCTTGTCCCAGTTCTGCTCCATGTATTTTTGCACGCCGACCGCAGATCCCACCGGATCTTCAGGTTTGCAGATCTGGGTGGAAGCCGGGACCAGCTTGGGGCAGACATAGTTGATCACGCCGGCGATTACCCCGATGGTCTCGTCGTTCTGCGTCACCTTCGCCTCGTATTTCATTTTATAATCTTCAGCGGCGGCAGCGCCCCCGGCCAGGCACAGGAACGCGGCCAGCGTAAACAATGAAAGGACGATTTTCATATGCTTTGTTTTCATGAGTCATCTCCCTATTGTTGGCGGTCATATGGTAACATATGCCTTGAGAATATTCCATGTTAGGATCAAACCAATTGACGGGATCTATGGTTTGACGAGCAAGTATCCCATCATCTCCAAATGCAGGGCCGAGCAGAACTCCGAACAATAGAACGGGAAAACACCTGACTTGTCCGCCTTGAATTTGAAGGTATTGGTTTCACCGGGCTCCAGGCTGCCGTTAACGTTGTACAGGTAAACAGAAAAGCCGTGGGTCTCGTCCTGGGCCCTTTCCAGGTTGGTCACGTGCCAGGTGATTTCATCACCTTGGTTGACTTCCACGATTTCCGGACTGTAGTGGCTCCGGATCAAGGTGGTGTGAATGGTAACCTTGTTGCCATCCCGGACCACTTTTTCCCGGCCCGGCTTGACCCGGTTTTTAAACCATTTTTGCTTGAAGCGCTTGATCGGTTTGAGTTTGTCCGCCTTGATCATGACTGCATAGTGGGGCTCTCCCAGGGGCAGCGGCATGTCATAGATCACCGACATGGGGCGGCCGGCGGTGATGTCGATCAACTGATGGTTCTGCGGGTGCAGCGGGCCGACCTGCTGAAAGCGGTCGATGGCCAGCTTGTTGAGCGCAACCAGGTATTTGCCGTCCGGTGAAACAGTATCGCCCTCGGCCGAGACCAGATGCCCCACATTGTACTGGATTGGCACCTTTTCGATCAGTTTCAAATTGAGGTAATCCCAGCGGGCGATGGCCGAATCCACGAACAACGACGTGTAGGCGATTCCCTCTTCCTTGTCATACTGGGTGTGCAGCGGTCCCAGGCCCAATTCAACCTGGCCGTGCAGGGAATCTTTAAAGCTGAGAATGGGAATTCCGTAGGGATCGGTACCGTCGAAGGTTTTGCTTTCGATCAGTTTCATCATCTTTTTGAAATCGTAGACCGATACGTGGGTATCCAGTTTTCCGGAAACCGTCAGGTACTGTCCGGAAGGATTGATCATCACCCCGTGAGGGCTTTTAGGCTCCGGGACCAGAAACAGGGCGTTGTTGGCCACCATGGTCTCCATCGAGATCACCGGATGTCCGTTGATCTCGGTGAATTTGCCTTCATTGTAGAGCTTCTCGGCGGTTTCCAGATGGATCATGTGCAGGTAATCGGTGTCTTTCGACGACATACCGGCTTCATGGGGCAGCCGGTCTTTCCACTTGGTGTTGCCCGGTCCAAATCCGCCGATATAGCGTTCGGTGTTGAAGGAATTGGTGAAAACCCAGCCTTCACTGACCTTTTTACCGGCATCCGACAGGTCCTGGCTGTAGGGGGGCAGCTCCACCGAGAAGGATTTTTCGGGCAGTATTTTGCCTCTTTCGCGGCTGAATTTCCACATGGTCATGGCACCGCGGTATTTCTCGTTGTATTCCTCCAGCGGGACGTAGTCATTGGTAAACGGCGCCGGGTACTGGGAGGCCTCGATAATATATTCCGTGTTGGGCGTTACAAAGGCCGCGCCATGTTCGTTTTTCATGATCGGATTGGGCACGATCTGAACCGTGCTGAAGGTCTTCAGGTCGATGACCGCCACCCGCGGATTGGCCTTGTCATTGATAAAGAGGTACTGGCCGTCGTATTCACCGTTGGTCTCCGATATGGCCGGGTGATGGGTGTCGCCCCAGGTAATTTTCTTGCCTCTGATGTTACCCTGCTCGAGAACCCCCATACTTTCTTCATCGCCATAGCCATATCCCTGCCAGGGCTCCGGCGTGAACACCGCAATGTATTTCAGAATTCTCATCGAGGGTACGCCGTAGACGATCACTTGTCCGGATTGCCCCCCGGAGGAGAAAACGACATACTCGTCGATTTTCCCGGTGGGAGTGTACGTTTTGGCGGCAGCCAGCATGTCCGCCTGGGAAAGCCCTCTGGCTTTCATGACCTCTTCCAGGGACTGCGCACTTACGGTCGCACCCAATCCCAGAACGATCATGCCGATAAGAACTAGCTGAAACGCTTTTTTAAATTGGCTTAACATCTGATCCTCCTTTCTTGCTGTTAACGAAATTGAAATTAAGGTTTGCCTGACGATCTATAGTTACGATTCCCATACCGACCTCAGATTGAACCGAGGGATCCTCGGGAAATATACCGCTTGCCTTTCAGCCGCCGACCCAGCGCTGGGGGCCCAAATCTACGTTCGTTCGATCCGCAGCGACGATTTTTTGAATACCAGCTGGCTCAAATGGCCCAGCAGCGAAAACAGGAACACTCCCCCGGCCAGCGCCGGAATTGCAAAAAGGATGGCACAGACCGTCCAGGCGATCAGGGGGAACACTGTATTAATAATTTCCACGTTGCCTCCTTATATAACAGGTTGTGACCGTTCACAGGTTCAAAGGTTCAGAGGTTAAAAACCGCATTTTTGTCGCCGGATACCATTTCATAGGCCGTTTGTGCGCGTAAGACGATCGTTTTTTTCCGCATCTCCACAGATCCGGACCATGGTACCTGGCAAAGACGGGGTCAAATCCGTTTTTTTTACGATTATTGGGGCGGTTCAATTTCCCTTTCCCCATAACCTTGAACCTTGAACCCTGAACCTTTGAACGGTATTTAGATTGCTAATGGCCTGTTTGTTGCCGCAAAAACAGTCGGTCCGAAATCGGTACGGCCGGCACCCGCTGCAGAAACCAGAAACAACACAAAAGAAAAAGGCCGAGCACGCCCAGGGTGATGGTGACATCATAAAAATTCGGGGCAAATCCCGGAAGACCGCCGCTGGCATCGATAATGCCGGCGCGGGCATTATTCTCCTGGATCGACGGCACGATCAGGAAATATTTTTCGAGCCAGGTCCCCACCAGTATATCCACCGCGATCAGCCGCGAAAACCAGATGGATTTGCAGGCGGTCCGGCTCATCAGTCCGAAAAAGGGAATCACGAACATCAGGACAAAAAGGAGCCAGAACATCCAGCCCCATTCCACCGACTGCATTCGCAACAGAACAAAAGGGGTTTCCTCGGGAAGATCGGCATACCAGATAACCAGAACCTGGGAGAAGACCAGATAGGTCCACAGGGCGCAGACGGCAAAGGTCAGTTTGGCCAGGTCGTGATAGCGGCCGATGGTGATGTATTCTTCCAATTGAAAATTATGTCGGGCAATTCCGGCAATAATCAACAGGGCGGCGGCGGCCCCGATCAGGTTGGCAACGGCGTACTGGGCGCCGAACATGGTGCTGAACCACTCCTGGTCAAGGGACATCACCCAATCGAAGGCCAGCAGGGTGCAAAGCAGGAAAAAAAATATCCCTAGCAGCGGTGCAATGGTTTTGGCTCGTTTCTCCGCCCGCGCCTCCTCGGCTTCCTGGGAGCCGTAGTTGCTGACAAAGCGGTCGGCAAAGCGGTTGTCGAAATTGTTCAATCTCTGAGCCAAACCGATATCCGGACGGATCACGGACTTCAGATAATAGCCGGCGCCGGCAACGAACAATCCCAAGGCAACCACATTGCGGATGACAAAAAACGGAAAATTCAGCCAACCCTCCGTGGTATGGATCACCTTGTCATGGTCCATCCACTCAAAAAAATGGCCGGAACCGAGCAAAAGCAGAAGCAGCAGCAAGGCGCCCACGGGAATAAAGGCTCCCAGGGCCTCTGCCAGCCGCTTGATCGGCCGGCCCCAGATGGCACTGGTGATCGTAAAAATGATGGAAAAGGCCAAACCGCCCAGGGCGATCCCGCCGAAGAATATGGTGTTGACCAACAGCGCCTGCCAGGCCAGGTAGGACCTGCTGCTGATCAGCCCGGCTACGAAACCGATGATGCCGATGGCGACAAACACCAGCAGCGTTTTTTGCAGCCGGTCGCTGATGCGAAAACGCGTCTGCTCAAGCAGGGCCTTGGTCTGGTTTTCACCATTGTGTCTGCTCATTTCTGCTTCTCCAGTTCACGAATATAGTTGACGATATTCCATCTTTCCCGGGTGGTGACGGCATAGCCCATCGCGGGCATCACCGCCCCGCCGTATTTGGCTTTGTGGTAGATATAGCCGTCGTTGAAATGCGGAGTCAGGGTGACAAGCGCCGGAGCAATCATCCCCAGGTCATTGATTTTGGTCTTGGCAAAACCTTCGGCATTGATCTCCCGGGTCGACCCGTGGCAGACATTGCAAAATGTGTTGAATTTCAGCTTGCCGTCGGCCAGCGAGGCCGCATCCGGTTTAACGGGATTGACGGTGGCCGTGTCGGAGACGACGTCCTTGACAATCCGGCTGAAACGATCGTCGGGATCTTCGATTTCGCTGCCGTCGATGGAAACGGCGCCGACGACAAAGGCGTTCATGCTGCCCTCTTCCTGGGGTTTGATACTGATCTGGTTGATCATGTCATAGAACAGGGTGAATATCGTCGATTTTGCGGGCAGACCGGCAGCCACGAACAGCAGGATGCCGGCGGTTATCAGCAGCACTTTAACTCTCAAGATTGACCTCCTCGGCCCCGTTTGTTTGCAGGATATTCTCGATTTTGTCCAGATCGTCATTACCGCAGACCACCACAATGCCGAACCGGTCACGCATAAAGCGGTTGTATTCCCGGTACTTGCGGCTTTTCGGAACCGGATGCCTGCGGGTATCGTAAACGATCATCAGGAACATGGCCGCTATGGTGAAATAGATCGACATGATCACCGCCAGTTCGAAGGCGATGGGCCCCATGATCGGTATGGACACAATCGGTTTGCCGGACAGCGGCAGGATCCAGTCCAGCGCCATCTTGGTGATGATCAGCACGGCCAGGCCAAAACCGACAATGGCCCCGGCCAGGGTGGCAAAGGGCACCCGGCTTTGGGGATTTCCCAGGGCATGCTCGATTTCGTGTCTGGGACAGGGGGTGTGGGTCGTGATTTGATCGAAACCGGCGGCTCTCAAATCCCTGATGGCTGCACAGGTATCATCCAGAAACTCGAAGGCTGCCCAGGCGCCTGAAAATTTTGTCTTCATTGTTTCTTCCTGAATGGCGGTGTAAGTTTTTCTTTCATTTCAGCAACGGCGATGGACGGCATGATTTTTACGAAAATAAAAAACAGCATGAAGAAAAAGCCGAAGCTCCCGATGGTGATCCAGATTTCCACCCATTCGACCTGGTAGCTGCCCCAGGCAAAGGGATCGAAATCATGAGCCAGAGACGTGCCGACGATGACAAATCGCTCCAGCCACATCCCGACGTTGACCAGCAGCGAGACAACGAACAGCGCCGGAATACTGGTTCGAATCTTCTTGGCAAAGAGCGTCAGGGGCACCAGGCAGTTGCAGGCAACCATCAGCCAAAAATAGACGTTCATCTCTCCAAAGGGCCTGAACCAGAAAAGTGCCCTTTCGTAAGGTGCGCCGCTGTAGTAGGCGATAAAAAATTCCACCACGTAGGCGTAGGTGACGATCAAACTGGTAAAAATGATCATCTTGGCCATACCTTCCAGGTCTTTGACCTTGATGATCTCCTGAAATCCGGGGAAGGCCCGCCGCAGCGGAATCATGATCGTCAAAACCATCGCCGAGCCGGAAAAGATGGCCCCGGCCACGAAATAGGGGGCAAAGATGGTGGAATGCCATCCGGGCAGGCTCGACATGGCAAAATCCCACGACACTATCGAGTGCACCGAGAAAACCAGCGGGGTGGCAATCGCGGCGAAAAGCAGATATCCGCGCATATAGTGCAGCCACTGATGATTGGTCCCCCTGAAGCCCATCGCCGGAATTCCGTAAAGCAGGCGTTTGACCCCCTTGGACTCATCACGCACGGCCGCCAGATCGGGTATCAGCCCCAGAACAAAAAAGGCGATGGAGACCGACATATAGGTTGCCACGGCGAAGACATCCCAGAGCAGGGGGGATTTAAAATTCACCCACAGCTCGCGCTGGTTGGGGTAGGGCAGCAGCCAGAAGGCAAACCAGGGGCGCCCCGCATGGATGACGGGAAAAATCCCGGCGGTGGCCACCGCGAATACGGTCATGGCCTCCGAGGCCCGGTAGATGGAATTTCGAAAAGGCGCCCGCACCAGATAAAGTACGGCTGAAATCAGGGTGCCGGCATGACCGATTCCAATCCAGAAAACGAAATTGGTGATATAAATCCCCCAGGAAATGGGGTGGTTGATACCGCTCCACTCCAGGCCGTGGCGGAACTGAATGACCTCGGCAAAAATCCCCATGCTCAGGGCCCCGAGGATCAGCACCATGCTGACCATCCAGGACCTGCCGGGCGGGTCCATGGAATTCACGACTTTGTCATTGATATTTCCGTATGTGAGCTGATCCAAAGTTCCTCCTTCAGGCGCTCGGCGATACGCTGCTGACTATTTTTTCCGGTGTTGCCGCGTGCTTTAATTTTTCATGGGTTGCAGGTGTCAGGTGTCAGGATTTAGCACCTCAACCCAATGACATCCGAAACCTGATAGCTATAAATAAAATGGCGGAGCGAAGCGACATCCTCAAATCTTCAATTTTCATTCTTCAATCTTCAATCTTAGGCCTTCCTGCTATTATGGTTCACCTTTTTCAAATAGGTGATGGCCGGCTGAAAATTCAACTCGGGCAATTGACTGTACTGGCGCCGGCTTTTTGCCTTTATCCGGCTTATGCGGCTGTTTTTATCCATAACGTTGCCAAAGCTGATCGCATCGGCGGGACAGGCCTGCTGGCAGGCCGTCTGAATTTCACCATCTTTGACATTCCGCCCCCGGTCTTTGGCCAGGTCTTTCATCTCCCGGATGCGGTGATGGCAGAAGGTGCATTTTTCCATCACGCCCTTGCTGCGCACCGAGACGGCCGGATTCAGCTGCAGGTGCAGTGGGCTCGGAAACGTGTAACCGCGCCAGTTGAAACGTCTCTGTTTAAAGGCGCAGTTGTTCGAGCAGTAGCGGCTGCCGACGCAGCGGTTATAAATCTGGGCGTTCAGGCCGTCGGGACTCTGGTACGTCGCCAGCACGGGACAGACCGGCTCGCAGCCGGCATTGTCGCACTGCTGGCACATCTGAGGGGTGTAATAGGTTTCGAGCTGCCCGGTTTGAGGATTGGTTTCAAAATATCTCTCGATCCGCAGCCAGCTCATCTCCCGGCCGACATTGGAACGGTCCTTGCCCACCGGCGGGATGTTGTTTTCGGCATAGCAGGCCACCGCGCAGGCCGAACAGCCGGTACAGCGATCCAGGTCGATGATCATCTCCCATTTGTAGGGATCGTGATAGACAGGGGTCTGCCGGCCGGCCTTCTGGACGGCTTTTCTGACGTTTTCGGCCACGGGATCGTAAAAGCTTTTTTTGTTCTTGCGCTTCAAGGTGTAGAACCGCTTCAGGCCGTGGTGCTTTTGTGCGCCTTGGGCGTGTGCCTTTTGACTGCCGCCCACGGACATCATCTGCACGAAACCGCGTTTTTTCTGGCTGCGGTCGCCGAAGCCCGTTTTGTCTTCGACATCGGGCGCTGCGATGTCCCGGCGGTACTGCCCGTCCATGGTGACCAGATAGGCTTTTTGCCCCGTGGGCTTGAGGCTCACGCCTTCCCCGGCAAAGACGAAATCGCCTGACAGGCTGTCTTGTTGCCAGGGCAAAAGGGTCATGACGTTGATGCCGACGCTTTTGTGCTCGATTTTGACACCCGCTTCGATGACGGGAAGCAATTTGCTCCTGCCGTGGCTGGTCTTGTAGTTGGGAAACGGCACCTTGCGGCCCATGCCGGCGGGCATGGCCACGCTGCCTTTGTCAATGCCGTAGAAAACCCAGGCAGCCGCCTGCGCTTTGCCCGTCGCGCTTGAGATTTCGACCAGGTCGCCGTGCCGAATCCCCAGCTTGACGGCGGTGTCCGGATGAATTTCAACCCAGGAATCCCAGACCACCTGGGTGACGGGATGGGGGATTTCCAGCAGCCAGGAACGGTTGCCGCCCCGGGCATTGGCATTGTGAAGGTTCGAGTTGACGGCCAGCAGGTTGAGGCCCTCGATTTTTGTACGTGGTTCCGGAAACTCAACCGCAAAGACATCGCTGTTTAATGCGGCACTCGAGGACTCGAAATCTTTGTAGTGGCCGCCTTGCTGCAGCGACTGTTTCCAGAACTGGTCAAAGGGCTCGACGATCCCGAGGTCTCGATGCAGGTTTTTCCAGGAAGCTTTGATGTAATCGCGATAATTCAGGGCATCAAATCCTCCCACGTTGGCCAACCGTGCCAGCTCGAGCATCAAGGCGCCGACCTCCACGGTGTCGAATGCCGGGACCGTGGCCATGACCGGCTGCTGCAAGGCAAATACGCCGTTGCGGGGGCGGGCGTCGCCCCAGCTTTCTAAAAAATGCGCCGTCGGCAGGTGCAAATCGGCCAGCTCCGAGGTTTCATCGTTTTCCGTGGACAACGACACCACAAAAGGAACCGCCTGCAATGCATCTTTAAAGCCCGAACCATCCGGAAGCGCAAATACCGGGTTGACATTTTCGATGATCACCAGCTGATAGCGGCCTGCCTTCATCGCCGTGACGGCCGCCTCAAGATCGGTCATGGGATTGCCCCCCAGGCGATAATCCGCGCCGAAAACCACGCTATTGCCGACATTGCCGGCCACATAGTTTAGAAGATTGACGGCAATTTGCAGCCGGGCGGCATCACTGCCGGCGGTGCAGTTGCCGCCGGCCATCGCCAGGCTGCGCCCTTGGCGCCCGAATTCATCGGCCAGCCGCGTGAGGGTGCCGGCGGCTAGACCGCTTGCTTGTTCGATTTTGGTATCGGAATAGCCGCTGAGAAACTCCTCAAGGCGCTGTTTCTCGCCGCCGGGAAGATGCCCGGCCCGGTTAAGCAATATACGGCTGAGGGCCAGGGCGATCACCGTTTCATGACCCGTCGGGCAGGAGAGCCATTCGTCGGCGTTGGTGCCGGTCAGGGACATATGGGGGGCGATATGAATGTATTTACCTTTCTTCCCATCCTGATAGCCGTGCATGCGGGTATATGCTTTGGTGAGCTGAATCGGGTTCAGCCAGCTTTCTAGAAAATCAGCGCCGAAATTGATCAGAATCTCGGCTTCGTCGAGGGCAAAATGGGGGATCTCGTTTTTGCCGAAGACGATGCGGCTGGCGGTCTTTAAACTGTTTACCGGTGTCAGATCGAATTCCAGGTAGGTTCCACCGCCCATGGCCTCGAGCCAGTCGCTCATCATCGCCGGGAAGGTGCCGCTTCTGGGCGGACCGAGATAAAGGATACCTCCCTGCCCGGCCTTTAGTTTGTCGGCCAGTTGCTGTTTGGCGGTTTTCCAGCTGACGCCGCTCCGGCCTTCGTTAGTCGCAGAAATCGGGCCGACGGCCCTTGCAGGGCTGTAGAGCCCTTGAAGAACAGACTGCCCCTGCAGGCAGATGCGCCCCTGACTGAGCGGGTGCCGGGGGTTGCCTTCGGCCTTGATCGCTCTGCCTTCCCGCGTCCTGATGACCAGCCCGCAAGCCGCCGAGCATTCCTGGCAGGTCGTGGCAAAATGGATTGAAGCACCGGAGACGTAGTCATAGGGCGGCAGGCGCAGCGGCATCAGTTTTTCGATCGGATCGGAGCACCCGGCGGCCACCATCGACGCTCCGCCCAGGGCTGACATTTTCAGGAAATTTCTGCGGCTGATCGTGTTTTTCATCCCTGTTCCTTATTATTTGTGGCAAATGTAGCAGTCTTTCGAACCCAGCAAGATCCCGTCCGGCTGTTGGGCCGCGGTTTCCTGTAGGATCGTCCCCCCCCTGGTCTCCCGCACCGGACCGGTGATTTTCCCGTCAACTGCCGGGCGGCCCTCCCGATGGCATTGCATGCACCAGCCCATGCTCAAATCGGTAATCATGGTCTGAAGGGACAACTCATCGTGCTGTTGGACCTCCCCGTGACATTCGCTGCAGTCAAAGCCGGCCTGAATGTGGCGTTTGTGGGAAAAGTGAACGAAATCGGGCAGGTCGTGAATTTTTTTCCAGGCAACCGACTCCCCTTTTGGTTTGAATTCCAGCAGTTTTTTGATGGCTTCCTGATTTTTGGCGGCTTTTTCGGGGTCGTCATCAGAACCGGCAATCACTCGGTGACAGCCGAAACAGGCATCCATCACCGGAGCCCCGGAATTGATCGAGCGACGGGCGTAAATATGACAGAATTCACAGGGTACAGCGCCCTTTTCGACATGGGTTTTGTGGCTGAAGGCGATCGGCTGGGTGAATTCGCCTGCCGGACTGGGAGCGGTTGTTTGACCCGATACCGTCGCCTGCCCGAACAGAAAATAGAACAAGACCGGCAATATGATCAAAATCGGTAATATGATCGGGATAAAGATCCTGGGCCGCCACGATCGTGTTTCAGACTGGATTTCGCTTTGTTGCCTTCGGGCCGCATAAAAATTATCTTTCATCATAACCGCTCTCCCTGAATGGGAAATCTCCGCTCAATAGGATTTATGAAAAGGACCTGCTTTCAGACCGCTGTCAACCGCCGCTTTCAATTCCTGCCCGTTGATGGGTTTGAAAATAAAGTAGAAAATGCCCTGCTCCAATACCCGGGCCAACTTCTCCTTCGAACTGCCCGAGGCTATCAATATCAAGGGGATCCTGGGCCGGCTCTTCTTGATGATCTTAATCAATTTGGAGCCGTCCATGCCGGCCAGATTCTCATCGATGATGGCCAGGTCGATGTCTTTGTCCAGGATTTTGAGAAGCAGGTCCCCGCTGTCCCCGACCCACGTCAGTGCATAGGCTGCAATACCGTTCAATATCTCGTAGACTGCATCCTTCACGCCCTCGTCCGAAATGGCAAACAGGATGGATTTTGTCTCGGGCATTGCAATAAACCTCGGTGGAAGCCGGTCAACTCAGCGTCGCACCGCAAGCCGGACCTATTAACGGCTGGCGAGCAATGGACTGCGGAATTATAAAGGATGGCACTCGGCTACCGTGAAGCAATGATTGTGCCGGTATTCCCTCCGGGTCGGCAGAAAGCGCTGCGAAACTGAAATATAAAATAATATTAGACAGTTATAGGAGTGAAGAAAAATTTAATGATCGATTGTGGCAAGACCTGAAAAAGCCAGACAGGGACTTATTTGTCCCATATTGTGGGATAAACTGATAAGCGGTTGAAATAGAAGGGAAAAGAAGGGGTGGTATCCAAAAGTCCCATGTGGGACATTTATGTCGCAGCTATTGGCCGAACAAATCTTCGCTATGTCCATGCCGTTTGAGAAGGCGATGGATGGTCTTGCGGTTGATCTGGGCTTCCAGGGCGGCCTGGGATATGTTGCCGTTATGCCGCTTTAGGAGGTCGGACAGATATTTCTTTTCGAACTGCTCCATCCACTCTTTTTTGGCGTTTTTATAGTTCCAGCCGGACGGCGCCGGACAGACATCGGCAGTTTTGACCCGCCGTATCTGTTCGGGGAGATCCTGGGGGACAATGATGTCGGAGTCCGTCAGGGAGACCGCCCGCTCGATCACATTTTGCAGCTCGCGCACGTTGCCCGGCCAATGGTAGCCCTCCAGAAGCCCCATGGCCTCTTCTGAAATCTCCGCGACCTCATTGGGGCTGGCTTTGCTAAAATGCCTCAAGAAATGATTCGCAAGCAGGGGAACATCGTCCACGCGTTCTTTTAAGGCCGGCAGATGGAGAACGATAACATTGAGGCGGTAAAAGAGATCCTCGCGGAATCGGCCTTCGGCCACGGCCTTCTCCAGGTTCTGATTGGTGGCTGAAAGAACGCGCACATCGACATTCAGAAGCCTTCTGCCGCCCACCCGCCGGACCTGGTGCTCCTGCACAGGGTCCGCAGCAGCTTGGATTGCAGGCTAAAGCTCAGCTCCCCGATTTCATCTAAAAACAGACTGCCGCCGTTGGCATACTCGAATATCCCGGGCCGCGTGGCGTGGGCATCGGTAAAAGCCCCTTTCTCATGTCCGAACAATTCGCTCTCCAGCAGATTTTCCGGCAGTGACGCGCAGTCCACCGGAACAAAAGGCCGATGGGAGCGTTCACTGTGGATGTGAATGCTGCGGGCGACCAGTTCCTTGCCGGTTCCGGAATCACCCTGGATTAAAATGTTCGCTTCAGTTTTAGATACTTTTTTTACCAGTTTCAGCACCTTTTGCAGGGATGCGCTTTTACCGACGATGCGGTTGAAGCCGTAAGCTTCCTGGAGCTGGGATCGCAGGTATTTGTTTTCATCTGCAAGTCGTTTTTGCTTCATGCCCCGATTGACGGCAATGCGCAGCTGCTCCGCAGAAAAAGGCTTCAGGATGTAATCGAAGGCCCCCAACTTGCAGGCCTCTACAGCGGATCTGATGGTGCCATAGGCTGTAAATAAAATTACGACAATATCAGGATTTGCAGCTTTGGCCTCCTTGAGAACGCTCATGCCATCCTTCTTGGGCATGCGCAGGTCGGTCAGTATCAGATCCGGGAGCTCCGCCTTAAAGACCTTGGTGAAGTTCTCGCTTTCCTGCAGGGACAGGCATTCATAACCGGATCGTTTCAGAATGCGACGGCAATTATCCAGAATTTCGGCTTCGTCATCGATGATCAATACTTTTTCTTTGGGTATAGTCATTGGGTGGCCTTGGGAAAGGTGATCGTAAAGGTCGTGCCCCTGCCGATGCGGCTGTTCACCTCGATGGAGGCATTGTAATCGGCGATTATGGCCTGGCTGATGGGCAGGCCCAGGCCGGTCCCCTGCCCGACCTCTTTGGTGGTAAAGAAGGGATCGTAAATTTTATCGAGATGCGCCTCCGGGATGCCGGATCCGGAATCGGAAATCTCGGTCTGAATACATTTGTTTCCAGCTTTGGTTGCCACGCGAATCGTACCGTTGTCTTCGATCGCATGGATGGCGTTGTCGATAATATTGATGAAAACCTGCGCCAGCCTGTCCGCATCACCCATGACATGCAGGCGGGCGGAATCTAGTTGTCTTCTCAGCGTGATTTTCTTGCCCCTGATTTTTTGCTCAACGAGAAACAGCACGTCTTCGAGGACATCATTGATGTCGACGCTGGTATAATCGGACTCAGCATAGGTGGTGCGGGAGAAGATGGAGAGGTCTTCCACGATCTTCGAGATCCTGTGGGCATACTTGCTGATGGTGGATAAATCCTTGATCAGGTCGTCCGCGACGCCTTTTTCCTGCGCCTCGGATTGAAGGCATTCGATCCGGTTGATGATAATACCGATGGGATTGTTGACCTCGTGGGCAATGCCGGCTGCCAGTCTGCCGGCCACGGCAAGTTTTTCCGTTTGGATGATTTGATTCTGCGCTTTTTTCAAATCCTCGATTTTGATTTCCAGATCCGTGTTTAAAATATTGATCTCCTCATAGGCCCTTTCCAGCCGTTTTTTTTCCTCTTCCAATCTCCGGAACAGCTGCGCCCGCTGGATGACAGAAGCGGCCATTGTGGCGACCGACAGCATCATCTCCAGCTGGGCTTGATCGAAAGCCTGCTTTTTCAAACTGCAAATGGTCAGGATGCCCATCAGTCTGCTGCCCGTCGATATGGGCAGGCACGCATAGGATTTGACCTTCTCGTCGAAATCGAATCCCCGGCACCTTTTATCCGGCTGGTTTGTATCCTTTATAATTAAGGGAAACTCATCCCTGATAACGGCACAATCGCTGCTCTTGCATGATTTGAGCAGCAGCTTGCCCATGTCGGATCGGCCTGAATAGACCAGGTCGAATTCCAAACTCGAATCCAATGGAAAAATCGCACAGCCGTAAGCATCAAAAAGCTTGCGCGTTTCTTTCACCAGGAACTGCAAAGCAGCTTCAAGCTCCATGGGCATAAAACCAATGGCGGTGCTGATTCTGGTCAAGGTCGACAGGGCTTGCAATTTGGCCTGATGTCCAGATTCGGGATCCAGAATTTTAAGATTGGCCGTTGATGCGCCGGCTGAGTTGTTTATTTTCTTGCCTGCAGGTATCATATTGCTATTCCCAATGCGTATGAGCCGGATAGGTCTCTCGCAAAGACGCAAAGTCGCCACGCCTGATCTGCCCGCCTGGTTTATCCCTCGACGGCTTGCAGCATGGCCTCAACGTTGCTCAATTTGGCTTCCAGCGGAATCTCGCATCCGGGGCTCAGAATGAAGCCGCCCCGGAATCGGGTTTGCTCCAGCAAATCTTGGGCCTCCTTCCGGATTGTTCCTCGGTCGGCCGAAATAAAACTGAATGGCTTGATGTTACCGTTGATGCAATGGCGAGGCAATTTTTCCATGGCCGCAGCTATGGAGACCAGATAATCGATATTAAATAAATCCGCCCCCGTTTGCGGGAACAGATCCAGAATCGGTTCGGTCTGCCCGGTGATGTTCAGCCAGCAGACAGCAGCTCCACCGTCTTTGAATTCCCGGAAGGCCAGTTTTAGGTGCGGCAGGACGAACCGGCTGAAAACAGCCCGGTTGATCACTGAACAGGATGCGGAAGGGTCGAAAACATGAATGACCTGTGCTCCCGCATTAATCAGCGCCTTGCCGAAGGCAACCGTAACCCGGGCGGTGAAGTTCAACAGATTGCCGAATTCCGCCGGATCATCGGCGATAATATAGATAAGTTTTTCGATACCCAGAAGCTGCCCGGCCAAGGTCATCGGCCCCTGAACCGTCCCCACGACTGCCGTCTCCTCGCCTACCTCATTTCTGAGAATCCGGCACGCCTCGATGATGACGGGCATCCTTCCGTCTTCTTCAGGGTCGGGAATTGCCAGATGTCTCCACTCATGAATATCATTCAGGCAGTATTTATCGATGCGCGGGTAGGCATCGTCCGGGAAGGATATTTTTGCCCCTAAAGCTTCAGCTTCGAGGGAATTGTCCGCGAAGACGGTGACCCCATCATAGCCGAATCTCTCCCGTGCCTTCAGTTGACAGGCGGCCAGCAGTTCGCCGCTGTTTAAATAGTCCTTCAGCGAGACGCTGCTGAGCCGGGACGCCAACCCGTATATGTGCGCAAAGACGGGCGTTCGATCGGTTTTCTCGAAGCGGATGGCGGATTTTATGCGATCGATAGATTTCATGACTCAGATGCTTCTGATATAGTGAAGCCCGTCGAAGGCAGTGCCGGCGACATGGTCCACATTGAGATATTCCGCACTCGATTGTTGCAGGGCGGCTCCACCGGCAATAATCCTGACGGTATCAACCCCGTTATCCTCAACCAGCCTTTTGACCTTTCTCACATGGGGAATGGTTGTGGTGATCAGACTCGATATGCCGATGATATCGGCTCCATGCTCGACAGCTGCCATGACCATATCGGCCGGGTCGACATCCTTTCCCAAATCCAGGACCTGATACCCATGGGATCTCATGACCATTGAAAAAATGTTTCTCCCGATCTCATGGATGTCACCCTTGATGGTCCCCAGAATGATCTTTTTGCGGGGATAGGGATCGCGACCGATTAATCCCCCGTCTACAGCGGCGTCCTCAGTGTAGAGGCAGTCGATGACGTCCATAGCAGCCCTGCCGGCCAACATCAGCTCGAGGAGACAGAAATCCCGAATCGTACATTTTTTGTCGAGATACTCCATGGCTTTGGTCACGCCATGCACAATGATCTCTTCAGGCTTGAAGCCGCCATTGACAAGGGTGCCGGCGATTGCTACGGCAGCATCGTTTTCACCGGCAATGATCGCCTTTTTTATATCATTAATGGTCAAGGCCATTGGCTTTGCGTCTGAGGGGCAACACCCCCGGCATTAAACCTCCTTAAATTTCTGAACGCCTGTCCTGGAATCTAATAATATCCTACTAATCTTGTCAAGATTCAACTTTGTAAACACGGCGGCAGCGCGCTGTCCACGACCGCCATGACGGGCTGTCCATCAAAGCGCCCGCTTGCGCGCCTGGATATAGAAGGGCCTGGTCTAAAACACGGCTGCCATCGGCCGCCACAAGAAGTTCTTTTCACGGCAAGCGATCCTAAAATTGAGATTGACGAGTTGTTGGAGCAATCGCTCTTTCCAGAAGATTATCAGTCACCCTGTGGCCCAAATTCAACTACACCCACTAATTTGAGTTGTGGGATGGCGACGGCTGCTACCGCGCCACCATGGCAGTCGGCCAGGACTTCATCTAAATCTACATGTCGGCAGGCAGGAATCGTCTGCTGGATTGGACAAAGGGGTCTGAATCGAGCCTGCCGTCAAATGGGATCTGCCGCTTTTAAGGGAGAGAGGTATGCTTTATGGAACGTTATAGGTTAATTGTTACTGGTTATCAGGAATAGGCTGATAGCTGATTTTATATTTTTATGCACAGGAACATGTCGAGATCGATCTCAGTGCTTCTGTCCCATTTACGAACAACCAATAACCGATAACTTGCAGTTACTATGGTGCTTCGGGGATCTCGCGCTGGTGGGGATCCAAGGCGGCGTGATCGATTTCCTCGTCAAGCTGGTTCTGCATGGAGGCATCGGTAAAATGCTCCAGTTTGTGGGCCGACAAATGCACATCCTCGACGCAGGCCGCCAGCCGGTTGCATAGGTAGGCCTCCCACAAACGGTGTGAGCGGATCAGTCCGCGCCCTTCTTTTACGCCGATCGGCGTCAGGCTCAGGCCGCGGCCGTCGGCCTTCAGCCGGCCGCGGCGCTTTAAATCCCAGGCCGCAATGGCCGCGCTGAATCCCAGTTTTAATCCCTGGCGCAAATCACCGAATTGAAGGGGCGCCGAATCCGGCGCGGCCAGCTCCTGATAGCGGTATAAAAAACCGAGAATATCGTCTCGGGTAATTTTCAAGGCCAGCATGGCCTGATGCAGGGTCCGGCTGATCAAACCATGGCGGGGCGCAAACAGAAAAATCAGCAAAAATATCAAGCCCGCCGCCACCCCCATCATACCCGCCGTGCTTGTGTCCCGAAACCCAAACCAACCCGGAACGGTGATGGCAAAGATGTGGCCTAACACGGCCGCAAGCAGGGCAATCAGCAAGCTTAGCACGAGCATGACCGGTAGCCGGTCGGTCAGCAAATGGGCCCCGGCGGGCGGCACGATCAGCATGGCGATGACCAGGATGCTGCCGACGCTTTCAAAGGCCGCCACCGTGGTCGCCGCCACGATCGTCATGAGGACGTAATGCATCAGGTTGGCGTTGATCCCCATGGTGGTGGCCAGGGCGGGGTCGAAGGTGGTTATTTTTAATTCCTTGTAAAAGACAATCACAAAAAGGCTGTTTAGCAGCAGCATGGCCGCATTGGTCAGCGCCGCGGTGGGGATCTCATAGCCAAAAAGCTCATAGGTATCCAACGGTGTCAGTTCAATGGCTCCGTAGAGGACGCATCCGGGATCCAGGTCGACATGGTCGGCGGCCTGGCGGATGAGGATCAGCCCCAGGGCAAAAAGGGTTGTAAAAACCACACCCATGGTGGCCCCCTGGTCCAGGTTGCTCAGCTTGGAAATACCCTGGACCATGAACGCCGTCAGAACCCCGATGGCGACGGCGCCGATCAGCATGGGCAGGCTTTCGCGACTGCCGGTGATCAGAAAAGCGATGGCCAATCCCGGCAAAACCGCGTGGCTGATGGCATCGCCCATCATGCTCATGCGCCGCAGGACGAGATAGTTGCCGGGCAGGGCACAGGCCATGGCACTGAGCGCCCCGGTAACCACAATCCAGGTGTCAAGAAACGTCCATTCCAATTTTGTACCTCCAGCAGGACCGACGCTAGTGCGCATCAGTCAGGACATGGCTCCAACGGCAACCAATCCGGATACCGGCAAGCCGGTCCAAAATTATGGGAATCCGTGGGACGGATTGCACCGTTTGCGAATTTTTCTTCCGCCCGGAATTTTCGCTGCGACGCATCACATTCGATTTAGCTGTTTCCGGGAGCTTGTGCGCCGACCAGCTCGTGCGGGCTGGGCGGCATTTTGACGTCCTTGAGCTCGGGCAGCATATTTTCCAGCTTCAGGATCATTTCGCGATCCAGCACGTGTTCGATGGCATCCGCACCCCAATCGACCTGGCTGGGGGCGATGTCGGCGTGGGTAATCAAATACGCCTCCCACATCCGGTGTTTGCGGACAATCTGATAGGCTTCGTTCAAGCCTTTGTCCGTCAGGGTGAACCGCTGACTGCCGTTGCCCTGAATCATGCCGTCCGCACGCGCGGCATTCAGCGTCCGGCGCAGTTGGGCCGGCGACCAGGCCCGGGCCGTCAGCAGTTCCTCAAAGGGGAATCCGGCGGCACTGTCGGGCGGCATTTTGGCGGCACCCTGCAGCTCGTAAAGCTCATAAAGTTTGCGCAGCAGATTTTCACGGGCCACTTTTTGGGTCAATCGCCGACGGTCGAGCATCTGATGAATCAACCCACTGGCCGTTCCGAAGGCCAGACTGAAAAGAAACACCGCCGCCGCCATGAGAACGATCACCGCGCCGGCCGGCAAATTGGCCATTAGGGCGCTGAGGGTCGACCCCAGCAGACCGCTCAGGGCGCCGAAAAATCCGGATAGGATCACCATATTTCTCAAGTTATGGGTCCAGAATTTGGCCGCCGACGGCGGTATGATCAGCAATGCAACCACCAGGATCAATCCCACGGCCTGCAGACCGATAACCGTCACCACCACCACCAGGGTCATCATCAAAAAGTCCAGCCGCATCACCGGCCAACCCTGGGTGGCGGCAAAATGATAATCGAAACAAATGACGGTGAATTCCTTGAACAACACCACGCAGACGATGGCGGATACCAGGGCCGTGATACCGATCAGAAGGGCGTCAAAAAACAGCATCGACGCGGTTTTGCCATAGATAAACGACGACAGGCCGGCGGCCGTGCCCGATTCCATGCGCGTGGCCAATCCCAGCAGGGCGATGCCCAGACCGAAATAGACACTGAGAACGATCCCCAGGGCGGCGTCATCTTTCAGCCGGGAGTACTTCTGGACCAGGATGACCGAGGCTGTGCCGAGCACGGAGAAAACAGCCGCCCCGGCGATCAGCGCCAGCAGATTTTTGCCGTCCCCGCCCAGATACGTGATCAGTATAAAGGTCAGCGCGATGCCGGGCAGCGTCGCGTGACTGAGTGTATCGCTGAGCAGAGCCCGTTTTCGCAACAGCAGGAAGGTGCCGACCAAACCGGCTGCCAGACCCAGCAGGGTGGTTCCAATGATCACGATCCGCGTGTTGTAATCCTGCAGCGTCAGCACTCGAATGATTTCGCTCCAGGAAGGCAGCTCCAGAAGGTGCCCCCCCAGACCGGCCGCGCCGGCCGCCTGCGGGGTTAGAACCCACAGGATACCGACCAGGCCGATTAAGGCGCCCCGGCGCTTGATCGGACCGACTGTTTTTGCAGCAGATTTCATGGATTCGAACCTTTGCGGCCGGATGGCAGGCGCGGATCCTTTGAATAGGCATACACCGCATCCGACAGCAGCGTCAGTTTTCCGCCGTAGGTCTTTTTCAGGTTTTCTTCGGTAAACACCGCTTCGGTCGGACCATGGGCGACGACCCGCATGTTCAGCAGCACGACGTAGTCGAAATAGCTGGGAACGGTCTGCAAATCATGGTGAACCACCAGGCAGGTCTTGCCGGCATTTTTTAGCTCCTTTAGCAGGGCCACGATGGCCCGCTCCGTGGCGACATCCACCCCCACAAAAGGCTCGTCCATCATGTATACCCTGGCATCCTGGGCCAGGGCGCGCGCCAGGAACACCCGCTGCTGCTGGCCGCCGGACAACTGGTTGATCTGGCGTTTGGCATAAGGAGCCATGCCGACCTTTTCCAGGGATTCCATGGCCCTGTCCCGGTAGCGCCGGCTGACAGGGGCGATCCAGCCGATTTTGCGGTACAGCCCCATGGCGACGACATCCAGGGCATTGACCGGAAAATCCCAATCGACACTTTCGCGCTGGGGGACGTATCCCACCAGATGGCGCTGCTTCTCGTAGGCCTTGCCGTAGATCATGACATTGCCGGACGCCCGGGGCACCAGGTCGAGGGCGGCTCTGATCAGGGTGGTTTTGCCGGCGCCGTTGGGCCCGACCACCGCGATCAGCTTGCCCTCCGGAACCGTCAGATTGACGTCCCACAGCACCGGCTTGCGGTGGTAGGCCACCGTCAGGTCATGTATCCACAAGGGCGCCGACTGCCCGGACAGGTCCTCCGTCTCCGTGGCGGCTGGAGCCTGTTCACTTCCCGGATCCTGCCCAACGGCTGCTGAGGCTGGTGAAGTTGTCATATTCTTTAACCCCAATATTAAGTTATTGGTTACTTGTTATTCGTTATTGGGATCGGGAGGTCAACAAGATTTATACTTTATTGCCAGCGACACCCAAAATGGCTTAATTCCTTTTTTCAATTAACCATTAACAAATATCGATTAACGGTATCCCGCCGTGTGCCGAATGCCTATTCGTGACCGGCCGACAGCTTGCCGTTCAACCCCTTGGCAGGCGCCTGACCGCCCAGGGCCCTGGCAATGGTGGTCGCATTGTGATCGATCATGCCGATATAGGTCCCCTTATAGGAGCCGTCTTTGCCCATGGCATCGGAGAACAGTTCCCCACCGATTTGAACCCGGTGCCCGCGGGAGCCGGCTCCTTCCAGCAGGGCTTTGACGTTTTTGTCCGAAACGCTGGACTCCACAAACACGGCCGGTATCCTGCGCTCAACCAGTGTATCGACGATGCGATTGATGTCTTTCAAGCCCGCCTCTGATTCCGTCGAAAGTCCCTGAATCCCCATTACTTCGATTCCGTAGGCCCGTCCCATGTATCTGAAGGCATCGTGGGCGGTCACCATAATCTTCTGGGCGTCCGGAATCGACCCGATGACCTGCCGGGCATAGGCGTCCAGCTTTTCTAGCTTTGCCAGGTAGGCGGCGGCATTGTCTTTGTAGCTGGCCGCATTGGATGGATCGAACTCGGAAAGCGCCGCAGCGACCACTTCAACGGCTTTCATCCATCCCCGCACATCCATCCACACGTGGGGGTCGCTGTGATTGGTGCTGTCATCATGAATGAGATAGGTGTCGTCCAGCAATTCAGTGACGGCATAAACCGGCCGTTTGCGCGATATCTTTAGGAGAATATCGGTCATCTGCCCTTCCAACAGCAGCCCGGCATAGAAGACAATCTTCGATTTGAGCAATACGGCCACATCGCTGCGGGTCGGGTTGAAAAGGTGGGGATCGACACCGGTACCGATAATGTTGGCGACTTCGGCTTTATCGCCGGCGACCTGTTTGACGATGTCGGCGATCATTCCGACGGTGGTGCCGACGTTATAGGGATATTTGCCTTTATATTCCGCACCGGCCGACGGTACGAGAATCGTTAATGCCAGACTGAAGGCCATGACAAGACCCACCAACGGCTTGAATAACGTGTTGTATGTGTTAGCTCTGTGCATACGCTCGCCCTCCGATTGGTACCAGGTTTACCTGGGAAACAATTAAACGCATAATAAAATGGTAAGAACAAAATTTATTCTGTCAATCAAATAATAAATTTTGGCGTATAGAATATAATATTTTGGCTAGCCTGAAAATTGTCGGTCGAAAAAATCAGTCGGAACGGGTGCTTGAGAGCGGCTCAACCATGATTTCATCGGTCACGTTGATTCCCAGGGTTTTGATCGGCGCGTCGCGTTGCGGACCGACCCGAATACTCAGGGGGCCTTCAAAGGGCGCCTTTTCTATGACGGTCACAATGGTTTCCAACCGGACTTCCAACTGGTCAAGGTAACGCAGCAGTTCGGCATCGGTGTGGTGAACACGCGCGATGCGCACGGATTCTCCTACCGGCGTTGTGGTCAGCGAGTGGAAATTATCCGCTTTGACCCGGCCGTCTTTGGCGGGGATCGGGTTGCCGTGGGGATCATATTGAGGATGGTTCAAATATTCTGCGATCGCCTCCGTCAACCGATCGGAGATGTGGTGCTCGAGATTTTGGGCTTCATCATGGACTTCGTCCCATGAATAGCCCAGGACCCGATTGAGGAAAGTTTCAAGCAATCGATGCCTGCGAATGACGCTCAGCGCAATTTTTTTGCCGCGGGGGGTCAAGGCCACGCCCTTATGCAGTTCGTGGGACACCAGCTTCGGCCGCACCCTGGACAGGCGCTTGATCATATCCGTCACCGAACCGGCGGTGATGCCCAGCGTTTGGGCCAGCGCTGTCGTCTTTACCCGCCCGCTGTGTTGTTGGATTTCGTAGATGGTTTTGAGATATTTTTCGACCGCTTCGGATTGCATGCTGTTTCCGGCCCCTGTGACTGGTGGTTCATCGCCTAGTAGCTGTCCCGCGTGGGGACATGAAGCGTTCAGGGTCGCAAAATTGCTTTGAGTGCTAAAATAAACCAGGCTCAATTTGATGTCAAATGCAAGATCGTCAGGGGGGCGAAATGTCATCAAGCGGGAGTATAGTCAAATAATGACCGACCATCGATCTGATGGAAGCGGGGGATTGTGAATGGCCTGAAATTATTTTTGCGATCGGCTGCGCAAAAAGCTCCGGGGCCTTTCTCCGGAGCTTTGCGCATTGAAGGGCAAAAGCATGATTCAGCCAATCTTCTTAACCCGTTTAATAATCTTAGCTGCTGTCAGATTTTCATTCTACTCGAAAACTCGATATAGGCTCGTCACTGGAGGCCGTCAAAATCTCTTCGGCCAGGTTTTCCGCTTTCAAAAATTCGGCGATGGTGCTGAAAGTTGCCGTCCACGGTTTATCATTGTGGTCATCCAGTTTAATATCCGGCATGAATAACGAACCCAGTGTGAGCTTGAATTGGGAAGCCTCGATCGGCTGGGGCTCAAACCAGGCGCTGATAGTGGCCTTGATGTGGGTCATGTCATCGGTTTTGTAAATCGACGCGAAGATAATATTGGCTACAAATTCCGTGCAGTTTTGGTAGCGATTGTTGTACGGGCTTGCGATCGCTGAATAATCCGGATTGTGCAGCCGCTGGTAGGTGTCCGAAGAAATGACGGCCAGCAACCGTTTTTGAAGCGCCTTGCGTGGCACGATAATCCCCACTTTGAGGTCATATACGCCCGCCATGAAATCCACGGGAAAGTCCTGTATGAGATCGCTGCGGTCCGGTTGATCGCTGCGCTGGTATAAATTGTAGACTGCATATCCCGGAACCATGGTGCCCTCGGGGGTCTGAATGCGGCTGTAGACCCAAAATGCCGTGTGGGTATACTTTATACCGGGGGGGAGTTCACTCTGGGGGCGCCCGATTCTGCCAACGATCGCCACCGCCGCCGCCCGTTCAGCCAAAATTTTTTCGATTTTTTTTGAAAAACCTATGATTTCATCCGATTTAAAGTTAGCTCTACTGCCGCTGTATTGAACGCTGCCGGCAATGGCGATGTTAAATGCCGCAAATACGCAAACAATGATCATCAGGGCTGTTTTTAGAGACTTCATGACTTAGTGCTCCTTTCGATCTATTTTGACCGCCCCGGCAAGCATCCCGGGATTGAATTGCCATTCCGCGCGCGCGGTGCGGGCGGGATCGAATCCATCAATTCTTGACGAGTTTGGAATCCCGTTCCACGCGCGCGGGGTGGGAGAACTGCCGACGTATCTAGTCCTTAATCGCTTCATGGGGCGGCAGGGTGAATTTCGTAAAGTTCTCATCCGTTATTTCAAATGGCTGGCCTGAAGCCGCATCCCAGAGTTCTTCACCGGCGGCGTTGCTCATATGGCCGCCTGCTGTTGAGAACGCGCCCACAACCTTAAACGGCGTTGAGATGACGCCCGAGGTTAGCTTGGCGCCGGATACAAAGCCGTGGCCGACCGCCTCCGCTGAATGCTGGATTGACTGAGCAAAGTGGCTCAGGGATTTGCCGCCGTGTCCGATCGAATCCTGTGCCAGCGCGCTGCCGGCAAAAATAACCGTTGCCAGACTGATAACTATCGTAATTAGCTTTTTCATGAGTACCTCCTTTTTAGGTTGCCTGTTGCTGTTTAACTAAGACATCTGCTGCATGACCGATCGCTGCATGGTCGACCAACAAAATAGCAAAACAAATGCCAACGGCCGCCGGGCTTTTTAACCTGCTGAATTTCAATTAAATTCAAAAAACCCATGTATGCATGGGCAAAAAAATAAAAGATGACCTATGGACTAATTATGCAAATCAATGTATACATATTATGTAAATTTTCAGATTTGGAAGGGGGAATATGGCGGCAAAATACCAATTAACGACCGATGATAGGGAGTTTTTCAGGTTGGTGGAGCGGGCGGCTCTGGTGAATCCATTTACGCAGGAGCGCCTGCAGATCAACAAGCAGCTTTCGGGGCTGTCCGGTGATTTGAGCGAATTTGAGTACAATGATAAAGGTGTAAAGAAGGTTAGGGCGAAGTTCAAACGCCTGGAGGACGCCGGCCGGGACTGCTTCAAGCAATATGTGGCTGACGATCAACGGCTCTTAAAAAATGCCACCATGTTTGATTTCTTTCATTGCTACATCCAGCCGTTCGACCGGCACATCCTCGATCAGCTAAAAGCGGGTGCCAAGCCCATCAATGTTCCCTTTGCCCGGGAGGCCTTCGCCTATCTGCATCAAAAAGGCTACACCGATGAAGAAAAACGGCTGGCCTTTGCTTTGACGTTTCAGATATGGAGAGCCTACTATTTTATTGTTCGAAACCTGGTCGGCCGCAGTGCTGCCATGAAAGCGCTCAGGCAGAGCTTGTGGAACAATGTATTCACCCATAGCATCGATTTTTATATTGATTATCTTTGGAACCGGATGGAAGATTTCTCAACCCTGATCATTGGTGAGACCGGAACCGGCAAAGGCACGGCTGCTATGGCTATCGGCAGATCCGGTTTCATCCCGTTTAATGAAAAGACGGGCTGCTTTGATGAGAGTTTTGCTCAATCCTTTGTCACGCTTAATTTGTCGCAATTCCCCGAAGCCTTGATCGAATCCGAGTTGTTTGGACACAAGAAAGGTGCGTTTACAGGCGCGGTGGGTGATCATGAGGGCATTCTGCAGCGCTGCAGCCGCTATGGAGCCATATTTTTGGATGAAATCGGTGAAGTTTCATACCCCATTCAAATTAAATTGTTGAAAGTGCTGGAGGAAAGGCTTTACAGCCCGGTCGGCAGTCATACAATCCACCGTTTTGACGGAAGAATAATCGCCGCTACAAATCGCACCCTTGAAAAACTCGTTACCAGGGGAATAATGAGAAGCGATTTTTATTATCGGCTGTGCTCCGACGTCATCTCAGTGGCGCCGCTCAGAGACCGAATCAAAGATGACCCCCGTGAACTCAACGATCTTCTCAATGTCATCGTAACCAAAATTTTAGGCGTCGAGGCACCTGGGGTTGTCAAACACCTGCTGTCATTGATAACCGGGCAACTAGGACTAAATTACCATTGGCCCGGCAATGTCAGAGAACTGGCGCAGTGTGTGCGCCGATTGATTCTGAACCAAAATTATGGGGGATTGCCGGCAGAAAGCACCTCCCCGTCTGCGCGATTTTGCGTGGGCCTGGACAAAGACAGCCCTGACGCCCAGACCCTGCTCGGACGCTATTGCAATGCGCTTTACGGGCGCTACGGCACTTACGGGGAAGTTGCCCGGCGGACTAAACTCGATCGTCGCACCGTTAAAAAATACATAACCGACTACATCCAGAATTCTGAATGACCGGTCTACAGATAGCAGCCCAACGGAGTAATCTGCATCGCGGCGTTTCGACTTCACCTGGCGAAGATGACGGATTTGCCCTCATCAGGGCCGACGGCAACCCACTGACTACCATGTGATTTGCAGCTTGGTCGCCGCGCGATTCTGCAGATACGCTGTCATTGAAACGCTAAAATGCATTTAAATGCCCCCGCCTGGGCCGGCGCGTTTTGAAACCACATAGTTGTGCAGCCATCGATTGTCGCCCGCGCACGGGTACCCGGCCCGTTTGATGGCGTTTGAGGCTGCCTGGTAGGATAAAAGAGGATAGGTGCAAGGGTCAAAGCAGACTCATGGTCCGGTTTCTTCCTTTCTTTTTGGCGCGATAAAGTGCCCGGTCAGCCCTGTCAATCAGATTGTCAAGGGCAGCATCAATTTTATGGTCCATTATTTGCTCCAGGTGAAAGCCCAGGGAGGTCGTCACGTGTACATTCCTGTCTAAATAACAGAAATCAAACCTTTCCACGGCCATGCGGATCCGTTCGCATTGGACAAACATGTCTTCTTTTTTGACATTACCGCGCGGCAGGATGACGAACTCCTCGCCGCCGTAGCGGCCCAGTATGTCTTCGGTACGCTTGTTTTCACGGATGAGGGTGGCAATCTGAGTCAGGACAAAATCACCGATGAGATGGCCGTAAGTGTCGTTGATGTGTTTAAAATGATCGATATCAATCATAATCATACCGACGATCAATTCATTTCGGCGCGCATAGGCGATCTCCTTCTTGGCGATTTTACTGAAATGCTGTCGGTTGAAAATGCCGGTTAAGGGGTCGATGCAGGCCCTCTTTAAAAGCTTTTTTTCCGAGCGAACCTCGGCTTTGCTTTTATACTCGATTTTCATCACGGTGTCGCCGATCTGAAGGGGAACGCCCGTCGGCAGATAGGCGTAGTTCAATCTTCGGGAATCGATAATCGTGCCGTTGGTTGAACCCCGATCGGAGACCTTAAAGACATTGTCAATCCATTCCAATTCGCAGTGTATCCGCGAGATATGATCATCATCTATGGTAATATCGGCGATGGCGGAACGACCGATGGTCATCTTGCCCTTTTTCAGCTTGTGGCGTTTGCCACTGTCTCGACCTATAAAAATGGCTAAGTAGGGATCCCTTGATCCGGTTTTGATTTCCGAGCCAATCTCTTTGGCAATCGTTTCATTGTAAACAGCGGTCGTTTGTTCTTTCATGGTCATACCTTGCAAAAACAAAAAAATGGGATTGTTCGTTTAACCGACTTAAAATACTGATAATAAAATATTTCAAGGGCTCGAAAAAACTCCTCATTCTTTATATCGGAACTTTTGTGAAGATCTTGAGGATTGATTTAATCCAGCGCAAAAAGAATACGGATAATTTTCAACGACAGTCACTCGCAATTTTTCGTTCCGGGAGTTCGGTTGCATGACCCCAATGCGGACGGCATTATCTGTATCGCCATTGCCCCGCGGCCCGCGTATCCCTTTTTGTCGGGCCCTATTTCTCTTTTAGTTTTTTAAAATAGCTGCCGGGCTCCCAAAAGTGCTTTTCATCATCGATGTAGGACAAAAATTTGTCCAGCTGCTCCTTCAGGCGCCGCGATTCATCGACATCCAGCTCCACGGCATAATTGTGATCGTCGGCCTCGACATTGATGCTGAAATAGTCCTGCGGTCCGTCTCTGAAACCGGGACCTGATGCCCAGCGAATATCCGGTTCAGCTTTGTCGCCCAAAATTTTGGTTCGACGATTTTTTTTTGAAATCCTAAGCAGTTTCATTGTGCACCTCTGTCAAATTCAGTTGCGCAGCGCCTCCAAGCCGGATGCATCGGCGCCGCTAATGTGAAGCAATTTTTGTACGAGCCCTAATATATCATTTAGCGTTTTAGCTGTTTGTGGGGAAAAAATCAGTTTTTATCGAGGCAAGCAAGATCTGATTGGCTCGATAAGGACCAAACCATTACATTATATTTTTTCGACAAAGCCAACCGCTTTCTACATTCAAATTTAAATTTGAAAAACAGCTCCAGCCGATTCGGATCCCCCCTATCCTCCCGCAGTGCCATCGGGTTGGAAATGGGGGCATCTCCGTGGATCACTGCTGCGGAAAGGTCGCAGCAGTGTGGCATTTGTTTCACACTTTTAGGTAATTAAATTCATTGTTTATCTTGATTTAATGTAGATCCCATCTTCCCTTTTAGACCTAAAATGTTATAACAAACCAATATTATTATAAATATTCTAAAATAATTCAATTTCGGTTGCTGCCGGGAATAAAATTTGCACACCACAATGTGGCACCCCTCGCTTCCGGCTTGCTTCGCCAGTACACATTAAAAACGGCGAAGAAAATGAAAGGGGTCGGAACTTCCCCGATGACGCGTCAGCGCATGCGCAACTACTATCTTCGCCGTTCAGGCTAGAAGCTGTCACAAACCCGCCTGTGGCGGATTGATTAAAACGGCTTCCAGCAAACATCCAAGATCGCCCGTTGAGATCATCGCCTACCGTGTCCACAGTTCAACTCTTGCCGGATTTCATCAAGTCGACAACATCCAAAAGGAAGCAATTCATGAGCACAAGCAACGACAACGACCAGACGACACAAGGTAAACACGGCGAACGACACGTGGAAATACTCGGCACCCCTTTGCGCGCGGTGGAAGGACGAGGTCGTGCCCAAAAATATGTTCTCAAGCTGATTCCGGAATCCGAACCGGCGTCTCTGAACTTCAAAAAGAATTTGGCGTCATTTGCGGATGGCTCTAAATTCTGCGAGCTCAGAGACGGCGACACCTTTTCCCTGAGGGGGCTAAAAGACGGAGATGATGTGCTGATGGTGGTCGTGGCCGATCAATCCTGGGAATTTGATGTTTCCGTACTCCGGGACGCCGGGGTGAAAAATACGGGCATTTCGCACCCAATGCTTCGACCCGGAAAGCACGTCGGTTCTATTCAATTCAATTTGGGTGAATATGAAACCGATTGCGAAACCGATCGATTTAACGTGGCTGCTTCACTCAACGGTGAAAGGGTTTTCGATCTCGAGGGCCTGCCGGCCGACCGTCATTCAGGTTCCCCGGAAACCATTTCCCTAACAGTGGATTTTAAAGAACTAACGTTGGGCGAACGCGACGTAACCGGTGATTTCGTTGTCGAAGTCACATCGCAAGAAACCTTCATCTCAGCATTCGAGCCTCCGGTTTCGAATACCGTCCACGGCGAAGGCTATATATCGGAATTGCCGGCCAAAGGCGATAACGCGTTTCCCTCATCAGGTTTCGGACAAACCCGTGAACGCGACTATTCCAACGAATTGACCACCATTACCACGGTCCCGGTGCCGTCTGAATTCCCGGAAGAAGAATGGGGCGACGATCCGCGGGATACGCCCCCCCCGCTCATGTACGGCGAGCCGGTCTACCTGCACAATGGTGAATATATTCGCAACGACCGCGACTATTTTATGAAGGGCCGCGGGCCGGCCCTGTCGATCATAAGAACCTACCGGTCCCGTGTCATTGGTCAGTCGATCGTCGGGTACGGGTGGACCATCAACTTGGAAAAAACACTCGTTGATTTGACACCCCTCGGCGGTTCGGGCTTCATGTACAAGAACGGATTTGGCCGCAACGACCCCTATGACGGGAGCGGCAATTCGCAGACGACCGGCATTTATTCCCGCATAAAAGCCAACCCCGCGGGCGGAAACGACATCATTCAAGCCAACGGTTCCAAACTCTCATTCGATAGCGAGGGGAAATTTTCACAAATTGTCGATCGCGTCGGGGATGCGATAAGTTTAGACTACAACGCCCAGGGGCAACTGGTCAATGTGCGCGACGCCGCAGGTAGAAACCTCCGGTTGAGTTACAACGCCGATGGTCTTGTGGAAAAAATCGAGGACGACTTCGATCGCCAGATTATCTATCACTACTACCAAAGGGGTGAAGCCGGAGGATCGCTGCATGACCTTAAAGCGGTTACCGCCACGGCCACCACACTGCCTCACTATCCTGCAGGGGAAACAACGATCTACACCTACGAAGACAATTCGAACAATCCGCAGCGCCTGCATAACCTCGTTTCCATAACCCGGCCGCAGGCAGTCCACGAACTGGGCATCGATCCGTCTCAACGCTTCGACACCACCGACGCGACACGCCTTATCGACAGAGCCGAAGTTATGAATGTGTACGATGATACGGACCGGGTCGTCAAACAGCGCTATAACGCCGGCATTTTTTATTTCGACTATGCCTCCAACGGTTCGGAAACCACCGTAACCGACCGAGCCGTAGAGGCGGGGGCCACCGGCGGGCAGAAAACAGTTTTTCGCTATTCAGGAAACGTACCACAGGAAATCGAGCAATACAGCAGCCTCGGCCGGGCGATATTTACTTTTGAGCACAACGACACCGGATTCGCGGAATCGACCGCGTACAAATTCCCTTCCGGACGCCGAATTGAATTTATTTACGACCGGGGCAACGCCGACCCCATGCGACGCGGCGATCTGCTCGCCATGGAATGGGTGGGAGCAAACTCCGGGGAACGAATGAAAAGTACCCAAAAACTGAATTCTTTCGGTCAAGTCGTTGAGGTGGTGGAACCACGCGGCCATGCGCCCGGCGCCGACCCGGACCGCTATACCTTTCGGATCGAGTACGACGCCCAAGGCAACGCGGTTCGTTCAGAATTTCCCGCCGTATCGCAGTTCAGCAGCCTCGGGCAAGCCAGCCGACTTTTCCCAAAACTGCGACGGGAGGCCCGCTACAACCACAAGGGACAAGTCATTCGTTCGGTAGATATTGACGGCGTCATCAGAGATTATTCCTATTACCCCGCGGGAGATACGCGCGAAGGTTTGCTCCGTTCAATTAAGCAAATCAGCGTCGATGGCTCCAGAACACTGGAAACGGTCTTCGAACTGGACCTGTTGGGAAGACCGGTTCAAGTCACCCAGAAAAACGGTTCGGTTTCCTCCGCTAAATACGATGTGTACAACCGGGTGATTGAAACGATCGATCCCATTGGTGCGCGCCGAACCTATGCATACGATCATCAGGGACGCCCGGTCTTGTTCAAACTGCAGCATCTCCGGCCCGATCAAAACGGAATCTACCGTCAAGCTGTCCCGGCCTGGTTTACCGAAACCAGAAGCTATGACCAATTCGGACGCCCCGCAAAGATCATTCTGGGCTCGTCCGATCCCAACGAACCGACCTATACTACCAAATACACCCACGACGAAGCCGACCGGGTTGTGACCCAAACATCAAATGACGGTACCGTAACCCGATTCGAATACGGCCCCCGAAGTCTTACGACCAAAACCGTTGTCGCCGACGGAACGCCCGATGAAGCCGCCCATGAAGTCCAATACGATATCGACGGCCAGATCAAGACCTTCTCCGACGCCGTGGACAGCAAATTGGAGTTTGAATACGACTGGCTGGGGAGGCTCATCGCGCTTCGTGATCCGCTTCCCTTCGGCGCTTCTGCCGGAGCGGCAACGCGGATCGAATACACATTTGGAAACTTCGTCAGCAGGGTGTACCGCCTTGATCGAAACGGGAACCTGATGCGTGACATTCGCCGTTTCTACGACGAACGGGGACGACTTGCGGTTGAAGAAGATGCCCTCACGGGCACGCGCGCCGTGCGCAGTTTCGACAAGGTGGGCCGTCACAAACGGACAGCATTGTATGAAATTTCAGGCGCCGTTTTGCTGCGTGAAACCCGGCGCGGATTTGCAGCCAACGGTTTCGGGGAAGTGGTTTGGGCGGAGGACGGCGAGGGCAACCGCATTGAATACAATTATGATCAGGCGATGCGGTTGTCGTCGGTCGAACGCATTGGCTCCAGTAGTCAATTGGCGATCCGAACGAAATACGCCTACGATGCCAAAAACCGGGTGCAGCGAATTGTTAACCTTTCGAAAGACGGTACGATGCAGCAGCCGACTAATGTAACCTATGATTCCCGCAATCTGATACTCAGCTCGGTTAATCCAAACGGGGAAACTACCCGGAACTCCTACAACGCAATCGGTCAATTGATCGCCGTCGACCGGTTTGTCAGCCCGTCGGCCACCGAGCACGAGACGTTCGGCTACGATGCCGCCGGCAACCTCGAATGGCTCACCGACGGCGGCGGCAATCGCACCCTGTTCGCCTACAACCGCAGAGGCGACAGGACGAAAACAACCGCCTATGACGGGTCAGTGCCCCATCTGATTCACGAGACCGAATACGATCCCCGTGGTTTGCCGATTTCTTTGACCGATGGTCGGGGAAACGTCGTACACAACAAGTTCGACGAAGTCGGACGGCTGATCAACCGGACGATCCGCCGCGCGCCGGGTGTCGGTGGACCGACTTTTGAGAAATTCGTTTACGACGATATGAATCAATTGATTGAGGCGCAGAATGACGTCTCCATCTTTACGCAGGTATTCAATCCCCATGGCCTGGTTTTGAGCGAAACCCACACCCATCGAATCGGCGGACAAACGGTCACGCGCGCGATCAATCGAAAATTCAATGGGGCTGGGGCCAACGTCGAAATCGAATACCCCGGCGGCCGGGTCGTGGAACTCAACAACGACCTTATCAGCCGGCCGATTCAAATCAAGGAGGGAACCAATTCAATCGCGACTTTCTCCTATATGGCACCGGCGCTCCAATCGCGAAAGGCGTATGCCAACGGAACCCACACCACCTTCGTCTACGACGGCTTGGCCCGATTGTTGTCGGTCGATCATTTCGGGATGGGCGGTGCAACCCACCCGTCGTATGCGTACACCTATGACCTGGGCGGAAATGTGCTGTCGGAAACGGAAAAGTCGAGCCAAATACAAGACCTTTTCAAATACGACGCTCTCAATCGCCTCAATTCGGCCGAGATCGCCAAAAACCTGACCACGGGAGCCGCGGGGCGGCCCGTTGAGTACGAATACGATTGGGCCGGGAACCTGCATAGTCTGAGCGATGCAGGACGAAAAACCTATTTTGCGGCCAACGGACTGAACCAGTACATTGCCGCGGGGCCGCGCGGCCGCTTTCAATCCTTCAAATGGGACCAAGACTTTAACCTTACCGAAAGCCCCGGGAGAAAATTGTCCTACGATTACGGCCGCAACCTGATTCGTGCCCAAAGGGGCGGGAAAACCTACGAGTTCACTTACAACGCTGTGCGAACCCTGATTCACAAGAGAGTCATCGCGCCCGGTCAGCCGGATCGCGAAACCCATTATTTTTACGACGGCGACCGAATCATCGAGACCGAGGGGGATTCTGCCGCCACCTATGTATACGGACTGGGCCTGGACGAAGTCGTTTCCTGCCGGCAGGGAACTCAGGATTATTACGTCCATCAGAAACGGCTGTGGAGTGTTGCGCACATCACCGACGGCGCCGGCGATGTGGTCGAATCCTACCGCTACGACCCCTACGGCGCCCGAACCGTTTACGACGGCAATGGGAACGAAATTCCCGACTCCGCAATCGGCAATCCCATCGGTTTCGCCGGCCGTTGGATCGAGCCCGATCTCGGCCTCTACAACATGCGCGCCCGGTGGTACGATTACGAATTGGGACGGTTCACGACGCCGGATCCCGACGGATGGTTCGACGGGTTGAACGTGTATCAATACGCCCAAAACAATCCGACCACATTTTTCGATCCGCTGGGGACTTCCGCCGCTGAATTCCTGTCCGGGCTGAAAGACGGCTTTAAAGAGAAATTCCTGGGTGGCATAATCGATACGGTAACGACGCTGGCCGATATCGTGCTCAACGCCAGCGACTACGTCGAAACCCTCAAGACCATGCTGTCCGCGCTCACCAATCCGGATATTCGGGCTACCGTGTGGGGCGCCATCAAACAAGCCGTTCAGGAAGAACTTGCCGACGCGTGGAATGTCGTCGAAGGAGCCATAAACGCCCTGAAGGATAAAGCAGGCTATCTAGCGGGGCAAAAATTGGGACTCGCTCTGGGTTGGCTCGCATCACGCTTGATGCGGGGTGGCGGTTCCATTGCCGCGTTTTTCGCCAAAATCGGCAAAAAAGTGAAAGACATCTTGAAGCGTGTCCGCCGGCGAAGAAGGCGTTGCCCCGGAAACGACGGCGGCTGTTTTCTGGCCGGAACGATGGTCATCACCAAAGACGGTCCCAAAAGAATCGAGGACCTGAGGGTAGGAGACGAAGTGTTGTCCCGGGATGAAAACGGTACGGACACAAGCTACAGAAAAGTGATCCGTCTTTTCAGAAGACACACGGATAACGTGGTATTCGTTCGACTTCAAGCTGATGCGATTATACTGGATTCCGAAAACGTCCGGATCGACCGGGAACAAATACTTCGCAGCACCGCCGGGCACCCCTATTGGGTGGAAAACCGCGGATGGGTTCATGCTGCCAAACTTCGAGAAGGCGACCGCCTCATCTCGCACGACGGCACCAAACAGATCGTTTCCCAGGTGGAAACCCGCTATGAGCAGGCCTACCACTACAACATCGAGGTTGAAGAATCGCATACCTATTTCGTGACCGAGACGGCCCGCTGTCAGCCCGTATGGGTTCACAACAACGGGTGCGGCTGGCAGGGAAGAAGAGCTGAAATTCGTGCGGCGTTGGAAGCCGAAGGTCTCCGAATCGACCCAAGTCTGCAAAATAGCGAAAACAGCAGTCGAAACGCCAATGTCGGCATGACCGGCGAAGCGCTGACCGCCACCGAAGCCCACCAGAGAGGTGAAATCACCGACGACATACGAACCCAGGTGCGTCACGAAACTCCTTACGGTACGCGAATTCGTGATATTGAAGCACCATCGGCCGCAGACCCGTCCGTGACCTTGCACAAAGAATCCAAAGTTGGAAACAGTCCGCGCAGACGAAGGGCGCAATTGCAGGACGAATGGATCGACCAGCAAACAGGGTCTCAAACCGAAGTCGTTCGGAGACCGAGGTCGGATTGCAATCTCACGTGATCATCTAAAGCTCCGCCGAACCATATAAAGTGAATAAAGAATCGACATATCAGGAATCAATTTTACTCCGCCCACACCTGATAATAAACTATTTAGCTGCCGCCGGCAGATATCGCCGCCCGATGGCCTCAAAGGCCGCCACCTGCTCCTGCTCCCACTGCTCGGGATACCCCAATTCAGCGGCCATCAGGGCGGCAACCCTGGGGGCTGCCGCCAAGGCCGCCTGCGCGTTGAGGACCAGACTGCGGGTCCGCCGGGCCAGAAAGTCGTCCACCGTTCGGGCCCCTTCAAAACGCACCGCCCAGACAACCTCCCCGCAAAGGGCCGGCAGGTTCGGGTGGACGGGCTGTCGGCGCGATTCGTCTGCACGCAGCAGGTCCTGGATGGCCGGAGCGTCCGAGCCGTAGAGGGCCAGGGAACCGAATTTTTGCGAACTTTTGAGATAGCCGTGGATATTGAGGCGTTTGGTCACACAGGGCCTGGCTTCGATACCGGCAAGGGTGGCGGCATGACTGACGCAGTCTTCGGCCATCTGCCGGTAGGTCGTCCACTTGCCGCCCGCAATGGTCAACAGTCCCGAGCTGGAAATAATAATAGTGTGGTCCCGTGAGAGAGCCGCCGTGTCTTTGGCATCAGCGGCTCCGACCAAAGGACGGATACCGGCAAAGACGCTGAGGATATCTTCCCGGGAGGGCACCTTTTGCAGATACATGCCGGCGGTTTCCAAAATAAAATCGATTTCCTCGGGCAGTGGCCGCGGCTCGAGGGACATTTCAGATATCGAAGTATCGGTTGTACCGACAAGGGTTGCGCCGAGATAGGGAATGGCAAACATCACCCGGCCGTCTTTTGTGTGCGGCACCATGATGGCGGAATCTCCCGGCAGAAAGCTGCGGTCGAAGACCAGATGAATACCCTGGCTGGGTGAGATCAAAGGCGGTGCGTCAGCATCATCTCTTCTTCGCAATTCATCGGCAAAGGGACCGGTCGCATTGATGACGACCCGGGCCTTGACGCTGTGTTCCTTGCCGCTTTCGACATCTTCAAAAACCGCACCGTCGAGGTACCCGGCCCCATCGCGATTGAAGGCCACCACGCGCGCATAATTGAGCAGGGTTGCGCCCTGTTCGGCGGCCGTTCGCACCAGGTTGATCAGAAGTCTGGCATCGTCGAACTGGCCGTCGTAGTAGATGACGCCTCCCCGCAATCCTCTGGTTTTTAAAGTCGGGATCCGCTTGACGGTTTCATCGGTCGAAAGCATCTTGGATGGGCCGAATCCGAAGCGCCCTGCCAGGAGGTCATAGACTTTGAGCCCGATACCGTAAAATGGCGCCTCCCACCAGTCATAGTTGGGCACGATGAAGGCTAGGTCGTGGACCAGGTGGGGGGCGTTTTCCCGCAAAATGCCACGCTCTTTGAGGGCGTCCATCACCAGGGTGATATTTCCCTGCTGCAGGTAGCGCACCCCGCCATGGATCAATTTGGTGCTGCGCGATGAGGTGCCCTTGCCGAAATCACTTTGTTCCACCAGCAAGATATCGTATCCCCGGGAGGCGGCATCAACGGCGATACCGACACCGGTGGCGCCGCCGCCGATTACCAGCATGTCCCACGGATCGGTTCGGTCCAAAATCCTACTGATCATTTCTGCGCGGTTCATCGTATGCTCCTTTAAAATATGCGCTCGGGTACCGGGTTTTGCTGCCGGTCAGCCCGAAAAAAAGCGGCCAATATAAATCCGGGCCCGGCAGTCCTCCGGGCGTTGAGTACACCCCGGAGGAGTAGCGTTTGCCTTGGACTCCATGTGGAATAGTGGGAACCAAAGACGAATGATCGTCAGATTATAACCTCTGATCCGTGGCATGACCATGGGATCTGAAATCATTCCGCCAAAACCAGCATTCCAACACGCCATTATTCCATCAATTCACTATGCAGGGGCACGCTACAGACAATTTTCTCTAATTTGGCCCAAAGACCAGGTTCTCGATGTTCTATCAAAAAATATAATACAGGTATCCGGCGAGCCCAAGCCTTCTCCCGCCCCCTTTTTCACCTTTCGCCGTCCTTGCCGAATCGGTTTACCGATATCTTCAGAGCGGAAATTTGGGAAAAGATTCAAATTTATTGATTCCAGGCCACACACTTATTACATTCCTGTTTAACCCAGCTGAGATGATGTCTCTTAATTTTCGATACCAGCTTCCGGTTCGAAAGGCATCAGACCCGTTTTTATGGATCATTGATGATGGAAATATAAAATCAGATTCCCAGCCCTTTTCAAACACAACCAACCAGTAACATATGACACCTAAGTGAGCATTATTTGCTCCATCAGGACTCAGGAAAACAGCGATGAACAAAAGAGATTTGGTTTTAAACCTATTGGATAAAGACAAAAAGCAGGAGGTCATTCCGGCCGCCTTCTTTCTTCATTTTGATGACATCTATCATCGCGGACAGGCCGCGGTGGAAAAGCATCTGGAGTTTTTTCGCTACACCGATATGGACTTCGTGAAAATCCAGTACGAAAATGGTTTCCCCCCAAGGCCTGACATTCAAACCCCGGCGGATTGGGAGAAGATGCCTTTGTATAAAAAAGAATTTTACGAAGACCAGTTGAACGTCGTCAGCGGCCTGGTCAAAAGGGCCCGCAAAGAGGCCCTGATCATCATGACCCTGTATTCACCGTTTATGTGCGCCGGGCATACCAGCGATTTTCAAATCATAAAGCACATCCAGGAAAACCCCGCTAGGGCCAAAAAGGGCATGGAGATCATTACCGAGAGCCTGATGATTTTCGTAAAAGAGTGCATCAAGCGCGGTGTGGACGGATTTTACCACTCCACCCAGGGAGGGGAGAGCCGCACGTTTGAAGACATCTCCCTATTCAACGACTGCGTCAAACCCTTTGATCTCACCCTGATGGAAGAAATTAACACATCCTGTGATTTCAATATTCTGCATATTTGTGATTATCGCGATGGCTATGATGATTTGACGCCTTTTTTGGATTATCCGGGTCATATCGTCAACTGCAGTCTGGAATTGGGAACGGGGAAATTGACCGCCCGGGAGGTCTCCCAAATGTTCGGCAGACCCTTTATGGGCGGGTTGGACAGGCTGGGAACCATCGTCTCCGGAAGCCGGGATGCAATCAAAAAAGCGGCCCGAACGCAATGCCGCCAAAAGTCCGCCAAGTTTCTCCTGGCGGCCGACTGCACCGTCCCGGCCGATACCGACTGGGACAATTTGAAAACCGCAATTGCAGCCGCCCATGATTTTGAGATCGGCTAGACTATATAGTGCCGGGCACCGGGAGATGCCGTCTTCTCTGAGGATAGACCGCCCAAGTCCAAGCTAGCTTTGGAAGGCATATCATTTGCAATTAGATCTCTTCGGACCTGATCTTTGTTCGGGAGCAGGCAAATGCAGCTGGGCTTTTAAAGCCATGCAATTCGGATGTCATATGTCTCGAATTTCTTATCCGTAAATCCGAGGAATGTCCCCTGAAATAACAGATACCGCAGAAGATTCTGACAGTCTAAGTGTGGTCCCCATTACTCCTGCACAGGTGCCGGTTCGTTCGGCTTTACTTTTTCCTGCCGTAGCAGATCGATTTTTTTTGATTAAAAACTCTTGACATTTTGTGTTATCCGGCACCAGATTGGACAATGCCACATTGTGGCATTGTCCACTGGCCATAATCTTTTCAATTGAGGAACGACATACGATCGCAAGATCAGAGGAGGCAAGCTATGTCGACTGCAATTTGGAAACTGCGCACCACGGTGACAAGTGTCGCCGTGCTGGGCCTTGTTGCCATGTGCCTGTATTTCCCGCCAGCGGCGTCCCGAGCAGAGCCGGCGCCGGAATGGGGCAAGCGCGCAGCGCTGATCGAGCCCAATTCGGAAATGGCAGTGGCCTATCTCGACGGGAAGATCTACATCGTGGGCGGCTATCCCTCGACACGGATCAGCGTCAATACCGTTCAGGTCTATGATATCAACTCCGACAGCTGGCGCCTGACCACTTCCTATCCGACGACGATCAACCACGCATCGGCGGTCGGCCTCGATGGCGTCCTCTATGTAATCGGCGGTCAGACGAATGCCGGCGGGCGCAACGAGAAATCGCGCTACACGTCGGCCGTCTATGCCTACGACCCGAAGACGGAGAAGTGGACGGCTCGCGCGCCAATGCCGACGGCGCGCAGTGCGATGGCTCACGACATCATCGACGGCAAAATTTTCGTCGCCGGTGGTCGACCGCCGCGGGGGCACGATTTCGCCGTCTACGATCCGAAAGCCGATAAATGGACCTCGCTCCCCGACCTGCCGACGGCGCGCAATCACATGGCGGCGGCAGCGATCGGCGGCAAACTCTATGTGGCCGGCGGACGCTTCGGCGGCGGCTTCCGCAGCGAGATCACCGCGGCACTCGAGATGTACGATCCAAAAACCAACAAATGGACAGCGAAGCGGCCGATGTCGGAGGCGCGCAGCGGGCTCAACGGAATCGCCGTCGACGGATGTTTTCATACCTTTGGGGGCGAACATCCGACGGCGGGGCGGTCGGGCGTGTTTCCCCATCACGAGGTGTACGATCCGAGGGCCGACCGCTGGAGACGTTTGCCCGATATGCCGATTCCCGTGCATGGCGTCACCGGACTGGTTTACGTGAATGGCTGGATCCATCTACCCGGCGGCGGCATCCGGATGGGCGGCAGCAGCGGCAGCACACATTTTCAGGTCGTCCGCCCGGGGATGTCATGCAGCGGCTGACGGTACCAAGCCTCCGCGCGGCTCTCGCCCTCGTCGCCTGTATCGCCTTGCCGGCGATGGCGGATCAAAGCGCCCGGGAACAGGTGATTAACATCGCGGTCACCGACGGCAAGGTTCAGGGTGAGTCCGTCGAGCAATCCGGGGGTGTCCCGGTAATCCGTGTGCGGCAGGGCCGGACTGTGGCGCTGCGATGGACGTCAGATATCGCCATGACGATTCATTTGCACGGCTACGATATCGAAACGCACATACCGAGCGATGGTGAGGCCGTAATGCATCTCGCCACACGCGCCACCGGCCGGTTTCCGATCGAGCGGCATCGTAAAGACGGACATGTGACCCTGCTCTATCTCGAAGTCCGGCCGTAATAGCAGCGATGAGACCGAACATAATTGCGCCGATCATCGTCATCGTGCTGACCCTCGTGGCTGCGCGAACGGCGGCGGCCCACGCCTTCCTTCGACGCTACGATCTGCCGCTGCCGCTCTGGCACTATCTCGCAGGCGCTGGTTTGGTAGTCCTGTTCACCTTCATCCTCCTGGCGATCTTTCGTGGGGATCGCGCCGGCCGGCTTCTAAAGGGCCTTGATCTCTCCCGGACCCCTGTTGGGCGCCTTCTCGCCAGCCCTTCGATGAGGCAGGCGCTCTCCGTGCTGTCGGTATCTCTATTCGTCTTCCTCATGGCCGCCGGACTTTTCGGCGCCCAGGATGATCCCTTCGCAAACATCCTGCCTGCATTTATCTGGGTCGGATGGTGGGTCGGCTTTGCCTTCCTGTGTGCGCTGGTCGGCAACCCCTGGCCCGCGCTCAATCCCTGGGCTGCGGTGGCACGTCCGATTGAGCGCGCCCTGCGCCGGGGACTGCCTCAGCCCGCTCCGACGTGGTTTGGGACCTGGCCGGCTACCTTACTTTATATGGGCTTCGCCTGGGCCGAACTCGCCTGGCCCGGCAACTCTGTGCCGGCGAGCCTGGCAACGGCCATCCTGCTTTACAGCGCCATCACCTGGGCCGGTATGGCAAGATACGGGACTGACCGGTGGCTGCGCTGCGGCGAGACGTTCTCGATCGTCTTTGGGCTGTTCGGCCTTTTCGCACCGCTGGCGCGGCAAGGCGATGGGCGTATGGTTCTGCGGCCCTACGGCACCGGGCTGATCGCCCGTGAGAAGATATCGGGTTCAATGGTGGTGTTCGTTGTTGTGCTGCTCGCCTCCGTCAGCTTCGACGGCTTCCTGCATACGCCGCCGTGGAGAAAATTCTTCGGCACAGCCTTCGAGGCGTCATATGATCTCGGACTGATCACTCTTATGGGCAACGCCGGTACGCAGACGCTGATCGTCACCGCCGGGCTGATCGCTGCGCCGCTGGTCTTCCTGGCTGTCTTTATCGCCATCTGCGCGCTGACAGCCGCCCTTGGCGCCGGCAGTCATGCCAAACGGCCGCATGCCTTCGATGTCGCCCGCCTGTATACCCTCACGTTGGTTCCCATCGCGATCGCCTACCATCTTGCCCACTATCTCTCGCTGTTGCTGATCGAAGGACAGCGCCTTTTCGCGCTGGTCTCCGATCCGTTCGGGGTGGGCTGGAACCTGTTTGGCACCGCCGGTATCGAACCGGACATAGCCGTCGTCGATGCCCGCTTTCTGTGGCTGTTCTCGGTCGTCGTTATCGTTGCCGGTCACGTTATCGCCGTATGGCTCGCCCACCAGACCGCGCTGCGCACATGTGACGACAGGAAAAAGGCCCTGGTGTCGCAAATCCCCATGACAGTCCTGATGGTCGCTTACACGATGCTGAGCCTCTGGATCCTGGCCCAGCCGATTGTCGAGGCATGAAGGCATGGCTTGGTTGTCAGCATCAGGTTAGACCATGGTCGAACGCCGTTTGTTGTAAATTAAATGGTAACAATATAATAAAATAATTGACGAATTCGCCTTGCGACACCAACAGATATAAAAACCGCAGATCTTTTGATTTGGGGCTTTATTTGACAGCTATTCCCTCCTGAACCGGCCTGCATCATTCTAATCGCGGGGAGAAAATATATTTCTTAGGTGTTTAGTTCGATTAGTCTACAACGTCCCCTAAATTTTTTCCTGCAGTCAGTATGGGAACCTACTCCGGCCCGCCCGGGTCGGCCGTCAGGATAAATCCGGCCCAGTAATAGGGATGGGGATATTTGGCACGGGTGGCGCGCTGGGCCGCCGCTAGCGCTGCCGCAGCGCCCAGGCCGTCGTTGAGGTTGGAATAAAACCGGGTCATCAGCAAACCCGTTGCCTCGTCGTCAACCGGCCAAAGCGTGGCCACAACCGCGGGTGCGCCGGCGGCCAGGAAGGCCCGGCTCAGACCGACGAAGTCGTCGCCCCGGCTCAAAGGCCCGAGTTGAGTGTCACAGGCGCTCAGGACGACCAGGTCCGCTTCTTTTAAATCCAACCCATAAACCTCGTGCACTTCCAAAGACCCGTCGTTGATGCCGTCTTTGCCGAACAGTATCCTTGAGAACAGGGGCTGTACAGGATTAAGCTCGCCGTGGGCGGCAAGATGAATGATATCCGCTTGGCCTGCCCGTACTCGAAAAGCGGTCTCTGTCGCCTGGCTCCCGGACAGCGGCTCCGTCCGGTACAACTCCGCAATTGCGCGGGCCTCCTGGGGTGCGAAGGTGAGCTTGGTGAATCCCTCAACGTCATGCTGCACCATAATCAAGGCGCGTCGACCGATGTCCGCGGAGGATTTCAGATAGGCGAGCAGGGTGGTATCGGCATCCAGGGCCTCTTGGACATCCGGCAGGCTGGCGGTCTCCGCCGAAGCCATGGCATTGAGAATCAGCATGCCGTCCGGCAGTTCATCCACAGCCGATTTCAGGCTCTGCTGCGTGCTTGCGATTTGCTCGCGGACCCGCTTCAACGCCTGCTCATCCTCCTCGTGCGGTCGTCCCGGGCGGCCCTGATTCAATTCGCGTTTCAGTTCGATCAACTTCCAGCGCAGTGAGTCAATCTGCTGCATTTTCTCCACGCCGTTGCCTGCCAACCGTCCGGCTGCCATCTGGTCGAGAAATGCGCGGGCCCGGGCACGTTCGCTGAGTTCAAATGCCTTGCGGTCCTGGCCGATCCGCAGGGTCAGAGGGACCGCGCGTCGATATACCGCAGCGGATTGCTCCGCCAGGCTGCTTTTGAATTGCCTGGGTCCGGCAGCCGCCACCACTTTCTCCTGGATTCCAATGCTGCGTTCGTAGTATGCCAGCGCTTCTTCGAGCCGTCCCTGCTTCTCGTAGACCGTGCCGACTCCCATCAGCGGAGCCGCCGGCAGGGCCGGATAGGAGAGTTTCTGCGCCAGGATCAGCGCTTCCTCGTAAAATTGTAGCGCGGCGGCATAGTCCTTTTGCAGGAACCGGACATTGCCCTTGGAAAACAGAATCCCCACCTTGTTACCGGGCTGAACAAGCGGAGCTTCAAGGGCTTTATCGTAGAGCTCCAGGGCTTCTTCATACATCCCCTCGGCTGCGAGAACATTCGCGAAATTGCCGAAAAGTGCCGGCGCCGTATACAGAAGCTGCCCGCTTTGCTTCAGGAGGGGCAACGCGGCCGCAAAGGATTTGACGGCAGACTCATTATCTCCCAGCGCATAATAGGCCTCACCCATTTTCTCCAGTATGGCCCCTTCGTTTGCGGTTGCGCCAATCTTGCGGGCAAGGTCGCGCGCCTCGGTCAGGTAATTCAGCCACTGCTCATACTGGCCGAGTCGGGCGTAGGCATCGGCCACGAGGCTGAGCACGGCGACTTCGTTAAACCGGTCCCCGTCGGCGCGCACTTCACGCAGCGCTTTCCACATGTATTCCAGCCCGGCGCGGTATTGCCCCGCTTCTACGAAGGCCGTCCCCTGCCTGGCCGACATCAGCCACCAGCCGGTTGAGCCTTCTCCGTGGCCCCCGCTGTCTTCCCACGAAACTGACATGCAGGCCGACAACAGGCTGCCCGTGAAGAGGATGAGAAAAAGATTTAACGGTCGTCGAGATCGTTTCATCGGATGGATGCGCAAAGATGAGGGTTTGCTTACTGGAACTGTAAAGGTATCAGAGTCAGGACTTCATCGCAACCTGAAATGGACCGCTTGATGCCGCCGCGTCAGAGCCTTCAGCTAATTTGCTTTGAACAATAGCTTGAATTTTCCCCAAATGATGCCTGCGGTCCGGACAGTATTGCTTCTCGACAGAAAATGGTCCCGATCAACGTCAGCATCAGTGGTCGGTTTTTTCATTCCTTTTTCATCTCTGTTTCATCGCTTTTTCATAGAAGACTGCAAAAATGGCTAAAGATCTGAAAAAAAAGCCCGAGGGCTGTAATACGGATCATTCCCACTAAAATCCGATCAACAGAGTCCGGAATTCAGGAGTAATTATGGAAAAGCGCATGTCCAAATTCAATCTGGTTTCAGCGGCAATTTTCGGTGTCCTTCTGCCGGCATTCACCCTGATTGTCGAAGCAGCCTCTCATATGTGCGCCCAGAGTTTCTTTGATCCCATTCCCACCTGGGCTCATGTGGCAATCATCGGCCTGGTGCCGGTCGTGAATTCCCTGGTGTTGACAGCGGTTTGGAAAAACGAACCGGCTCCCTTGGGAAAGCTCCTGACAGCCAATGCCCTGGTCATCGGCATCTGCATGTTTTATACCCTGCTCTTTTTGCCCCTGCTGCCGCTGTCCGTGATTGCCATCCTCTGGCTCGGTATGGGATTTCTGCCGCTGGCGCCGCTGCTTTGTTTGATTTATTCAGTTGTGTGCCGGCGCCATCTCCTACGCCTCAACAACGCAGCGCCGGCGTGGTATTCAAAAATCGGATGGGGATTGGGATTGGCGGTATTGCTTCTGATAAGCCTCGAAGCACCCCAGACCTGGACTCGGATCGGCATGCAGATGAGTTCTTCGGCAAATGCTGAGGACCGGGCCTCGGGGATTCGGTTTCTGCGCTGGGCCGGGGATCGGGAGTTGATGCTGCGTATGTGCTATTTCCGCACCGGCCGGGCCACAGACCTGGTCTCTTTTCTTTTTTCCCTTCGAGATCAGACGACCTCGGAGGACGCCCGCAAAATTTTCTACCGGGTTACCGGCAAGCCTTTCAATGCTGTCCCGCCGCCACCGCTGCCGGGACGGCTGGGGTACGATTTTCCCGCTTTTGATCAAGGCCTGGGAGGAGATTCGGTGGCGGGCAGGGTGGACAATCTTCGGCTGGTCGCGTCAAGAATAGACGGCTCTATCGATGCCCATGCCGCCCTGGGGTATCTGGAGTGGACCATGGTGTTTGAGAATCAATCACGGACAGCACGGGAGGCCCGGACGCAAATCCTGCTCCCGCCCGGAGGGGTGGTATCGCGGTTGACGCTCTGGGTGCATGGTGAAGAGCGGGAGGCGGCCTTTGCCGCCACCGGGAAGGTTCGGGAGGCTTACACAAAAGTGGTCAACCAGCGCCGGGATCCGGTCCTGGTAACGGCCAAAGGTCCCGACCGGATACTTGTACAGTGCTTTCCGGTCCAACCTCGGTCGGAGATGAAAATCCGGTTGGGAATCACGCTGCCGCTGGCCCTGGAGCAGAACAATACGGGCCGAATCTTCCTGCCGGTCTTTTTGGGGCGCAATTTCGGCATTCCGGAAACTACGCGGCATGCCGTCTGGCTGGAATCGCAGTTACCCATGAAGGCCAGTCCTGAATTAACCCTGGAACGCAATGGGAACAACGGCTTTTCGCTGCGCGGTATGCTGCCGCCATCGGGTTTGTCCGACCTCCGGGCAGGCGTTGAATGCAGCCGTACTGAAAACCGCAACACGGCCTGGGCCCCCAATCCTGCGGATGAGAAAGAGAGCATAATTTATCAATATATCGAAAATGTCGCCCCCAATGAATCCCAAAACCTGATTATCGTGCTGGACGGCTCCATGGCAATGGCCGCAGCACAAACCGAATTGGCCAAGGCTCTGAAGCAGCTGCCTTTGAATACACCCGTGGCGTTGGTATTGGCGGCCGACAATGTCCAGGAAATCCTGCCATTGGGACCTGTCAACGAAGATGTTCTCAGCACAGTGGCCATGTTTTTCAAGCAGACCGATTTCGCCGGGGGCCGTGACAACCTGCCGGCGCTGGCCCATGCGTGGGAAATGGCGGCAAGCGGCAAGGACAGCAGTCTGATACTTTGGATACACGGCCCCCAGCCGGTCTCTTTGGCACATCCCCAGATCCTCGTCCAGAAGTGGGAGCGGCGGCCGCAGCAGGCAAAAATCGTCGATCTGCAGACATCCGTCGGACCGAATCGCATCGCCGAAGCCTTCCTGGGCCGGCCGGGATATCAGCTGTTTCGCTTCGCCCGGCCCCTCGATGAGGTGCTGATCTCGTTTTTTAAACAATGGGAGAACAAGACCTCAGGACCTGTTTTCGTAAGAGAGCAGGTCTCGGTCGAGCGGCTTTCATCCACACGGCAGAAACCGGCGGCGGAAGAAAAAACATCCATCCACCTGGTGAAGCTGTGGGCCCACCGGCAGATCTTGGATCTGTGTGCGCAGGCAAAGGCCGCGAATCGTGACAAAGCTGTAGGAATGGCGGTTCGCCATCAACTGGTCACGCCGGTGAGCGGTGCCGTCGTGCTTGAGACAGACCAGCAATACAAAGATGCCGGTCTTACTCCCGGCGATCCGGCCAAGGTTCCCATCATCCCCGAACCTGAACTTTTAGCTGTTATGGGGGTGGGTCTGGTGGTGTTGCTGTGGCTGGGTTGGGTGCGGAGGCGGTCATGTCCCGTTGCTTGATTGTTCCGGCGGCTTTACAGCTCGTTGCCGTCTGGCCGGTGATCCATTGGTATGTGCTGCGGCTGATGGATTCATCCGATTCGGCAGTGCCGCTGATTGCCCTTGTCACGGTGTTGGGCTGCCTTATCCGGGACCGGAAATTGGAAACAACCCGCGGCCGCAGTCTCTGGCCCTCCGCGTTGATGATGATGGTGTATGCCGTCACATTTCCACTGCTGCCGCCGCTGCTCCGAGCGGTGACGGCATTTGCCGCCGTCGGCACATTCTGGTGTACCCGGGCGCATTCCTGGCGCGGTCGAACCGGCCAGCTGGGGCTTATTTTTCTGGCACTGCCGCTGCAGGCATCCATGCAGTTTTACCTGGGCTATCCCCTGCGGGTGGTTTGCGGCCATGTGAGTGTTTTGATGCTCCGGTCCAACGGCCTTCCGGTGAGCCTGGACGGCACCTTGTTTCAGTGGGGTGAGACGCTCATCCAGATCGACGCGCCCTGCAGCGGCGTGAACATGTTGTGGATGGGGCTTTATATGGCGCTGGCATTATCGGCGGTGTATCGGTTGGGATGGAAAAGGACGCTAGTTCTTTCCGGCCTGGCGGCGGTAGTGACGCTTCTTGCCAATGCCTGTCGGATGACGGCGCTGTTTTATATGCAAACCCATTTACCGCAGGAACCTGAGTGGCTCCATCCCATGGTGGGGGTCATGGCGTTTTTGCTCTCGGCGCTGGTTTTGGCATGGAGTTTTCAAATAATGCTGCGTCGGTCAGCCTCCGGCTATGCTGTCCAGGATAGACGAGCATAAAACAGCTGCTCAAAAAAGAGGTAATTTGTTTAAACTTATTCCCGCTATAACAAACACCAAAGTAACATTACAGGGACTGGTCTTTGTCCTGGCCTGTCTATGTGCCGGTATGGTGCCGTTATTGGATATCCGTGTCAATCCGGCTTCAAACGGCCCGGCCTTTCCCGGCTGGCCGGAACACTTCAATGGCAGGACGCTGGTCGGCATGTCGCTATCAGAAGTCGAGAGACGGTTTGACGCCCAATTTCCCGGGCGCCTGGCGCGCTTCCAGGCAGGCCATCAAAACCTTGTGATCCGGTGGGTCACCCGGCCCACTCGAAAACTCCACGGAGCCGCGGACTGTTATCGGGGCAGCGGTTTTCAGCTGAAATACCTGCCCCTTGAAACCGGCGGCGATGGCAACCGATGGGCGGCGTTCGAGGCTAAAAAGGTGCGAACCTATCTGGTGAGAGAACGAATCGTGGATGCCGACGGAAGACAATGGACCGATGTCTCATCCTGGTATTGGGCGGCGCTGTTGGGAAAAAGCGATGGTCCCTGGTGGGCCTTTACCGTGTCCGAAGTGGTGAAGTAGCGGCTGTCCTATTTTTGGCGTGGAATCTATCAGAGATATTCATTTCTCAAAACTGAGAAAAACGAAATACAGCCAAACTGTTGGCTTTGATCTATCTTCCGTCTCGTTCCTATGGCAGTGAGTTTATCCGCCAGGAATTCAAACTTCGGGCAATCAGTCAGATATTTAGTTCCTTCAGTCTACAATGCTATATAAAAATGACGAAAACCAGAAAAATTATCATTATGTCCCCCCCAGTGGCCAATTGAGCTCATAGGTATGGGTTTAGGCGGTGTAAAAAAAGTTGTTCTGATTAAACAAGCTATCAAAAAATGTGCCAACTAATTCGACGGTGACGGATAAACGGATTCGAACTTGATAAGTGTCTTTTATCATTTAATTTTAATTTACTTCTTCCAAAATCGGTATCCCAATGACCTGCCTCGGGTATGTTTAATTACTGTATAGACCTTAGACCTCGGAGGGTGATAAATGTAAAATTCGTTTACAGAAGGAAATGTGATGACACTCCCAAGTTGATAATCACATTCGTTTCGCTGGCCTTACCGGTCAATTCGTGTATGATCTTTTTTATGCCATAATATAATGGCAGGAAGCTTTTATTTGGCATATAATTAGTTGGGATAGTCTCCTATTTTGCCCCATTCTTCGTGTGCTCAAGGAGCGAGACTGGTCAATAACCTATCACCGCTTATGAAGACTTCAGGGCACCAAACCAGCACGCTGTAAACCCAGGATCTGTAGCAGGGAGAGCGCAATGTATCGCAATAACGGTGTACGTGTCGATGTGTACAACGAAGGACTGAGAGTCATGCTTTATGATGAATCCAATTTGGCGACGGTCAAAAGTGCCTTGGCGCAAAGTGAACAAGAGGGGTTTCAATCCCCGACGCTTTTGAGTTTGGCCCAATCCGGAACCCTCGTTCTGTTTGAACTGATTCAGGACGATCCAATCGATGCCGAAGTCGCCCTGGGTGAGCCGCTGACTGCCGCTGAGATGAAACCCGCCGAGTGGCTTCCGGTCAAGACCGCTCGTATCGATCTGCCGACCGGGAAGCTGCGGGTGGACAGTTTTTCGAGCTTTCCGGATGGGACGAATCAGGAGCCGGGGGCTGTGGTCGACCTGCCGAAGGGCAAATACGAGCTTACGCTCCATCGCATCGATCTGGCCGCAATGGCGGAGAAAGAGGATGATGCCTATGATGATCCCGAGCAGGTCATCACCCTGAGGCCGTGGCCGGCCGGGAAGAAGTATCGTCCCCAAACCGCAGTTCTGCGTTGCGGGGATCAGCGTCCTGCCCCTTGGGTCAATAAGTACCGGATCAAGGGTGGCGTCTTCAACGGACAGGTGATCAGTAACCGATTCGACCAGATTCACCACCGTCTCTATCTCAATTTGGACATGGCTGCGTTCAAGCAACTCAATTTGCAGCGGGGCATGCGGCTTGAGCTGGCTGCTGCCGGTCGCACCTACACGCTGCTGTGCCAGGGTGAGATGATCCCGGCTGTCGCGGCCAGTTATTTGGGAGAGAAAGAATACGAGAACCTTGCAGAGCTCCACCCCATGCTGTTGATTGGATTCCTGGTGACCGGCTTTGTGCCGGTCGAACCCCCGCCCGTTAGAGATGAACACTATTTGGGATACGACTTCTTTGTTGTCAGTACGCTTTCCCCGAAAAGCGAGGCCTTCACCGAGGCAGATGATGCCTTCAACAAGCTGTTTCGGTTGGAAGCCGGCGCTGCCGTCGAATTGAGGGTGCATAAAAATCCCTTTATCAAAATGTTAAAGAGTCGTGAGAAGGCCTGGAGGGTGGAAGGCAAGGACCTGCATTGCCGCGTGCTCTCATGTTCTGACGAACGTCTCCTCCTGAACGTCGGCTATCAGGAGCTGCGAAAGATCGGATTTGATCGGGGCGATGCAATGGAGATGCAAATCGGGGACGAACATCGCGTGATCTTCGACGCCTCCAACCGGGGGGGGGAGTTGGGATGGATACCTGATAAAGCAGCTGAGTATACTTGAACCTGAGACACCGTTCACGAAAAAGCGGCCGAAAAAGACGGTTCGGAAGGAAAAAGGAAATCGGATGGACTTTCATCCGTACTATTTTAAGAAGCCGCCACTCAAGCTAGACTTCATGAAAGACCCGGACGACCGCAAGCGGTCTGTCCTGCTTTTGGAGACCGCCTTTGGTTTTATGATTTCCAGATCGCGACAAATCAACCTCGATGCTGAAGTTGGTATGCCTGTGGTACTGCGGAAGATGTCTTTGGATGTCTAAGCGATGATGTCCCGGTTGCCGGTCCCCTCTTGACTGTTTGACCGAATGTTGGCTGGCCTAATTTATCCCGCTCCAAGCAGCATAGGTATTGGGGTCGCCCAATAACCAAACCAACCTGAGCCGGCAGGTATCCTCCTAAGCGGAGAGGGATAAAATTTTTTATCAGAAAGTTAGTTCGATTAGTCCACAACGTCCCCTCGATGTCGTATGTGATTAGAAAAACGTCCATTCCACTGGCGCCGTTCGTTATCGGTCTGTTGCTGGCCCCGATTGCCGAGCAGAACTTGAGAACAGGGCTCATGATTTCGGGAGGATCCCTTCTGCCCCTGATCACCCGACCGGTTTCATTGACTTTTTCGCTGATCGCAGTCCGGTTCTTGCTGTGGCCGATGGTTTCCTATTGGCGAAGCCGAAAAGGATAATAAAAGGGCTCTGCGGTGCATTCCTCGAATCCTCGGAATTATTCTTTTCCAAAAGCTCCTATCGTAAGAATACTTTCTTGGATAAATCGCCTTCACTATGAAGTAATACTGGGACAGACGCACGCTCGCTGCTCTGCGGCTGCGCGCACAGGTCCAAGTGGACTTTTCGAGGTATACAATTCGGATATCGGAGGTCTAAAATTTGTTAATCCGTAAATCCGAGGAACCTATCTTGAGTGCCCATGCTTGCATATGCCTTGCAGGTGTTTTACTTTTTGGTACCGTTGCTGTCGAATTGCTTCCAGCGAAATTTTCGCCGGGCTGGTTTACGCCCACTTTCGGTAGTAAAGAAATCCATCGCAGAAAGGCAGAACATATGCCCCCAAACAACGAACATCCAGACGAGATAGCCAAAGAAATCGAATTTGAAAACCGGGAATGGCTCGAATCACTCGACTATGTGTATGAAAATCAGGGTCCGGACCGCGTCAGACAGCTGCTGCGCCGCCTCCAGGCGCAGGCCCAACGGCGCGGTGTCCAATTTCACTACACCGCCAATACACCTTATATCAACACCATTCCCACTGAACGCCAGCCGGTGTTTCCGGGCAGCCGTGAAATCGAACGCCGGATAAAGAGCATCATCCGCTGGAATGCCATGTCCATGGTTGTGCGGGCCAATCGCGAGCATTCCGGCATCGGCGGGCATATCTCCACCTATGCCTCCTGTGCGACATTGTACGAAATCGGTTTCAATCATTTTTTTCGCGCCAAGACGGCCAAGCACCCCGGAGATATTGTTTTCTTTCAGGGGCATGCGGCTCCCGGCATCTATGCGCGCGCGTTTTTGGAAGGCCGCCTTACAGAGAAGCATCTGGAAAATTTTCGGCGCGAGCTGCAAAAAGAACCGGGGCTGTCGTCCTACCCCCACCCATATCTGATGCCGGATTTCTGGCAGTTTCCGACGGTTTCGATGGGACTGTCACCGATCATGGCGATTTATCAGGCCCGCTTTAACCGCTACCTGGAAGATCGCAATCTGGTGAAAACCTACGATCAGAAGGTCTGGGCATTTCTCGGTGACGGGGAGCTGGATGAGCCCGAATCTCTCGGCGCCACCACGCTTGCGGCCCGCGAACAACTCGACAATCTGATCTTTGTGATCAACTGCAATCTGCAGCGCCTCGACGGACCGGTGCGCGGCAATGGCAAAATTATTCAGGAGCTCGAAGCAGCCTTCCGCGGCGCCGGCTGGAATGTCATCAAAGTAATCTGGGGGCACGATTGGGACCCACTGCTGGCTCAGGACGAACACGGGCTGCTGGTCAAGCGCATGGAAGAAGTCCCCGACGGTCAGTACCAGAAATATTCGGTCGCCGGCGGTGACTACATTCGCAAGGATTTTTTCAGTAAATACCCTGAATTGACGCAGATGGTCAGCGCTTACACCGATGAGCAGCTGCAGAAATTGAGGCGCGGCGGTCATGACCCGCAGAAGGTCTACGCGGCTTATAAGGCAGCCGTGGAGCATGTGGGCGCCCCGACGGTCATACTGTCCAAAACCATCAAGGGTTACGGCCTCGGTGAAGCCGGCGAGGGCCGCAACGTCACACATCAGCAAAAGGCCCTCAACGAGCAGGAGTTGCGGCATTTTCGCAGCCGGTTTGGAATTCCCATACCGGACTCGGCCATCAACGAGATGCCCTTTTATCGTCCAGCGCCCGACAGCGAGGAGATGAAGTACCTCAAGGAACGGCGCCGTGAACTTGGCGGACAGCTGCCCGCACGCTTTGAGTCGGTGCCGGTCTTTCGCCCCCCGGGCAGGAAAATGTATACGGAATTTTACGAGGGCACCGGTGATCGGGAAGTGGCCACCACGATGGTGATGGTACATCTGCTGGGCAAACTTTTAAGCGACAAAAAAATCGGCAAGTACATCGTGCCCATCGTTCCGGACGAGGCCCGCACGTTCGGCATGGAGTCCCTGTTTCGCAAAATCGGCATATACTCGCATGTCGGACAAAACTACGAGCCGGTCGATAAGGAAAGTCTTCTGTACTACAAAGAGGCCAAGGACGGACAGATTCTCGAAGAGGGCATCACTGAGGCCGGATCGATGTCTTCGTTTATCGCGGCCGGCACGGCCTACTCGACTTTCGGCCTCAATATGGTTCCGTTTTTCTTTTTCTACTCGATGTTCGGCTTTCAGCGAATCGGAGATTTGATCTGGGCTTCCGGCGACGCCCAGGCGCGCGGCTTTTTGCTGGGTGCCACCGCCGGGCGCACCACCCTGGCCGGCGAAGGCCTGCAGCATCAGGACGGTCATACGCATATCCTGGCCTACGGCAACCCCTCGGTGCTGGCCTACGATCCCGCGTTTGCCTATGAATTGGCGGTCATCGTTCGCGAGGGTATGCGCCGCATGCTGGAAGAAGGTGAAAACCTCGTCTATTACCTGACCATCATGAACGAATTCTACAAAATGCCCGCCATGCCGCAAAACGTCGAGGAGGGTATCCTCAAAGGTATGTATAAATTCCGGGCCTCCGACAATAAAAGAGCCAAAATCAAAGCCCACCTGTTCGGCAGCGGAACCATATTAAATGAGGCGCTCAAAGCCCAGGCGCTGCTGGAAAACGATTACGGCGTGGCCGCGGATGTATGGAGTGTCACCAGCTACAAAAATCTATACTGGGACGCCACCGACACCGAACGGTGGAATTTTCTGCATCCGGACCGCGAGCCGAAACTGTCCTATCTCCAGCAGCAGTTGGCCAATGAGAAAGGCGTTTTCATCCCGGCCTCGGACTATCTTAAAGCCCTGCCGGGTTCGATCGCCAAATGGCTACCCGGACCGACGATTTTACTCGGCACCGACGGTTATGGCCGCAGCGACACCCGCGCCTGCCTGCGTGAATTCTTCCAGGTGGACGCCCGCCATATTGCCTTTGCGGCCCTTGGGGCACTGGCGCGTGAGAAGCGCGTAAATATGTCGCTGGTAAAAAAAGCCCGTAAAGAGCTTGATATTGACACGGAAAAAACAAACCCCTTGTTTAGTTAGCTATAGGAGCCGGTATGATAGAGGAAGTCACAATTCCGGAAATCAGTGAGAATGTCGAATCGGGAACCATCATCAGGGTGCTGGTTGCAGTCGGCGACATGATCGACATCGACGACGTGCTGGTTGAGTTTGAAACGGAAAAAGCGCTGGTCGAGATTCCCTCGACGGTGAAGGGCAAGATCGCGGAACTGCTCGCCAAAGAGGGTGATGAAATGAGAGTGGGCGATGTGATTGCCAGGGTTGACACCGATGGTGAAGCCGACCAAAAAGACACGGCGGCGTCTGCAGCCCCGGCCGAGGAGGCCCGCAAAGAAAAAGAAGCGGACCCGGACCAGGGCGTCCCCGAAAAACCCTCGCTAGCCCAGGGACCCGGGAAAGTCGAGGCCGAAGTCGCTGAAAGTGAAAAGGCGGCAGCCCCGACAGCCGAAAAACCTGCGGGGACCCCGGAACCGGCCGAAACCCAGAAGAAGACCGAAGACCGCACCGCGGATCGTGGCCCGGCACCCGCCTCACCGTCGGTACGTCGTTTGGCGCGCGAACTGGGCGTCGACATCTACGCCGTAAAGGCCGCCAAACCGGGTGGCCGGATTACCGAAGCCGACGTGAAGGCTTTCGTCAAAAAAGGCGAACCAGCGGTTAGGACGGCGCCACCTGGAGCCGCGCCAACGGAAACGCCCGGCGAGCCGGGCCTGCCCGACTTCAGCCGCTGGGGAGAAGTCGAGACGGTTGCGTTGGATGGCGTGCGCCGCATCACAGCCGCCAACATGTCGGCCGCCTGGCGAACCGTACCGCATGTCACCCAGTTCGACCAGGCGGACATTACCGGCTTGCAGGATTTTATCAGCAAGAACGCCGCAAAAGTCGCCCAAAACGGCGGCAAATTGACGCTCACGGCCATCCTGGTGAAAGTTTGTGCCGCGGCGCTCAAAAGGTTTGAACGCTTCAATGCCAGCATTGACCCGGTCAACCGGCAACTGATTCTCAAAAAGTATGTCCACATCGGCATCGCGGCCGACACGCCGCGCGGCCTGCTGGTGCCGGTCGTTCGCCACGCCGATCAGAAAAGCATCAGCCGGCTTGCCGCTGAAATCACCGATCTGGCCGATCGGGCCCGCAACAAAAAGCTCAAACCGGATGAAATGGAAGGCGGCACCTTCACCCTGTCCAACCAGGGTGGCATCGGCGGGGTGGGTTTTACGCCGGTCGTCTTCTGGCCCCAGGCAGCGATCCTCGGCGTCAGCCGTGCATCCATAATGCCCCGCTATATCGACGGCGAGTTTAAACCGCGCAGCATGCTGCCCCTGTCGCTCTCCTTCGACCACCGGATTATAGACGGGGCTGATGCCGCGCGCTTTTTGCGCTGGGTGTGCGAAAGTCTGGAGCACCCGTTTACGATGGTTCTCGAATAAACAAGCCGGCTTCGGAGGGCCCGGCTTTGATTTCCTTTAATGAGATGGCGTTTACTTCGAGACGTCCAATGGAATCATGGAATGGTGGAATAGTGGAATCTTGGGGTTTGAAAACGTATTTAATCTCTGATTTATGAGCTGTGTCGAAAGAAGATTTCATCCTTCCGGACCCTTTATTCCAACTTTCCAATATTCCATCATTCCACGTCGTATGTTTAAAGCACAGCCAATTCTTCGGACCTGGCTCAAAGAACCCGATTTTCAATGTTAGAACAAAAAGATTCGGTGACGGGATCAAGCAGGTGGTGCCGACGGCACTCCGGCGCACGAGCATGGAGATTATTCAATGGCAGACAAAAAAAACTCATCTGGCGGTGATCGGGGGCGGACCCGGTGGATATGCCGCTGCGTTTCTGGCGGCCGACCTCGGACTGGAAGTTACCCTGATTGATCCGGAAACAAACCCCGGCGGCGTGTGTCTTCATCGCGGATGCATCCCGTCGAAAGCCTTACTGCACGCTGCCAAAGTGATCGATGAGGCCCGCGAAGCCAGCGCCTGGGGCCTGAATTTCAGCGGGCTTAAAATCCAGCACGCCAAACTGCGGGGCTGGAAAAACGAGGTCGTCGCCAGGCTGACCGGCGGATTGGGACAACTTGTCAAGCAGCGCAAAATCAATTATCTGCAAGCTACGGCCGCATTCGAGGACAAGCGGACCCTGGCCGTCAAGGCGGTGGGCGGCGGACAAAGCCGCCTGGCATTCGAATACGCGATCATCGCCACCGGTTCCGATGCGGTGCGCCTCCCGCTATTTGATCTGGATTCCGACCGTCTGCTCGACGCCACCGCCGCCCTGGAGCTCAAAGAAATTCCCAGGAATCTCCTGGTGATCGGCGGCGGCTACATCGGTCTGGAACTCGGAACCGTGTACGCCGCTCTGGGCACCAAAGTGACGGTGGTGGAGATGACCCCGGGAATGCTGCCGGGTGTCGACCGCGATTTGGTCCGGGTTCTGCAAAAACGCCTGGCAAGCCGGATGGCGTCAATCCTGCTGCAAACCAGCGTCAAATCGCTCAAAGTCCAAAAGAACGGAATTAAGGTCACGTTAGAGGGCCCGGATGTCGATCAAAGCGCGCGTATTTTCGACAAGGTTCTCCTGGCGGTCGGACGGCGCCCCAATTCCGCCGGCCTGGGTTTGGCCAACACCGCGATCGAGGTGGACAGCAGGGGTTTTATAAAAGTCGATGCGCAGCGGCGCACGGCCGAAGATCATATTTTTGCCATCGGTGATGTGGCCGGCGAACCCATGCTGGCCCACAAGGCATCCCATGAAGGACGGCTGGCAGCCGAAGTCATCGCCGGTCGCCAGGTCATATACGACCCGGCGGCCATGCCGGCGGTCGTGTTTACCGATCCTGAAATTGCCTGGACCGGACTGACGGAGAAAGAAGCCGCTGAGGGAGGTATCGCGCACAAAGTGGTCAGATTTCCCTGGGCCGCTTCGGGTCGAGCCGCCACCCTGGACCGCGATGACGGACTGACCAAGCTTGTCGTTGACCCCCGCAGCGAACGCATCATCGGTATGGGGATTGCCGGTTCAGGCGCGGGCGAAATGATTGCCGAAGGCGTTTTGGCCATTGAAATGGGGGCCAATGCAACCGATCTGAGCCTCACGATCCATCCGCACCCGACCCTCACCGAAACCATCATGGAAGCTGCCGATCTGTTTCACGGCACCGCCACCCATTTTTATCAATCCAAACGAAAATCACGCTAAGGGCTAAGGGCGCCAGTCCACCTGCAGTCGCCGACTGGAAGATAAAAACGCCGAAACGCTCAGGCCCAAATTGCGAGATCCGACCAAGGCATATCAACGCTTATTTACGTTTTTAGAGTATCCACAGATCGAAACCACCTAGAACCACGCCAATCGAATTTTTGATTTCGGCGTTTTAATGGTATTCGGTGTTGTGGGTTATGTGATTAGAAAAACGTCCATTCCACTGGCACCATTCGTTATCGGTCTTGTGCTGGCCCCCATTGCAAAGCAGAACTTGAGAACGGGTCTCATGATTTCGGGAGGATCTCTTCTGCCTCTGATCACCCGACCGGTTTCATTGTTATTTTTTTGATCGCGGTCCTGTTTTTGCTGTGGCCAATGGCATTTTATTGGCGAAGCCGAAAAGGAAAGTAAAAGGGTACTACGGAAAATCCTCCCATGCTCGGGTTTATTTTTTCAAAAGCTCCTATCTGTAGGAAAATCTCACTTCGATAAATCGTCTTCACAATTAAAAGGCACAGGGCTACAGTGGTGTACCTCTTCGTTAAACCCTTGCCGCACATATCTATGTGTGCTTTTCGAGGTATGCATTTCGGATAGCAGCTGTCTCTCATTTTTTCCCGTAAATCCGAGGAATGCACCGTAAATTCCGTTGCATTTATAGCCAAACTTGAGTAGATGGTCTACTAATAATAATTATTGATTTTTAATTGTCTGATTCACTTGACATTTAAATTAAGATTTGGAAAATTGTTTTTCATTTAGCTTTTGCAGCTTTAACATATAATCTACGTAGGACAGGTTGAAATCATACTGCGGCCCCAAAAATAGAATTGTAAGTTTGCCAATGAGCTTTTTGATCCTCAAAGCTCAGTCAACGTCCCTTAGTTCGAGGCTTTTAGGATAGGTCCCCCGACGCATCACAATTTTTGTACCAATGATCTCAGATTTTCCAGACCTATATATTAGAACTAAAAAAGCAGTTTCTATCATCGATGAATATCGCCCATATCCAAATGATGTTTTGGACTTATCGTCTGGAGATAGTCTTGTCGCTGGTTACCCATCTCATGTTTTTAGTACTTTTTCTTCTGACATCGCCAGATACCATCTTGCAGTTCCATTTGAAAAACTTCATTTAGAGCTAAAAAAATTTTCATTGAAAAATACAGCATTCCAGAAAACATTTCAAAGAACATTACAATTGGTCATGGAGCGACATCTTTATTCAATTCGTACTTTTTATATTTAAAACTGAAAAAAAGAAAAGGTTCAATTCTAATCCCGAAAGGGCACTATTTTGGTTTTTCACAAATTGTAGATACCTATGGCTTTTTACTGGAAACCCCACTGCTACACAAAATTAATTCTTTTAAGCTTTCTGGATGTCATATTCTCGATTATATAGAACGAAATAAACAAAGAAAAAAGCCGCCATTAATTTGTTTAATAATAATAGATCCTTCTTTTATAGGTGAGATTTACGAGGAGAATGAAATTAAAGAAATATGTGAAATAGCAGATGCTTACAAATTCGAAATTCTTATTGATGCGGTTTTCAGAGAATATATTTATGATAAAAATAAGAGAAATTCCCCCTCATTCTCTACTTTCTCACCAAGCCATGTTACCACATTCACATCTTTTTCTAAAACTAGAGGAGCACCAGATTTACGCTTTGGTTTCGGTTGCGGACCAATTGAAACAATATCCGAATTGAATTATTTCCAGAAGCTACACAATGTATGCATATCTCAGGAGTCTCAGGCTAAAGCATATTATATCGCAAAAGCCCCAGACAAGTTCATTGATATCCAAATTACCGAGCTAAAGAATAGGTTCAAAGAAATTAATCATTTAGTAAAAGTTATTGAATCCAAATTGAGAAGGAAATTTGTAAAAAAAGCTATTCAATCGAATTCTATTCATGAAGAATACATTAAAAATGTGAATAACAGCTGCATGCTATATTTAAGACTAATTCCCCAAGCTGGCTTCACGATTGTCCTGAATTTTGAAGGCTTTATTGGGTTGAGAAGCAACACTGGTGTAATAATTGATGACCGGGATATCTATAAATATATCTATGAGACATGCTCGGTTAGATTATCTCCCGGGTACTCCATGGGATTTGATATACCGTCAATTTATGCTTGTCTTCAATTTGCTCCTTTTGGATTGGACAGGAACATTTCCTTATCACGAAAATTTGAGAATAGGTTGCTCCGGTCCATTTTTTCTTCATTTAGCAGTGATCATTTTGAACCAGAAGATGTTGAGATTTTCTTGTCTAACCAAAAAAATCTGCTTGAATCTTTCATTAGTGAATTATCTGTCTCTTTTGAGAAGGGTTTTGCGGACCTACAGGATTTCTTTGAGAATGATTTATTTTATGCATTAGGCAATCTGATTGATAACCATTTTAATTGCTTTACTGGTGATGAGTACAATTATGTCTTTGAAAGCAATATTAAAGAAATGGGTGGCCTAGATAATGTTCTGGTAAAATTTCTTAAATCTATTGAAGACGTAGTACTAAAAAATGATGACATATTTATAGTAAATAAATTAATCAGAGCATTACTCAATCAAATTAAACTTTATAACAATAAAATAGAGGATAACTTCATTTCTTATTCCCATAACAAGACCTTTAATGGTTTCCACTCCTTTACACCGAATGGCATCTTGAATTATCAAAAGTTCTTTCTGCATTTAAATTATTTACTAGTCCAGAATAACCGGTAATAATTATGTCTAATAAGTTTGTTGTACTAATAAATCCCCCCAATTCTGAGGAAATTCATTTCAGAGGGAGTTTCAGCAGGTTTGAGGATAATGAATCAAAACCCAACTCTGATGATTCCATCCTGATTTCAGGATGGAAAGGCCTTCCTTCATTGGGACTTCTATCTTTAGCCACAGCAATTCGCGAAATTGATAATATAGTACCAGTTTACTTTGACGGAATTGTATGTCCCATGCAAAAGATACTTGAATTTCTCAATTTAAATCACAATAAAACTTTAAGGCTACCTCTAATAATTGCCTTTTTGGGCCATAAATTGAAAACTATAGTGATAGCTGTTAGTAATTTGAAGTTAAAGGCCGGCTTATTCCAATGTTAATGCTTATCTCAATGCATTACGCGACTAGT
>Ga0209052_1000040_pt1 | contig 81433 bp, 49 predicted proteins | sample WorMetHEROISLAND_2_FD_187409 | JGI IMG/M metagenome (GOLD analysis project Ga0209052, IMG submission 187409) | Marine gutless worms symbiont microbial communities from Max Planck institute for Marine Microbiology, Germany - Olavius sp. 4 HERON... | ecosystem: Host-associated > Annelida >...
AGCTTGTAAATTCGATGGTTTCTGTGTTACATTTTGTCACGGCAAAACCTCCTTTGTTTTTCAATCTAAGCAATTGATATATAACAAATTATAGGAGGTTTTGCTTCTTTTTTATGAAATATTCAGGCTAGGATCCTCATTGAGCGAAACGCTCAATGAGGGGTTATTCGTTATTTGTTAATCGTTATTTGAGGCGGCCGGGAGCCTCATCTTCCATCTGTGGTGGGTGAAATTTTAAATCAGACAGCATTCCTTTCAATCCAATAACCAATAACTGATAACTAATAACAGATAGCGGCAAGCGAATCACCTTATAACGAGTAAAGGATAAAATTTCGCCGTTGGGCGAAGCCAGAGGATAAGAAGAACAGTGGAAACAACTGCCCCCATCCAAGAAATAATTGATGTCATCAAGGAGTCCGGCGGAGACGGGTTTAAACTCTGCTATCAATGCGGCCTGTGCGACACGGTCTGCCCCTGGAACCGCGTGCGATCCTACAGTATGCGCAGAATCATCCGCGAGGCCACTTTCGGCCTGACGGATATCGAGACCGAAGAGATGTGGCGCTGCACGACCTGCGGCAACTGCCCGCGGCAGTGCCCGCGGGGTGTCAAAATCATCGAGGCCGGGGTTTCGCTGCGCCGGATTTCGACCGAATACGGCGTGTTCCCGGCGCCGGTCAGCCCGGTCAAGGGGGTGGCTGCCAGTCTTCTGGGCAAGGGCAATCCCTTGGGTGAAGACCGGGACAAACGTGCGGCCTGGGCCGAGGGCCTGCCGGTCAAGCCGTACACCGAGGACATGGAGATATTGTATTTCCCCGGCTGCTACCTGTGTTATGACCCGCGCCTGAAAAAAGTGGCCCGGGCCACGGCCAAGATCCTGAACAAGGCCGGTGTCAGTTTCGGCATCCTGGGAGAGCAGGAAAACTGCTGCGGGGAAAGCATCCGCAAAACCGGTGACGAGGAGTTGTTCAAACGCCTGGCGCGGCAAAACATCAAGAATTTTGTGGACAGCGGGGTGCGGCGGATCCTGGTTTCGTCACCCCATTGTTATCACACCTTTAAAAATGAATATGCCGAATTCATGGTGAATTTCGAGATTGTCCACATGGCCCAGTATATCTTCGAGCTTTTCGAGCAGGGCCGTCTGGCGCTCAGCGGTGAATATGCCAAAAAGGTGACCTACCACGATCCCTGCTACCTGGGGCGGCACAACGGGGTGTACGACCAGCCCCGGGAGGCGCTAAAGCGGGTGCCCGGCCTGGAACTGCTGGAAATGGCCGATACACTGGAAAACAGCCTTTGCTGCGGCGGCGGCGGCGGACGCATCTGGATGGAGACGATCAAGGGAGAGCGCTTTTCCGACCTGCGTCTGGAACAGGCGACCTCCGTCGGCGCCCAGGTGCTGGCGACCACCTGCCCCTACTGCATCACGCACTTCGAGGAGAGCAGAATCGCCCTTGAAGACAGCGAGTCCATCGAGATCAAGGACATTGCCGAGATCATCCAGGAAGCGATATAGTGAAACATCCAATCTGATAAAGGCGGATAGAACATGGAAAAAGTACAAACTGAACAGGTATTTAAAGACCTCCAGGACAGCAATTTCGGCGACGTGATGGTTGTCGGCGGGGGCATCAGCGGGATTCAGGCCTCCCTGGATCTGGCCGATTCGGGTTTCAAGGTCTATCTGGTTGAAAAATCACCGGCCATCGGCGGCAAGATGGCGCAACTGGACAAAACCTATCCCACAAATGACTGTTCGATGTGAATTCTCTCCCCCAAACTGGTCGAGGTCGGCCGGCATCCAAACATAGAGGTATTGACGTACACCGAAGTTGAAAGGGTAGAGGGAGCAAAAGGGGATTTCAGGGTAACCCTGAATAAAAAGCCCCGCTACGTTGTCGAGGACAAATGCACGGGCTGTGCAGTCTGCGTGGAGTACTGTCCCGTGGAAGTTCCGGATCCCTACAATCAGGATCTGTCGGCCAACAAGGCCGTTCATATCTACTTTTCCCAGGCGGTTCCCCTGGTCACCTACATCCATGAAGACTGCCTGTACCTCAAGGAGAAAAAGTGCGGCATCTGTGAAAGCGTCTGTAAAAATGACGCCATCTATCTTCATCAGGAGCCGGAAAAAATGGACATCCGAGTGGGGGGCATCGTTTTGTCGCCGGGTTACGAGATATTTGACCCCAAGCTGAGGGGGGACTTCGGCTATGGCCAGATGGCCAATGTGGTTACCAGCCTGGATTTCGAACGCCTGCTGTGTGCCACCGGACCCCATGAGGGCGAGGTGCTGCGCCCATCGGATAAAAAGCATCCTCATAAAATCGCCTGGATCCAATGTGTCGGCTCACGCCAGGTTACCCCCGGGGGCAACAGCTATTGTTCGGCGGTGTGCTGCACCTACACCCAGAAGCAGGTGATCCTGACCAAGGATCACAATGCCGAAGCCGAATGCACGGTGTTTCACAATGACATCCGTTCCTACAGCAAGGACTTCGAGCGTTTCTACCACCGGGCTGAGGACCTGCCCGGCGTTCGCTTTATCCGCAGCTACGTGTCGATCGGCAAAGAGGATCCCGACACCAACAATGTCAGCATCCGCTACGCGACCCCCGGCGAAGGCGTCAAGGAAGAGGAATTCGATCTGGTGGTGCTGTCCGTCGGATTGAATCCGCCGGCGGAGGTCGATCAAATGGCCGCAATGTACGGCATCGAACTCAACGCTCATGGTTTCTGCAAAACCAACCCGGTCAATCCAATCGAGACCAGCCGGCCGGGGGTTTACGTCAGCGGCGCTTTCCAGGGACCCATCGATATCCCCGAGTCGGTATTTTCCGCCAGCGGTGCGGGCTCCCAATGCGGTGAGTTGCTTAACAGCCGCCGCGGCAGGCTTTCCCAGCAGCGGGTGTATCCGGCCGAAAAAGATGTATCCCAGGAAGAACCCCGGGTCGGGGTGTTCGTGTGTCACTGCGGGGCGAATATCGGCCGGGTGGTCGATGTGCCGGCCACCGTCGAATATGTCAAGACCCTGCCCAATGTGGTTTATGCCACCGAGCAGCTCTTTTCCTGCGCGACGGACTCGGCCGAGTCGATCACCGAGACGATCCAGGAAAAAGGCCTCAACCGGGTTGTGATCGCCGCCTGCTCTCCCAGGACCCTCGAGCCGCTTTTCCGGGACACCCTGCGGGAGGCGGGCATCAATCAGTACTACGTGGACATGGCCAACATCAGAGAGCACTGCTCCTGGGTTCACGCCCGCGAAAAGGAAAAAGCCACCCGGAAGGCCCAGGACATCACCCGGATGTCGATCGCCCGCACCTGCCGGCTGAAGCCGTTGCGGGAAATCGATTTGCCGGTCAACAAAAACGCCCTGGTGGTTGGCGGCGGTATCGCCGGTATGACCTGCGCCCTGTCCATCGCCACCCAGGGACATGACGTCCACCTGCTGGAAAAAAATTCCGATCTGGGCGGCACCGCCCGCCAAATCCATTCCACCCTGGACGGCCTGGATGTACAGGCTTATCTTGACGACTTGGTGCGCAGCGTATATCAGCACCCGTCCATCCATGTCCACACCGACGCCGACATCGTCGAGGCCAGCGGCTATGTGGGCAATTTCGTAACCCGGGTGAATTGCGATGTCGGGCTCATCCAGATAAAACACGGCGCCACCGTCATCGCCACGGGTGCCGAGGAATACAAGCCCTCCGAGTACCTTTACGGGGAGGATGAGCGCGTGTTGACCCAGCTGGAGCTGGGGGATCGAATTGTCAGCGGGGATGAAAAGCTGGCCGGTGCCCAGAGCCTGGTGATGATCCAGTGCGTCGGCTGCCGGCAGGAGGATCGCGATTACTGCGCCCGGGTATGCTGCGGCCACGCCATAAAAAATGCGCTCAAGTTAAAAAAGATAAATCCCGCGATGAATGTCTACATTCTCTTCAGGGATATCCGCACCTACGGATTCAGCGAGGAGTACTACCGTCTGGCAGCTGAAAACGATGTCAAGTTCGTCCGCTACGAGCCGGCAGAAGGGCCCCGGGTGGAACCGGCCGTGGAGGAGGGCCGGCCGGTGTTGAGGGTCACCCTGCCGGACTATATCCTGGGCCAGAAACTGGCCCTGGATGCCGACTACGTCGTCTTGTCCGCGGCCATTGTGCCGCCCGAGGGCAACCGGGAATTGTCCCAGCAGTTCAAGGTGACCCTGGGGCCGGATGATTTTTTCAAAGAAGCCCACGTCAAATTAAGACCGGTTGAATTCGGCACCGAAGGTGTTTACCTGTGCGGATTGGCGCACTATCCCAAGCATATTCCCGAGGCCATCAACCAGGCCTATGGCGCCGCCAGCCGGGCGCTGACGCTGCTGTCCAACGACACAGTTACGGTTTCGGGCTCGGTTTGCGAGGTGACAGAGAACGACTGTGTATCGTGCGGGGCATGTATCACGGCCTGTACCTATGGGGCCATCGACTTTCGCGAAACCCCCCAGGGCAGAAAAGCATGGGTGAATCCCGTTCTGTGTAAAGGAGACGGCGTCTGCAGCACAAAATGTCCGACCAGTGCTATTTTCCTGAAGCACTTCACCGATGACGACCTTTTGAGCCAGATTGACGCCGCGTTTGAAGAGGAAGAATCGACAGTCTCATAAAAAGTTGGATTGGGGAGCGACATTGCCCCTCTTGGGGAAAAGGGTTTCGACATCGGCGGCGTAAATCCGCCTGAGGCGGACAAGCTGTTTGAGGGGCTTGCGACGAGATTTTGCAATTTAGCCGCCGGGGTCGAACCCCCCCCTGCGAAAAGGGGTACCGGAGCGGGCCAATTCTACTTTTTACGTATCCATCAGAAATTAGTTCAATAGAAGGAGAAAAATACGGATGAGTAGCGGACTCGATTTCAAACCCAAAGTGCTCGGTTTCGTGTGTCACTGGTGAGCATACGGTGCTGCTGACATGGCTGGAGTTTCCAGACTGCAATATTCCACGGATATCAGGCTTATCCGGGTCATGTGTTCCGGCAGGGTCGACCTGGAGTTCATCCTGCGCGCTTTTGCCAACGGAGCGGACGGGGTCTTCATCGGCGGCTGCCGCCTTGACGAGTGCAACTACATCACCCACGGCAATTACGACGCCTTGGGCAATGCCTTGTTGTTTAAAAAAATTATGGTCCACCTCGGGTTGATCCCGGAAAGATTGAGGATCGAATTCATGTCCTCCGGCGACGGTATCCTCCTGGCCGAGTTGATCAATAAATTCTGCCAGGAAGTCAGGGAAATCGGGCCTCTGGGCCAAAGCGAGCAAATCGACGAGAACGGTTTGAAGTTTAAATTCGAAGCCGTTAGGAAATTGATCCCCTACCTTAAGCTGGTGGAAAGAGAGCGGCTGCGGGTGCCGGTCAAATCGGAAGAGGCCTATCGAGAATTTTTCACCCGCGACGATGTCAATCAGCTGTTCAGCGAATTGATTTTGGACAAGTTGACCGTCAGCCAGATCATGATGCTCCTGCGGGAAAAACCGCTCTCAACCGGTGAGATTTCCGAGACCTTGGGTTTGAACCCGTCGGACGTGTCGCGACACATGAACAGCTCGTCACGGCATGGATTGGTGCGGTTTGATCAGGACCAGAAACGTTACGCCCTGGCCTGAAATGAAAGATCAAGGCGTGTGATGGCGTCTGTCTACTAATTTGTGAGGGGAACGATAATAGATTTCAGCACGAAAACACGAAGTCTGGAAAGCACGAAATTTTACTTTCCATTTTGGAGTTTTCGTTCTTTCGTGTCTTCGTGATTGTATTTTATCAATCGAGACCGGACTGTCCGGGTTAGGATTAGGAAAGCGGAAATGGATATTGAAAGAGTCGATCAGATTATTGACAAACATCAGGGCGAAGCCAGCGCGCTCATTCAGGTTCTGCTCGAAATCCAGAGCGAGAACCATTGGCTGCCCAAAGAGGCATTGCAGCGGATTAGCGAAAAACTGGAGGTGCCCTTGGCCCGCATCCAGCACGTGGCCACATTTTACAAGGCCTTCAGCCTGGTCCCCAAAGGCAAGCATGAGATCCACATCTGCATGGGTACGGCCTGCCATGTGCGCGGCGCAACGCGGGTTCTCGACACGGTCCAGGACCTGACCGGGATCAAACCCGGGGAAACGGACCTGGATCTGAAATTCAGCCTGGAAACAGTCAACTGCCTCGGCTGCTGTGCTCTGGGGCCGGTGATGGAAATCGACGGGAAAACCCACGGGAAAATAGCCCCGGGAGAGACAGCAGACGTTTTAAATAGCTACGAGTAGGGAAAGATTATGCCGCGGATAAACTCATCATCTGAACTGGAACAATTCAGAAAAGACATTCTTTCGAACAGGGATCCGCAAAAGCCCTGTATAACACTGTGTTCGGGCTCTGCCTGCCAGGCCACCGGCAGCGGGGAGGTCGCGGCCAGCATCGAGGCCGAGATCGAGAAACAGGGCCTTGGTGACAAGGTGGACATCCGTAAAACCGGATGCCACGGCTTTTGCGAACGGGGTCCGATTGTCGTCAATCATCCCCGGGAGAGCTGCTATTTTCAGATTGAACCCGGCGACGCGTCTGAAATCGTATCCGGCGCCGTCAACGGCAAAAAGGTCGTCGAGCGCCTGCTCTATACCGACCCCGACACGGGCGAAGCCATCACCCACGAATCTGAAATTCCCTTTTACAAGCATCAGGAACGGCTCGTTTTCGGCTCCAACGGCAGCATCGATCCCAAACGCATCGATGACTACCTGGCCATCGGCGGGTATTCCGCCCTGGAAAAAGCGCTGTTTCAAATGGATCCCCAGCAGGTGCTGGATGAGGTCAAGAAATCCAATCTCAGGGGCCGGGGCGGCGGCGGTTTTCCCGCCGGGAGAAAGTGGGAAGAGTCGCGTAACGCTCCCGGCGACACCAAATATGTCATCGTCAATGCGGACGAGGGCGATCCCGGCGCCTATATGGACAGAAGCCTTCTGGAGGGCAATCCCCACGCCGTGCTCGAGGGATTGATGATCGGCGCCTACGCCATCGGCTCCGACGAAGGCTATGTCTACGTACGCCAGGAATACCCCCTGGCCGTCGAGAATCTGGCCATTGCCATCGAGCAGGCGCAGGAATACGGCTTTCTGGGCGAAAATATCCTCGGCTCGGGATTTGATTTCAAGGTCATTGTGCACAAAGGCGCCGGCGCCTTTGTCTGTGGTGAATCCAGCGCGCTGATGACGGCCCTGGAGGGCCGCACCGGCGAGCCCCGGCCCAAGTATATCCACACGGCCGTCAAGGGCGTCTGGGACAACCCCAGCGTTTTGAACAATGTCGAGACCTGGGCCAATGTCCCGCTGATCATCAACAAGGGGGCCGACTGGTTTACCGGCATCGGAACCGCCGGAAGCAAGGGCACCAAAATTTTCTCCCTGGTCGGCAAGATAGCCAACACCGGTTTGGTGGAAGTGCCCATGGGCATGACCTTAAGAGACATCATCTACAAGATCGGCGGCGGAATTCCCGGAGGCAAGCAGTTCAAGGCCGTGCAGACCGGCGGCCCGTCGGGGGGGTGCATCCCTGAAAGCCTTTTGGACCTGGAAGTCGGTTTCGATGAACTCACCAAGGCCGGCTCGATGATGGGATCAGGCGGGATGATCGTGATGGATGAAGATACCTGCATGGTTGACGTCGCCAGGTACTTCATTGATTTTCTGACAGATGAATCCTGCGGCAAATGCGTCCCCTGCCGCGAAGGCCTGCGGCAGATGCTCAAAATCCTCACGAACATCACCGAGGGCAATGGCCTCGCGGGGGACATCGAACTGCTGGAGGAACTCGGCGAGGTCGCCCAGGAAGCCTGTCTTTGCGCCCTGGGCACCAGTGCACCGAATCCGTTTCTGAGCACCGTGCGCTATTTCAGGGGTGAATACGAGGCTCACATCAACGAGAAGCGTTGCACGGCACTGTCCTGCAAGGAGCTGATTGCGTTTCATATCGAACCGGACAAGTGCCAGGCCTGTATGATTTGCGCCAGGAAGTGCCCAGCCGATGCGGTGGATGGCGGTAAAAACCGAATTCATATCATCGATCAGGAAAAATGCACCAAGTGCGGGACCTGTTTCGAGGTCTGTCCGACCCGCTTTGGAGCCGTGTGCAAGATTTCGGGCGAGCCCGTGCCGGCCCCGATTCCTGAGGAAGAACGAACGATAGCCAGAAAGAGCAAAAAGAAATGAGTGAAATCATTGTACAGATAGATGGAAATGAGGTCAAAGCCGCCCAAGGCATGACCGTTCTGGAGGCGGCTCAAAGCGCCGGCATAGCGATCCCGACGCTGTGTCATCACGAAAAGTTGGAGCCGTTCGGGGGCTGCCGGCTTTGCATTGTCGAAGTGCGGGTCGGCGACTGGTCCAAGCACGTCGTCTCTTGCGTCTACACTGTTGAAAAGGATCTGATTGTAAGGACCCGATCGGAAAAAATAGACAAGATCCGCAAGATGATCCTGGAGCTTCAGCTTTGTCACGCCCCGGACTCCCCGCAGCTGCTGACCTACGCTGAGGAGTATGGGGCCGACAGGGATCGTTTTGAAAAGGAGGCGTCCTTTTGCATTCATTGCGGTCTGTGCGTGAGATATTGCGCCGAGGTCAAGCAGAAGCATGCCGTCGGGTTTGTAGACCGCGGAATCAGAAAAGAAATCAGCTTCATACCGGATATCGCCGTCAAGGAATGCTGGGACTGCAAAGAATGCTTTCCGCTTTGCCCGACAGAGGCGCTGCAGGCGGCCTACGTCCTCACCAAATCACTGTGCACGCCCTCATCCTGAGCCGCCGGGGTGATTCAGGGATCAAGCTGCAGTTTCACCAGGATCGGGCGATGATCCGATGAGTCATAATTTAGAACCCGTGCCGCTGTGGGCTTGAAGCCCAGAATAAAAACCCGGTCAAGGGGCAGGCTCTTTTCGACACCCAGAATATCATTCCAGAATTCCGAAAGGGTATCGCCTGCGGTGCGGCCCTCCGGGAATTCAGAGACTTCCTTCAATTTTACATCCCGGGTGATTTTCCTGACCAGTTCCAGTCGTTCCCGACTCCACGTATTGAAATCGCCGGCCAAAATGATGGGCCCGCTGTGCCGGGCCATGACGGCTTTCAAACCTTCCAGCTGGTGTCTTAGATTGCTGAGGGACCAGACCTCGAAATTCAGCAGGTGGACGTTGACCGCGAGCAGACTTGGGCCCCTTGCCAGGGGGTACTCGGTGACCAGCGACACCTTGGGAGATGTGACACCGAATTCGCGGTACCTGGTGGGTACCGGCTCGAACCGGACGGGCGGCACCCGCGACAGCGTCATGACGCCGACTCCCTTGGTCCCGGGCCAGGGATAGCTCCAGCTCTCGGCAAAGTAGCCACCCATCTGCCGGGGTTCAAAAAGGTCCGGGCTTGCTTCCTGGAGAAACAGGATGTCGGGTTTTGCGCGTTCAATCAGCAATTTCAGGTCGGCGGCAAAGCGAGGATTCGTACCTTTCTGGGCGTTCCAGCTGGCAACCGTTATGCTGGCGGGCAATGCCCGTGCCGGATCGGAAAATTCCGCGATCCGGGCGGCGCCCTGGCCCCGGCAGGAAACCGTCAGGGTTATCAGTAGCAGCGTTTTGAGTATGTACTTTGCGTTCAACCGCATAGCCGATCTATATTCCTGTATCATAAAAACTGAACGTCCAACATCGAACGTCCAACGTCGAACATCGAATAATGATGTCGCTTCGCTCCACAATTTAATTTTTATTAGTTCTGTTTCTTCTACCCTTCGATGCCGCTCAAATCCGTGACACTGTCGAACGGCCGTTCAAACGAATATTCCGATCTAGAATCGAGTTACGTGATACATCTCAGGATGGTACTTTTGCTTAACTATTAATTCAAGATTCGATGTTGGACGTTCGATGTTCGATGTTCATCTTTTTAGTGTCCGATGTTCATCTGTTTAGTGTTCGATGTTCGTCTGTACAGACTTATATCTCCGCCTTCAGTCCGGCCAAACCTTTCGGCCTATCTGCGCCAGGGCGGCCGTTCGCGCCGTGGTTTTTGCTTCTTGTCCCTTCTTTTGCGCCGATCACCCGGGGCTGCCGGGCCTTTATGCTTATCGAGATCGAGGAGAAAACTGCCCGCGGGCGTATCCGGCGGATCTTTGGTTGGCCTTTCTTTTTTGCGTGCCTCCGGCGATTCCTTGGGCAGCGGCGGCCCGCTGAAGCAGTCGGGGGGAAGGTAGTCGGCCAGAAAGAGAGAATCCCCGGCCTGGAAGAAGACCACCCCCATCTCTTCCGCCCGTTGGACCTGCACCGTGAGCAGCACGGCGCCATGATCGCTGCGCCGGCCGATGCGGCTGGCCAGGCTGTCATTGGCAGCCAGGACAACTTTGGCGTGGGCGCTGGGCCGGATCCCTTTTTGCTTGACGTGGGGATAGGCTTTATTGCGAACACAGGTATAGAGCAACTTGGGGGGATCCAGCGCAAATCTCTGCTTTGGCAGTCGTTGCCGATCCGCGGCCCGGATCAGGTTGCCGTCAATCTCAAGGCCGGGATCCGGCAGGGTGAGCATGATTTCGTTGATATGGGAACGGCGCACATGCTTCAAGCCCTCTTCCTCGTTGATGGCCTTGATCAGTTCCTTGATCTTAACCGAGCCGTCCCTGTCGGCTACCAGCCCGAACTCATCAGGGCGGCGGCCCAGGATATACTTTACCAGTTTGGCCAGTTGTTTGGGGGAACGTTGGTTCATCGTTTCATAATGGGTATAAGATCACATAAAAAAATATAGCTTTATCTTATCAATTTCGTAAAATATCAAATTTCAAGCACCAAATACCAAACAAATTCCAATGCACCAAATTCGAAATTCAAAACAGGTGTTCCCCCGAAACTTGCGGCAAAAGGGATACCCATAATCTTATAGGAAACCATAAGAAAAGCGAACCGCAGAACCGCAGAATATCGAATGTCGAATGTCGAAGGATGGAATCGCTCCGCTCAAGCTTTTTTTAAATAGGCAGAATGCATTATTCGATGTTCGATGTTCATTAGTTTCCTCTTCGATCAGACCAGACCGGACGCTTGCAGCCAGCGGCAGCGCTAATATCGGATTGAGCAGGGCCAATGAATGACTCCGGTGGATGTTTTGGTCATTGGGTCTTGTGATTTGAGATTTATTTGCTATTTGGTGCTTGAGATTTGGGATTTTATTGTTTTTAGACAATTCGTACCAAATTGATTCTGGGATTATCTTGACCTTACCTTATGCTGCGATTATCCATCCTTGACGGTTATCCCTCTATTTGATACTTTTCTTATCAATAATGAAAAGTCAACCTGTTTTGAAAGCGGAGAGGATGGGGGTCATATGAATTTTACCAATTCACGATCATTATACGAGCGGGCTGCCGCCATCATTCCCGGAGGGGTCAACAGTCCGGTGCGGGCCTGCAAATCGGTGGGGGCCGACCCCCTGTTTATCGAGCGCGGCGAGGGCTGCATGATCTTCGATGCAGACGGCAACCGCTATATCGATTATATCGGTTCCTGGGGTCCGTTGATCCTCGGTCACCGGCACCCGGCTGTGGTAGAGGCCGTGATTGCCGTACTTGAACGGGGCACCAGTTTTGGCGCCCCCACCGATCTGGAGATTCAATTGGCCCAAATGGTCATCGACGCGGTGGACTCGGTAGATGTGGTGCGCATGGTGAATTCGGGCACCGAGGCCACCATGAGTGCCATCCGTCTGGCGCGCGGCGCCACCGGCCGGGATATGGTCATAAAATTTGATGGTTGCTATCACGGCCATGCCGACACCCTGCTCGTGGCGGCCGGCTCGGGAGTCGCCACCCTGGGGATTCCCGGCAGCCCCGGTGTTCCGGAAGCCGTTGCCCAGCACACCATTTCGCTGCCATTCAACGATTCGGACACCGTTGCAAAGGTGATGGACGAAAAAGGTGATAATATTGCCTGCATCATCGTCGAGCCGGTGGCCGGCAATATGGGGATGGTGCCTCCCGCCAGCGGATTTCTTGAAACTTTGCGGGAATCAACGCGAAAACACGGTGCCGTGCTGATATTCGACGAAGTAATGACCGGCTTCCGGGTCGGCTACGGCGGCGCCCAGTCTGTTTACGGCATCGAGCCGGATCTGACCTGTTTCGGCAAAGTGATCGGCGGGGGATTGCCGGTGGGCGCCTACGGCGGCAACAAGGACATCATGTCCCAGATTGCGCCGCAGGGTACCGTCTATCAGGCCGGAACCCTTTCCGGAAACCCGATTGCCATGACGGCCGGTATCGCCACCCTCGAACAGCTCAAAAAAGAGGGCGTATATCAATCCCTGGAAGAACGGTCGCGCCGGCTGGTGGCCGGGCTGGCCGATGCTGCCAAGGGTGCCGGCACAGCGGCCAGAGTCGATCATGTGGGATCGATGCTCGGGATGTTTTTTACGGATCGTGAGGTGGCCTGCTTTGAGGACGCCAAAACCTGTGACCTCGAGTTGTTTTCAAAATTTTACCAGGGCATGCGCCGCCAGGGTGTATATATCGCCCCATCACAGTTTGAGGCGCTGTTTTTGTCCACCGCACACACCGACGAGCACATCGAGATCACCATCGAGGCGGCCAGGAAAGTTCTGGGGGGTCTGGCACAATAAGGCCAAGGGGTTTGGAGGCAAGTCAATCCGTGAGGCTTAACTATTAAGTGCTTTCGAACGAAAGGGTGAAACCTATGGGCGATCTGTCCGAACACGAGAAATTAATCGAACGCTATATAAGTGAAGACAACAAAGAAGCGGCCGTTGAACTGCTTTACGGACTGATTATCGAACTGGCCAAAGAAAAGCGATTCGACCAGGCCGAGGCTCTGCGCGATTGGCTGTTTGAAGTGGATTCGATGGCGCTCGGTGAAATTGTCAACAGCGGCGAAATTATCGAGACCGAGAAAAGCAAGGCCATCGATATAGCGCACCTGGACACCTGGTGCGAGTTATATGACAACCTCGAGCCGGAGGAAATCAATGCCCTCTACTATGGCCTGCAGCCCGTTGAATTCCCTGCCGGTCGAATGCTTTTCCAACAGGGTGACATCTGTTCCCGGCTTTATTTTGTCGAGAAAGGCCAGCTGAACATGTTTTGTCGGCAGGCTGAGAAATCGACCCTGCTCAAAACCTTTGGCGCCGGTGACATCATCGGCGAGGACACTTTCTTTTTTTGCGATGCCATCTGTACAACGTCCGTGATAACCGACGCCCCGTCTAAATTGTCCGTACTCGAAAAAACGCGTCTTGCGCAACTGAATGAAAAAGCGCCCGGGCTGGAGCACAAGCTTAAAAACTATTGCCTTGAGCTTGAATCCGTCGCTGAATTGCTGAAAGCCGAAAGCCTGGAGCGCAGGCAAGCGGAACGGTTTAACATGCCCGGCAAAGTCAACATGCAATACCTGGATGCGGAGAACAATCCCACGGGTGTGCCGCTGCGGGGAGAGCTATTGGATATTTCCGACAGCGGTCTGGCCTTTATCATCAAAACAACGAAAGATACCGCCGCCATGATGCTGAGACGGAAAATGACCATGGATTTATCCTTTGCCGAGCTTGAAACCGACCTGGAGTTCAATCGCACCGGCACGGTCGTTGCCGTGAGCAGCCAGCCTTTTAACGAATATTTCATCCATGCTCAATTTGCCGATAATCTCGATCCGGTTTTTCTCGATGAGCTGCAAGAACTGCGACATTTGACAAATTGATGCCACCTGCCATTCTATTTGATTTCTCAAAAAATATCTGTAATAATTAACAAAAAATAGTTAACAGCGTTTGATGGATGCATGTCGGCGTTGATCCCTGGGCCGGCCGGCGCACGTTGGGGATATTTTCAAGGCTGCGGCAATGGCAGATAAACGATGCAGGCATAACCCGGAAAAAACACATCCGAACAAGCAGACGGTAGATCCGGCACGTCTGGTTACTGCTGTCGAAAGTGCTGCGGAGGCCATTGTCATCGCGGACAACGCGGGCCGTATTCAGTATGTCAATCCGGCCTTCGAAAAAATCAGCGGCTATTCCCTCGAAGAGGCAGTTGCCCGCAACTTCACCCTGCTCGACAGCGATCAACACGATCCCTCCTTTTTCGATCAAATCTGGGCCTGCCTCAAGCGAGGCGACATCTGGCGCGGGCGATTCATCAGCAGGAAAAAAGACAATTCCCGCTATGAATCCGACGCAACCATCTCTCCGGTAAAAAACAGGACGGGGGAAATTGTCAATTACGTAAGTGTTCAGCGCGATGTAACCAGAGAAATACAGTTGGAGAAGCAGTTGCGTCAGGCCCAGAAGATGGAAGCAATCGGAACCCTGGCCGGGGGTATCGCCCATGATTTTAATAATCTGTTGCTGGGAATTCAGGGCAACATTTCGTTATCGCTTTTAGAACTGGAGGCCGACTCTCCGCTTTACAGCAACCTGAAGAAAATCGAGCAGCATGTTCAACGCGGGGTCGAACTGACCCGGCAGATACTCGGTTTCGCCCGGGGCGGAAAATATGAAGTACGCCTGACCGATCTCAACCAGGTTCTGAGGGAACAGAATCTTCTCTTCAGCCGGGCCAATAAGACGGTTGTGTTTAAGGAGGCTCTCGACACCGACTTGTGGCCTGTCGAGGTCGACATGGATCAGATCGAGCAGGTATTTCTCAACATATACATGAATGCCATTCAGGCGATGCCGGAGGGAGGAAGGCTCTCTGTCCGTACCGAAAACATTTCCATTGACCAGGAGCGGTTGGCCCCCTACCGGGTTAAAGCGGGTGCTTACGTTAAAGTGACGGTGGCCGACACCGGCATCGGGATGGATGAAAAAACCCAAAGAAAAATATTCGACCCCTTTTTTACGACCCGTGAAATGGGACGGGGGACCGGGCTCGGGTTGGCCTCAGTTTACGGAATTGTCAAAAATCATGAGGGATTCATTGATGTCGACAGCCGCAAAGATCGAGGGACCCGGTTTGAGATTTGTCTGCCGGCCAGCCGCAAATCAGCGCGGGGGCTGCCGAGGTCAGCCGATGCAATCAGCCCCGATCAAGAGACCGTGCTGCTGGTGGATGACGAAGAAATGATCATCGATGTGGGCAGGCGTATGCTGGAAAAGCTGGGCTATGACACCCTGACTGCTTCGAACGGCGCCGAGGCCATCGAAATCTACCTAATTCATCAGGAAAAAATCAACCTGGTCATTCTGGATATGATCATGCCGAAAATGGGCGGCGGTGAAACCCTTGACCGGCTAAAGCAGATCAATCCCGCCATCAAGGTCATTCTTTGCAGCGGCTACAGTATCGACGGGCAGGCCAGCGAGATTATCAAACGCGGCTGCAGTGCATTTATCCAGAAGCCGTTTAACCTGAAAACCCTCTCACAGCATATCCGGGCCCTATTGAACAACGCCAGCTAGTGTTGTGTCCCAGAAATATTTTATAGAATTCTAACTGATTTTTTTAAGTCCGTCAGCGTACTTGATTTTAACAAATTCCAAGCACCAAATAACAAATAACAAACAATATCCAAACTCCAATTTCCAACACGCGGCGCAAGCGCCTGCGCTGCGCGTGACCCAAACTTTTGGCCTTGGTGGCGGGCTCTGCAGTGTTACTGCTCATGTTGAAGCCTGACTGAATTGCTCCCAGGTATCCGATGCATCCTTTTTCTGTGATACACTGTTCTTTTCGGATCGGTTTCGAATTTGAAGATTGTGATTTGGTCCGCCGGAGGCGGATTTGTAATTTGAGTATTGTGATTTGGGATTTAATAAATTGAATTCAGGAATTGGAACGACTTAACAATCCATTCGAGTTTTGGAAATTACTTGTAGGACACGACACTAGATCGACAATCCGAAAACGCAATTTCCGTCTCAGGGGCGGGGAGTCTAGTCCCCGCCCTGTTATGTGATGATGAACATGAATAAAAACAAAATACCTGAATATGTGCAGACGATTCATCTAATTGCCGTGTGCGGTACCGGCATGGGGGCGCTTGCCTGCATGCTGCGGGATCTCGGTTTCGCGGTTACCGGGTCCGATCAGAAAATCTATCCGCCCATGAGTGATTTTTTAAGGCAAAAGGGCATCAAAATGCACGATGGTTTCCGGGCGCAAAATTTTGCTGCCCAACCGGATCTGGTCATCGTGGGCAATGCCGTATCCAAAGACAACCCGGAAGTCCGGGAAATGCACCGCAGGGGACTGCACTATTGCTCCATGCCCCAGGCGCTGAACCGGTTCGTCGCCGCCGGCAAGCAAACCCTGCTGGTGAGCGGCACCCACGGCAAGACGACCACGTCATCAATCCTGGCATGGATTCTATTTGAAGCCGGCTGCGATCCATCGTTTATGATCGGCGGCATTCTGAAAAACTTCGACAGCAACTACCGGCTTGGCCGGGGGCCCTATTTTGTGGTCGAGGGCGATGAGTATGACACGGCATTTTTCGACAAGGGACCGAAATTCCAGCACTATGAGCCCTACCGGGCCGTCCTGACCAGTGTCGAATTCGATCACGCCGATATTTTTCGGGATCTGGATCATGTCAAGACCATATTCAATAATTTTGTTGCCGATCTGCCCGGTTCGTGCAAGCTTCTGGCTTATGACGGCGAACAAAATGTGACTGATGTGATCGATCATCACCGCTGTTGCATTGAGCGCTATGGCCGCAAGACCACATCTACCTGGCGCCTGGGCGCTGTGTCCACCCAGCCGCCCTGGACCCTGTTCGAAGTGTTTAAAAACCATCAATCTTTTGGCACCTTTAAGACCAAACTTTTTGGAGAGCACAATTTATTGAATGTCCTGGCTGATATTGCAGTGGCAGACGACCTGAACATACCGGTGGACACCATTGACCGAGCCCTGAAAACTTTTGAAGGGATTAAGCGCCGCCAGGAAATTCGGGGACGGAAAAACGGGATTACGGTCATGGACGACTTTGCCCATCATCCCACCGCGGTGCGCGAAACGGTCCGGTCTGTCAGGGCAGCCGTTTCCGGCGGACGCCTGATCGCGGTGTTTGAACCCCGCACCAACACCAGCATGCGCAGCGTTTTCCAAAAGGACTACACGGAGGTGTTCGACGCGGCCGATATCATATGTATTCCCAAACCGCCGCTGCTGCAGAAAATCCCCGTCGGGCAGCGGTTTTCATCCGAGCATCTGGTACAGGAACTCAAAAGCCGGGGCAAGGATGCGCATTATTTTCCCGACACGCAGACCATCCTGGAGTTTTTATCATCCACGGCCAGACCGGGGGATATGGTTCTGATAATGTCCAACGGCGGATTTGACAATATTCACCAGAGGCTGCTGGATAGTCTCTGAAGCCGTCCCAGCAGCGCCGTCCTTTCCCGTTGGCCACGTTATATAGCGTTTTAAGAGACCTTCGATAGCGGCTTAAAAAAAAACTGCCATCCAAACGTATCTGATCCCATCTGATCGCTTTATTCTACAAACGCTGATACCACCCTTTAAGCGCTTCGGAACATATTTTTGAAAAGCGGTATAAAACCCGAATGGTTATTTTGACAACCGCTGCGAATCGGATTATATCTTGACAATCGGCGGTGTTTCAATTACTTATTCTTGATGTTGAACCAATGAGTAATCAGAATTATAATAAATTAAATACAGATAGTTACAGGTGGGAATTTACTCAAAGGGCTCGATAAATACAGTAAATTGGGAGGAACATTTGAACAAACGTGTTGTTATAACAGGAGTTGGGCTGGTCTCGCCCGTGGGAATCGGCGTCCGGGAGACATGGGACGCCTTGTGCGCGGGAACTTCGGGTGTCGGGGAAATCACCCGATTTGATGTGTCGAATTATCAAACCAGGATAGCTGCCGAAGTCAAGGATTTTCATGCTGAGGATTTCCTGCCTCAAAAAGAGGCCAAACGCACCGAGCGCTTTATTGCCTATGCCGTAGCCGCGACGCGAATGGCCATCGAAGATTCCGGGCTGGTGATCGACAGCTCCAATGCCGATAGAGTCGGCGTGATTACCGGATGCGGGCTAGGGGGACTTTCGATTCTTGAAGACACCTGCCTGAAATTAACCAGCCGGGGGCCGAAGCGGGTAAGCCCGTTTTTCATCCCGATGATGATCGGAAACATGGTTCCGGGAATGATCTCCATTCATTTCGGTGCCAAAGGTCCCAACGCCTCCCTGGCGACCGCCTGCGCTGCCGGGGCGCATGCGATCGGTGATTCCTGCAAGCTGATCCTCAACGGCCAGGCGGATGCCATGATCACCGGAGGTGTTGAGTCGGTGGTCAATCCGACCTGCATTGCCGGCTTTAATTCAATGAAAGCCCTGTCGACGCGCAACGATGAACCGGAGAAGGCTTCACGGCCGTTTGACCGCGATCGGGACGGATTTGTCGTCGGTGAGGGCTCCGGAATCATGATCATCGAGGCGTTGGATCATGCGCTGGAACGCGGGGCCAAGATTTACGCGGAGCTCACCGGCTATGGCATGAGCGGTGACGGCTATCATATGACAGCCCCTCCGCCGGACGGCAGCGGCGCCGCCCGCTGCATGACGGCAGCGCTTGAAGATTCCGGGATGGCCCCCGATAAAATCGACTACATCAACGCCCATGGCACGTCAACACCCCTAAACGACCTTTCTGAAACCAGAGCGATTAAATTGGTGTTCAAAGAGCACGCCTATAACCTGGCGATCAGTTCGACCAAATCCATGACCGGTCACCTGCTGGGCGGTGCCGGTGGAATCGAAACCGTGTTTACAGCCCTGGCCATTTCCGACGGTCGTCTGCCGCCAACCATCAACCATGACCAGCCCAGTGACGAATGCGACCTGGACTATGTTCCCAATGTGATGCGCCTGACTCAGGTAGAACATGCCATGACAAATTCCTTCGGTTTCGGCGGCACCAACGCCAGCCTGATCCTTTCGAGATACCACAGCGCCTGACGGATCGACAAAGGCTCAAGCAACCGGTGGGCTGCTGCGGCAGATTCGTTAATGAATGCTAGACGCCCGATGAACCCAGACCAATATCAGCATACCCTCAGGAGCGCATACGGCTATCAAAGCCCGGCCCGGCGGGGGTTCAATTTCAAGTATCTGCCGGGATCGCTCGGCCTGGTCTATTATCTTAGTCTGGCCTATGTGCTCTGTCATGCCAGTTTTCCGGCCCGCCGTGGCACCCTGGACAACGCGATGTGGTCGGTGTATTCGCACAGGGTTCTGCGGGTGGTCGAGTCGGTGGGTGGCCGTGTCGATATTTCGGGAGTCAAGCACATCGCGGGCCTGAAGGGACCGGCGGTCTATATCGGCAATCACATGAGCCTGGTGGAAACGCTTATCCTACCCGGAATCGTGCTGGCCTTCAGCCGGGTGAATTTCGTTATCAAAGAAGAACTGCGCCATTACCCGGTTATCGGGCCTATCTTCAAAGCACTGGGCTTGATCGCCGTTACCCGCCAAAATCCACGTGAAGATTTCAAGGTGGTCTTGCGCGAAGGCCACAAATTTATTTCCAACGGCGGGTCGGTGATCATCTTCCCCCAGGCAACCCGGAGTGTCGAATTTGATTCGCAGGCCTTTAACACCCTGGGAGTCAAGCTGGCCGCGCGGGCCGGCGTCCCGGTGGTTCCGGTCGCCATCAAGACCGATTTTCACGGCAACGGCAAATGGGTAAAAGACATGGGACCCATCGATCCCCGCAAAATCCTCTATTTCAAATTCGGCGAACCGCTGCCCGGAACCGGCAAAAGCCGGGAAATCCATCAACAGGTTGTCGATTTTGTCACCCGGAATCTGACGGCTTGGGACGGCAAGGTTAAAATGAATTCGGAAGTTGGAATTCGGAAGGCGGATTGAGAAGGGGAGGGGGTTGTTGGAAGTGGGAAGTTGGAATTCGGAAGTCGGAAAGGGGATTGCGCTACAGTTCGGAAGCTGTCAATCCGAAAGCGGGGTGCATCCGACGGCAGGGGAACCGATTGCCGTAACCGGGATGAAAATATTCCTGGATTTGTTTTTTATGGTTGACAAGACCCAGAAATGTCATTAAATAAATATGTTTTTTAACCGGGGCCGTTAACTCAGTCGGTAGAGTATCTGCCTTTTAAGCAGAGAGTCGCTGGTTCGAGCCCAGCACGGCCCACCATTCGGAATGATTTTTCGAACGCCCTGGGGGAGGAGGATCGCGCAGCCCATCGATATTGATTGAACCCTAGTCCTCAATGACAACGATATCTCGGATGGTCCTTTGGTGGTATTTTGCTCTTTCCGTGTGTTGGCGTTTGTCATATAGCCTGGAGAAGTCCTTTGGCGCCTCAAGGACAATCTGAGCATCCACTATTCAAGGCGAATCGGCGATAAGCATTGCCGGTTAGTGTTTTCTTTCCTGTAGCACCCTTAGATCATCCTTGAGCTTTTCGATTTTAAATTCCGGTTTGGCTTCATTAAATTATTTTGATTTTGATGTTTGACGGATCGATAAGGCCTCAGAATTGTTAATCGCCGCCCTTATGAGTTGGGAGGACTGAATTGTGAACCGAGAGCCTTCTTCTGAGCAGCTGGTGCAAAAAGTTGGAGAATTGGAAAATATAATCGCAATGCTGACACACACCATTGCGGGCCTAAATGCGTCCAAGGAATATCTGGATAATATTGTGAATGCTCTCGACGACGCTGTTTTCGCTAAAGACGAACAACACCGGTGGGTGCTGTTAAACGATGCGAGCTGCCAGTTGATGGGACATCCCAGAGAGGAGCTCATCGGGAAAAGCGATTATGATCTTTTCCCGAAAGAACAGGCGGACGTGTTCTGGGAAAAAGATGATCTGGTTTTAAGGTCAGGCAACAATGATATAAATGAAGAAGAAATAACATGGCGTGGGAAACTGCATACGATCTCGACCAAAAAGTCCTTATATGTCGATCCGGTGACGGAGAAAAAATACATCGTTGGGACGATTCGGGATATGACCGATCAAAAAAAAAATAGCCAAGCCTTGCAGGAAAGTGAAGCACGGCTGAAGATCCTATTTCAATTCGCCCCGGATGCGTATTATTTGAATGACCTGAAGGGGAACTTCATTGAAGGCAATAAAGCGGCCGCAGAACTTATCGGTTATAAAAAAGAGGAATTAATTGGAAAGAATTTTTTGGAATTGAATTTATTGCCCCCCGATGAAATCCATAAAGCCGCGGCGACCTTGGAGAAAAATATTCACGGGAAGCCCACGGGGCCGGATGAATTTACCCTAGTTCGCAAAGACGGCTCTCGTGTGATCGCTGAAATAAGGACATTTCCGGTAGAAATTGCAGGGGAAATGGTGGTGCTGGGAATCGCGCGCAACATTACCGAGCGCAAAGGCACCGAAAAGCGGTTGCGGATGAGTGAAGAACGGTATGCCATGGCCACCCAGGCCGCCGGGGTTGGTGTATGGGACTGGAATATGCAAACCGATGAATTCTATTTCGACCCGAACCTCAAAGCGATCTTGGGTTACAGCGATGCGGAAATCCCAAGCGATTTTGCGGCTTGGGTGGGCTTTGTTTATCCGGATGATAGGCAACCACTCATGGACGCCTATCAGGCGCACATTGATGGGAAGACCCCGGAATTCGTCAACGAGCATCGCAAGCAACACAAAGATGGCTCAACCCGTTGGATCATGGCGCGCGGAACCGTCATCCGTGATGCCCGCGACAATCCCATCCGGTTGGTCGGTACCGATACCGACATCACCCACCGCAAGCAGGCCGAGGAGGCTTTACAGAAGGCACACGGCGAACTTGAGCAGCGGGTTGAGCAACGAACTGCTGAACTAAAGGCGTTAAACCAAGCGCTTTATCGTGAAATTAAAGAGCGCACGCAAGCGGAAGCGTCCTTAAAGGAAAGTGAAGAACGGTTAAAACGTTTTTACCACGCCGCTTTTGAGGGCATGGTGATTACGGAGCATGGTAAGGTTATCGATTTTAATCGTCAAATTGCAGACCTTTTGGGGTATGAACCCGATGAATTATTGGACAAAGACGTCCTGGATATGGTTGCAGAAGAAGATCGGGAGCTTGTCTTAAGGAATATTCGATCGGGTTATGACAAACCTTATGAACACAAAGCGCTGAAAAAAGATGGTTCCATTATTGAAGTTGAAGTTCACGGCCAACAGATTCAATTCCAGGGGCGTCCTGCTAGAGCGACTGCGATCCATGACCTTACTGAACGTATTCGCACCGAAACGGCATTGCGCAAACGCGAAAATGAATTAACCGCCAAGGCCACCGAACTCGAAGAGGCAAACGCCGCCCTGAGGGTCCTCTTAAAAAAAAGAGACGAAGACAGAAAGGAACTTGAAGAAAAATTCCTGTTCAACATCCAGGAACTGGTGTATCCCTTTTTAGATCGGCTGAAGACAACCCGCTTAGCAAGCAAACAAAAGTCCTATCTAGCTGTTGTGGAATCCAATCTAAACAGCCTGATTTCACCGTATGGTAAAGCGTTCCCGGACGGATTTTTGAAGCTGACTCCTGCAGAACTGCAGGTGGCAAATTTTATTACCCGGGGCAAAACCACAAAGGAAATCGCCGATATCTTAAATCTTTCCAACAAGACAATCGAGTCTCACAGAAAGAATATTCGAAAAAAAATCGGAATCAAAAACAAAAAAGTAAATCTCAGAACCCAACTTTTAGATTATATGGACGGAACCGGCTCACCGACTCTGATATCATCGTCTGCGGTTGAAGATAAATCAATGAACAATAAATAAATTCGTCTATTGATTTACCGGTTTTGGTGTATATCCTACCTCAATGGGCAATTGTTTTACCCAATAAACAAACGTCTCGGAATTTCTACAACTAAATGAAAATACAGAAAATTTTTTAAGGTCTGAGTTTTTGCCTCAAATATGGAATATTCGAATAGCGGAACGATGGAATAAAGGGTTTTCAAAGGATATTACCCATTATTGCAGTATCCCAAGACCTATTTTTCCAATATTCCAGCATTCCAACATTCCAAGTGGGGCGAAGCCCCTAACTTGGATATATATAAGTAACTGTGTTTGCACTCAATTCTTTTTATCTTGATGCTTGCCGGAACGCAAAGACCTCAGATTTGTAAGCCTTTGCCCGTATTCGTTGGGGGGATTTAATCGTGAACCGAAAGCTCACTTATGAAGAGTTGGCACAAAAAGTTGGGGAATTAGAAAATAAAAATGCAACGTTGAAACAAACCGTTGCGGATCTCAGCAGGTCAAAGGAATTTCTGGGTAATATTGTAAATTCGCTCGACGACCCTGTTTTCGCTAAAGACGAACACCATCGGTGGGTGCTGTTAAACGATGCGAGCTGTCAGTTGATGGGACATTCCAGAGAGGAGCTCATCGGGAAAAGCGATGATGATCTTTTCCCCAAGGAGCAGGCGGACGTGTTCTGGGAAAAAGATGATCTGGTTTTAAGGTCGGGCAACAATGATATAAATGAAGAAGAAATAACATGGCATGGGAAACTGCATACAATCGCAACCAAGAAGTCCTTGTATATCGATCCGGTGACAGAAAAAAAATACATCGTTGGGATGATCAGGGGTATTACCGAACAAAAAAAATTGAGCCGGGCCTTGCAGGAAAGGAAAGAGCGGTTGAAGATCCTATTTCAATTCGCCCCGGATGCGTATTATTTGAATGACCTGAAGGGGAACTTCATTGAAGGCAATAAAGCGGCCGCAGAACTTATCGGTTATAAAAAAGAGGAATTAATTGGAAAGAATTTTTTGGAATTGAATTTATTGCCCCCCGATGAAATCCATAAAGCCGCGGCGACCTTGGAGAAAAATATTCACGGGAAGCCCACGGGGCCGGATGAATTTACCCTAGTTCGCAAAGACGGCTCTCGTGTGATCGCTGAAATAAGGACATCTCCGGTAGAAATTGCAGGGGAAATGGTGGTGCTGGGAATTGCGCGCATCATTACCGAGCGCAAAGGCACCGAACAGCGGTTGCAGACGAGTGAAGAACGATATGCCATGGCCACCCAGGCCGCCGGGGTTGGTGTATGGGACTGGAATATGCAAACCGATGAATTCTATTTAGACCCGAACCTCAAAGCGATCTTGGGCTACAGCGACGCGCATATCCCAAACGATTTAAAGGTTTGGGCGGGCTATGTTTATCCGGATGACAGGCAGGCACTCATGGACGCCTATCAGGCGCACATTGATGGGAGAACCCCGGAATTCATCAACGAACATCGCAAGCAGCACAAAGATGGCTCAATCCGTTGGATCATGGCGCGTGGAACTGTCATCCGTGATGCCCGCGACAATCCCATCCGGGTGGTCGGCACCGATACCGACATCACCCACCGCAAGCAGGCCGAGGAGGCTTTACAAAAGGCACACGACGAACTTGAGCAGCGGGTTGAAAAACGAACTGCTCAACTAAAGGCGTTAAACGAGAAGCTTTATCGTGAAATCAAAGAGCGCACGCATGTGGAAGCGGCCTTAAGGGAAAGCGAACAACGCTTAAAGCGTTTTTACCATGCCGCTTTTGAAGGCATGGTAATTACAGAGCAGGGTAAGGTTATCGATTTTAATCGTCAATATGCTGACATTTTCGGCTATGAACCCGATGAATTAATTGGCAAAGACGTCCTGGATTTGGTTGCCGAGGAAGACCGGGAGCTTGTATCAAGGAATATTCGATCGGGTTATAACAAGCCTTATGAACACAAAGCGCTGAAAAAAGATGGCTCCCTTATATATGTTGAAGTGCATGGCCAGCAGATTCAATTACAGGGGCGTTCTGCGAGAGTGGCCGCGATCCATGACCTCACTGAACGTATTCGATCCGAAGAGGCACTGCGCAAACGCGAAAATGAATTAAAAGCCAATGCCACCGAGTTGGCCCACACAAATGAAGAATTGTTGCGAGAAATAGACGAGCGCAAGCGGACGGAAAATGAGTTAATCATAATGCAAAGTGCTATAGAATCTTCTCTTAATGCGGTGGGGATCACAAATCTACAAGGAAAAACAATTTATGTCAACGATGCTTGCGTAAATATGTGGGGCTATGATCATCGAGAGGAGATGCTCGGGAGATCTTTGTCGGACTTCTGGGAGGGGGAAGAGGTATTTAAGACCATTGAAGCGCTGAGCACTAAGGGTGGCGCCGAAGGTGAAGATATCGGAAAGAGAAAAGACGGTTCTTTGTTTGATGCTCAGTTCGCGGCAAGTATGATCTACGATAAGGACGGTGAGCCTTCGTATATGTTTGGCTCATTTTTTAATATTACTGAAAGGAAACGATCAGAAAAGGCGCTGCGTGAACACGAAAAGGAATTAAAAGCCAAGGCCACCGAACTTGGGGAGGCAAACGCCGCCTTGAAGGTCCTCTTAAAAAAAAGAGTTGAAGATAAAAATGAATTTGAAGAAAAGTTCCTGTTCAACATCCAGGAACTGGTTTTTCCCTTTTTAGACCGGCTTAAAAAATCTCAATTAAAAAGTAAACAAAAGTCCTATCTGGCTGTGGTGGAATCCAATCTGAACAACCTGATTTCACCGTTTGGCAAAGCGTTCTCCGCCAGTTTTTTGAAGCTGACGCCTACAGAGCTGCAGGTGGCAAATTTTATTGCCCAGGGCAAAACTACAAAGGAACTCGCCGATATCTTGGATCTTTCCCGCAATACAATCGAGTCTCACAGGAAGAATATTCGAAAAAAAATCGCGATCACTAACAAAAAGGTAAATCTCAGAACCCGCCTTTTAGCTTATATGGACGGACCTGGCTTATCGACTCCGGTATCATCGTCATCGGATGAAATTGAAGGATAATAAGTAGATAGATAGTTTCATCACGAATATACTGCTATAATAAATTGACCCCTGTAATGGGTAGCTATCATCCCCATTCCATACCCAATAATTCAGGGTGTGTTTTTGGGGGCTTTTTAGTAATATCCACGCAGAAGTAATTGTTACTGGCGAATTATTGGACCCGATTTAAACCGCTAATGAGCAAATTCCTGCCGGATCAGATTCGAGACCTCAATCCATTCCTAACAATATTCTTGATGTTATGGAAACCTCAATTGCTAAACTTGAAAAGAATACGATTTGCACCGTGAGCGGTTGACCTGTCCTTTGTAAGCCAGAGTGGACCGATGTGAGTTTTGGCACTCATTACCGGGCGAATTTCAGCGTTATTGGAAGCAAGATCGTGCTGAGTCGACCTTCCGGTTACGCTGAGCTAGGGGGTGTAAAAAAATCCCTGGATTTGATTGATCGGCTGATCGCTGAAACTATTCCCCTGGGGGGAAACATATATGTTTATAGAAGGTCGTTCAAAACTTCGCGGTGTTGCTTTTGAAGCGCGCAGCTGTTTTATAAATAACGTGCGCCGGCGTAAAAGGTTAGCGGGTCTCGTATTTTATAATACATCATTATTGTTTAAAATCAGTATCAAATAAAATCCGAGTCGCTGCCAATTTGGATAATGCCCTAAGGTTAATTTCAAAAAAGGATCCGAAAAAAAATCGATCACCTATTAAGTCGCTGATTAAAACAGCAGCCGGCATCTGCTTGACCTGATCAACGATATTTTGGTTCTTTCCAAGGTAGAAGCGCGCAAGCTGGATCTGCAGCATTCAGCGGTTAATGTAAAACAGGTCCTGAAAAACTGCCTGGCCACGATTCGGGAAAAAGCAAAAGGGAAGGGGATAAACGTTAATTCGCAGGCCGTAGGCATGCCGGACACTATCATCGCGGATGAGCGCATACTCAGACAAATTCTGAACAATCTGTTATCCAATGTGGTCAAATTTACGCCCGATGGCGGGAGCGTAAGCCTCAGCGTCCAATTTACGGATCGCGGTATTCGAACCGGCCTTCGCAGGGAAGATTCACAGAAGCTTCGGATTATCCAAAACAAAGCTTCCGGTGACAAAGCCACAGGTAGGACGCCACAGGACTGTGTCGAGTTTGCCGTCTCCGATAACGGTATTGGAATAATGCCTGAAGGCCAAAGTCGTATTTTCAACCGGTTTGAACAGGCGAATGGTCTATAGGCCAAAAAATCTCCCGGCACCGGACTGGGGTTGTCATTGTGCCGCAAGCTGGTGGAACTGCTAGACGGCCAAATATGGGTCGAAAGCGCGGGTGAAGGAAAAGGCGCTACCTTTCGATTTGCCTTGCCGGTTCAACCCTTTGATAGAATGAATCGGGAGAATGATTTTGGGGGATAAGTCTATTTTAGTGGTCGAAGACAACGACTTGAACATGAAAATGGTCCGGCACCTGCTTCAGATGGGCCGGTATCGGGTCATCGAAGCCCAGGATGCGGAAATCGGCATCCGGTTGGCCCGCGAGCATCGGCCGGACCTTATTCTGATGGATATTAACTTGCCGGGAATGGACGGTCTGAGCGCCACTCGCCTTATCAAGAAAGATCCTGCTTTAAAGGAGATTGCCGTGGTAGCGATAACCTCTTATGCCATGCTGGGCGATGAGAAGAAAGCCAGAGAAGCCGGATGTGCGGAGTTTATAACGAAACCAATTGATACGCGGAAATTCCTGGATATGATATCGCGCAATTTTTAAAGCCCATTCCAATAAAAAACCGAATCGATAAAGTGGCAGACTTTATTTTAGACATATTGAGTCGTTTTTGGCCCTCAAAAGATTTTAGTCCCGAAGAAGAGTTAAGAAGAACTTTTTCCAGAATTGGGAGCCTCGGCACGGCTGCTTTCTTTATCATCCCGGCTGTTGTTCATATTGCCTATGCCAATTATTTGTTTGGGCTTTTCCTTATGGTGGCGGGCGGCGTGGTCATGTTCGCTGTTATTTATTACCGGCACCATGAGGATCTCAGCACCGTACACAGGGTTTCTTTATTCCTAGCCGCTGTCTATCTTCTTGCTTTATTGATAAAAAGCGGCCCCCATGGGTATATGGCACTTTGGCTCTATGTTTATCCTGTGGTAGCTTTTCTCTATCTTGGCCGCAATTGGGGATGCCTGTTTACAGGGACTTTCTCTGTGTCAGTCATGTGCTTGTTGCTCTTTGGAAATCATTTTCCATGGATGGTAAATCATGAAATTGGATTCAAATTTAGGTTCCTTGGCTCTTTTTTGTTTATTGGATTTTTGTCTTTTTCCATTGAAACTCTTCTATACAATTATCAGCTGGATGTGCAAGAGAGGCAAAGGCGTCTTCAACAGGAGAAAAAGAAACTGGCTGAGGCCAAAGAATTGGCTGAATCGGCAAACAACGCCAAGAGTGAATTTCTGGCCAACATGAGCCACGAATTAAGGACACCGCTGAATCATATCATCGGTTTTACCCAGCTGGTGGCCGATAAAAAGTGCGGCGAGTTGAATGCGACCCAGGATGAATATCTCAATGATGTGCTTCACAGCAGCCGGCACTTGCTGTCCCTGATCAACGACATGCTAGATCTGACTAAAGTCGAGGCCGGCAAATTGACGTTGAACATTGCGGAGGTCGACATAAAACGGCTTTTGGAAAAAAGCCTGATCATGATTAAGGAAAAAACCCTCGCCCATAATATCAACCTGCGCTTGGAAATGGATGACTGTCCGAATGTCATCACGGTGGATGAGCGCAAGTTCAAGCAAATTTTGTACAATCTTCTTTCCAACGCAGTAAAATTCAGCCCTGACGGCGGCGAAATTCGTCTGACGGCAAGCGAGATAAGCAATTGTGACTCGGAGGTTGCCGGATCCTCACAGCCCGCCTCAGAGCGTCTTCTTGAAATTTCAGTGGGCGATATGGGTATGGGTATCCAACCGGATAACCTTGAACGAATCTTCAGTCCTTTCGAGCAGATACAATCGGCAGGAAACCGCAAATCTTCCGGAACCGGGCTCGGGTTGTCCATAACCAAGAAGATGGTCGAGCTGCATGGTGGCCGGATATGGGCCGAGAGCGCCGGAGCAGGCAAGGGCGCCGTTTTCCGCCTTACAGTGCCCATTTAACCCGGTGCCTTTGAGCTGTGAACCGCAAGTCTAGCCCGGATCAGTTGAGTTAATCGAGGCGATATGCGTGCAAAATGCAAAATCTTAATTGTCGATGACGAGCCGTTGAACGCCAAGTTGCTGTCGGCGACGCTTTCGGATGAGCCTTACGATATCCACTTGGCAGCAAACGGTGAGATTTGTTTAAAAAAGATAATGCATGAATCGTTTGATCTTATTTTGCTCGACATCATAATGCCCGGAATGAACGGATGGGAGGTTTGTCGCCGCATAAAGCAAAATCCTGCCATCAAAAACATCCCCGTCCTATTTATCACGTCCCTGGGCGATATCGAGCACAAGTCCAAAGGATTTGATGCCGGGGCGGTGGATTACCTCATCAGACCGTGTAATGAGATTGAAATCAAGGCGCGCGTAAAAAACCACTTGGCCCTGAAGGCCAGCCGGGATGAAATACAAAGGCAAAAAATAAACCTGGATGAAAAGGTTAAAAAGCGTACCGCTGAGTTAGAAAAATTGAATCAAGCACTTCAGCGTGAAATTGTCGCCCGTAGAAAGGCCTATGCAAAATTGCGACATAGCGAGAAAAAAAATAGGGACATACTGAAATGTTTACCCGATCTCGTCATTGAAATCAACAAAGAGGGGACTGTCTTGGGGCACTCCGGGTCGGCAGAGAATTTTGCCTCCGGCTTAAACGATATAACGGGTAAACATATCAGTAAGATTTTCCCTCCGGAAATTGCAAATTCCGCCATCAAGCATATTCGCACAGCAACACAAAGCGGTGAAACCGAGATATGCAATTGTCAGCTTCCATGTGATACGGGATTGCGGGACTATGAGTTCCGATTTGTTAAGAACACCGAAGATCAAGTTTTGGCCCTTGGCCGCGATATCACCGAAAAAAAGCGGGCCGAAGAAGCGCTTCGCAGAAGCGCGGAGCATCTGCTGGAGGAAAACCTGCTGCTGAAAGTCTCGATGAAGGAACGCTATCGCTTCGGAGAAATTATCGGCAAAAGTCCGGCCATGCAGGCGGTTTATAATCGTATTTTGGAAGCGGCCCACACCGATGCCGGCGTCATTATCTATGGTGAATCCGGTACCGGCAAGGAGCTGGTGGCCCGCGCCGTTCACCTGCTGAGCGATCGCAAGAAACGGGCGTTCGTGCCGGTCAACAGCGGAGCCATACCCGAAAGCCTGCTTGAAAGCGAGTTTTTCGGCTATAAAAAAGGGGCATTTACCGGTGCGACGGCGGACAAGCAGGGTTTTTTGGATATCGCCGACGGCGGCATCCTGTTTCTGGATGAAGTCGGTGAAATCCCGGTCAAAATGCAGGTCAAACTGTTGCGTGCCATCGACGACGGCAGTTACACGCCGGTGGGCAGCAGCCAGGTTGAAAATACCGACGTGCGCGTCGTTGCGGCAACCAACCGGGATCTCAGGGAGCTCGTCAAAGATGGCCGGATCCGCGAAGACTTTTTCTACCGGATTCACATCATACCGATCTATGTGCCGCCTTTGAGGGAGCGCAAAGAGGATCTTCCTTTGTTAATCGATCACTTCATGAAAACCGGCCCTAACAAACCCAAAAAAACGCCCGTCATCACCGGAAAAACCCTTGACGCGCTTTTTAATTATGACTGGCCGGGCAATGTCAGGGAGCTTAAGAACACCTTGGAGCGATATATCACGCTAAACAAAATTGATTTCATGACATCGAATACTTTCCTAGCGAAAGAACCGGACACTTTAGCGGATAGCTTAAATTCCTCAGACCTGCCTGACCACCGCTCGGCTATGGCAAGCTATGAAAAAAAACTGATTATTCGGGCTTTGGAACAAAATCGGTGGCACCGGGAAAAGGCCGCGAAGTGTTTAGGTATTCCCCGCCGCACATTCTTTCGCAAGCTAAAAAATTATGAGCTGATTTAGACACAAATCATGCCATTTACGGCACGATAGAAGTATCCCCATTAGTTTCAGATATTAACATTCTGCAGTAACGCATCCAAGTGCCGTTCACGGCACTCTCTTTCTATCTCCCGATTCTCGTGGATCTTAATTTTTACTATTATTTAAATTATTTATAAGTTAATTGGAAACCGGCATAGATTTTGCGAAACAATTATAGACATGTAGATTCATTGCTACAGGGATGTGGGGCGGCAATCGTCAGTTTTTTTAATGATTGAACCGGAGTCAATAAACTGTGTCAGGGATCATTTCGAAATTCTATGCTAACGGCAGATGACCATACTAGAATGTTAGGGGGTGCAGGCATGCGCTAGCAGTTTTAGGGGGGTGGATCCATGTACAAAACGGCGTACAACACAACTGTCTTGTTTATTGAATGCAAAGGGATCGAGAATCAAAAACTGAAAAAAATGCTGCTTGGTTGCGGATTTGATGTTGTTGCAGCATCAGGAATAGCGCAGCGGTGCCGCTGTTCTAACGCCAGGAAACCGGATGTAGTTATCATTGATACCTTTGGCAAGGAGAAAAATGACGGTCTGGCAGAGGCAAGGTGGCTGAGCCGCTGGATTCCCACGGTACCGGTAATCATAGTCACCAGGCATACTTCAGAAGAACGGATTCTTGCCTGCGGGCAGGGATCCGTGATTATTTCAAATGGCCTTGTTCTGATCAAGAGCTGCTGGCAGGCATCCATCGATATCTTCCCGGCCACCGAAAAGAGCCGCCCGAAGACCCCCCGGATCATCCCATAATCGGTGACAGCCAGTCATTGAAGGAGGTCAAAGCGTTTATCCCGAAAGTGGCAGAATCAGATATCACCGTACTGATCACCGGGGAGACGGGAACGGGCAAGGAACTGGCGGCAGAACAGATTCACAAATGCAGTTCCAGAGAAAAAGGACCTTTCGTGCGCGTCAATTGCGCCGCCCTTCCGGAAAGCCTGGTTGAAAGCGAGCTGTTCGGCTACGAACGCGGGGCATTCACCGGGGCCGTCACATCGAGTCAGGGAAAATTTGAACAGGCCAACGGCGGGACCATATTTCTGGACGAAATTATGGATATGACCTGTTCTGCCCAGGCAAAGATATTAAGAACTCTGGAAAGCAAAAAGATCGACCGATTGGGCGGGAAAAGTGCGGTCTCTTTGAATGTCAGAATAACTGCAGCGACCAACCAGAACCCTGAGCAATTGGTGGCGGAGGGAGAATTTAGGGAGGATCTCTACTATCGTCTCAACGTGGCCCGTATCCACATGCCCCCACTTCGGGACCGCAAAGAGGATATCCCAAGTTTAGTAGACGGTGCCATAAAGGCATTAAATCAGAGATACGAACGGCGGGTAGAAGGCCTAACCCATGACGCCATGGAAAGCTTTAAAAACTATGATTGGCCCGGCAATGTCCGGGAATTAAAAAACTGCCTGGAGTCCACATTTGTCAACCTTCAATCCCGGTGGATCTCGCGGGAGAATTTTCCCGTGAATTTTCTCGAAAGACTCAGATTTGCGAAAGACAGCTTCACGAATGAGCGCGATATGGTTTGGGATGCCCTCACATCAACGAATTGGAATAAGTCCGCGGCAGCCAAAAAGCTTAATTGGAGTCGAATGAAGGTCTCCCGCGCAATCGAGCGGCATAATATCGTTTTTGCGCAATAAAACGAGGCGAACCGCCCGGGACGCTGAGTCTTTGAGCGGTTTTATACAGAAACCAGTTGTGAATTCGGATCAAACAACATTGGCGCCGCGCTACCGAAATGGCGCCTTAAATACTCTCACTATTTCATCCGCCCACCGCAAGGCTTCGCTGAATGCCAAAACCGACAACTTCAATCGTCCTGCCCGTTTATGCCGTACTGATCCCTGCAGCCTCACCAATACATTGCATTTGACGGAAGGACCCTGCAAGCATTACCCCAATGCACTCCTCGGTCTACCGCAATGGGTTACAGGTCTGATAACTCAATGCGCGTCGACAAAAATCAAGCAAAAAAGCAAATCTCAGAATTCACTTTTTAGATCACCCGGACGGATCGGGCTCACCGATTCTGGTATGATTGTCCGCTGTTGAAAATGACTGCATAAAACGCATCTAGGTCGCTCAATAATATATTTGGATCCTTTTCTCTGTAATGGGTAGATTTTATCCCCAATCCATGCCTAATAATTCAGGTTGTGTTGCTCGGCTTTTGTGTTAAATATCATGAGGAATTCATTACTATTTATGAATTTTCAAACCACGATTTGATGCCGGCCGCATATTCAACTGCTACCTTTTTTTCAGTTTACTTTGCTATATCCGCGCCGGTTAATGATCTGTGTTTTGGGCTTAAAAGAGATCGTTTCGACGTTCATTGGTAAATTAACAGTCCCGATTACATGGAAAACAGACATCATGGATTGTGGTAAGGTGGGAACCAGGTACAAGAAGCGGGTTTTGATTGTTGAAGATAAAGAGATCCCGGGTCGAAGACTGAAAAAATGGCTGCGCCGTGGTGGATTTGATGTCGAGGCAGCACCACGGATAGCCAAGCTGCGCGAGTCTACCGGTGGCCGGAAACCGGATCTGGTTATCATTGATACCCGCAGCAATGACAATGGTAACGGCATGGTGGCGGCAACGTGGCTACGGCGCTGGAATCCCACGGTGCCGATCATCCTGATCGCAAGGCATAGGTCGGAAGGACGAATTCTGGCTTGCATCAGAGCAGGGATCAGTGATTATATTAAATGGCCGTGTTCGGAGCAGAAGTTGGTGGCAGGCCTCCATCGAAATCTCCCCGGCTACAAAAAAAAGCAGGCCGAAAACCCCATGGATCATTCTATTATCGGTGACAGTCAGGCCATACAAGAGATCAATGCCTTTATCCCGCGAGTTTCAGAAACAGACACCACCGTATTGATTACCGGGGAGACGGGGACCGGCAAGGAACTGGCGGCAGAACGGATTCACAAATGCAGTTCCAGAGAAAAAGGACCGTTCATACGTGTTAATTGCGCCGCCCTTCCTGAAAGCTTGGTTGAGAGCGAGCTGTTTGGTTACGAACGCGGGGCATTCACCGGGGCCGTCACATCGAGTCAGGGAAAATTTGAACAGGCCAACGGCGGGACCATATTTCTGGACGAAATTGCGGACATGAGCCCGTATGCCCAGGCAAAAATATTGAGGACCCTGGAAAGCAAAGAGATCTGCCGATTAGGCGGGAAAAGGAATGTTCCTTTGGATGTCAGGATAACTGCAGCGACCAACCGAGACCCCGAACAATTGATGGCGCAGGGAGATTTTAGGGAGGATCTCTACTACCGTCTCAACGTGGCCCGGATCCACATGCCCCCATTACGGGACCACAAAGAGGATATTCCAAGTTTAGTCGGCAGTACCATAAAGGCATTGAATCAGAGATACGACCGGATGGTAGAAGGCTTAACCGATGCCGCCATGAAAAGCTTTAATAATTATGATTGGCCCGGCAATGTTCGGGAGTTAAAGAATTGCCTGGAGTCTATGTATATCAACCTGCATTCCCGGTGGATCTCACGGGAGAATTTTCCCGAAAATTTTCTCAAAAGACTTCAATTTGCGGAAGACAGCATCACGAATGAGCGCGATATGGTACGGGACGCCCTCGCATCAACGAATTGGAATAAGACCGCGGCAGCTAAAAAGCTTAATTGGAGTCGAATGAAGGTCTACCGAGCAATTGAACGGCATAATATCGTTTTTGCGCAATAGAACCATGAAGCCGGACCGAACACTGTGTCCGTGACGGATCACCTACTCAAAGACCCCTGAAAACCGATATTCCCACCCAGTTTGAGATTTCAAAACTACATAATGTTCGCCTGTTACACTCACTGTAACAGGCATGTTTCTCTCGTTCATTTGGAAAATGATTGGAAAGTCCCTGATATTTAAGCATTTTTCAACTGTCCCCTCCGCTCGCCCCTTTTCATGCCTCCGAGATGTTACACCGGCCTGTTACAATCGCCTCTGTTGGACCAATGCAATGAGCACTCCTTTTCTTTGTAACTATCTAATATTAAAGTTTATTTAACTTTTTTTGTTCAGGAAGGCTGTTTGGAATCGTTTTTGCTTAAGCCTGTCGCAAGGTCCCCTCAATCGTTCGAGTATCGAACTGTGTATTCATTTTTTCGCAAGCCCTGAGAGGTAGTTATGAAAAGAAATAAGGATTATCGGCTTGAAAAAGAGACATGCGAAGGTAAATACGTCAACTACTTCAGAATCGGTCATACAGATGATGTCTTTGTTTTCGATTATTATCAGATCTTTCCTGAAAACGATGACGAGGAACGGAATCCCCGGATCTTCGATAATCCGAAAGACAGGATCATCATCAGCCCTTCGGATGCCAAACGGTTGTTGAGACAACTGACGGCCGCAATTGAGACATATGAAGCAGAAGAAAAGAAAACGCACGGTTGAAAAAGATCGCGCCTGTCCAGGATGGGGATTTCAGGCACTGAAACCACTATTTCCCTTAAAACGTGGCCTTGTTTATGGACGGGGGTGTAACCGATAATTTTCCTCACAAGCCATTAACGAACGACTCCCTATTGGTTTTAACGCAATTGGGAGAATAGCTCGCACGCGTCCGCGGAGTATTCCTATCTGTCCCGGGAACCTCTCAATAGGGACAGAAAAGATTTGCTACCGAAAATACGGTTGATTCTGTCCGTATCGGGAGGGAAACGAGGGGGCGGAGCCATATACTGACATCTTTGCCGGCCCTGAACACGCGTAGAATCTTTAAAGCGCCCTTCGGATTAAATCTGAGCAGCGTTTCTGGACGACAGTGATGCCCGCAATGCCTTCACTTGCGCGCCTTGAGAAAATGAAACCAAAAGGACTCGCTAACAACAGCGAATTGAAATCTAAAATGCGGGCTATCCCCATCGCGATCATCGGGATGGCGTGTCTCTTGCCCCAAGCACGGAATTTGAGAGAATTCTGGGACAATTTTGTCCAAGAGGTGGACTGCATTACAGACGTCCCACCGAGTGGATGGGACATCGATGAATACTACGACCCCGATCCGGGTGTCCCCGACAAAATCTACTGCAAACGGGGGGGATTTATACCTGAGATCGATTTCGATCCTATGGAGTTCGGACTGCCCCCCAACATAATGGAACTGACGGATACCTCGCAGCTTCTGTCACTGATCGTTGCCAAGGAGGTTCTGGAGGATGCGGGGTACGGAGAGTCCAGCAGTCTCGACCGGGATCAGGTGGGGATTGTCCTGGGTGTCGGCGGCGGACAGAAACTAATGCACCCCCTGATTTCGCGGTTGCAATATCCTGTGTGGAAAAAGGTTTTAAAAAAGAGTGGCATGTCGGACGAGGACACGCAGATCATTATCGAGAAAATCAAGAAGGCTTACATCCCATGGGAAGAGAACTCTTTTCCGGGCTTGCTGGGCAATGTCGTTTCCGGTCGGATTGCCAACCGGCTGAACCTGGGAGGCATGAACTGTGTGGTGGACGCAGCCTGCGCCGGTTCCATGGCGGCATTGAAAATGGCGATCAGTGAGCTGCTGGAATACCGCAGCGAGGTCGTGATCACGGGCGGCGTCGACACGGACAATTCCACTTTTATGTACATGTGTTTCAGCAAAACCCCTGCCTTCACCAAGGCCGACCGCTGCCGGCCTTTTGGCAGGGACGCGGGCGGGATGATGATTGGGGAGGGCATCGCCATGGTTGCCCTCAAGCGCCTGGAGGATGCCGAGCGTGACAATGACCGGATCTATGCGGTTATCCGTGGAATCGGCGCCTCCAGTGATGGGCGGTTCAGCAGTATCTACAACCCGCGACCGGAAGGCCAGGCAATGGCCTTGCGGCGGGCCTACAGGGATGCCGGGATTCACCCGTCCACCGTCGGCCTGGTCGAAGCCCACGGCACCGGGACAACGGCCGGGGATCCGGCCGAGGTTGCCGCACTCCGGGACGTGTTTTCCGAGGGAGAGACGTGGCGGCAGCACATTGCCCTGGGAAGCATCAAGTCCCAGATCGGTCACACCAAGGCTGCCGCGGGTGCGGCAGGCCTGGTCAAGGCGGCCCTGGCCCTGCACCAAAAGGTTCTGCCGCCAACCATCAATGTGACCAAACCGCTCGACAAATTGGGCCTTGAACATTCGCCCTTTTATCTGAATACCGAGACCCGGCCCTGGTTGCAGGCCGCGGACGACGGTCCCAGACGAGCGGCCGTCAGCGCTTTCGGATTTGGCGGCACCAATTTTCACGTTGTGCTGGAGGAGTATGAAAAGGCAAGCGAGGCCGCGTATCGAATGCATGCAGTCCCACGTGCGTTTCTTTTTTTCGCCGAAGACCCTGAAGCCCTGATCCAGGAATGCAGCCACGCCATCCAAAGGCTGGAATCGGAATCAGGCGAGACGCATTATCGGGATCTTGCGGCGGCCGGCAAACATGCTAGCCGAATTCCCAGGGAGGCGGCCAGATTCGGCTTCGTGTCCGCCTCCAGGTCCCAGGCCTGCAAGCTGCTGAAACGCACCGCCGAGACCTTGCAGGCCCACGGGCGCGATGCGTCCTGGGAGTTGCCGGGCGGGGTCTTTTATCGCCGGGCGGGAATGGGCCTCGCTGGGAGCGTCGTGGCCCTGTTTTGCGGACAGGGATCGCAATACCGCAATATGGGAAAGGAGCTTGTGTACAATTTCCCGCCGCTCATGGATGCTTTCCAGGAAATGGACCGGCTGTTTCTCAAAAACGGCCGGCCGTCTCTTTCCCAAAAGGTATTTCCCATACCGGTATTCGAGCAAGCGCACCGCAACAGTGATGAGGAGGAGCTGCGCCGGACCGAGCATGCCCAGCCCGCTATCGGGGCGTTTTGCGCGGGGCTGTACCGGATCCTGGAACAAGCCGGGTTTCAACCGGATATGGTTGCCGGGCACAGCTTTGGAGAGTTGACCGCCCTGTGGGCCGCCAAGGTCCTGAGCGACGATGATTTTTTTTCCCTCGCCGTGGCCCGGGGGCAGGCCATGGCCGCCCCGGACGACCCGGATTTAGATCCCGGGACCATGCTGGCGATTATCGGGGATTCCCAGGAGGTTCAAGCCGACCTCCGTAATATCCCTAATGTCACCGTTGCCAATCACAATTCAAAAAGGGAAACCGTCGTCGCCGGGCCCACGGGTGATCTGGCGGCCCTTCGAAAGGCGCTACAGGACCAGCGAGGCCGCCGCCTGGTCCCCTTGCCCGTATCCGCGGCCTTTCATACCCCCCTAGTGCGGCATGCACAGGCGCCCTTTGCCAAGGCCGTCCGGGCCGCTGCCTTCCGCCAAGCGCGATGCGCCGTTTATTCGAACAGCACGGCAAAACCCTATCCTTGCGACCCCGAAGCCATCCGAAAGGGTCTGCAGGAACACATGCTGAAGCCCGTCTTGTTTCAAGAGGAGATCGAGAATATTTACAAGGATGGGGGTACCCTGTTCGTCGAGTTCGGTCCCAGGGGCATCCTTACGCACCTGGTGGACAACATTCTGGAAGACAAGCCGCACCTCGCGGTTGCCTTGAACCCGGTGCCGGGCGAAGACAGCGATCGTCAACTGCGAGAGGCGGTTGTCAAGCTGCGGGTGGCCGGACTGAGTTTGCGGGATATCGATCCGTGGCACAGGGACTGTGCGGTTCCGGAAAGAAAGGAGATGAGTCGCGCTGTGGTGAAACTGACCGGCGCCAATTATGTCAGCGAAAAAACACGAGATGCATTCACCAACGCCTTGAACGACGGTTGGCGCATACGGCCTTCGGATGCTCCTCAAGGAATGCCGGTGGCATCCGTACCGGAAGAGATCCGACCGGCCAGGAAGCACCCGCAGGCGGTTGGCAGGGCGGATAAGGCCTCTTTTGCACCCCGGTTCCCTGCAGCCGCAAGCCCCGCTGCGGATGGCCAACCGGTGTCCGACAACATCCGGCACGGCCTGGAACTCTTCTATAAACACCAGGGTGAAACCCTGGAGCTTCACCGCCAGTATCTGGCGAACCACAAAGCGTACGCCCAGGCGTTTTTCGAATTGATGGACCGGCAATATGCGGTGTTGGGCGGGGAACCCCCGGCAGCAGTTCCGGACAGTGTGGAACAAAGTATGGCCTTGTTTCACACCCATCAGGCCGAAACCCTGCGCGTCCATGAGGAGTATCTGAAAAACCAGGCTCAAATTTCCGAGCTCGCACTCGATGTAGCGAGACGGCAGGCTTCCGTCATTACGGACGCAGAGCCTTCTCATGAAAAGACGCAGGCCACCGCACCATCATCCCATTTGGCTGCTCCTGATCTTGAAGTCCAGGGGATACAGCCTTATCCGGTGCTCAAACCGGAAGCGCCAACGGTGTCTCTGCCCGAGCAACGACCCTCGCCGGCAGCATGGCCCGAACCGGCACCTGCCGCCGCACCATCAGAAACCGCCGCCCCTGTCGCAGCGCCTGAACCGGCACCAATTGAGGCGCCCCCACCTGCCGCGGATCCCGGCTTCGAGGCCCTGACCCGCAGCAGCCTCGAAGTGGTCAGCGACAAGACCGGCTACCCGGTCGAAATGCTGGAACTGGATATGGAGATGGAGGCGGACCTGGGGATCGACTCCATCAAGCGCGTCGAGATCCTGGGCACAATCATGGAACTGTATCCGGACCTGCCCGAACTCAACCCGCAAGAACTCGCCGGGCTTCGCACCCTGGGGCAGATCGTGGAATACATGCAATCAAGTCTGCCAGGTGCCGCAGCCGCCGAACAACCCGCACTTGCCGCAGCGCCCAAACCGGCACCAATTGAGGCGCCCCCACCTGCCGCGGGTCCCGGCTTCGGGGCCCTGACCCGCAGCAGCCTCGAAGTGGTCAGCGACAAGACCGGCTACCCGGTCGAAATGCTGGAACTGGATATGGAGATGGAGGCGGACCTGGGGATCGACTCCATCAAGCGCGTCGAGATCCTGGGCACAATCATGGAACTGTATCCGGACCTGCCCGAACTCAACCCGCAAGAACTCGCCGGGCTTCGCACCCTGGGGCAGATCGTGGAATACATGCAATCAAGTCTGCCAGGTGCCGCAGCTGCCGAACAACCCGCACTTGCCGCAGCGCCCAAACCGACACCAATTGGGGCGCCTCCACCTGCCGCGGATCCCGGCCGCGAGGACCTGACCCGCCGCCTGCTCGAAGCGGTCAGTGACAAGACCGGCTACCCGGTCGAAATGCTGGAACTGGATATGGAGATGGAAGCGGAACTGGGCATCGATCGCATCAAGCTTGTCGAAATCATGGCTGCCTTGAATGAACGATCGCTCGGCTCGGCCAACGCCGACCATAAAACGCTGGTAGAACTGCGGACACTTGATGATCTCTTGGGGCATATGAAGACATGGCAACCGTACGCACGAGACGAAGCCGTCCTTCAACAAACGGAAGTTGAAGATCGGGTCCCCCGGGCTGTTGCGAGGCCCAGGTTCCTGCCGGCGCCGGATTACCTGGAGTGTACCATGCCCGGGAACCATATCTGTCTGCTCACCGATGACGGGTCCCGGCTGACGGTGGCGTTGGCTGAAGCGCTGGAGAAAAAAGGATGGAAACCCGTGGTGGTGAGTTTTGCCCCGGTCACGATCCCGCAACGCTTGCCGCTGCCGCAAGGTGTGCCGCGGATCGAGCTGAAGGACGGGAGCGAAAAGCATTTGCAGGAGACGCTGCGGACCGTTTTGAAGGTCCATGGGCCGGTGGCCGGCTTTATCCATCTCCATCCTGCCGATGCGTCTAGTGCAAATAATGGACTCGTTTTCTCTGAAACCGCCAGGGACATCCTGCGCCACGTTTTCCTCATCGCCAAGCATCTCAAGGCGCCGTTGACCCAGACTTTCCCCGCGGGTCGGCGCTTTTTCATGACCGTGGCGCGTCTCGACGGCATGCTCGGTGTGCGAGGGAACGGTTTCGGAGCCGTGGATGGCGGCCTGTTCGGGTTGACCAAAAGCTTGGGCCTGGAATGGCCCGCGGTCTATTGCCGCGCCCTGGACCTCAGCCCAGAACTCGACAGCGAGCGGGCGGCTTCCTCCATTCTGCGCGAGTTGCACGATCCGGATCGCCGTATCGTAGAGACCGGATACGGCCCCCGGGGAAGAGTGACCTTGGTAGCTGATGAAACAGGGGGAGCCTCACAAGACGGCACGGTTACCGGCCCGGATGCTTCCGCAGTGTTTCTGGTCAGCGGCGGTGCCAGGGGTGTCACGGCCCGATGTATTGTAGAGCTGGCGAGGGTTTTTCAATGCAAGTTCATTTTGTTGGGGCGTTCCGCGTTTGACGGTGAAGAACCGGCCTGGGCCAGGGGCTGTCACGATGAATCCGAGCTGAAACGACGCGGCCTGGAGGATTTGAAGATCAAAGGGGCGAAGCCGACCCCGGTCAAAGTCCAAAAACTCGTAATACAGGTTCTGGCACAAAGAGAGATTTCCGGGACCCTGAAAGCGGTTCGTGAGGCAGGGGGACAAGCGGCATATGTGCAGGTGGATGTGACGGACGCGCAAGCGCCGCTCAAGGTTGCACCCGTGGCCGAAAACTTCGGAACGATCACGGGCATTATCCATGGCGCCGGGGTGTTGGCCGACCGGCTCATCGAAAAGAAGACCGTTGGTGATTTTGATTCCGTCTATGGGACCAAAATAGACGGTTTGGACACGCTTCTGCGCTGCGCGGACCCGGGCAGGCTAAAGCACCTGGTTCTGTTTTCTTCTGCCGCCGGCTTTTTTGGCAACACGGGCCAGTCCGACTACGCCGCGGCCAACGAGATTCTCAACAAGTTTGCCTACCGCTTCAAACATGAACATCCTGCCTGTCGTGTGGCTGCTTTCAACTGGGGCCCGTGGGCCGGCGGCATGGTGACGGATTCCCTGAAAAAGATGTTTGCCGAGCGAAACATTTCGCTGATTCCAGTCTCTGCCGGGACAAAGGTGTTTGTGGATGCGTTTTCTTCCAACGGGGACAAGGCGCTCCAGGTTCTGGTCGGCAGCTCGATGCGGGGGGCAGGAGGCCGACTCGATCCTGAACTGCGGGCATACCGGGTGACGCGCAGGTTAAGGCTGGATGCCAACCCCTTCCTGCACGATCATGTGATAGGCGGACAACCGGTCCTGCCGACGGCATGTGCTACTGCCTGGATGGGGGATGTTGGCGAGCAGGTCGCACCCGGCTACAAGTTTCTCCGGAGTGAAGACCAGAAGGTCCTCAACGGCATTGTTTTTGACGAAACCCTGGCGAAACGTTACATCGCGGAGATACGCGAAGCTCGCATGTTGGATTCCGGTGAGGTCAGGCTCGATGTCATTATAGCGAGTCATCCCTCCGGGGACAAGTCCGTTCCGCATTATCGTGCCGGAATCGTACTGGGTTCCAGGATCCCCGAAGCGCCCGTCTTCGAGCATTTCGATCCGCCTGAATCCGAGGTCGTCAAAGGTGAAACTCTCTACCAGGACGGCACGCTCTTTCATGGACCCATGTTCCAAATCGTGGATCGTGTCCTTGATCTAACGCCGCATAGCCTCACCATGCAGTGTGGTAGGCCGGCAGTCGGCGCAATAGAACAGGGACAGTTTCCGATTCGGTCTTTTGATCTTTACACGGCGGATGCCCTTTTCCAAGCCATGCTGATCTGGGTGCGCAGGCAACGTGACGCGGGCAGCCTGCCATTGAAGGTACAAACCATTGAGCAGTTCCGCCCGGTTCCCGCGGGGCAAGCGTTCTATGTCTCTCTGGATGTCAAACAGTGCACCAAGTCCCGTTTGGTGGCAGACGTCTTTGCTCATGACGCCACGGGCAGGGTATACACCCGGATGCTAGCCGCGGAGGTCACGATCAGCAAGCAGTTGAAAAAGGTATTTAGAAAGGCGTCAGCGCGATGAGCGACCGGATCGCAATCGTGGGCATGGAAGCCGTTTATGGCGCAGATGAAGGTCTGGATGCATTTGACTGTACGATCTTCGACGGCGTTCGGCATTCCGCCGCCACGGCATCGGATCGCCCGGCAAAGGTCCGAACAGGCTCGCGGCCCGAGCGCCGGCAGGGGTATTTCCGGCTGCTTGACGGGACACGTCCCGTGAGCCCCGCCCGGCTGCTGCGAACCGTGATCGACGGCGCATGGCGCAACACCATGTCCCGGCCGGAGGAAAACCGGTGGAGCGAAACCGCCCTCGTTGTCGTATCCGACTGGGATGTATCGGCCTGCGCGGCCGGTCCCAAGCGTTTCCATCCGGAAGGCTCCCTGCCGCTGGCCTTGCTGAGGACCCGGGACCTGCTGTGCAAGCGGGAAGCCGAGGCCGTGGTGATCGCCGCGGTTCAGATGGGAGACCCTGCCAAGGACGCGGCCCGGTCCGGTGCGGCGCGGGGAAGCGAGACAGACGCGGTCTCGCCCGGCTCCGCCCCGGCAACGACTGCGTTGTCCGTGGGTCAAGGCGCGGGCGCTGTCTTGTTGAAGCGATTCGAGCGGGCCAGGCAGGACCGGGACCGCATCTACGCGGTCATCGATGCATTTCAGTTCGCACCCAACGAGTTGTCGCCGGGAACCTTTCCTGCGTCACAGGAGGTTGCGGACGTCTGCCGCCGGGCCTTTGACATGGCCGGGGTCGGTCCGGGGCAGATCGGATACCTTGAGCTGCCGAAAAACGGTCTTGGGGCGGAAGATCACAGCGCAGTGAAGGGACTGTTCGGGGCCTACGGCCAGACGCGCAACGGACTGACGTGCGCGCTGGGCAGCACCAGCACCGATCTCGGCCAGGATTCCGGGGCGGGTTGGCTTGCCGGTCTGATCAAGACGGCCCTGTGTTTGTATCACCGCTACATTCCGGCTTTCCCGGGCCGGGCCGCTACCGGGGCCGGCCCGGGATGGAATGAAGGTCCGTTCTACGTCCCAACCGAATCCAGGCCCTGGTTCCTCGAACCGGGGTCCCGCCAACGCGTCGCCGCCCTGAACAGCTTTTCAACGAACGGCACGGCCCATTTGATCCTGTCTGAGGATTCCCGGCGGCAGGCCCGGCCAAACCGCTACCGGGCGGGCGTTTCACCCTATGTCTTTCCCATCCCAGGCGAGCGTGCCGGCGATTTGATCGAGCAACTTGAGGCACTGGGCCGGACCCTCGAGCGCGGGGTCAATCTGCCCCGGGCGGCAACAAAAACCGTTTCCGATTTTGACAGGCGATCGCTGGCACCATACGCCCTGATGATCCTGGGCCACACCCGGGCAGAACTCCTGAGGGAAATCCGCTTCATGCTGGACGGCCTGCCCGCCGCATTTGAACAAGGTGGCGCTGTGAAGACGCCCAAGGGCAGTTATTTCACTGCCGACCCCCTGGGAAGAGACGGCAAGGTCGCCTTTGTGTATCCCGGTGTCGGCAGTGCCTATGTTGGATTGGGGCATGCCCTGTTTCACCTGTTCCCTGAAATCCACGAACGATTCGCCAAAATGTTTCCGGACATGGGTGCGGTCCTCAAAGAAAAAAAGCTCTACCCCAGAAGCCGTAGACCGTTGACCATGGATGACATCTGGAAACTGGAATTGCAGCTGCGGCAGGACATTATGACCGGCAGCGAATGCGGCATGGGTTTTTTCGTACTTTACACCCTGGTTCTGAAGGACGTTTTCAAGGTCGTACCGGATTGTGCTCTGGGTTACAGTTTGGGAGAAGGCGGCATGATGGCCTCTCTCGGCGTGTGGGTCGACCCCGCGCAATTATCCGGCCGGTTCAACAGCTCTCCCGTCTTTCGCGATCGCCTGCACGGAGAACTCGGCGCCCTCAGGGAGTACTGGAAACAGAACCGATTGGACACGGACTCATCCCAAATCGGGTGGAACTGCTACACCCTTCAGGCGGGACCTGCAACCGTCAGTGAGGCTATCAGGAATGAAGAAAAGGCCTTCCTGACGATTGTCAACAGTCCGGCCGAAGTACTCATCGCCGGAGATCCGGCAGCGTGCTCGCGGGCCATTGAAAAAATCGGCTGCAAACATTATCCGATGGGCTTGCCGTTGGTAATGCATTGTGCCCCCGCGCGTTTGGAGTACGATCGTCTGGTAGACATGCACACCCTCCCGGTTCGCAGGAATCCGGACCTGAAATTTTATTCCTCTTCCTGCTATAAGGCCGTTCCGATCCGGAGCAAAGCGGTTGCCCACAGTATTGCCGAGTCATTTTGTGCACCGGTGGATTTTCCGCGACTCGTAAACCGGGTGTATGCCGACGGCGCCAGAATTTTTATAGAAATCGGGGCCCGCAAATTCTGCTGCAACTTGATCGACAAGATCCTGCACGGCCAAGCGCATCTCGCCCTGGCGGTCAATGTCAAGGGCGTCAAAGACCAGATATCCGTTGCGCGGGTACTGGCCCAGCTGGCCAGTCATCGCGTTGCGGTTGATTTGTCCCCCTTGCTTTGATGGAGAACAAGATGGAGAAAATCGCGGTTGTCGGTCTGGCGTGCCTGTTTCCCGGTGCCGCAACACCGGAGGCATTTTGGCGCAACCTGATGGAGGCAAAGGATTCGCGGTCCCGGGCAACCGATCAGAGGATGGGGCTGCATGTCGAGGATTATTATCATCCCCGCAAAGGCAGGGCCGATACATTCTACAGTCTGCATGGCGGCTATATCCATGATTTCGAGATGGATCCAACCGGTTTTCATGTTTCCGCCGGGCGTGTGGCGCAAGCGGACGATGTGGTTCAATGGTCTCTGCATGTCGCGCGCGCGGCATTGAAGGACAGCGGCCATTGGGAGAATGCAAAGGCGCTGGCACGCTGCGGCGTCATACTCGGAAACCTTTCTTTTCCCTCCAAGTCGTCCAAGAGACTGTTCCTGCCTATGTATTACCAGACCATCGAGTCCGCTCTGGGGGAACTTCTTTCAGGCGATGAATTCCGTTTGACGCCGTCTCCTTCCGAAAGCGAAACGACCTTTGACCACGGAAGGTTATCAGGCTATCCGGCCGCCATCGTGGCCGAAGCGCTCTCCTTGTCCGGGGTCTGTTTTGCGTTGGATGCGGCGTGTGCATCGTCCCTTTATACGGTGAAGCTTGCCTGTGACTACCTGCTGTCTCATAAGGCGGACATGATGCTGGCCGGCGCCGTGAGCGCCGCGGACCCTCTTTTTGTTCAAATGGCCTTTTCCATTTTACAAGCATATCCTGAACAAGGGCAACGCAGTTGTTCCCTGGATCAAGACTCGGCCGGGCTGGTGTCCGGGGAAGGCGCGGGAATGTTCGTCTTGAAGCGATACAGCGACGCCGTAAGGGATGGCGACCGGATCCAGGCCGTCATTGCCGGGACCGGATTGTCGAACGACGGCCGGGGACAGTCTGTCCTGAGTCCCAATGCCAAGGGGCAGGCGGCGGCCTTTGAGAGGGCCTATGCCGCCGCGGGAATCGACCCCGCGAGCATCCAGTACGTCGAATGCCATGCCACGGGAACCCCGCTGGGAGACAAGGCTGAATTGGATTCCATGGATGCTTTCTTCGGGCAATACGGGGCCGCTCCGCTGGTGGGCTCGGTCAAGTCCAATGTGGGTCATTTGCTGACCGCGGCCGGCATGGCGAGCATGACCAAAGTCATTCTGAGCATGGCCCGGGGCAGAATCCCGGCCACGATCAATCTGAAAAATCCCCTGAGTTCAACCAATCAGGTGGTTGCCCCGCAGCAGATGCCGACGACAGACGTTGCCTGGCCCGATGGTCCGGCCTGCAGACGGGCAGCCGTGAGCGCTTTCGGTTTTGGCGGCACCAACGCCCATATCATTTTAGAGCATTCACCCCGGGGGTCGGCCGATGGCGCACGTCAGAAAACATGTTTGACCGGTCAAGACAAGCGGCCAGGCGCCCAGACCCTTGCCCCCGTGGCAATCGTGGGCATGGATGCGTTCTTTGGTGCCTGTGAAGGACTGGCCGCGTTCCATCGCAGCACCTACGATGGAATTCAACACTTCGCGGCGGTCCCCCGGCAGCGCTGGAAAGGGTTGGAAGACCAGCCTGATTTGCTGCGACGCTTCGGTTTTGAGACGGGAGAAGCACCCGAGGGCGCCTATATGTCCGGATTTGACCTGGATTTCATGCGGTTTCGGATCCCGCCCAATGAAGATGACCTCATGATCCCCCAACAGTTATTGGCCCTCAAGGTTTCGGACAATGCCCTGGTCCAAACCAACATTCAGCCCGGCGAAAATGTTGCTGTCCTGGTTGCCATGGAGACCGACTTGGCCCTACATCAATTCATGGCCAGGGTCCATCTGCGCACAGTTTTCAGAAAGACGTTTTCCGACAACGAATTTTCGTTGCCTCCCGAACAGCAGGGTGCGATTGAATCCCTTGTCAAAGACAGCCTTCACAACGCCGCCCAAGTCAATCAGTACACCAGCTTTATCGGGAACATCATGGCTTGCCGGGTCTCGTCGGTGTGGGATTTTTCGGGTCCGGCCTTTACCCTGTCCTCAGAGGAAAACTCTGTCTTCAAGGCCCTCGATGTTGCGCAACTGCTCCTGTCCGGCGGTGAAGTGGACGCTGTTGTGGTGGGGGCGGTGGACCTGGCAGGGGGGCCCGAAAGTGTACTTTGGCGAAACGGGCAGAGCCCGTCGAACACGGGCGCCAAAACCCTTAGCTTCGATCGCCGGACAACGGGTCGGACGGTCGGCGAGGGCGCCGGGGCCGTGGTGCTCAAGCGTCTGGACCAGGCCAAAGCGGATGGAGACCGTATCTATGCGAGTATCGATGCGATTGCATTTGCCCGGGGCACCTCCCGGGAATCGGTTGGCCGTGCCTGTCGCCGCGCCTTTGAACAGGCCGGTGCGGGCCCCGGGGCGATCGGCTATCTCGAGGCCTTCGGCAGCGGGGTGGCGCCGGAAGATGAAGCCGAGCTGCCCGGACTTATCGATGCGTACAAAGCGTCCGGGGCCCATTTGCAGTGCGCCGTCGGCAGTGTCAAGGCCAACATCGGGCACACCTATGCCGCCTCCGGCATGGCCAGCCTGATCAGGACAGCTTTGGGTCTGTATCATCGCTTTATTCCCGGAACGCCGGGCTGGTTGGCGCCCAAGAATCCGGGATTATGGCAGGACAGTCCTTTTTACGTGCCCGCCGAATCCCGCCCCTGGTTCCTGAGCGAGCATCAGCCGAAGAGGATTGCGGCCATCAGCGGCCTGGGAGGGGATGGAACCTCGGCCCATCTGGTCCTGTCCGAGGCGGCCGGCCAAACCTTACCGCCCAATATCGGCCTCGCGGCCCCGCCTTTATCCTTGCTCCCGCTGGCCGGCGATGACCGGGACGCGCTGCAAAGGGAATTGGTTGCCTGCAGGAAGCAGATCGTTTCCGGCGCCCCTCCCGGCGCGGTTGCCGCCCGCTGTTTTGAACGGGTTCGACAACATCCGGGAGCACGCTACGGCCTCTCGATTCTTGGCAGTAACAAGGACGATTTCATCCGGGAAACCGACAACGCCCTGAGGGCACTGGACTGGTCATTTGCAAACCGGGAAGAATGGACCACCATGAGGGGCTCCTACTTTACGGCCAATCCACTGGGCAACCGGGGTAAGCTGGCATTTGTTTACCCCGGAGGGTTCAATACCTACCCCGGGCTGGGACGGACCCTCTTTCACCTGTTTCCCTGCATGTATGAGCGGCTGGCCCGGCATACCTCCCGTGCGGGGCGGATGGCCGGAGACAGCTCCATCTACCCCAGGCGGCTCAGCCGATTATCGGAGAGAGAGCAGAACGCCCTTGCAACAGATATGATCGACAACCCCGTCATGATGTTTGAAAGCGGCACCCTGTTTGCCATTTTGTCCACCAGGATTATGCGTGACTGTTTCCAGGTCGAACCGCAGCTGGCGTTTGGATACAGTATGGGCGAAGTCTCCATGATGTTTGCGCTGGATGTCTGGCCCTCGCCGGACCAAACGAGTCATTTCCTGCGCACTTTCCCGGTTTTTAAGACCCGGCTGGCCGGCCCGATGGAAACGGTGCGCGAGGCCTGGAACCTGCCCGGGGCGGGGCACGAGCATGAGAAGATCTGGTACGGTTATCTCTTGCGTGCCCCGGCTGAAAGGGTCCGGCCGGCCCTGTCAGAGGAAGCCCGGGCATATCTGATATTCGTGAATTCGCCAGGGGAAGTCGTGATTGCGGGCGAGGACCGGGCCTGCAGGAGGGTCATTGCAAAGCTCGGCTGTGAGCATTTTGAAGTTCCCATGGGTGATGCCATTCACTGTGACCTTGTCCGGGCCGACTACGATGAGTTGGTAAGGCTGCATACCTGCGCCGTGCAGCCCGTGACGGGGATCGATTTTTACTCGGCGGACCGGTTCGCGCCCCTTGCGCTCGACGCCGAGACCATTGCCAACAACATTGCAACGATTTATTGCAAAGAGATCGACTATCCGCGGTTGGTCCGACAGGCTTACCGGGACGGCGCCCGGATCTTTCTGGAACTCGGGCCCCGGGAGAACTGCACCCACTGGATCAGAGAGATACTCGCGGACCGGCCGCATCTCGCCGTGGGGGTGAACCGCAAAGGCGCCGATGACAAGACCTCGATCCTGCGGGCCCTGGCAGGACTTTACAGCCACCGGATTGATTTGGACCTGGCAGCGCTGTATGAGCGGCCTGACGGCAACATCGTTGCTGGAAAATCATTGATCAAACCGGTTACGGTGGGCGGCATTCGGATTGCGTCCGCCATTCTGAACGAGGAGAACCGCAAACGGTTTGCAATGAAAAAGCTGCTGCCGGTCGAAAATTCTTCGGCGGATGGGGTTGCCGCGGGAGAGCCGGTGGCGGATGCGGCCGAAACGCTTCAAGCACCGCCGGGACCCGTGAGGATCGATCGTGCGCCTTCCGAAACGGCGCCATACGCCGGGGACTCGGTGAGGGCTCCCGGCCCCGGGTTGTGCGCCGCCGGGGTCGATCAGTTTGACCGCAACCTTTCCCTTATCAGCGCCTCCCACGCATCCTTTTTGCAGACCCGCGAGCAAGCGCTCAAACAGATGGGTGAGACGGTTGCGCTCCTGATGGACCCGGCTCCCTGGGCAGGACCGGTTCCCTCGGGTGGGGCGGCATTCCCATCGGGCGCAAAGGGGGCTTCGTCCGGATCCTTTGACTCGCCGGCCGGCTTTTGTGAGATGCCGGGATTTAGTGATCTGCCTGTCGGTGGCGCCATCGATGAGAGGGCCGAGGTGCCGGCCCCACGTGCGTGCACATCAGCCAAAGCGCCATGTGCCAATCATACCCTTTCCTGGAGTGAACTGCTTACCCGGTACCCGCCACCGCAGCCCGCACCGGTACAGCGAGCCAAACCGCCCGGCGTGATCTGGGATTACGCGGACCTGAAAGAATTCGCCGAAGGAAAGATTGCCCCTGTTTTCGGAGATGCGTACGCCGTCATCGACACCTATCCCAGGCGGGTCAGGCTACCCATGGCGCCTTACCTGCTGGTTTCCCGCGTCACCGGGCTGGACGCGCACAAAGGGGACTTCAGGCCCTCGACCATCACGACCGAATATGATATTCCCCACAATTGCTGGTATGCGACGGACGGTCGGATTCCCTGGGCCGTGGCCGTGGAGTCGGGCCAGTGCGATCTGCTGTTGATCAGCTACCTGGGGATCGATTTTGAATGCAAGGGGGACCGGGTCTATCGCCTGCTTTATTGCACGCTCATCTTTCTGGCGGATGCACCGCGGGAGGGGGACACCCTGCGCTACGACATCAGGATCGACTCTTTCACCAGAATGGGTGGCGCACTCCTGTTCTTCTTCAGCTATGACTGTTTCGTAAAAGACCGGCTGGTTGTGCAGATGCGCGATGCCTGTGCGGGATTTTTTAGCGATGCCGAACTGAAAGCCGGCAAAGGCATCGTACCCACGGAAGCGGAAATCGAAAAAAAGCGCAAAATCAAAAGAAAACGTATTGACCCGCTGCTGACCTGCACCAAAACACGCTTTGAAAGGCAAGACCTGCTCGAGCTTGTCCGGGGCAACCCTGCCGGTTGTTTCGGCCCCGCCTACGATCCGCAGGGCAACAAGCCCTCCCTGCACTTGACGTCTGAACCGATGTTGATGCTGGACCGGATCGTCTCCGTGGCTCCCCGGGGCGGGGCCTGGGGCCTGGGACGCATTGTGGCGCAAAAAGACCTGGCGCCCGATCATTGGTATTTCCCCTGCCACTTCAAGGACGATCAGGTGCTGGCCGGGTCCCTCATAGCCGACGGCTGCGGCCAGCTCCTGCGATTCTACATGCTCTTTCTCGGGCTGCAAAACTGCACCAGGAATGCCCGCTTCCAACCCGTTCCCCGGCTACCCAACAAGGTGCGGTGCCGGGGACAGGTCACCCCCGAAGACAGCATGCTGACCTACCGCATGGAGGTCAGGGAAATCGGCACGTCTCCCGCTCCGTACGCTGTTGCGGATGTGGACATACTTTCAGGGGACAAGATTGTCGTGGATTTCAAGAATCTGGGGGTGGCCATGTCCGAGCAGGATACCGCCAATGACAGGCCCATCGTCTCCGGTATTGGGGAGCCCGCGAAAGTGCCGCAAGCAAAGGGAACCCTGTCTCTGAAAGAAATGCCGGCCCTGCGTCCTCCGCCCAGGCCCGGCGGAGCGGGTCGGGACAAGCCGCCCGGCGTGATATGGGATTACGCCGACCTGAGGGATTTTGCCGAAGGGAGAATTGCCGACGTTTTTGGTGAGGCCTACGCGATCATCGACACCTATCCGAGACGGATCCGTCTGCCCATGGAGCCCTACCTGCTGGTTACGCGTGTCACCGGTCTGAACGCGGAAAGAGGGGCCTTCAAGCCCGCTTCCATGACCATCGAGTTTGAAATCCCCTACGATGCCTGGTATGCGTCCAATGGCCAGGTTCCGGCGGCCGTTATCCTGGAGCCGAGCCAGGCTTACCTGCTGTTGATCAGCTATATGGGAATGGATTTCGAAACCAAGGGCACCCGGGTCTGCCGGCTTTTGGACGGCACCCTCACGTTTATGGACGATATGCCCGAAGCGGGGGATACCCTGCGTTACGAAATCAGGATCGACGCTTTCACCAGCATGGGCGGCGCGCCCTTGTTCTTCTGCAGCTACGACTGCTTTCTCGGGGACCGGCTGATCGTGCGGATGCGGCGAGGCTGTGTTGGCCTGTTTGCCGACGAAGCCTTGGAAACCGCGCCAGGGATCGTTCGTACGGAGCAGGAGCTGGCAGAGAGAAAAAACATCAAGAAGCGGTGTTTTGAGCCGCTGTTGAAAACCGCAAGAACGCGCTTTGACAGAGCGGATCTGCTCGCACTTGCCCGGGGTGATGAATCGACCTGCTTTGGCCCGACTTACGATCCCGGCGCAACGAATCCATTGCCGGGCTTTGCAGCCGCCTCCATTTTGATGCTGGACCGGGTTGTGGCCCTCGATCCCGGGGGTGGGGCCTGGGGTTTGGGCCTGATCGTGGCGGAAAAAGATTTTTCGCCCACCGACTGGTACTTTGCCTGCCACTTCAAGGACGATCCATGTATGCCGGGGTCCCTGATGTGCGAGGGTTGTTTCCAGCTCGTGAAGTTTTACATGCTCTTTCTCGGACTCCAGCAATGCACCAGAAAGGCCCGGTTTCAGCCTGCCCGCAGATTGGCTCAGCAGGTGCGCTGCCGGGGGCAGGTAACGCCTGGCTGCGATCGGATCACCTACAGAATGGAAATCAAGGAAATTGACTTGTCTCCATTTCCGCGTGCGATCGCGGATGTCGATGTCCTTTGGGGCGACAAGATCGTGGTGGAATTCAAAGACCTCGGGGTGGATATGGTCGAAAAGGATACCGCCGTATCTTCATCGCATGCACCTGTTCGGACCCAAGTGCCGGAAGCGCCGGCATCCGCAAAACCACCGGCGCTGTTTGAAAGGTTTCACCTGGAAGAATTTGCCGTCGGCTCCATTGCCAACTGCTTCGGGCCCGATTTTGCGATTTACGAAAACCGGCCACCGCCACTCGTAAGGTTGCCGAACGGAGACCTGCAGCTGATCAGCCGGGTGCTCGAAGTCACAGGGAAACGGCTCGATCTCAAGAACCGGGCCGGCATCGTTTCCGAATACGACATTCCGGAAGATGCCTGGTTCTATCGAGAAAACGCTCATCCCGCCGTCATGCCCTATTCCATATTGATGGAAACAGCCCTGCAACCCTGCGGATTCCTCTCGGCCTACCTGGGAACCATTCTGACCGCGCCGGATATTGACTTCTGTTTCCGCAACCTGGATGGGGAGGGCACCATCCTGAAGCGGATCGACCTCAGGGGCAAGACCGTCACGAACCGGTCGGAAATGCTTTCCACGGTGAAAACCGGAGACACCATCGTTCAACGATTTCAATTCGAGCTGAGCCATAAGGGACTTTCTTTTTACCGGGGCACCGCTGCCTTCGGCTATTTTCTTCCCGGCGCAATGACCGATCAGATCGGTCTGGACGGGGGAATCGACAACCAGCCGCTGCACACCAAAGAATATCTCGGCGGCCCAGCCATGGTGCCAATCGACTTGAAGGCGCCAGAGGCCGGAGAACAGCTCTACACGGCCGGAGAGGGAAAGCCGTACTATCGCCTGGCGGGCCCGCAGCTGGACTTTCTAGATGAGGTGCGCATCGTGGAACAGGGCGGAAAATTCGGACAGGGGTACGTTTACGGCCAAAAACGGATCGATCCCGCCGACTGGTTTTATCCCTGCCATTTTTACCAGGATCCCGTGATGCCGGGCTCTCTGGGTGTTGAGTCCATCCTGCAGGCCATGCAGGTCTATGCTTTGCGCCGGGACCTGGGGGCGCGGTTCAAATCGCCGGTTTTTACGCAGCGTGTAAATCACCGCATCATCTGGAAATACAGGGGACAGCTTGTTCCCGGCGACGAACTGATGTCGATTGAAATCCATGTCAAGAAGGTGGCGCACACGGCGGCGCGCGTATGCGTCGAAGCCGACGCCAGCCTGTGGAAAAATGAGATTCGGATCTATGAGATCACCGCTGCGGCAATTTGTCTGGAGGATGCCGAGATCCGGGACGGTAAGAGGCCTGGTTGGTAGCTTCTGAATTAACCGTGTCGCGGCGGGGTTTACTCCTATTAGGCGTAATTTTGGGTTGCGGATTTGTTGTATCGCTGCGCGCTGCCAATTCTAATGGACTGAATTCCTTAAATCCAAAATCCAAACTCAAAAATCTAAAATTGTTCTCAACTGGTAGAGGAACAAAAATGGACTTAAGAAGCCCTTCTGATAATACGCAATTTGTCATCGCCACAGGTGAGGTTTGCCGGGAAAATGATCTGCACGACGCGCAAAGGGCATCGCCAAGCCGATGAAGTCGATTATGCGGCGCTCGACTATGGACGGTGGTCTCGTTCCCAGCGGACGGCACGTTGGGTCATCGGGTTTCTCTTAAAAAGACTGGGACGGATCCGGGTGGCGGGAATGGAAAATATTCCGGCTTCAGGCCCCGTGCTGCTCACCGCGAATCACCTGAGTCTTCTGGATGGCTTTCTTCTTTTCTGCCTGGTTCCCAGGCCTTCCATCCCCTTCGTCAAGGTCGAATTCAACCGGCGCCCGTTTATGAACTGGATTTTGACCCGCTTTACCAATGTCATCTATCTCGATCGTAAGAAGGCGGATTTCCAGGCGATGTTTAAAGGGTTGACCGTCCTGCGGTCGGGAGGGGCATTGGGTATCGCCCCGGAAGGTCACCGCAGCAAAACCGGGGGCCTGGGGAGAGGACGCACAGGCGTTGCCTACCTCGCGATCAAAGCCGTTGCTCCGATTGTGCCGATTGCCCTCTGCGGACAGGAGCGTGCCGTCGGATGCTGGCTGCGGGGGCGCCGGGTGCCCATCACGGTGCGTGTGGGTCCGCCCATCGACCTACCGCCCGGGAAACTGAACGTGTCTCACTTTCAGGCCTACACGGAAACCGTTATGCTCACTCTGGCCCGCATGCTGCCGCCTGAATACCGGGGCATTTATGCGGATCGGGTTCAGTCCGAAAACCCAGGTGTCGCAACGTTGGTTGGGGAAAAGGAAACCTCTGTGGAAGCGGTCGGACAAATGACAAAATGTAAGCAATGATCTATTGATGTCGGGTTCCGCTTTTCATACCCGGTATTCCCTGGCCCAGACCGATTTTACAATTTAATCGTTTCAACGATTTAATCTCAAATATTACCTCAACAGCAGTAATTTACACATGCGTCGCACCAGGGCAGGCCCACATTCCACGAGTCCATCATTCCTTTTGCCTTTCTGAAGAATACGGTCGGCAAAATAGTCATAATTTCAATAAGTTGTTCAAATTACCAGACCTTAAATGACAATTATGAGGGAGGCATGCCATGGGGATAAAGGAAATCATTGCTACAATTCTCGAGATCATTGCAGAAGTTGCGCCGGATGAGGATTTGACCGGTCTCAACCCGGTTATTCCTCTCCAGGATCAAGTTGATTTCGATTCAGTGGTCTTTCTGGCTGCCATGATGGAAGTCCAGGAACGCTTCGGGATCGAGGTGCCGGAAGAGGACTATGTCGAGCTGACAACGCTGAACAGATGTGCGGCCTACCTGGAAGCCAGGTGTAACCGTTTGCATCAAGCTGGAACGACCGGTTGCCCTGCCGTCCCCTCTGTCGGGATAGAAATGCGCAGCAGACAGTCTTAGGGTCCGGTGGCGGCGAGAAAAATCAAAGCACTGAAAAATGCCTGATGCCGCATTTGCCTATGAGCGTTAGCCCTGACTCAATTGCTCACGGAAGGTGCCTGCGAACGATGCATGCAGTTTGTCGGAGCATGCCACCGAAAAACCCAAGGGAGAAAAAGAACATGGTTATCACGATAAGACGGTTGGATGATATTTGTGTCGTTACGTTAACCGGCAGCATCGATGCCTTAACGGCCGAAAGGATTACCGACAGCCTGAATGAGCAGATCGGCGCAGGAGAAAAAAATATTGTGCTCGACCTCGCAGGCGTGGATTTCATGAGCAGTGCCGGTATACGCACCATTTTGGGTGCACTGAAACAAACCCGTCGGATAGGCGGCGATCTTTGCCTTGCCGGTGTTCAACCGAGGCCGGCCAGATTTCTCAAACTGTCCGGATTCGTCAATCTTTTGAGAGACTATGCCGGTGCCGATGAGGCCGTCGAACAGTTCAAGACCTAACGCGATGCTTGAAGATACTAATGAACATCGAATTAAGGAATACTTTCTATTTATTTTTTGGTTGGGATCAACTGGATTGACAGGATATCTTCCCGCCAACAGGAGGCAAACATGAAAAAAACAGAGCTTCCATACCATAACCTGGTGGACTTGTTGCAGGCCCAGGCGGCAGTTTGCCCGGACAAGACCGCGTTCACCTGCATCACCTATGACGACCAGGGCCGGGACCGGGAGTCTTCCATCCGTTATCGGGAACTGGACGAAAAGGCCCGGGCACTGGCCGTGTACCTCAAGCAAAGGGGGTTGCGTGCCGGCGAACGGACGTTGATCTTTTCCACCCAGTCCCTTGACAACATCATTTCGATTTTCGGAACCCTTTATGCCGGTGGTGTCGTCATTTTGAATCCTCCCCCGATTGACCCGGGAAAGCAGCAGCGGTTCCAATCGGTGCTGACCTCGGCCCGTCCTAAATTCCTGTTGTGCAACACCATGGTCTTTGAAAGGATGATGGACTCCCTTTCCAGGAAAGCAGCCGAAACCCTTTCCACCAAACTGCCCGCCTTTGTGGGCCGGTTCCTTCCCAGGTCCCTACCGAAATCGCTGGTGGACTTTATATTGAAGGTCAAAGAAGGCTTCGAAGTCATCGATGTGGACCAATGCCGCGGCAATCCGGAAGCCTGGGTTTTTCCAGAAATAAGTTCCCAAAGCCTGGCGGCCCTGCAATACTCCTCCGGTTCCACGGCAGCCCCCAAGGGCTGTATGGTCACGCACGGTAACATTCTTTCCGTGCTGGAAACATTCACCCGGATATCCCATCTCCCGGCGGAAATCCCCTTGGTCCATTTTATCCCGCTCTTTCACAACATGGGATTGTTAGGTGGTGTTTTTTATGGCGTTTTCACCCAAGCACGCAGCGTTATCATGAGTCCGTTGGACTTTCTGGAAAAACCGATACGGTGGCTGGAACTGATCTCACGTTTTAAAGCCGGCCTCACTTCAGCTCCGAATTCGGCCTATCAACTCCTGGCTCGGGTGACCCGTGGGGATGACCTCAAGCATATCGATTTGTCCAGCCTTTGTTATGCCATAAACGCCTCGGAAGTCATTTCCCTGCCTTCTTTGGAAGCCTTTGCGGAAACCTTTTGCGGCGCGGGTTTCCGCTTTTCCTGTTTCAAGCCCGGTTACGGGCTCTCCGAAACCACTTCCGGAATTTATAGTTATTTCGTCGATGACGATGTTGTCGCCGCAACCATCGATTACCGTGAACTGAAAAACGGACGGTTTGTGGAGCTGCCCCGGGCCGCGGTCCATGGAAAGTCCATTGTCGCCTGCGGCAGGGTCAGCTCCTCCCCTTGCCGGGTGCGGATCGTGGACCCGCAAACCCACCGGATACTGCGGGAGGGAGATATCGGGGAAATCTGGCTGGCAGGGGACATGGTTGTTCAAGGCTACTGGAGGCAACCGCAGGCCAGCAGGGAAACCTTTGCAAACCGGCTGCCGGGAGAAGACGGTCTTTTTCTGAGAACCGGGGACCTGGGGACGGTGGTGGACGATCAACTTTACATCACGGGCCGCATCAAGGAACTGATCATTATCCATGGTAAAAATTACTATCCCACTGACATTGAAAGCGCCGTCAAGGCCACCGTACCCGAGCTGATACACTGCTCCACCGCCTCCTTTTCCCTGATGCGGGACGGCAGGGAAGTTCTGGTAATCGTCATTGAAACCGATGCCGTATTGCCGAATTTTCAGGAAATCGCCGTGGTGGTGATGCATGCCATCCAAGAATTCTTTCAATTTTCCCCGTATGATGTGGTCTTTATTAAAAAGGGCGCTTTACAAAGATCCGATACCGGCAAGATTCAAATCCTCAAAACCAAGGGGAGGTATGAAAATCATACCCTTGACGTATTGTATGCCATCCGCTGGCCATCGCCGGCCATCAAAGACGCCCCGGCCCGGCCGCGTCAAGCGACTGTTTCCGCCGTCTCAGACCATACCGGGGGACCTGTGGCCCTTTCCAATCCGGTCGTAAGGGAGCTGACACAATACTTGGCGGATGCTTTTCAACAGGACCCCAATGAGATCGATATTCATTTGCCGATTACCCATTATGGTCTGGATTCATTGGCCCTGGTAGAATTCATAGCCACGATTGAAGACCGCTTTTCCTGCTCTCTAAACCTCAGGGGGCTGTCGCAAGCCCCTACCATAGCCTCCTTATCCTCCATGATCCAGGACCGCCCCAGGCCTAAAAAGGCCTCAAAAGACAAGATTCCGCCGATAACCAGGGCCCGATCCGGTGAAAAGACCCTGTTATCCTATCAGGAAGCGCTCCTGTTCAAGGCGATGGAGTGGGGTGATTCCAAAACAAACCCGGCTCATAAAGTCATGGCCGTATTTGAACTCGTCGGAAGCTTTGATGTGGACATTTTTCAGCAGGCCTTTCAGCATCTTATCAACCGGCATGAAGCCTTGCGCACCGGTTTTCTAAAGACCCGCAACGGCATGATCCGCACGGTATGCGACCAAGCGAGTCCAGTAATAAGCACCTGGGATCTTTCCACACTGGATCCGGATCAACAAGCGAAACAGCTGCACCAAATGATAGCACTCATGCAGGTTCAGGAGGTGGATCTAGCGAAGCCGCCCCTGGGTGAGATTCGAGTGGTTAAGGTTGCCAAAGAGCGCTGGCAACTGTTCTTCTGTATCCATCATCTCATTTGTGACGGCTGGTCTATGGGGCTCCTGTCTCAAGAGCTTTCAATCGCCTATAACTGTCTATGCCATGGTCAAAAGATCGTCCTGCCCGAAATATCCCTAGATTATAGTGATTATGCGGCCTGGCAACATCGTTGCAGAGGGAAAGGTTTTTTCAAGTCGGATTTGGAATACTGGGCCGACACGCTCTCCCATGCCGAAGCGGTCCAACTTCCCAAAGAATACCGGTACTCTTCCCGCCTGGCCCACGCCACCGACCGCTTCCATAGCCTGTTAGCCGACAATATGGAGGTCTACGAAGACTTTACAACCCAACACAAGATCACCCTGCAGACCCTATTTGTGACTACCATGCAACTGCTCATGACGAAACTATTCGGTAAGGAGGAACATATTCTTCTCAACCGTTTTCATGGAAGATCGCAAGAGGCATTACGATCTACCGTGGGATTTGTAAGAAATGAGTATTTGATAACCACCCGCTTTAATATAAATCAGCCCATAGACAAGATATTATCCCTAAATTACTATATTCTTCTTGAGTATCTAATGCATGCCGCCGTGCCTTTCGGCATCCTGCCCAATTTGAAACTCCACTGTATACCGGAATGGTATGACTTAGCTTTGGATCCTGCCGGGTCGAAAGCGACCTTGCGCCAAAAAAATCACCTCCCGCTTTTTTGTGGCCTTAACATACATCTGTACGATATGGAAGCACCTCAATTCACAGGCAGCAAATGCCGCGATATAGGCAATTCAATTTTTGAGGGTGCATACGCCTGGTGGCCGGGGTGTCCGGAATTCATGGTCGACATTGTCCAACAAAAAGGAGAGCTATGCCTTTATCTGTGCCTTTCATCAGGATTATCAAACTATCTGCCCATAGATATGATCGGTCGCTGCTATAGGCACATCCTTGACAACATTATCCGCCGGCCGACCGAAACCGCCGGCAATATACTTCAATTAACGGACGCATCTTTTTAGGAGTTAAAATGTTCTCTTTTATCATTCCCTGTTTTAACAAAAAGGATCTCCTGGACAAGGTCCTGGCAAGCTTTTTGAGGCAGGCCGCCACCGGCCCCGGTTTCGAGATTATTCTCGTAGACAACAATTCGGATCCGAATACCATGGAGCCGCTTTATTATGAATATGTTAAACGGCTACCCCTTTATCTGGTCAAGCAACCCTTGCTGGCGCACCCCTATGCCTTGTGTCGGGCGCGGAATTTAGGTCTCCGGATAGCGCATTTTCCATGGGTAGTCACCTTGGATGGGGATTGCGCTTTATCCTTAAATTATTTGAAACACCTGTATGATTATATCTCATCCGCCAGAAATAAGAATATCATATTGACCGGAGAAAGGATTTTTGTAGAGGCGAAAAGAGTCCGCCGCAAAGACCTTAAAATCATTTCGGAAGCATTGGCGAATTTGCCTCGGGCAAAAAGCCCGTCAAACTATAACGTTCCGGTAGACCACAGGCTGCCGGGCATGACACAGCTTCCCGACATTCCTCACCCGTGGTCTTACATGGTGGGCGGCAATACCGTTTTTCAGAGAGAAAAGGCCCTATCCATAGGCGGCTATGATACCCGGTTTGATGGTCGCTGGGGATATGAAGATAAAGATTTTGCCTATCGATACATAAAACAGCACCAGGCCATTCCGCATTATGTTCCCGGCCTTGAAGTTTACCATCTTGAATCCGATCCCAAAGCGTATACCGTTGACACTGCGAGTCGTTTCGATAAAGGCAACAACCCCAACTGGCGGTTAATCTGCAGCCGGATCCCGGGATTCCAGGCTTTCAAAGAAAAGCAATACCAACAGATCAATCCGGATATTCGTTGTCATCATGTCAGGCAAGTCGGAGGGACCCGATGTCCTGCCGCGCATGATGCTCATCCTGTTTTAGACCTTGAGTCATAAATGACCGCCAAAGCCCTTATGAAAGCAGTCATTGTCACCACGGCCGCCCTTCCCTGGTTCACAGGGACAAGCACGAATCCATTAGGAAGGGCTATTTCAATGGCACAGTTGGGTTCATATGCGGTAACGTTATTGATTCCCTGGGTGCCTCGAGGCCAGCAAAAATATATATTCAAAAATCTTACCTTTAAGACTTGTGAACAACAAAGACTCTGGATAGAGGCTTATGTAAAAAATGTTTTGACCATGCCGGTCAATATTAATATCGGTTTTTATAAGGCCGTCTATAGTCAAAGCCTCAAATCTATCTTTCCCATAGAAAAACTAAAGCATCAGCTGAAAGGCTTTGACCTGGCACTCCTGGAGGAACCGGAACACCTTTTCTTTTTTCAACATGCCCGCCGACAAGAGATTCCCTGCTCCCTTGTGGTCGGCATTCTGCATACCAATTACCCCTATTATTTTAAAAACCGCTTTCCTCTTCTGCCTTTATCCCGCAAGGCGAAAGGCGTTCTTTTAAAAAAATACTTTTTCTATAAATTATCCCATGTGTGCGATGCCGTGATCGCCTTAAATGCCCCTGTTGGTTATAACCGATTTCCGGTAGTACATACAAACGGCCTGTTCGATATTTATTTTCCCACAAGAACCAAGCACTACAAGACTTTTTACTTCATAGGAAAGGTAATCAAGGAGAAAAATGTAGATAAATTCTTATATTGTTTAGCCCATCGACCTCAGTTCGAAATTGATGTGTACGGCCCGGATGCCGGCCTAGCCGAACTTCAGCATGCCCAAAAAGCCGGCCGCCTTGTTTTGCTAGGCGAATTGATCAATCCTGCCAAAAGCCTTGCCCCTTATAAGGCATTTATCAACCCATCCGTATCCGAGGTTTATTGCACCACAACCGCGGAAGCCCTGGCCATGCAAAAATTTGTAATCCTCCCCGCAGGTCACGGCAATGAATGCTTTTACAAATATTCGAATTGCTTAATCTATCGAAGCCAGGAAGAGTTGTTAAAAAGGATCGATTTCGTCTTATCCCATCAACCGGAACATGACGAGGCAGTCAAAGAACTTTGCTGGAAGGCAGCCACCCGACGATTGTTAAACCACATAGACAGTATCCCATCGGTTTAAACGCTTATGATGACTAAAATCGCTTCTTATTTCTCCTCTAAGCTGCAGATACACCGTGGCGAAGGGGCCACAGTCATTTTTTTTGGGATTTATTCCTGCCTGACATTTGCGATTTTCATCATTCTCCAATCCTTAAATGACGCCATCTTCCTTGGCACGTTTGAAGCATCCCTGCTACCATATGCATTCATGGGATCCGCCTTGTTGATTACGCTGGCTTCCGCGGCATATGCTCCCCTCGTAGCTAAAATCCCCTCCAATCGCCTCCGGCCCATGACCCTGATCGCCTTTATCCTTATTTTAGTCGTTTTTGCTCCGCTAGGGCTCTTAAAAATAAGGGCTTTGATTTTCACCCAGTATCTTTTCTTCTGGGTGGCCGCCATCCTCATGGGCGTATTCACCTGGCAGTACATACAATCCGCATTCGACACACGGGAGATAAAACGCTTTCTACCTTTTTTCCTGGCCACGAGCACTGTCGGATCCATGCTTGGCGGCCTTATGACATACCTCATATCCGACAACTTTGGAGTCCTAGCCCTTCACATACTGAGTATAGGGCTCTTGGGAATCCTTCTTGTTCTTTCTTTTAAGCGAACCAGGTATGAAGAGCATACCCATGATAATACCGTCTCCAAATCGATGCTGAGCAGTAGTTTCGGTCTCGTCAAACGAAACAAACTCATCTTCCGACTAACGGTTCTCACTATTCTTGGTGTGTGGTTAGCAGTTCTCATACAATATCAAATGATGAGCACACTGAAGACCCGATTCAGTACCGACGATCTGGCCGCTTTTCTGGGCAGTTTGTTTTTTGTCTTGAATGGCGCTGTCCTCCTAATACAACTGTTCGTTACAAGGTTTATCATACAGCGCTATGGACCCGGGGGGGCGATTCTGATATTTCCAGGGTCCGTTATCGCCTTGTCCCTGGTTTGTATACTCTTGCCCACATTTTGGCCGTTCGTTGGTCTATACTTTTTTTCCCAAATTACTTACTTTACATTATTCAACCCGGGGAGAATCCAGATTATCTCCTATCTTCCAGTTCAGGAGATGGCCCTTGTCAAGGTCATACAGGAAGGGGTCATTTCCGCCGCGTCGGTCGTTATCATCTGCATATTATTGTCCTTGATCATAACAGTGCTCCCGCCGGCAGTGGTGGCATGGTTTATCTTTATGATAGGCCTGGTAACAATGTTTGGCGCGGCAGGTATCAATGGAATGTATACAGCTGAATTATCACTTTCCTTTCACAAACATGCTCTTACTTTGGGAACCTGTACGGAACAGCTCTTGCACCTTGACGGCAATCTCTTGTCTTTGCTGAGGAACAGATTGGATTCCGACCGAAAAGAAGAGGTTGAGTTTGCTCTCCGGACGATAGCGCGACTGCAATGCCTTGCCCTGTTTGCCGATGTGAGGGAATATCTGGATCATCCTGAGGAGTCCATTCAGATCGCGGCTGCCGATACTTTATTGGGTCTGAATCGCACCGAAGCAGTACCCCTTCTAAAGATTCGCCTTTCCGAGGACAATTGCGGGCCGGTTGTTACGGCTCATTTGCTGCGAGGCATTGGGGAAGATGCCTTGCCTTTAGCAAGAAAATGGATGGATAAGGATGTCGAGGAAGCGGTTAGGGTGGAGGCGGCGGCCCTTCTGTACCGGTTTGGCGTGACAGAAGAGCGGTGTCAGGGCGCCACACTGCTGAAAGTACTGACATCCGGATCCGACCACGAGCGAATTGCGGCGGCAAAAATGCTTCAAAGTATAGGGGATATCGCCCCGCAAGGGATCCTGCTAACTTTGCTGAACGACAATAATAGGGAAGTATGTATGGCTGCGCTGTGTGCGGCTTGCACGGTGTCTTCAAGAAATATTGTGGAACGAATCGTGCCCTTTTTAGATGACAAGCTCCTCCATGATTCGGCGCAGAAGGCATTGATCATGTCCGGGAAAATCGCAAGGACCTTTTTCAAGGATGGGTATGACAACGGGAATTTGAGGCTCACATCACAGCTCGTCAATACTGCGGTCCAGGTGTTCCAAAAAGATCCGGATTGCTCTTGTGTCGAAATTCTTCACTCATGGTTGGAAAGCAAATCCCTCGAGATTCAAGAATTCAGCATTCGTGGGCTTGTAAAACTTGCCAACCAGGGCTTTCCATCTGACAGGTCGCGAGTGGATCTATTTATTATGAAAAACCTGAGGACGGCATTCGAATTGACTGTCCTGCTAGACCGGCAGGATGGTCTTGTAAAAAAGGAATTACAATTCAGATACAACCAATGCATTGAGCGGATCTTCAATGGGCTCGGCACTCGCCACGATCCTGAGAGGATCTTTAAGATTCAAACGACTGTGCTGAGCGGAAATCGCCATGCGCGGGTGAATGCATTGGAATATCTTGAAATCACGACGGATGATTCTGTCGTAAAACCGATTCTGCTTTTGTTGGATGACAATTTGATAGAGGGAAAATATGAAAAAGCACAGCTTCTGTTGCCCATGCGACCGATTAAGGAGATATCGCTGAAGGCTATCGCAGAAGGGGACAAATGGTTGGCCGCCCTTGTAGACGGGCATACCCCGCGCGGGATGAATGGCGAACGGATTGATCTTGCCAGATCCATTTCAATGTTTCCAATTTTTGACGGGCTTCCCTTTGAGCTCCTCTATTATTTGACGGAGAAAGGGACAAGACAGACCTATAACGCCGGGGATACTATCTTCAAGGAAGGGGATGAAGCATCATCGTATTTCATTATCATTAGCGGTGCGGCAGAGGTGTATTCCGGACAGGTTATTAAGGGTATGGTCGGACCGGGAGTTGGTTTCGGGGAAGCAGGGATTCTTTCAGGAGGGCTCAGGTCCGCATCGGTCCGGTGCCGGCGGGAGACAGAAGTGTTGGTATTGTGGAAAGAAACATTCGAACAGTTAGTTCTTACCAACATTGCCTTCGCACGGGTTGTTACGAGAAACGTAGTCGGCTTCTTGAGAGCCGAGATGGGAAAAGAATATTTTTCACAGCCGTTTCGCAAGGGCACGGGTCATGAATAGATTGATGGATAAGTTGTTCTTTGTTCGGCGGGTAACACTATTCGCACAGCTTGACGACTCCGCGCAAAATGAGATTGCCGAGCTCGCGGAATCGGCTACATTTACAAAAGGGGACTGGATATTTCAGCAGGGGCAGACAGGCGACGCCATTTACATGTTAATCCGGGGTCAAGTTGCCCTAATCCGCGATGGTCAAGAGTTCAAAAGTTTGAGGGAGGGCAGCAGCTTTGGCGAAATGGCTGTTTTAGACAGCGGTGTGCGCAGCGCCGGAGCCAGGGCGGCCTCCGATTGCCATGTGCTGCGGATCAGGAAGCATCACTTTGAGTCGATTTGGGAATTATGGCCCTCTCTTCGCTTGGGGATACTCAGACAACTTGTTTTACTATTTCAGAAAGACTTTGCGGGATCGGACCGAAAGTAACTTACTTTACAGGGTCGGACCACAATAAACACTTTTTATGGCTTTGATTTCTATGGCTTATGTCGAATATTCATTAGGTCCTCTGCTTCTCGTTTATATGCCGGAGGAACGCCTTCTTCCCAGCCTACCTGGAAGGCAGGAATTTCCGTTTAAATCAAGAAAGGGCGGCCGGTTTCAAAATCGTCCCCTCTGTCGGGATAGAAATGCGCAGCGGACAGTCTTAGGGTCCGGTGGCAGCGAGGAAAATTCAAAGCACTGAAAAATGCCTGATGCCGCATTTGCCTTTGACCGTCAGCCCTGACCCAATTGCTCACGGCAGGTGCCTGCGAACGATGCATGCAGTTTGTTGGAGCATGGCACCGAAAAATCCAAGGGAGAAAAAGAACATGGTTATCACGATAAAACGGTTGGATGATATTTGTGTCGTTACGTTAATCGGCAGCATCGATGCCTTAACGGCCGAAATGATTACCGACAGCCTGAATGAGCAGATCGGCGCAGGAGAAAAAAATATTGTGCTCGATCTCGCTGGCGTGGATTTCATGAGCAGTGCCGGTATACGCACCATTTTGGGTGCTCTTAAACAAACCCGTCGGATAGGCGGCGATCTTTGCCTTGCCGGTGTTCAACCGAGGCCGGCCAGATTTCTCAAACTGTCCGGATTCGTCAATTTTTTGAGAGACTATCCCAGTGCCGATGAAGCCGTCGAACGGTTCAAAAGCTAATCCGATTGAAGAACCCGCCAACAAAGTGAGACTAAATGGCATCACCAAAACAACAGAGCGAAAATCGCCTTGCGCTGGTTATTGGTTCAGGCGGCCTCAAGTGCCTCGCCGCGTTGGGCCTGTGGAAGGTATTGAATCGAGAAGGGATCGATGTCGGGTTGACGGTCGGTTGCAGCGGCGGCAGTTTTTTTGCCTCAGGGATAGCACTGAACTGAGATCTTGATAAAGGCGTTGAATATTCCAAAAAGTTTGCCCATGCTGTTTTCGGCCCGGGCAGTGCCGGAAAACTCCACTGGCCCTCCCTATTGAGAACGATCATGCCGCGGCTGTTCAAGTTTGATGAGCGCTTCGCAATCTTCGATGACCAAAGACTAATGAAAAATCTGGCGTGGTGTTTTGGGGATCTTACTTTCGATGATACCCAAAAGCCTCTCCGGATTGTGGCCGCCGACCTTCATACCGGTGACCAGGTGGTGATCTCCGAAGGCCGTTTGGTCGATGCCGTCAGGGCCAGTATCTGCATTCCGTATTTATGGCCGCCCTGGCCGATGGGGGATCGACTCCTGGTGGATGGCGCCCTGGCCAGCCCGATGCCGGTAGACGTGGCGATCAAGGCAAGATTCGACATCATTCTGGCGATGGGGTTCCCGGAGTCTCATCCTGCAAAAATAGAGTCGGCGGCTCAGTTTGCCTACCAAATCCTCAGTAGCGGCGCCGACAGCATATTTAAAGCCCAATTTGCGCTTCACAGCCTGGCGCATCATTCCGAAATTATCCATATTCTCCCCGAGTTTGAGCAGTTGGTGACGCTCTATAGCGTCGACAACATACCTCAAATCATCGAAGCGGGCGAGCGGGCCATGGAAGCAAATCTCCCCTATCTGTGTCGCCTGTTAGAAAGCGTATAAAAGCATTAAGATATTAGTGGTGGGCTAAAATCATCTTGATCGGCGTTGTGACGGTTACCTGGAGGATTTTTTCAACAAATATCAAAATCTTACAGATCGGGGGGAGAATGATAAAAACCAGTGTTAAATTCATGAGGTTTTTTTCGATATTAAGCATTTTATTCATTTTATTTGGCTGTCAAAAGAAAGAAGAGGAAGCAAACCAAGCGCAAGAGGGAATTTTAAGATTGGCGGCAACATACACCACTGCGGACTCTGGTCTTCTGGATGTGCTGATTCCTGTCTTTGAGGAGCATCATAAGATTAAAGTTGACGTTATTCCCAAGGGAACCGGAGCTGCTCTCCAGGCATCCAGAGAAGGGAAATCTGATGTTGTTCTCGTCCACGCAAGAGACGCTGAGAATAAATTTGTGTTGGAAGGGTATGGAATCAACCGACTGGACGTTATGTATAACGATTTTGTTATTCTCGGTCCGGCCAATGATCCACTTCAGATCAAGGATGAAAGAAATATTCTATCCATTCTTAAGAAGATATCAAATCAAAAACATGTTTTCATCTCTCGAGGCGACAATTCCGGAACGCATACAAGAGAAAAAGAGTTATGGAAACTGGTGCAAGTTGAGCCAAAAGGAGATTGGTATAAGGAATCAAAAAAAGGGATGTTCGATTCACTGAGCATCGCTTCAAAGCTAAAGGCGTATATCCTGTGTGACCGAAGTACCTATCTTCACAATAGGAATGATTTAGATCTCGTTCTTCTTTTTGAAGGAGATAAGCGATTAACCAATCCCTACGGCATAATAGCTGTGAATCCGGTAACCGTACCGGGCGTCAATTTTAATGCGACCATGAAATTCATTAATTTTGTTGTCTCTGAAGAAGGACAGAAAATAATCGCCGACTACGGTGAGGAAAAATTCGGTCAACCCTTATTCTTTCCATTAGCTAAATAAAAAGGATTTCAGCATGAAAACTCTGCAGAATAGATTGCTGATTAATTTCCTGCCGCTCTCTATCATTCCAACAATAATTGTTGCCGGAATATGCGTGATAATTATCACAACGCAGGCCAATACTAATTTCGAGAAACGACTTAAAGACAGCTTTTTGGGAATGGAGCTGGAACTTGAGCAGCAACAAGAGGAACTTTATTACAGGGCTCAGGCAATTGTCGAGAAAAAGGAGCTGCAGGATGCCATTACTCTAAAAAATCGACAAACCATATTGCGCTTGCTTGAGCAAGTAAAGTTTGAGCTGGATATTGACATGGTAGAAGCCATTGACAACAGGGGGATTGTCCTCGCCGAAGCGCAAAGACCGGCCTACTATGGTCATAACGAATCAGGCAAAGCAATGTTTCAAAAGGCTCTTAACGGGAAGGGAGTTGTCGCCATCGAAAAAACGGATATGGGATTGAGTATTGATGTTTTTTTCCCAATCAAGGTAAACGAAAAAATTATTGCTGTATTGGAATTGGGGAAACTTCTTGATTACAACTTTTTAAGTAAAACAAAAAACAAATTCGGTTTGGAATCCATCCTTTTCGACCGGAGCCGTTTACAGGCTACCACCTTCATGGACCCTCACATCATCAAAGACAAGGATCTGGATGTTTTGAGGAACGAAGTCAAGGCCGGCAAAAAGCAGGTTATTCGAAAAATTGAGCTCGCCGGAACACCATTTTTTACGATCGGTAAACCCATATTGTTTGAGAAGAGTTTTTTGGGTATTTTATTTTTAGCCCTTTCATCTGAAGCAGTGTCTCAAGCAAAATCGAATTTAATAATGTTTTTGTCCATCGCTATGATAGCCTTGCTGTTGGTTACTTTTTTCCTATGTAAACGCCTATCGTCGAACCTGGTTAAACCTATACAATCATTAACTTCTATAACCATGGAAATCACGAAGGGGAATCTGTCGAAAAGAGTCGCGTCTGAGAATCAGGATGAGGTTGGTGTTTTGGCGAGAAATTTTAACCATATGCTGGAAACTCTTGAGAAGACAACGGTTTCCAAAGATTACCTGGACAATATTATTACTTCCATGGCCGACAATTTGATCGTTGTCAATCCCGACGCCACTATCCCGAACGGTAAACCGGTCAATTCTCAATCTCCTGGGCTACCAGGAACAGGAACTCATTGGAAAACCAATAGGGATCATATTGGGAGACATAGATCAAGCAGAAATCCGTGAGACTGAAATTGAGAAGTTGATTAAAGCAGGGGATCAGAATTTAGAAAGAACTTATTTGGCAAAAAACGGCCGCAAAATTCCGGTTCAGTTTTCCAGCACCTCGATGCGAGATGAAAAAGGAGAGATTGAAGGAGTTGTTTGTGTTACGCAAGACATTACTAAACGCAAGCAAGATGAGAATCAATTAAAACAGGCTATGCTTCAAGCTGAAGCCGCCAATCAAGCCAAGTCTCAGTTCCTGGCTACCATGAGCCATGAACTTCGAACTCCGATGAACGGCGTTCTCGGGACCGTACAGCTGCTCGAGAAAATGGATCTCAATTCCGTACAGCGAAAATATGTAAATGTTCTTTCTATGAGTGGGCAACAATTGCTGTATGTCATCAATGACATTCTCGACTATTCCAAACTCGAAGCCAATAAACTCGTATTGGCGGAAGAACCTTTTAAACCGAGTCGCACTGTTCAAGAGGTTATTGAGATGTTGAAAGGCAATGCTGAAGAGAAGGAAATTAGCCTCTATTCTCGCATGGATTCTGATGTGCCTCCATCGGTTTTGGGTGATGCCAACCGCTTAAAACAGATCCTGACTAACTTAGTGAACAATGCCGTTAAGTTTACGCCTAAAGGAGAAATCTCAATTGCGGTCAAAGTGGTTTCTAAAGAAGCCACCGATGTAAAACTACGGTTTGGTGTGAAGGACACAGGGATAGGGATTCCTGAAAATAAACTCTCCATATTATTTAAGGAATTTACTCAAGTGGATTCTTCGAGAACACGGGCAACTGAAGGGACCGGATTGGGACTGTCAATTTGCCAAAAGCTGGTTCATTTGATGGGAGGAGAACTGTCCGTGGAAAGTCGAGAGGGAGAGGGTAGTGAATTCTATTTTACGATTCACGTAATTGAGACCCCAGCAATCCATATTGCCACAGATACAACTGTGCCTTCAACCACTGAGGAAAGAAAGGAGAAGAAAGAAATGGCGATTCTTTTAGCCGAAGATAACTATGTCAACCAGATGGTTGCTGAAGACATGTTACAATCTTTAGGCTATTCTGTGGATATTGTTCAAAATGGGCTGGACGTATTGTCTCAATTGGAAAAAAAGACATATGCTTTGATTTTAATGGACATTCACATGCCGAAAATGGATGGATTGACGGCAACTGAGGAAATTTTTAAAATATATTCTGAAGAAAATCGACCCATCATCATTGCTTTTACCGCATCTGCGATGTCCCAGGAGAAAGAACAATATCTGAAGGCGGGAATGAGCGATTATCTTACAAAGCCCATGGATTTAATAGAACTCAAAAGGCTCCTTAACAAATATGAAAGGTCTTACAAAAGACAACTATCGGATTTGACATCTGATTCAAAATCAAAAATCAGAAGCCTGCCCATTATCGCAATGACTGCGCATGCCATGGCCGGGGACCTTGGCCTGTCCGATGAACTGCCGGGTGTCAATTTGGAATCCGGCCTGAAAAAGATGGGCGGCAATCGGAAGCTTTACAAAAGATTGCTGGGTAAATTCGATGATGACTATGCAGGTGCAACCGATCAAATAAAAGAAGCACTGGACACAAGCGACCAGGAACTTGCTCAACGATTGGCCCACACGGTCAAAAGTGTGTCGGCGAGCTTGGGCATGGATAATCTTCAGGCTATCGCCAATGACCTCGAGCTGTCGATCAGGAAGGGTAAATTCGATGAAGCGCGAGAGTTGTTGGGTCGTTTTGCCCAAGCTTTGAATACTGTTCTGGTTTCATTGAGAAACATTTCTGCCGATGAGGAAGAAGCCGGAGTTAAAATAGATGAAAGAGAGACAGGAGACCCGCACGATCTGCTGGTGATGTTGGAAAAACTCAAGCCTCATGTTCAGAAAAGCAAACCAAACCCCTGCAAAGAAGCCATGAAAGAGATCAACGGCGTTGCCTGGCCGGATGAATATGTCCAAGAAATAGCTGAACTTGGCCGGCTGATCGGTAAATATAAGTTTAACGATGCCTATACAATCCTTGGGTCGATTGTGAAAACTTTGAAATCTTCCATATCGTAACTCAAGCTAGTGGTTTCTCCCCAATTGGCATGTTGGATGACTGAGGCAGAAACATTGACCTCAGATAATACCCAATATTATTCATGCCGAAGGCGTGATAGAAATTACGAGACGTTTTAGGAGAACCAATGAAAGACCTATCTGGAAGCACCATACTGATTGTAGATGATACGGAAACAAACATTGATATCCTTATTGCGGCCCTTGGTGACGATTATGATATCAGTGTGGCCATGGACGGCCAAAGCGCTCTGGAGCATATCAGCGACAATCCGCCGGATTTAATCCTGCTGGACATTGTGATGCCGGGCATGGACGGGTACGAGGTTTGCCGACGGCTCAAAGCCGATCCCAAAACCCGGGATATTCCGATCATCTTTGTTACGGCTAAATCCAACGAACCGGACGAATCCAAAGGGCTCGAGATAGGGGCTGTGGATTATATCATCAAGCCTTTCAGCCCCGAAATTGTCCGGGCTAGGATCAAAACACATCTGGCCTTGAAACATAACCTGGAGGAGTTGCAGAGGGCTTACAGATTTAAAAGTGACTTCCTTGCCACCATGAGCCATGAGATTCGCACCCCTCTTAACGCGGTCATCGGAATGTCCGGCCTTCTTCTCGAAAGCGACCTGAGCCCGGAGCAAAAGGAGTACGCGGATGTTATCCGCACGAGCGGGGACACGCTGCTGTATATAATCAATGACATTCTTGATTTCAGTAAGATCGAGGCCGGAAAGCTGGCGCTGGAGCAGCAAGCATTCAATTTGCGCGATTGTCTGGAATCCGCTTTCGACTTGGTCTCAATCCAGGCCTTTCAGAAAGGCCTTGAGCTGGGGTGTATGATCACCGATCCGATCCCGGTTGCCATAACCGGTGATGTGACGCGGTTGCGTCAAATTCTGGTGAACCTCTTGAACAACGCGGTGAAATTTACAGATAGGGGTGAAGTGGTGCTTTGTGTAGATTCCCGTCGCAGAGACGCTGATAAAGATCCGTCCGATCGTGATCGATATGAATTGCACTTTAAGATCAAAGACACGGGGATCGGCATTGAGCAAGACCTCCAGACCACCCTTTTTCAATTCTTTAGCCAGGCCGACAGCTCCACGACCCGGCGCTTCGGCGGCACGGGGCTGGGCCTGGCGATCAGCAAGCGTCTTTGCGAAATGATGGGCGGTAAAATGTGGGTTGAAAGCGAAGTGGGTGTGGGCAGTAGTTTCCATTTTACCATTCAAGCACCGGCCGCGGACATCACCATCCCGTTGCATCAACAAGCGGACCATCCCGCTCTGAGAAACCGGCATCTTCTGATCGTTGACGACAACCTCACCAATCGCCGTATATTGACCCTTCAGGTGAAATCCTGGGGCCTGACATCACAGGGCACGGGCGACCCGTTTGAGGCTCTGGAGTGGATTCGGGAGAAGGAGCCGTTTGACCTGGTTATATTGGACATGCAAATGCCCAAAATGGATGGACTGGAGCTGGCGGTCGAGATTCAAAAGATAAGAGGGATCGAAGCCTTGCCGCTGGTCATGCTGTCGTCCAGGGGGCAATGGGAGTCCACGCATTTGAACGTGGAGCTTGCGGCTTATTTAACGAAACCCGTTAAAGCCTCCCAGCTATTTGAAACCCTGATGTCCGTTTTTTCAAAACAATATCGGGGCCGTGGTGTTAAAATTGCAGCCGTAGAAGTTGTCTTCGATCCGGAAATGGGCCGTCGCCACCCCCTCAAGATCCTGTTGGCTGAAGACAACACGAACAATCAGCAGCTGGCGTTGCGGCTTCTGCAACGCCTGGGCTATCGTGCGGATGTGGCTGCCAATGGTCTGGAAGTGCTGGATTCCTTACGACGTCACGCTTACGATGTGGTCTTGATGGATGTACAGATGCCCGCAATGGACGGTTTGGAGGCGACCCGTAGCATCAACCGGGAATGGCCCAAAGAACAACGGCCGCGAATCATCGCCATGACCGCCAGTGTCATGATAGAAGATCGCAACGCCTGTGAGGCCGCCGGTATGGACGATTTTGTCGCCAAGCCCATACGGGTGCCGGAACTGGTGCGCGCTTTGCACAGTAGCAGCCGGATAGCACAATCGAGGGCAATGCAAGCTCCGTCGCAGCACAAAGGACAACCGCCCATACCGTCCCGGTTTGACGGAGCCGCAAAAGCTGAATCACCAGCAGAGACCGGTTTGGACGCTGAAGAAGTTAAGGCGTCGAAAGGAATCATCGACAATGGGGCTTTGGAAGAATTGAGAGAGCTGCTGGGTGGCGATGACGATTTAAAAGATTTTATCAACAGCTTCTACCAGGAGGCGCCTCGGATGCTCGGCGACATGCAGGTGGCCGGGAAAATAGGCGACGCCAAAGGCCTGCGGCTGGCCGCGCACGCTTTGAAATCCAACAGCGCCGAATTCGGGGCCAAGACGCTGGCCGGCCTCTGCCGGGACATAGAAGGTCAAGCCAAAGACGGCCGCCTAGACGGCCTGAACGAAAAGGTGAAACAAGCCCGGATTGAATACGAACGCGTCCGCACGGCGCTTTTGAATTTGACACAATCTGAAAAATTTAAAGGAACACTTAAATGAAGAAGTTGGAAGAATTAAGGGAACTGCTGGGCGGAGATGAACGGTTGAGCGACCATGCCAGTGTCGACGAGGCCGTCCAACGGTTCAAGACCTGATTCGAGGCTCTGAGAAACTAGACTTTTTCCTATACTGCGTTTGGGAAAATTGGCCCGGCGGGGGAGCTACTGCACAGTTAACCGGCTTTAGGTTTCAGGTTCACCCTATAAAATTCATCCTATCGGCATTGAGTATTTTGCAAATTTGTAAAAACGACAAAGCGGAGCATCATCAATTCCGGCTTGTCCGGGTTGAGGTTTTATAACATTTATGAGGAGGAAAAAAAGAAGATGGCCGACAACCGGGGTAGAATTCTAGTGGTTGACGACAATCGTTTGAACCGTATGAAGCTTGCACGTGGTTTGGAAAACCAGGACCATCATGTCGTGTTGGCCGAAAACGGGCTTGAGGCCCTTGCACTGCTCCAGGAGCAGGTTTGTGATTTGATTTTGCTCGACATTCTGATGCCGGAAATGGACGGCTACCAGGTGCTCGAGCGCTTGAAGATCCATCCGACCCTCAGGGAAATCCCGGTCATCGTGATTTCGGCCATCCACGAGATGGACAGCATCATCAAGTGTATTGAGATGGGGGCTGAGGACTATCTGCCCAAACCCTTCGATGCCGTGCTCCTGAGAGCGCGGATCGGAGCCGCCCTTGAGAAAAAGCAACTGCGCGACAAAGAACGGCTTTACGCCAAAAGCCTGGAGCGGGACCTGGAAATCGGACGCCAAATTCAAAGCAGCTTTTTCCCGGGATCACTGCCCCAAATCGACGGTTGGGAAATCGCTGCCCACTTTAAGGCGGCCCTGCAAGCTTCCGGCGATTTTTACGATGCTTTTACTCTGGCCGATGGCTCCGGTATGGGCTTTGTGGTTGCCGACGTGTGCAATAAGGGGGTCGGTGCCGCACTTTTCATGGCGATATTTCGCAGCTTGATTCGCGCCTTCTCCGGGCTGCAATACGGCACGGGTTTGGCTGAATGCTTGCACGAAAGGGATGCGCATGCTTCGCAGGCGCAGGCGGCGCAAAAGGAAACCGACGGTAACCACCTGCGCGCTTTGCGGATGATTATTACCCATATCAACGAATATATTGCCCGCATCCATGACGACGCGAATATGTTCGCGACCTTGTTCTGGGGCATAATTGATTTTGCCAACAAAACCCTCTCATTTATAAATTGCGGTCACGAAACGGCTGTTGTGGTTGGGCCGGAGGGCATTAAAAGAATCCTTGGTCCGACCGGCCCGGCGGTGGGGATGTTTCCTGATATGATTTTCGAGGCCAAATGCATTGGGATCGACCCGGGCGATCTGGTGGTGTCATATACCGACGGCATTACCGAAGCGCGCAGCACCGACGGTGGGTTTTATGGTGAGGAAAAACTGATGAAGCTATTTAGCATTCAGGATCAATCGGCGGACCGTATGCTGGACCGGATTACGGCAAGCCTTGCTGATCATACGGAGGGGGCGGAGCAATCCGATGATATCACCCTGATGGTCATCCGTCGCTGCTAGCGCCCCGTCTCAGAAATTATGTTTTTTTATTGGCAATAAAATGTACAAAATATTTTGTGCGAAAATCGAAATCGGACATCTGGCCGCGGCCTTCGACACGATGATCCGCAACATAAAGTCGGTCACCGCCTCCCGGGATGAGCTTCAGTCGGTTAAGAAAAGAGCAGAGGCGGCGACCCGGGCAACGATAGTGTAATGGGTTTTTGATTGCAGACGTATGATATTGCCATGATGATCGTACGCCGCAGCCGATAAGAAGGAAAATCTTTGACTACATTGAGGTCGGTATGTTTCGCTATTTGCGATTAAAGCAACATCCTTATAAGGTCGAACCCAGCCCCGGTAGTCTTACGGCTCGATGGCTCAGCCAAGATGCAAGTATTCCGGCATCACTGAAACAATTAAACGAGCTCCCCGAAGGTGCCAAAAAACGAATCTATCGGGCGTTGATTCCGCCTAACCTGCTCACAATATTCGACATCGATCCCATAAGCTGGAAAGGTCGCGGCAACTATCGACTGACGCTCACAGCTAAACCGCGTACCGGGGAAGTCCATATCTCGATAGGCCAAATGTCCGACGCTGCGGATGAATTTTTCTGTCTTCAGCTTTTGGATAACACGTTTAACGGTATTGATCTCAATTTTCTGATAATCAGCGATCCCTGCAGTTCGCGTTTCGACACCGATTGTCACGCGGACGGGAGTTCCACCTTATTAGGCCAAGCATGTCGCAACTTGATCGCGGAAGAACAAGCCAAAAACGCCGGTTTGGCTCCAGGGCAGGTGCGCAAAGGGTTGGCCCTCTCCAACACAGTGCTGCAGCAGGTTGAAACCTTTTTAGCCGCATGCGGTCATCGCGCTTATAGATTGGAACCAATGTCATATTCTGCTGCCTGGGTGTTTGAACGGCGCGGTTTCGCCTATATACGCGGTCACAAATTAATGGACGATCTTCACAGGGAGTTCCAACCGGGTGGGCGGTTGTATCGGGCCTTGGATGGAAGCACCCCTTTCCGCCGGCCTGATCAATGGGCCACCGTAAGAGGGCGCGCTTGGGCTATCCATGACGGTTTGCTTGAGGCCGTTGAAGCAAAATGGGATAAACTGCGTATGGTCAAACAGGTCGGGCGTCACGCCGGCGTCGAGACCTTTCCTGATTCTGTTTATTAGAGTCTTGATCGTGAATTCTTTGCCATTTATAAAATGACTTTTTATATAACGAAATCATCCGCCTGCGGCGGAGAAAACACGAAAGGTTTATTGGCTTTATTTTGTGTTTTCGTCATTTAGTGCTTTCGTGATTGATCCTTTTTTTGGTTCCGGCTTGCACGGGTTAGGAGATTAAAGCCATTGAAAGGGGTAATTTTTCAGACCATGGAGGAAACCATTGAGTAACCGACATCAAATCACACGTTCAGCGGAGCTGGAATCTTTATCTGTTTTTCGCGACTTTATTGAAAAAGCATGCAAACCGCACAAGGGCATTGATGATCAGATTTGTTATGACTTGAAATTGTCTGTTGATGAGGCCTGCACCAACATTATTACCCACGGCTATGCCGGAATGAATCCCGGATCGATTATCTTAAGCCTCGCAATGGCGCCCAATGAAGTAGTTGTGACCATCACGGACTTCGGGCACCCGTTCGAGCCCTGCGAGGCAAGTGCGCCTGATGTGGAAGCCGGGCTTGAAGACATGCCCATGGGCGGCTTTGGCTTATTCTTCATTTACCAAACCATGGATGAAATTAATTATCAAACCACGGAAGACGGCAATAGTTTAACCTTTATAAAACAATTGTCCACCAATAACCCGTAATGCAGCTCCCCACAGCAAGCCGCTGGGTATCATCGCGGAATTGCGCCGAAACGTAAGATGGTCTGATTTTAGATTCTGATCGATACCATCATTGCAAGATCAGATCTCATTCGGTTAAACTCAGTATTCCCTGACCCCGGACCGATTTTACAATTTAATCGTTTCAACGAATTAACCTCAAATATTACCTCAACAGCAGCAATTTACACCTGCGTCGCGCCAGGGCGGGCCAATATTCCAGTATTCCATCATTCCACGGCATAAATTCATGGCAAATCCAATTATCTTTGACCTAGCCCGGAGAACCAGGTTTTCAATGTTAGAATAAAAACTAGAGGCCTGAAAGGAGAGTAATGTCATGGATATCAGCATACATCGATCCAATCAGATAAGCATAGTTTCTATAGCCGGCATCATCGACGCCTTAACAGTAGATCAGATTGCCGGCAGCATAGATGAACGCATCAGCAGTGGAGAAAAACATATCGTACTCGACCTCAGTGAGGTGGACTTCATGAGCAGTGCCGGCTTGCGGCTCATTTTGGGCATACTGAATGAAATCCGTCATCAAGGTGGGGATCTTTATCTGGTCGGTGCCAAAGGGCTGGTTGACAAAGTTCTTCAAATGTCCGGATTTTCCAAGGTATTAAAATCCTATGAAAGCGTCGCCGATGCCATTGACCAATTCAAAAGCTAGTATTTTATGGGGATTTAGGGGACATCCATTGGATTTTTGGTTCGTTTTTTTTTGAACCTTACTACGCATTTGGGTTTTTCGAGCAACCGGGAAGCATTATTACGAAAACATTCTATCAATAAGGAAAAACAAATGTTTTATAAAAGCATATCTATTCTGATTGCAGTCATGCTGAATGCTGGCATAAATATTGATGTAAAAGCTGAAGATTCCATCAAAATTGGAGCGATTTTTGCCGAATCCGGCGTGGCTGCCCAACACAACGTGGATCATATAATGGGCACACGCATTGCGGTTCGTAAAATCAACACCCAGGGCGGCGTGTTGGGGAAAAAGCTTCAGTTGTTAGTATTTGACAATCGCAGTTCCACTGTCGGGTCAAAAGTTGCAGCAGATAAGGCTGTCAATGAAAAAGTTACCGCCGTGATCGGGGCATCATGGAGTTCTCACTCATTGGCAATGGCACCCGTCTTACAAAAAGCCGGAATACCCATGATCTCTCCAACGTCGACGAATCCTAAAGTCACCCTTATTGGCAATTACATTTTCAGGGTGTGCTTTATCGATTCTTTTCAGGGAAAAGTAATGGCTCAATTTGCAAAGCAGGACCTTGCGGCTAAAACTGCTGTGACCATGATCGATCTGAGAAGTGATTACAGCATGGGACTAGCCCAGTCATTCCGTCATCGCTTTGAACAATTAAAGGGGAGAATCCTAGAGGAGATTCCTTATAAACAAAAGCAGCAAACTTTTACTACATTGCTAAATCAAGTCAAAAAACTAAATCCCGATGTGCTTTTCATCCCTGGGCATGATGAAAGCGGCTTTATTGCAAAAAATGCTCAAGAAAAGGGAATAGCCGCTATCCTTTTAGATGGTGACGGCTGGGGAGTAAAGAGTTTTCTTGAAAAAGGCGGCGCAGAGTTGCAGAAAGCTTATTTCAGTACCCACTGGTCCAAAGAGGTCAGGACTCCTGTTTCAGAGTCTTTTACAGCTCTTTATGGAAAAGATGCTACCGATAAATTCGCCTTGGCTCACGATAGCGTAAATCTTCTGGCTGATGCGATTCATCGTGCCGGCGTTTCAGATCGGGCAAAGATTCGTGAAGCAATAGCGAGTACAAAAAATTTTCAAGGAGTTACCGGGGAAATCACCTTTGATGAAAACGGCGATCCTTTGAAAAGTTCAGTAATCATGCAAATAGCAAATGGCAAGGTCAATTATTTAAAAACAGTTGAACCCTAATCGGAAAAAGGAGGAAAGATGAAAAAAATAATTACATTAGCATTGCTTTCTATTTGTTTCAGTTTAATGGTTTCTCATGCAAAAGCATTTGCTGAAACCATCAAAATCGCATCCATTTTTGCCAAAACAGGTGTGGCCGCAAAAAATAATGCACTCTTGTTTGAGGGTGTACGTTTTGCAGTGAGCGAATTGAGCAAACAAGGAGGGCTGTTAGGAAAGAAATTGGAATTATATGAATATGATAATATGAGTTCAAGTATTGGTTCAAAGGTCGCAGCTACTAAAGCAGTAAATGAAGGCGTCATTGGAGTTATTGGCGCTTCTTGGAGTTCTCACTCTTTAGGGATGGCGCCTGTACTGCAAAAGTCAGGAACTGTCATGATTTCTCCAACTTCAACGAATCCCAAAGTGACTCGGGTAGGGAATTACATTTTCCGGGCCTGTTTTATCGATCCCTTTCAAGGCAAAATCATGGCTTTATTTGCCCAAAGGGAGCTTCAAGCAAAGACTGCGGCTATTTTAAAAGATGTAAGAAGTGACTACAGCATGGGCCTATTCCAGGTGTTTAAAGAGAATTTTATAAAGAATGGCGGCAGCATTTTACTGGAATTGGATTATAAGCAAAAACAAAGGGATTTCAGGAAGCAGCTTACGCAAATCAAAGAAATTGGACCTGACGTCCTTTTCATTCCCGGACATGATGAAAGTGGTTTTATTGCCAAGCAGGCTCAAAATATTGGGATAAGCGCAGTCCCTTTGGGAACGGATGGCTGGGATAACCCGAACTTTTTAAAAAAGGGAGGCAATGACCTGCAAAAAGCATATTTTAGCACACACTGGTCGATGGATGTCAAAAGCGAAAAATCTCAATCTTTTGTCAAACGTTATCTACAGCAATCTGACACAGATAAGCTATCATATGAGCCATTAGCCTATGATGCCGTGATGCTGTTGGCAGATGCAATCCGACGAGCGAATTCCCTGGATCGCGGCAAAATTCGTGAGGCTCTGGCACAAACTGAAAATTTTGAAGGTGTAAGCGGTGCCATTACTTTTGATGAAAACGGGGATCCCAGCAAAAGTGCCGTCATTATGGAGATTGTCGATGGCGCTTTTCGTTATTATAAAAGCTTTCAACCTCAATAAGACCAGCATAAAAAAGGCCAACGTTTTTAAATAATCATGAAACTTCGTTTAAAAATCAATGTGGCGATTTTATTGACCTTCATAATTATTGCCGTAATCTATGCGGCCATTCTTTATCCGTTTGAAAAACAGCGCCGCCTAACCATCATCCAGCAAATAAATTTCTCTCTAGCGGCAATTATTGAACAAAAAAAAGATGAGTTAGCCGATGAACTTTTTGGGCAACAAAAAGATGCCTTAAAAATCACTTTAGATGAGCTTTTGAAAATTGACGGAATTATTTTTGTCAGTGCCTATAATCCGGATGGCAGTTTGTTTTTAAGTACGGATGACACCTTTTTCTCCAATCTTTTGGACGTGGAAAGTAAAAAACTGGATATAAAAAAATACTTTTTATTGAAGAGAATTGGCAAAATCAGTTGGTATTGACCTATACCATACTCATCGAAGTCATTGGGGAAAAAGTAGGGTACTTGAAAATTCGTTACAGCTTAACAGATGTGGAACAGGAAACACGTTTAACGCTTTTGATTTTTGGGGCACTTCTGCTTACAATCCTGTTATTGATGTCTGTACTCCTGAATGTTTTACTCTCCACGATGGTCCTTAAGCCGGTCTATACACTTAAAAACACCATGCACCAGGTAAAAGAAGGACATTTGGGTCAGCAGGTTGATTTAAAGACCAGGGATGAAATCGGCAGCATGGCTCAAACCTTCAATAAAATGTCGTCTGAGTTGAACGCACTGCACAAGAGATTGGAGGATCGAGTTGAACAGCGGACTCAGGAATTGAATGAATCCCTTAAAAATTTTATCCAGCTTAATGTAGTCCTCAAAGATGCCAAAGAGCAGGCCGAGACAGCCACCCGGGCCAAGAGTGAGTTTCTGGCTACCATGAGCCATGAGATCCGCACGCCCATGAACGCGGTTATCGGCATGACCAGCCTTCTTCTCGAAAGCGACCTCA